>OIXH01001299.1_pt1 | contig 28538 bp, 22 predicted proteins | sample 1587741 | NCBI WGS metagenome assembly OIXH01 (sample SAMEA3888916, study PRJEB22519) | human gut metagenome | biome: human gut; feature: human-associated habitat; material: faeces | place: Denmark | collected 2011 | reverse complement strand
GTAATCAATTGTTTCTTCGATAGTGTCACAAACAGAACCCATAGCTACGATAACGCGCTCTGCATCCTCTGCTCCGTAGTAGTTGAATAAATCATAGTTTGTACCAAGTTTCTCGTTGATTTTAGCCATATACTTCTCAACGATTGCCGGTAACTCGTTGTATGCAGTGTTACATGCCTCACGATGCTGGAAGAATACATCTCCGTTCTCATGAGAACCACGCATAGCCGGATGCTCCGGATTTAAAGCGTGTGCACGGAAAGCTGCTACAGCATCCATGTTGCACATCTCTTTCAAATCTGCATAGTCCCATTTCTCGATTTTCTGAATCTCATGGGATGTACGGAATCCATCAAAGAAGTTGATGAATGGAACCTTACCCTCGATTGTTGCAAGATGAGCAACCGGGCTTAAGTCCATAACTTCCTGCGGGTTGGTCTCACATAACATAGCGAAACCTGTCTGACGGCAGGCATATACGTCACTGTGATCACCGAAAATATTCAAAGACTGAGTTGCTACGGTACGTGCGGATACATCAAATACACATGGAAGCATCTCACCTGCAATTTTATACATATTAGGGATCATAAGTAAAAGACCCTGGGATGCAGTAAAGGTTGTTGTCAACGCACCTGCAGCAAGAGAACCGTGAACTGCACCTGCAGCACCTGCCTCTGACTCCATTTCTACGACTTTAACCTGATTTCCAAAGATGTTTTCCTGTCCTGCTGCTGACCACTGATCTACAGAGTCTGCCATCGGGCTGGATGGTGTAATCGGGTAAATAGCTGCAACATCTGTAAACGCATAAGCTACATGAGCTGCCGCTGTATTACCGTCCATTGACTGTTTTGCTCTGGACATTTCTGTTCCTCCTTAAAATATTGATAATCTGCCACATTACGCTCTGTTGAGGAAATTCACCTGTGCCAAATGAATGTAAACACATTCATTCACGGACTGACAACCCAAAATGCTTCGTTCTGTCACTCCGCCCCTAAGCGTAACCTGTCGACTTAATTCACATTTTAGCATTTTATTTGTCGATTGTAAAGATTTCCGACTGTACGAAAACGAGTGCAATCCATGAAAAAAATTGCAGATTAACGGTATTTGCGTTCAAATTCGCTCATTGGAAGCGGTTTGTCGAAAAGATACCCCTGTCCGTACCGGAAACCGCAGTCTTTCAAAAACTGTTCCTGCTCTGTCGTCTCGATTCCCTCAAAAATAACCTCTTCCTTTGCGGAACGGATTAACAGTCCCATCTGTGAAACAAAATGTCTTTGTTCTTCCTCATTAATTCTATCTGTGAAGCTTTTATCAATCTTGATGACATCCGCCGGAATCTCAAGCAGAACGCTTAAGGAGGAATAGCCGGTTCCAAAATCGTCGATTGCGATGCGGTATCCAAGCCGCTCAAGCTCTGCTAAACATTCCTTCATACAGTCCAGATTCTCGATAACTACGCTCTCTGTCACCTCAATTTCGATATAATGCGGGTCTGCCTGATAACGCTCTATCAGTTCATTCAGTCTCTGCAAAAAGCGTGTTCCGCCGTTTTCAAAATGCCTTCTCGAAAAATTCGTGGAAATGACAAGCGGTTCTCTTCCCGCATCCTTCCAGCGCTTCATCGCACGCAGGAGCTGTTCAAAAATATAAAAATCCAAATCTACAATATAGCCTAAGTTTTCAAGCGGTGGGATAAACCGCGCCGGGGAAAGGATTTCGCCGCCCGGAAGCTTCCAGCGCGCAAGCGCCTCCGCTCCGTATATCTCATCCTTTCCTATTAAAAACTTCGGCTGCAGGAACATCTCAAGCTCTCCTTTTTGGAGTGCCCCATAAAATCTTCCGATAATTTTAATCTCATCATCACGTTTTGAGCGCATGGATGGGTCGTAAACCACCGGATGATCTGCCCGAAGCTCCTTCGAGCGTTTGCGCGCCATATTGGCACTCTCTAGCATGGATTCAAAGTCCTCTTTAGAATTTCCGAGAAAAGAGATTCCGGTGGAAAGTGTCATGCTGCTCGTCGGATATTTCTGCCTTAACACCCCTTCAAACTTCGTATTACCTTCCACAACCCGGTTGTAAACTTCTTCTCTTGTTTTTCCCACTGTCAGAACGATAAAATAGTCCGAATACATCCGGCAGGCTTCAAGTACATTTGTTCCTTCGACAATTGTCTGTGCAAACTCCTTAAGGATACTGTCTCCCACAGTCTGTCCGAAGTTTTCATTCACATAGGAAAAATTGTTGATGTCCACATGCACAAGGGCATAAACATTTTCTTCTTTCGCATGTTTCATCGCCTCCGTAACTCTGCCACGAAATGCCTCAAGATTATAAAGCCCCGTGAGCTTGTCTCTGTCCTGAAGCTGGCGAATCTCATTCTGATCTTCCCTTAACTTGTTGCGCAGAGAAACAAACACACCTACGACACGGCTTAATTCGCAGAATGTATTTACGACCGTAGTTTCCCACATGATATCCGCATCACGGCTTTCCACGCACATACAGCCGATTCTTCCGCCGGCAAGCTCATATCTCACACAGCCACAGCAGACCGTTCCGTCTCCGTCTTCTATTCCGATAAATTTTCCATTTTCTGCGCCAGAAATTTCCGTGCGGATTCTCTCAAGTGGAAGCTCGCCAAGCACCTCTGGCACTGCTTCCCAGTCATTTGTCTTCACCGGCTGTGCATCCTGATTCTGGATTTCAAGTACCGTCACACGTTCGAGCCGGTACCGCTTTCCAATCTGCTCTAACAGTACGTTTAAAGAACCGTTAATATCTCTCGCATGGGCTAAAAGTGAGAATGCCACATTCAAAAAATCCTTATCCGCATTTCCTCTTGCCTGTTCAATCGGAATTTTTTCTTCTCCGATTCCGGCATTCCGCTCTCTGTCAACATCCTGTGCCACATTTTCCTGTCCTGCAAAAGAAAAATGATCTTTTCCTCCCCGTTTTGTGACGTACATGGCATGATCCGCTCTGGAAAAGAGTGTTTCATAATCATCCCCGTCTGTTCCAAAAACTGCCATCCCAATACTTAATGTCACCTGTACCACGGCATCGTCACCAATCAGACGCTTCTTTACGTTATTTCCAAGCTGTATTGCCTTCTCGACTGCGGTCTCTTTTCCGGCATTTTTCATCAGAACCAGAAATTCATCGCCGCCGATACGTCCCACAATATCGTCATCCCGGAACTGCCCTTTAATTGCCTGCGCAATATCCAGGATTACCGTATCGCCTACCGTATGCCCAAACGTGTCATTGATGTTTTTAAAATCATCAATATCAATCAGAAACATCACATGACTCTCTTCACCGTTTTCCTCTAAGTATTCTGTGATTTCCTTCTCGGCTGCCACTTTGTTGAGAAGCCTTGTCAGCGGGTCTAAGCGCATTTCCCGGGAAAGTTCTTCCTGAATCTTCCGGTCAGCGCTGATGTCATAGCTTCTGCCGATGATACGGATAACGCCGCCGTTTGCTCCAAGAATACTGCGATATGTCGTGCGATACCATACATAGGACTTCTTTTTGCCAGCCGGTGCCATGTTCAGCCGATAATCGATACTGCCTGCCATTTCTTCTACAGAAGCAGTACTAATCCATTCTGTATACCGTTCTCTGTCCGCCTCACAAATATCCTCAAGCGTCTCTGCAAGAGTCAGGTACCGCATATCCGGATCCGGCACCTTTCCATTCATATGATAACGCTGCGGCACACGGAACCGTCTGTTTTCCACATACTCTAGCGGAAAATCGTCTGATACTTCCTCCAACATGCGATACTGCTCGTCAATAAGACAAAGTTCTTCTTCCAGACCTTTTCTCTCATTGATATCCCAGTTGACAAGAATATAATAAGGAACGGCATTTTTATAATGAAACAACTGACACCGGAACATCTGCCAGCGCATCCCACCATCCTTTGTGCGCATCCGCAGTTCAAACTCGCCCGGTGTACGGCTCTCTCTGCACTTCTCCATCGCCTCTTCAAGGATTCCCTCATCCTCCGGCTCCACATAGTCAAGTAACGGTCTGCCTTCCCGCACGAGTTCTTCTGCCCGGTATCCTGCAGACTGTAAGAATTCTGAATTGGCACTTTCCACAACATATTCCCTGCCGCCTCTGACAAACGCCATTCCAACCGGCATTGCCGAAATAATATCATCCACACGGCGTTTTTCCCGCATCACGGCATTGAGCCTGTCCGCAAGCTGGAACTGCTCCTGTAAAAACGATTCCACCACATTACAGGAACAAAACAGATATCCTTCCCTTTCGTCCATCATGCGGAATCTGCCCTTCCATTGCAGATGAATGGAGGTTCCATCCTTTCGCCGGATAGCAAAAACAAGTGCACAGGTTTTCCCCGGAAACGAAATTGCCTGCTCCACCTGCTCCATTAACTTCTGATATTCTCCCGGCAGACATAACGAATCCAGTAGTTTCTTCTTGTCTGTACTTTCTTCGTATGTATACCCAATCGCCTGATAAAATGCATCATTTGCATAGAAGAACTGCCGTCTTTCCCACTCCGTTCCCCTGCCTGAAATCCGGTAACAGATTACGCCAAATGACAATTCCCCAAACATCTGTGTCCATTTCTGCTCCGTCTCTTCTTTTGCCATCATACCGCTTCTCCCTTTTACTGCTCTACTGATAAAACTTTTTACCGCCTACCATGTCACAGGAACTTTATAGTAAACGCTCTTTTCGCCTAAGTACCAACCCCAGTAGTCTGTGTGTGAAACCCAGCGTATGTACCCCTTATACAGTACCGGGTCTGAATTTGCAGCAAACCAGATGTTCTTATAGGTTTTTTCTGCTATTTTCTTTCCCTGGTTATCAACCACCACGTAATGCAGCGTATTTTTGTTGTTTTTATTTGTGCTGTAGAGAATCGCAAAACGATTGTCTGTCAGCTTGACCATACGTGTCTCGCTTACCGTAACATCCGATTTCTTCGGGTCATACTTTGTCAGCCAGATGACCTTGCTCTTTCCGCTGTTACGGTCTGCGGTCAGTAAAAATACATTGTTCTTCAAATCGGATTTATAGCCGGATGTTCCCTTTATCTTGTACTTGTGCGGCTTTGCAGTTCCGCAGACCATGACATTTTTCTCTCCGACTTCCATTCCACCGACATACACACCAGTATAATTTGCCCCGGTCTGGCCTTTGATTTCAAAAAGATTCTTCGTTATCTCCTTTTCCTTTGCCGTTCCATAATTGGACTTAATCGAAAGTACAACGGCTCTCGGAAAACCATCTCCGTGGTCCACCTGATACAGATTTCCATCTTTAAATTTTGCAAGCTGATTGAACGAATGGGAAACATACGGTGAATTACATTTATATGTCATCTTCTTTGTATCAATCTGAAATCCGATATCGCTCTGATGACGAAGTCCATCACCAAGTTTGTACATTTTTCGTGCAGTTGCCAGATACAGGGTCGTTCCCTGCATCGTCATGCTGCATCCACTAAAATCAAACGGATCATAAATTCCCTTATATTTGTTTGTGGCATTTCCCCGGATATTACAGGTCTTTTTGAGCTTCCATTTGCTGTCATACTGTAAGACCTTGATGACAATTTTCTTGTCGCTCTCCTTGGGATTGGAATAGCCCACTGCCACATAGAAATTTCCATCCGGTCCCTGATAAAAGCCGCCCCAGATTTCATACTTCGGAAGTTTGATATCCTTATAAAAAGTGCATTTGGTCTTGTCCTCCATCGTATACAGTTTTAGTTTGCCATTCTTCTGCAAACTGACCATATAAAGTTTGCCCTTACTCTCATAGTAATAGGTTTTATCACTGTCTGCACAGGTGTTGCTTCCATACCGCCCGTCTTTATACTGCTGATTCACGGATTGCTCTTTTTTGCTGAGCTTTCCATTTTTCAATAATACCAGTCCAGTGAGGGAATCGGATTTTGTCGCCCACCCCTCTTCAAATTCCGCTTTTACATAGTAATAATACTGTTTTCCCTTTGTAACTTTCTGTGTGTAAGAATTTTTGCTGTTCGTTGTGTAAACACATTTATAGGTTCCATTTTCCTTCTCGCTGCGATATAGCTTATACTGCTTCGCCCCGTCTATCTTCTCCCACTGAATTTTCAGCGAATCACTGTTTTTCTGCGTCACTGATACCAGTTTCGATTTTGGACGCCCCATGGTAAACGGTACAACCCCTTCTGTATAAACGGTACCATTCTCTGCTAAAATCCGCTGTCCCTTATATTCCACATATGGAACTACATAATAGCTATATGTTTTTTCCCATTCTGCATTTAAAATAGCTGTCGTAGTGCCTTCTTTTTCTGCAACCTTTATCGTTTTTTGTTTCTTAAAATCTTTGTCAAAGCGCTGTACCAGATAACCTGAACAGCCGGTCTCTTTCTGCCACACAATTTTCATCTGGTTATGGCTGATCTGGCTGATTTTGGTTATTCCTGCATATGCTTCCGGTCGTACCACAATATCCTTTGAAACCGTGACATCCCCAACTGTAAATGATATCGCCCCAACTCCGCTTTTTAAAATGTCACAGCACAAATATACTCTCCAGCAGGCTCTGCCTCCATAGCAATAACTATCGTAATAGTTATAATTATAATAATAGTCCATTCTTCCAGTCGCGTCATAATGTTGCACATTATCGTCTTTTTTTAAAGATATACTGCTGACCGGAATGCTGACAATGCTGTTCTCAGAAGTTTTGATTGAAAGTTCTGCCTCCTCTGTCCCAACAGGCATAACAATCTGTGCCAAAACATATACACTGGTACGCTCATCTGTGCGATAGCTTCCATCGTAATAATCAATTTTCTCTGATGAACCATTCAGAAAATTGATTGTAGTTGTCTCATCCTGTGTGTTTTCTTCCCCACACGCACTCTGTGGATAAAAAAACACCATGCCAAACATTGCAATTACTGCAATCATATACCATATTTTTTTCATAACCCGTCTCCCTTTCTTCCCTTCCTATTATTTTATCTTCCTCCCATGAAAAAATCAATGCTTATCCGCTCTTTCTTGCAGTATTTGGACGTTTGCGGTGATTTTCCTTGAAAAATCAGCGTTTATATGTATAATAGAGGTTGTATGTCCAATTGAAAACAAATAGACTGAGGTGTTATCATGATTAGTGCAAATAATGTTACTCTGCGTATCGGAAAAAAAGCTCTGTTTGAAGAAGTAAATATTAAATTTACAGAGGGGAACTGCTATGGCTTAATCGGTGCAAACGGTGCCGGAAAATCTACCTTTTTAAAGATTCTCTCCGGTCAGCTCGAACCTACAAATGGCGAGGTTATCATCACACCGGGACAGCGTCTGTCCTTCTTACAGCAGGACCACTTTAAATATGACAGTTTTACGGTTCTTGACACCGTTATCATGGGAAATAAGCGTCTCTATGATATTATGAAGGAAAAAGATGCCATTTACATGAAGGAAGATTTTACAGACGAGGACGGAATTCGTGCCAGCGAGCTCGAGGCAGAGTTTGCTGATATGGACGGCTGGAATGCAGAATCTGACGCTGCCACCCTTTTAAACGGTCTCGGTATCCCGACCGAGGACCACTACACAATGATGGCAGATATGCCGAGTGCTTTAAAGGTAAAAGTTTTACTGGCACAGGCTCTTTTCGGAAATCCTGACATCCTGCTTTTAGACGAGCCGACCAACCACTTAGATTTAGATGCAATCTCCTGGCTTGAGGAGTTCTTAATCAACTTTGAGAACACGGTTATCGTGGTATCCCATGACCGTTACTTCTTAAACAAGGTCTGCACCAACATCGCAGATATCGACTATGGAAAGATTCAGCTCTACGCCGGAAACTATGATTTCTGGTATGAGTCCAGCCAGCTTCTTGTAAAGCAGATGAAGGAAGCCAACAAGAAAAAGGAAGAAAAAATCAAGGAATTACAGGACTTTATCTCCCGTTTCTCCGCAAACGCTTCCAAATCCAAGCAGGCAACTTCGAGAAAGCGTGCCCTTGAAAAAATCCAGCTCGATGAAATCCGTCCTTCCAGCCGGAAGTATCCTTACATTGATTTCCGTCCAAACCGTGAAATCGGAAATGAGGTTCTGACTGTTGAGGGAATCACAAAAACCATCGACGGCGTGAAGATTCTCGACAATGTTTCCTTCATCGTTGGTCATGATGATAAAATTGCATTTGTAGGCGGAAATGAACTTGCAAAAACAACACTGTTTAAGATTCTTGCCGGTGAAATGGAGCCGGATTCCGGTTCCTTCAAATGGGGTGTAACGACAAGCCAGTCCTACTTCCCGAAGGATAACACCGAAATTTTTGATACAGATTTGATGATTGTTGACTGGCTGACACAGTTCTCCGAAATCAAGGATGCCACCTATGTGCGCGGTTTCCTCGGACGTATGCTGTTTGCCGGAGAAGACGGAACCAAGAAGATGCGCGTTCTTTCCGGAGGAGAAAAAGTGCGTGTTCTCTTATCCCGCATGATGATTATGGGCAGCAACGTTCTCATTTTAGATGAGCCGACCGACCACCTGGATATGGAATCTATCACCGCTTTAAACAACGGTTTGATTAAGTTCCCGGGCGTTGTCCTCTTCGCTTCCCGTGACCACCAGGTTGTTCAGACCACCGCAAACCGCATTATCGAGTTCCTGCCGGACGGAACCTTCATTGACAAGGTTTCTTCCTACGACGAATACCTCGAGAATGACGAGATGGCAAGAAAACGTCAGGTTTACTCCATGTCCTCTGAGGAAGAAGGAGACAACTAATTCCATATTTGTTTTGAGAGATTTAAAAAGGCATCTGCAAATTGCAGATGCCTTTTTTGGTACTTTTGCACAATCCTGCTCTCACTCCCGCAGCTTCGCCACATTCCTCTTTAACGACTGCACCGCCTCGTCAATATCTGCCCGTGTTGTTTCTCCACACAAGGTCATGCGGATGGTCCCTGCCGCATATTCCTCCGGCACGCCGAGTGCTTCAATCACATAGGAAATTCTGCTCTCGCCTGTATTGCAGGCGGAACCGCCGGAGGCACAGATTCCGTCCTCATCAAGCAGAATGAGTAACGATGCGCCGTCCACGTCACGAAAACTCATGCTGGCATTTCCAGGAAGCCTTCTGGTGCGATGCCCATTGATGCGGACACCCGGTATCTCATGGGTGACTTTCTCGATAAGATAGTTGCGCAGAGTCGTCTCCCGGCGCATCCGGTAACGGATATTCCGGAATGCTTCCTCTGCCGCCTTTCCCATTCCCACAATTCCGGGCACATTTTCTGTCCCCGCACGCTTTCCGCTTTCCTGGCTTCCTCCATGGATAAAAGACGGAATCTCAATTCCTTCTCTGATATACAAAAAACCTGTCCCCTTCGGTCCATGAAATTTATGGGCACTGGCACTTAAAAGGTCAATCGGACAAGCGCGCACCGATATTGGAACCTGTGCATATGCCTGCACGGCATCCGTGTGAAACAGCACGCCATTTTCCCTCGCAATGCGCCCAATCTGCATGATAGGTTCAATCGTTCCCACTTCATTATTTCCAAACATTACGCTTACAAGTGTCGTGTCCTGCCGGATGGCACGCCGCACCTCCTCCGGAGATACCATGCCGTTTTCATCCACGTTGAGGTAGGTCACCTCATATCCAAGTTCCTCAAGATAGGCACAGGAATTTAAAATGGCGTGATGCTCAATTGAACTTGTAATGATATGCTTTCCCTTGCCCTTCCTTTCCCCCGCAATGCACTTTATCGCCCAGTTATCAGACTCTGAGCCTCCTGATGTAAAATAAATCTCTCCCGGTTTTGCTTCTAAGCTCTCCGCAATGATTTTTCTGGCGTGCTCAATCGCAATCTTTGCCTCCTCGCCATAGCTGTAGGCAGTGGACGCGTTACCGAAATCCTGCCGAAGATACGGTTCCATCTCCTGTTTTACCGCCTCCGACATCTGTGTTGTGGCGGCATTGTCTAAATATATACGATGATTCATGTTTTTTCCACTTCCTTCATATATTAATTACTAACCCTGCACGAAACAGACGAAAGGAAACTTCATTGAAAAAAGCCCTGTTTAAGAACTCATTTATCACCGGAACGCTGTTTCTTACCATCGCCGGTGTCCTCACCCGAATCATAGGCTTCTTCTATAGAATATTCCTCTCCCGCATGATTGGTGCAGAAGGATTGGGAATTTACCAGCTTATTGCACCTATTACTGCTCTGGGGTTTGCCATCACCGCCGCCGGCATCCAGACCTCTATTTCGAAGTTTGTCTCAATGGAAATCGGAAAAAACAATCCCTCCGGCGCAAGGCTTTATCTTGTCACAGGACTTGTTCTTTCTTTGTTCTTATCAGCACTCACAAATGTCTTATTATGGGCAAATGCGGACTGGATTGCCCTTCACTGGATGGGAGACGTCCGCTGTACTCCGTTACTTAAAATCCTTTCATTTTCCTTCGTTCCAAGCTGCATCCACTGCTGTATCAACGGTTATTATTACGGATTAAAAAAAACTGCCATCCCCTCTCTCTGCCAGTTCACGGAACAGATTGCACGGGTCGGCAGTGTATGGCTGCTCTGCCAGATCCAGCTATCGCAGGATAAGCCCGTCACCATCTCGCTTGCCATCTGGGGACTTGTCATCGGAGAAGCTGCCAGCACGCTTGTATCAGTCAGTGCCATTGGAATTCAAAAATGCAGCGGAAATCTCTTCCGCTGCACAAAAAATCTGGTCTCAATGGCTGTACCTCTGACCGCCAACCGCGTGGTATTAAATTTATTTTCCAGCTATGAAAATATCATGATTCCAAACCGTTTACGGCTGTTTGGCTACACAAATTCCGAAGCGCTCGGTGTCTACGGTATCCTGACCGGAATGGCAATGGCTGTTATCATGTTCCCATCCGTCATCACCAACTCGGTCTCCGTCCTGCTGCTCCCCACTATCTCCGAAGCGCAGGCAAAAGGCAACACCGCCATGATTCACCGCACCATAAGACGCACGGTCAAATCCTGCCTTCTGCTCGGTTTTCTCTGCACGGCAGGCTTCCTTGTAACCGGAAATTTCATCGGAAATGTCCTCTTTGAAAACGCCCTCGCCGGAAAATTTATTCTCACGATGGGGTGGATCTGCCCGTTTTTATACTTGGGTTCTACCCTAAGCAGTATTTTACACGGTCTTGGTTTTCCAAGTATTACGTTTGTCTTAAATCTGATTGCCTGCGGCATCCGCATCCTGTTCGTGCTGTTCGCGATCCCGGTTTTTGGCATCCGTGGCTATCTCTGGGGGCTTTTAACAAGCCAGATTGTCATGGCGCTGCTTGCCATCCTCATTCTGTCCAAAAAACTTTACTCCTGCTCCGCAAGATAATTTGCCACCCGGCTTTCGATAAGCTCCGCTGTCTGCTCCGGTGTCTTCTGCCCGTCAAAGCAGACTGCTGCCTCCTCCTCAATGATTTTTAAAATCTGCTCATCACTGTTTCTTTCTGTTCCGGCAGATTCTAACAAATCCGTCAATTGTTCTATCTCTTCCGGCAGTGGCACATAAAAGCAATAATTCTGCCCCTCCCTGGACATTGTGACAGAAAACGGAAATCTTCTGTTTCCAAATTCATCATAAGCATCTGTTTCCGTTGCATACGCAAAGAAAGTCTCTAAGCTCTGCTTCTCCTCCGGAAAACCATTTCCTAACGTCGTGCGGAAAGACTTCGCTGGCACATTCTCATACAATCCCTGCAAAAATGCCCATGCAGCATCCTTGTTCTGTGATTTTGACGCAATCGAATAAGAGTCCTCGGTCGCATCTAAAAGATTTCCGCCCGCCCCATTCTCATTCGGGAAGCCTATAAATGTAATTTCTTTTGTTTTCAAAAGCTGCTGTAACAGATTCACATCCTCCGCCTGGTTAATATCCACTTCATAAACCAGAGCATCGTGGTCTTCAATGTTCCAGATGCTGCTTCCCGCCCCGGAATCGCCATGGAATTGACTGCAAAATGCCAGTATCCGATAAAATGCGTCATCCGTAAAATGACAGCTATGATTTTCCCAGTCCACAAACTGTGATATTTCAAATGTAAGACAAAGAGAAAGCATCTGCTGTGCGCTCATATCAAACACCGTCTCATCCGGATGACGTTCTGCAAACTTCATCATTTCTTCTAAATTCCATCCGGTCATCCCCTCAAGTTCAGAAGTACTTCCCACCAAAGTATGCACTTGTACAGTATTAGGAAGTGCAACAAGATTTTCCCTAAACGTGTACGCTTCTGTTACATTTGCCGGAAAGTTCATTTCAGAATTTTTCACATAGGGCGCAAGATTCTCAAGCAATCCTTTGGACGCATATTTTTTCAAATCTTCATACCGCAGATTCAGAATATCCGGGCAGTCACCGGAAACAATGTCCAGATCTAACGCCGTATAAGCATCCGAAATATCATCCTCACCTGCCATAAGCTCGTCATAATATTCCCTTACTTCCACCCGGTAATCCTTGCTCTGCCGGTTGAACCGTGAAACCGCGTATTCCAGATTCGTGCTGGCAGAAAAAGTTCCGACTGTAAGCACTTCCTTCTGCGTTTCTTCTGAAGCCGAAACCTTTTGAAGTACTGCAATTTCTCCAACCGCATCATCTGTATTGTCCTTTAAGAACACCGCAATCCGTCCATCCTCAAGCACCCCAAACTGCTGCACCTGTGCCGCATCAATTCCAAGATTCATCCAGGCAAAAAGCTGCTCCTGCGTCCGGTTTTCCCTGTCATAATAATAAAGGCTGTTGATTCCCTGCGTCAAAAATCCCGTCTGCCCGAATGCCACAAATTCCGTTCCTGCAACAAAATTGTCATATGCTTTTTCCTGCAGTCCATCTGTAAATGAAAGTTCCCGGATGGCAGAGTCCGTGCCGCCTCCAAGCGTCTGACAGGAAACATATACCGTCCCGCTTCCGTCATCAGCGATTCCGTCTATCAGTTCCCCTCCGGTTGCTTCCACCGTCATCCGGTAAGTACCATCTGCATCAAAAATTCCAACCTGTCCAAATCCTATGACAGCAAACAAATGCCCTTCCCCGTCAACTGCGGTGTCAGAGACTTCTGTAATTGCAGTATATTCTGAGATATCGTTGCAGAAAAGGAGTTCTCCGTTTTCATCATATCCGGCAAGATACGTTTTTTCCCCAATCGCATAAAACAGATATTGTTTTCCTTTTCCATCCGGCTGTAACGTTGCCCAGTCAAAGCCTGTCACATCCGAATTTTTGAGATTTAATTTCTCGGGTTTTGCATCTTCTCCCGGCTCAAATTGATAAACCTCTCCCTCAGAAGTGCTATAATACAGTTTTCCCTCCCGCACGGAAATGGATTGAATCGCTTCATCCGGGCTGTAAAAAGATGTGACATAACTATCGTTATTTTCCGGTGTCTTTTCCTCTTTCCCACACGCCGCAATCATACAGCATACAATTACAAGCATAAGTATTACTATCGTTTTCCCATTTTTCATACCCTTCCCCCTGTAGCATAAAACCCCGGAAAATAACTTTCCGGGGTTTAAAATCTGTGTTATCAAAACGCTTGTCCGTTTTAGACACGTGATAAGTATTCACCTGTTCTGGTATCAATCTTGATAACGTCATCCTGTTCTACGAACAGCGGTACGTATACAGTTGCACCAGTCTCTACAACTGCCGGCTTGGTAGCACCTGTTGCGGTATCACCCTTGAAGCCTGGCTCAGTGTCTGTAATCTTTAACTCTACGAACAGTGGAGGCTCAACTGCAAATACGCTTCCATTGTGAGAGCACATTTTTACCATCTCGTTCTCTTTTACGAACTTTAATGCATCACCGATATCTTCTTTAGATAATGCAATCTGGTCATAAGTCTCAACGTCCATGAAGTAATATAAATCTCCATCTGCGTAAAGATACTGATAATCTTTTCTATCGATACGTGCCTGTGGGCATTTCTCAGTAGGACGGAATGTCTTCTCAACGACACCGCCACTCTTAATGTTCTTTAATTTGGTTCTTACAAATGCAGCACCTTTTCCTGGTTTCACGTGCTGGAATTCAATAATCTGAAAAATATTACCTTCTAACTCGATGGTAATACCATTTCTGAAATCACCTGCTGAAATCATTCAAACTTCCTCCTTAAAATTGCGCATGAGCCGTAAGCTCTCTGATTTTTCTATTGTATAATAAATACATGGACATTTCAAGCATTTTTTATCGGAAACGCCACTTTTTAGCCTAAATTCCGCTTCTTTTCTCAATCTCATGAATCATATCAATACGTGTCTGATGTCTTCCACCCATAAATTCTGCGTCGAGATAGGTCTTTACAATGTCCTTTGCCACTTCAATTCCAACAATTCTCGCACCGAATGCAATGATATTTGCATTGTTGTGTTCCTTGACAAGTCTTGCCGTTGTGCAATCGGAGCAGACTGCTGCACGCACACCAGCCACTTTATTTGCCGCAATGGAAATTCCAACACCGGTTCCGCAGATTAACACTGCACAGTCCACTTCTCCTGCTGCCACTGCACGTCCTACTTTTTCGCCAAATTCCGGATAGTTGCAGCTCTCTGTACCATCTGTACCGAAGTTTACCACTTCATGTCCAAGTTCCTTTAAATACTCCATAATCTCGAATTTCATTGCGGTTGCCGCATGATCATTTCCAATTGCAATCTTCATTTTTTCCTCCTGTTTGCGTTTTTTCTCAGATAAAAGAATAAGACTATTTTTTCCAGATAGCGTTTTAACACAATCTGAATTTCCTCTTTGGGATGAATCGGTTTTACCAGAATCGTACGGATTCCCGCCCGATTGGCTCCATAAATGTCCGTAAAAATCTGGTCTCCTACAAATATCGTATTTTCTTTTGTGGTGCCCATCTGCTCCATTGCCTGCAGATAGCCGTCTCTTCCCGGCTTGCCTGCCTTATAAATATAAGAAACCTGCACCGCATCATTAAACATTTTCACACGCGGTTCCTTATTGTTCGAGAGAAGCATACAGTGATAGCCAAGCCCCTTCAACCGCTCAAACAGTTCACACGCTCTCGCATCCGCCGGTTCGCCGTGCCGCACCAGAGTATTATCAATATCAAAAATAATTCCCCGATACCCCTGTTGATACAGTCCCTCAAAATCAATTTCGTAGGCAGAATCCAAATATTCTCCCGGATAAAATTTTTCTAACATCTTATAGTTCCTTTTCCGATTCTCAAGAATTGCCATTACATAGCTTACTATACTTTGCCCAAAATATCCACCCTTTTTTGCGGTATAAAAAAGAGAACCATGCATCTATCACATGATTCTCTATAAAGAAAAATTCTCGTCTGTTCTGTTCTGCCAGATTCCCGATTGGTCTAACGAATCTCCGACAAAAAACTGATACTGCTGCAATACCTGGTCTTTCTTAAGGTCTGTCATAAACTTCTCAACGTCAAGACTGCTGATATCACTGTCAGTTCCTTTGAGTTCATACGTTGCATCTGGCTGATAACGCTTTGCAAAATTCTCAGCTCCGTGATCCGGCTTAAGCGCTGCTACCGCAACTTCCTTCTTCTGTTCGTCGGAATCCTGTGTCGTCTGCTGTTCCTGCAATCGCTGATTCTGGAGTTGTTCATTCTTTATTTGGTTGTAATCATAAAATACCGAACTGGTTCGGATTCCTGACAGATTCATACCATACGCCCCACTTGCAATTTCACTTTCTCTACTGTATTACACATTACATATCGTCAAAAAGCACCGGATTCTTTAGTCATCCCGCGCATTATTTGTCAAGCATTTTTTTCAATTCACTCATGAAGGTATTCACATCTTTAAACTCCCTGTAAACAGATGCGAATCTCACATAAGCAACCGCTTCTAAATCCTTGAGCTTATCCATCACAATCTCACCGATGACAGAGCTTGGGATTTCCTTTTCTTCCCGGTTAAAAATCTCTGTTTCAACTTCATCAATTAACTGGTTAATCTGATTTACGGAAATAGGTCTTTTATGGCATGCCCGAAGAACACCCGCTTCAATCTTGGAACGGTCGTACTGTTCTCTGTTATTATCCTTCTTGATGACAATTAACGGTATGGTCTCTACCTTCTCATAAGTAGTAAAACGTTTCCCGCACTCATCACACAGTCTGCGTCGTCGAATGGAATTATTGTCATCCGCCGGTCTTGAGTCAATCACTCTCGTGTTCTCACTGCTGCAAAACGGACACTTCATATGCCTACCTCCACACCCCAATTCCCTTTGTATTTGAGTATATCTATACTTTCTGCGGTTGTCAACCGGATTTCATTCTTTCAGGTGATTTTTTTGCGCACTTCCTTCTCGTCAATGTCCACCAGAATAATATCCGGTCCGATTTTGATGATTTTGCACCACGGAATCCACAGTTCAAATTCTCTTCCCATGCATCCAAGCCATTTTGCAGGTCCCGGCACAATCAGTGCCCGGATACAGCCGTCTTTTTCATCAAAGTCAAGGTCTCTCACATTCCCGAGACATTTGCAGTTTATCACATTGATGACCTCTTTTTGCTCCAATTCGCAAAAACGCATATACTTTCCACCGTTTTTAGGAAAATATATGCGCCTTTGCATTCAAATATTCTTATACGTTAAATCTAAACAGGATGACATCTCCGTCTTTTACAACGTAATCTTTGCCTTCCATTCCGACAATTCCTTTTTCTCTTGCGGCTGCAAGACTTCCATTGTCCAGCAAATCCTGGTAGTTGACAACCTCTGCCTTGATAAATCCGCGCTCAAAATCAGTGTGAATCTTTCCGGCTGCCTGTGGTGCCTTTGTGCCCTTCTTAATTGTCCATGCGCGGCACTCATCCTCTCCTGCTGTTAAGAAACTAATCAGTCCAAGCAGACTGTAGCTTGCTGCAACAAGTTTGTCAAGACCGGACTCTTTTAAGCCAAGGTCCTCTAAAAACATCTGTTTTTCGTCATCGTCAAGCTCTGCGATTTCCTGCTCAATCTGTGCACAGATAACAAATACTTCGCTATGCTCCTTCGCTGCCATTTCACGAACGGCCGCCACGTGCGGATTTCCTGCACCGTCATCTGCCAAATCATCCTCAGACACATTTGCAGCATAGATAACCGGTTTCGCAGTCAGAAGATTATAGGATGCAAACCAGTTCTGCACATCCTCATCATCCGGAACCTCAAATGATTTTGCAAGCTTGCCGTCTTCGAGATGTGCCTTTACTGCCTCCAAAAGCTCCATTTCCTTTGCCAATGTCTTATCCATGCGCGCCTGTTTTGCAACCTTAGCAATTCTGCGCTCCAAAATCTCAATATCAGAAAAAATTAATTCCAGATTGATGGTCTCAATGTCCCTTGCCGGATTTACGCTTCCGTCTACATGTACGACATTCGTATCTTCAAAACAGCGGACAACGTGCACAATTGCGTCTACTTCACGAATGTTGGCAAGGAACTGGTTTCCAAGTCCTTCTCCCTTGCTCGCGCCCTTCACAAGTCCTGCAATATCCACGAACTCAATCACTGCCGGGGTAACTTTCTTGGTGTGATACAGTTCTCCGAGCTTCTTAATGCGCTCATCCGGTACTGCTACAATTCCAACATTCGGGTCAATCGTACAGAACGGATAGTTAGCGGATTCTGCACCTGCCTTGGTCAGTGAATTAAACAATGTACTTTTTCCAACGTTCGGAAGTCCCACGATACCTAATTTCATATGTCTATATTCTCCTTCTTAAAGTATTTGTTCTTTTATCAGACAACGTTTGCCAGGCAAAAACCCTGACACGGCAACATATAGTGTACCACATCAGGGCCAAAATGTACATTTCTTTCTTCTGTACAATTACTTTCATCCGGCTTTTATAAGCACTCCTGCCAGAATCACCACATTTTCAGGATTTCATCTGTCAGCTGTCTGGTTCTGTTATGAATCTTCGTCTCATCCCAAATATCACCTTTGTCATAGAGTGCAAATACTAAAACGAGCTCATTACTCTTTTGTTCGGAAAATTCAATGCAAAACGCCTTTATTATATTGCACGGAAGGATAACATCTATCACAAGATTTGTCATGCATTTCTGACCCTCATCATTTACGATATTGAGTCTCTTTATAAGTACACCTGCAACAATCAGAACAAATATCATTCCCTACTGCGTAAATAGATTATTCATTACTCCGATATCCTGTCTCTGTCATATACAATATTTCCCATTATCTCCCCATACTCATTTTTTCTCTCATCTGCATATGCCTTGCTTTCACTCCTGTCTCCAAAAACAAAAGGTACATCATCAGTGATTCCTGCCTTTATCTCCTCGCATACCCGGATTACCTCATCAATCATATTGCGTGAAGGCACTCCCTCTCCATGAGATAACAACACATTATCATAGCTGCCTTTTACCTTTTGTTTTAAGCTCATCAGATTTTTTTCATAGCTGCTTAAGCCAAGCGAACTTTTGTCAAATAAAAAGGTAAATGTATTACAGGCATCTCCCAATAAAAGCATACGTTCCTCTTTCAAAAGAAAAACAAACGAACCCGGGGTATGGCCTGCACAGCTATAGCCTGCTATATGATACGCACCAAGATCCATCTCAAAGCCGTCATATAATGGCATAAAGTTATCCGCGCCCGAAACGGGAATCAGATCTTCTGCCAGATAATGGCCCTTAGCACTTGTACCATCCAGATAACCGATACGCTTTTTTAAATCATTGTGTGCTTTGTAAATATCTAAATCATCTTTACTCATATATACTCTGTCAAAAGCTGCTGCTCCCGGAGCATGGTCCAGATGTCCATGCGTCAGTAATACCGTAACAGGTTTGTCTGTCATTCCTTCAACATAAGCCCTCAAATCGCCTACTCCACAACCTGTGTCTATAAGGGCAGCCGCACGCTCTCCCTCGACAAGATATACATACACATCTCCCGGTACCATGATTCTCTTTACATGATCTGTTACTTTTTCAAAGCTAAAATAGCCTTCCATAATATCTCTCCTTTCTCATTCAGCCTGCCCAGACCTCTCCTGTAAATCCAAGCTTAGGCAGTTCTCTTTGCTTTGACAAGGTATCCTGCATTGGTCCAAAAAGTGCCCATTCTTTCTCTTCGATTTCCAGTCTGAACTTCTTGTCATTCATTTTCTTACGGTAAATCTTGCACCAGGCTCCTCTTCAGGCGCTGCAAGCTGTCTTGAAATCGTAGGCTGTGTAATATTCAGCTGTTCTGCTGCATAAAATCCATGTACCGACCACCCTTAAACGTTCTTGCCAAAATTATGTGAAATCTGCCTTGAATTCCTGCCCGTTGATATCTCCAATACACAGGCTGTTACGATTTTTCTTCTTTACCTGATACAAAAGCGTATCCGCCGCATGAAGAAAATCCCAGTTTCTGTTTCCATCTTTTGGAATGCTGTGACAAATTCCCTGTGAAATCGTAACCGTCGGGTATACATCCGAATACAGATGTTCCAGATTTAATCTCATCACTTCCTGTCTGAGTCTTTCGGCGCACTCAAACACTTCCTTTTCACTCATGCCGTTATAGATAATAACAAATTCGTCTCCTCCATAACGGGCACAGAAAATTTTTTCATTTTCCATCCCTCTTAACAGGTTCGCAACTGCTTTCACACACTCGTCTCCTGCCTGATGTCCGTAATTATCGTTGTACTGTTTGAAATAATCAATGTCGAGTATTTCAAATGACAGCGGCTGCCCGTCTGCAAGGCATTTCTCCAGCACTTTTTCAGAGTAATCAGAAAGCCTGTAACGGTTTGCAAGGTTTGTAAGCGGGTCTGTCTCTGATTTTTTCACCAGTTCCATTGTTACTTCTTCTAATTTTTTACGCTTTTCATTTGCACGTTCCAGCGAATTTCTGACATAAAGCATGTTGGCAACCATACTCCGGTTATCCATCTCGATTTTTTCACTGAGATAATAATACCTGCCTGCTGCCTGTAAAAATTCCGTCTCCATATTATATTGGTCGTAGTATTTAAGTTTAAGAGACAACAGTTTCCGCTGTAAGTTTGCAATTCCAGTCTGTTCTACGGTTTCTTCCAACTGACCCAGCAGTTCTAACAGCACATCTTCACGCCCGATATCAAACATTAATCCACCGAAATCATAGAGGTCATCAAACAAATCAAGTATCAGTACCTTATCGGAAAGACGCTGTCTGATATCGTCAATGCACGCATCCCGAAGTGTCGTCTCACCGGAAAGCTGGTAATACCTGGTCTTCATACAATCAACATAAATATAGTCCATATTTCTAAAATAGGGCTTGCACTCTGTATCTAACTTTTCAAGATAATCTTCTGCACCCTCCAGATTTCCGCACTGAATATAACAGGTTGCAAGATTACTGTAAATCATAATCAGGCTCGCAATACTCCGCTTATTCTCCGGTGTGTTCATATAATTCTGGTACGCACGCTCAAAATAGTGCTGTGCTTCCCGAAATACCTTGTTTTCCAGATAAAGACATCCCAGGTTCATTTCTATGATACTTTCTATCTTATTGATTCCGTAGCGTGCACAATAATTTAAACCAGTCAGATAATAATCCACTGCAAGGGATGGATTTCCTTTATTTACAGACATAATTGCAAGCAGATTATAGGATCTCCCGACCAGTTCCCACTGTCCGGACTGATCCAGATAACCAATTGCCTTCGCAATATTAAGGCTCATATTCTGCGAATCATTTAACATATAATAATTTGCGCCTCTGTAATAATACGCAAAACCAAGCAGACGAACATCATCCGTTCTCCTGGCATATTCTTCAATCTCTGCACAACATTCCAACACACGTGCGGTATCTATGCCACACTTCTCCAAAACCTCCTGCTCCAACGCTTTCACTTTATCGCAAGATTCGTGCATTTCCATGCAGTATTCCTCTCTTATCCCCTGTTATTTACTGGTAATTCTCAACATTCGTGCTGTCTACTTTTTCAAATGGAACCCAGACATACTTTCCGTCTTCCGAAACGCCCTCAAGATTTGAGATACTGCTTCCAGACGCAAGCGCAAGTGCCGTCTGAACTGCCATCTCTCCCTGTCCAACCGCTGACTGATAAACGGTAAATGCCATTTTGCCAGCCGCAATAGCGGCACAGCCATCTGTGGTTGCATCGATTCCAAGCACCAGAATGTCGCTTCTGCCAGCCGCCTCGCACGCTTCTAACACACCAAGTGCCATCGAATCGTTATTACAGACTGCCACATCACAATCCTGCCCTGTCTTTAAAAAGAGTTCAAACATCTCCTTTGCCTGCGCCTGATCCCAGTTTGCATTATCCTCAAACACATAATGGATGGTTTTACCAGAATCATTTAACGTGTCCTTAAGTGCATTTGACCGCCCCTTTGTTGCAGAGTGGCTCTTCGGTCCTTTTAACAACGCAACGCTGATTTCATTTGCGGAGGAAAACTGCTCTAAAATATACTCCGCCTGATACTGTCCTGCCACTTTTTCATCTGACCCCACATACATATAACGCCCTGACTCCAGTCTTGATTCATCCGGACAACTGTTGCAGAACACGATTGGTACATCACCTGCAATTGCCTCAAGTTCCAATGCCGTGTCTGCATCTACCGGTGCACACAAAATGACGTCATATCCATCGGAAACTGCTTTTTTGATATGCTCCACCTGATTTTCGATGGAATTTTCGGCATCTAAAATATCAAGTGTTGCTCCATTTGCTTCTGCTGTTTCCTTTGCCTTCTCTGCTAACATGCTTCGGAACGTATCTGCCTGCGAAAGAGATAGAAGTATCCGGATTCCGTTTCCGTTCGCTGCCGCATTTCCTGTTGTCTGTCCACAGCCGGCAAGACAGCCGGTCAGCAATATCAGACACATAATCAAACATAATCCTTTTTTCATTTCGCGCTTCCTCCCTTATATCCGAAACTGTTTTACCTGATCTGCCAGCTGGTCTGCAGATGTTGCAAGATTTTCGGCTTCTGCTTCTACCTGTCCGCTGTTCTTGGAAATGTTCTTTGCCTGCTGCAGCATAGATTCGGAGGTTGCAAGAATCTCATCTGAACTTGCCGCCTGTTCTTCCGAAATAGCAGCTACATTTGTAGCAACCTGGTCTACCTGATTAATCTTGTCCACAACGCCACGAATCAATGTATTCGTCTCCTGAATGTTCTGGAAGATACTGTCAAATGTATCCACCGCCGTATGGATTAGCTCGGCACTTCCGGAAATTGCACCTGCACTGTCTCCTGCCTGGCGTACTGCATCTTCCACAAGACGGTTAATCTCAGTAATCAGCTCTGTAATATGTGCAACCGAATCCGCACTGTTCTTTGCAAGCGTTCCAATTTCAGTTGCAACAACCGCAAATCCTCTTCCTGCCTCTCCGGCTCTTGCAGCCTCAATCGATGCATTTAAAGACAGCAGATTTGTTTCATCTGCGATATCGCCAATCAATTTGATAATCTGAACAATCTCACCGGAGGCCGTTCCAACCTTATTAACTGCTTCTTCGAGATTACGGATAGACACTTCAATGTTGTCAAGTGCTTCTCCGACACGTTCCATATCCTTACGTCCTTTTTCGGATATCTGCACTGTCTCTTGCATCTTATTCTCAACCATATCGCTGTCCGTCTTGGTATCTGCCGCCACACCTGCAAGCTGTGTTGCATTCTGCGCAATCTCATTAACAGAAACAGAGAGCTGGTCAACCGTTGCATTCAGTTCGCCCATCGACTGTGACTGGATACCGGCAGCAGAATTCATTTCACCGGAAACACTCTTACTGGTATCTGCCTGATTTTTGAGTTTTCCGGAGACATCGCCCATCTCTGTAATCATCTGTTTCATAGAGCCGATAAAACGATTGACGCTCTGTCCCATGACTGCGATTTCATCGTTTCCTCTGCTGTTAATAGATACGGTAAAGTCACCATCTGTCATCATTGTAATTACTTTTGTCATCTCTTTTACCGGCTTAATCACAACTTGAATCAGTCGCTCAATGAGAACACATAACAGTACCATACACACGATACTGATAACAATCATAATCGTACGAAGCTGTACCAAATCCGCAAGTACCACACTTGTTGGAATGTAAGAGACAAGAAGCCAGTCTGTTCCTTCCACTTCCTCAAAAACGGTCATGTTGCCGTCTAAGGTTGTAAAACTATAATCTTTTGCCACAATCTTTTCAGAAACCAGTCGATAGAAATTGCTCTGACCGTCTGCGCCAAGGGTCTGTGAAATAAGGCTGCTGTCACGGTTTGCCAGAATTTTTGCACTGTTTTTATCTACTAGAAATGCCTCTGCATCGTTCATCTCAATAAACGAGTTTACAATAATTGCAATGCGGTCCAGAGTCATATCGGCAGAAATCACACGGATATGATTGGAACCATCGTTTAAAATACCAGACGCACTGATTACATTTACCCCCTGCGCATTCTGGTACGCTGTGCCAACTGCCATATTTACTCTGGTGAGTCCCTCCCGATACCAGGTGCTTTCCGTCGGGTTTGCTTCCTGTTTCTCGGAATTCTCTGCTTTTATCAGTTTTCCGCTCTCATCTGCGACATAAAGTCCATCCGGATAATTGTCATTATATCCGTAGTAACCATTTAAAATCGTCTGCAGCTGTGCATCATCCGGATGAAGCTTTTCAATGGTTTCCTTTGCCATCTGAAAAGATGCCAGGTTTTCATTCAGCCATCCCTCAATACTTGATGCCTGATTTGCAACAGAAGATTCCAGGAGATTCTTGGAATACCGCTCAATAATCTTTGCTGACATCTGATATGCGACAATAACAAGAACTGCTACAATCACCATTACAACCGGAATGATGATTCCTAACAATTTTGTTTTAATAGAAATAATCTTTTGTCTTTTCATATACCATTCCCCTTTTTCAAAAATAATCACTACCTATAATTATAATATTGTTTTATTTTTCGTCAATATTATATAGATATATTTTCCTATAAACTCAAAAAGGAACCCTGCACCTCTGCAGGATTCCTCTCTAATCTCTTGACTCGATTACAATCAAAATTCCATCTTCAAATGTAATTTTTGCTATTTCTTCCTTTATCTCATTGCTAACACCAAGTGAGCAGAAGCCTTTCAGACAGAAATCTGACAACGGATATACAAATCCTTCCAGGGTCAGATGCTCCACCTGCGGTGAATACGGAATCAGTGAAACGTATTTTCCGTACTGTTTCTTCTTTGCAATCTGAATAGGTCCGTCAATCATCCGCACACGATTATGTTCGTCTAACAGTTCCATTGCAACCTTCTGTTCAAGCCCGATTCCAAGCAGCTCGATATTTCCAAGCACATGGTCAAGACGGCTTCCGGTTGCACCAAGTAAACAAATCTGCTCTGCTCCTTCTCTGATGGCAAGCCGGATTGCAAATTCCGTATCCGTGTCATCCTTCATCGGATTTAATGTATGCCACACAATTCCGGGCTGTTCCTTATAATAGGCAAATGTCTCTTCCTGAACAGAATCAAAATCTCCAATAATGATATCCGGTTTCACCGCACACTTTCGCAGCACCTCCATCCCGGAATCTGCCGCTATCACAAAATCCGGCTTCTGTTCCTTCAATGTCTGCGCTACAAACATCTCTGTTGCAGTTCCCCCGGAAACAATCACACATTTTTTCATTCCGGCAGCTTCTCCCTTTCCTGTCTGCATTTTCATGAATTAATAATGGAAAGAAATGCCTCCACGTTCTCCTGCACATCTCCATTAAATACTGCACTTCCAGCGACGATAATATTAGCTCCGGCATCCATAACCTCTGCCACATTTTCAAGGTTAATACCGCCATCCACTTCAATGTCTGTCTTTAATCCACGCTTATCAATCAGTTTCTTCAAATCACACACTTTCTCTACCGTGTAGGGAATCAGTTTCTGCCCGCCAAATCCCGGATTTACGGTCATCACAAGTACCATGTCCACTTCCGGCAGGATATATTCCACCGCGGAAAGCGGTGTCGCAGGATTTAATGCAACTCCTGCAAGAATACCTCTCTCCTTGATTGCCTGAATCGTGCGGTCAAGATGTGTGCAGGCTTCTGCATGCACCGTGATAAGGTCTGCCCCGGCGTCCGCAAAATCCTTGATGTAGCGCACCGGCTCCTCAATCATAAGATGGACATCAAAGATGCGCTCTGTACATTCCCGGATGGATTTCATAACCGGTGCTCCGTAAGTAATGCTTGGCACAAACATTCCATCCATCACATCAATATGGACATACTGTGCTCCGGTCTCATCGAGCAGTCTTACCTGTTCTCCCAGTCTCGAAAAGTCTGCCGACAGAATCGACGGTGATAAGCAATTCATAAGTTTCCTCCCTGTCAGTGGTTCTAGTATTTCTTTGCACTTTTAAGCTCCTCATACAAAAGCTTGTAATTTTCATAGCGAAGACTGCTGATTTTCTTTTCCATCAAAGCATTTTTAACGCCGCAGTCCGGTTCACTGATGTGACTGCATCCCTGGAACCTGCATTCCGGCTCAAATGCCGCAAACTCCGGATAAAAATTCTGCAATTCCTCTTTTTCAAACCCCGGTATATATAATGTGGAAAACCCTGGAGTATCCATAATATAGCCATCCCCACAAATTGGGATAATTTCCGAATGGCGGGTCGTGTGCTTTCCTCGCTCAATTTTGGTACTGATGCTTCCCGTCTCCATTTTAATATCCGACTGGAGACTGTTTACAAGCGAAGACTTTCCTACCCCCGAGGGACCTGCCACTGCAGTCGTTTTCCCCGCCAGGCAGCTTCGTAATATTTCAATTCCATCATGTTCCTTTGCGCTTGTAAACAATACCGGATAACCGCATGCTGCATAGATATCTGCAAACTCGTGAAGTTCTTTTTCACTCACTAAATCTGTCTTATTAAAACAGATGCTTACCGGTACATTCTGATAGCCCATCATGACAAGAAACCGGTCCAAAAGATTAAAATTCGGCTGCGGTTTCGCCGCCGCAAAAATAATCAGTGCCAAATCAATATTTGCCACTGCGGGACGGATTAATTCATTTCTTCTCGGAAGGATTTTCTCCACATTTCCTTTTCCCTCCGCCTCGTCAATCACCGCAATTTCCACATCATCCCCTACAAGCGGTTTGATTTTCTGATTGCGGAAAACTCCCTTTGCCTTACATTCATAAATTCCGGACTCTCTTACATGAACGTAGTAGAATCCGGAAATTCCTTTGATTATTTTTCCTTGCATATGTCTGCTGTTATTCCCTATTAAAGGTCATGTTCTGTATCTGCGGTGTACCAATTACATTTCCATCCAAATCCAGCCATTGTACCATAACGGACCCACTGCTTACCAGAAGACCGCCTTTTGAAAGTGACAAACCACCCTCACCAAACGAATCAATCGACTGATTCATCCACTGTTCTAAAACATTTCCGGATCCATCCTGACCATCATAAAGAAGAATATTCGCACCGGAAACATTTGAAACATCGCCGCTTAATTTCTGTACCCGGAAACTTGCCCTGTAGGTTGTCGTCGTCACATCCTCCACCGGTTCTGCACCAAGGCTTACCGTCAGGTTCACCGTCGTACCCTTCTGGACTTGAGATTCTGCCGTAATATTCTGTTCCACTACATAGCCAGCCTCCACTGTGCTGCTGTAAACAGAGGTAATATTATAATTTAACCCAACATTTGAAAGCATGGCTTTCGCATTATCCTCGGTCTGACCGACTACATTCGGCACGACAGCCGGTTCTGCACCCTGACTGATGGTAATCGTAATTGTGTCACCTTTTTTTGCGGAAGAGCCGGATGCCGGACTCTGTGAAATGACATTTCCCTGTGCAACCGAATTATCATATGCGTATTCCTTCGATACCGTAAATCCCTGTGCCGTAAGCGTGCTCTCTGCGTTTTCTGCGGTACTGCCGGTAACGGAAGGCACCTCTATGTTACCGCTTCCACTGCTTATAACTACAGTAATCGTTGTATGAAGTTCCACGCGCACTCCCTTTTCCACACTCTGCTGTAAAATTCTTCCCGCCTCATATTCATCGGATGACGCTGTGCTCTCCTCGTGGATTCCAAGCCCAATGGCATTTAACTGTTTCTGTGCCTCTTCATAGGTCAGCCCTTTTACGTCAATCATCTCGACGGAATTTTCATCTGTCAGCGCTTCGCTCTCGGATGTCTTGCTCTCAGATGTCTCCGTCTGCTGTGTTTCCGTTTTCTGTGTGTTATTTTCTTTATTGTTTGAAGCAAACTGGAACAAACCAAAAAAGCTTCCAATCAGATATATGATAATTCCGACGATGACAATCGCAGTCACAATTCCCATAATGGTAATTGCCTTTTCCATCTTTGGATTTAATTCTCCGTCATCATCCTCATCCTCGTCCTCAAGGTCATCGTCCCTGGTTTCTTCCTCGATTCCCATTTCACGGTCAGCCTCTTTTAAAAGCTGTTCCCCGATATGAACCGTGTTTGCCTCCTGGCGAATCCGGTTCACATCCTCTTCCCCGATGACACGGGTCTTATCCTGGCTGAGCGGCGAAACCATCACCACAAAATCCTCATTCGGACTTACAAGTGCTTTTCGTAAATCAGAAAGCAGTGCGGACATATTCTCATAACGTCTGTCTGGATTCTTCTGTGTACATTTTAAGATAATCTTTTCCATGCTGATTGGAAGATTCGGTGCATAAACACTTGGTTTTACCATCTCTTCCTGCAAATGCTGGATTGCGACTGCAACCGTAGTATCCCCATCAAACGGAACCCTTCCGGTTACCATCTCGTACATGACGATTCCGAGGGAATAAATATCGCTTTTTCCATCCACAAAGCCGTTTCTCGCCTGCTCCGGGGAAGAATAATGCACGGAACCCATCACGTCCGAGCTGATGGTATTTGACGATGCCGCACGCGCAATTCCAAAGTCCATGACCTTTACTTTTCCCTCAGTGGAAATCATGATATTCTGCGGCTTGATATCCCGGTGAATAATCTGGTTATTATGTGCCGCCTCAATTCCACGTCCTACCTGGATGGCAATGCTGACTGCTTCCTTAAAGGAAAGCTGTCCCTTTTTCTCAATATAGGTTTTTAATGTGATTCCCTCTACATATTCCATCACGATATAATGCAGACCATTTTCACTGCCTACATCATAAATATTTACAATATTCGGATGTTGCAGCGCAGCCGCTGACTGTGCTTCAGTGCGGAACTTTGTCACAAATCCGACATCCTCGGAAAATTCCGGTTTTAACACCTTGACCGCTACGAAACGGTTCAGCTTATGATCTTTTCCCTTGAAGACCTCTGCCATACCGCCGGTTCCTATTTTTTCCAGAATCTCATAGCGGTCTCCCACAATCGTTCCAACTTTTATCATAATCCTACCTCACGCTGTCCAATTTCTACCAGTACGACCGC
>OIXH01001296.1_pt1 | contig 28596 bp, 22 predicted proteins | sample 1587741 | NCBI WGS metagenome assembly OIXH01 (sample SAMEA3888916, study PRJEB22519) | human gut metagenome | biome: human gut; feature: human-associated habitat; material: faeces | place: Denmark | collected 2011 | reverse complement strand
ATAAAGCGCATTGGAAAAAAACTCGTCCTCAAAATATCTTCCGTCCGGAAATCTCAGATTTTCAAGCACTTCTCTTTTGTATATCTTATTCCATACAATGGTCCACACGCCGTAATTCTTCTCGTTTTTCAGATGCTCCGACACCTCTCTGCCGCTGACCGTTTTGTCCTCTAAATGCAGGCTGAAGTTGTCCTTTTCATCGGGTAAAATATTAAGGAAATCAGATGCCACGATATCATAATCCGAGCCCTCTATCTCCTCCAAAAGCCTTGCAAGCATATTCCGGGCTATATAATCGTCCCCGTCCAAAAAAGTGATATATCTTCCCGAGGCACGCTCCAGTCCTGTATTTCTCGCCGTTGCCGCACCACGGTTTTCGGTATGGATGACAACAATTCTGTCGTCCTTTGCCGCGTATGCGTCACAAATAGCACCCGAATTGTCCTTCGAGCCGTCGTCTATCAGTATCAGCTCAAAATCGCCGAAGGACTGCGCCAGTACGCTTTCAATGCACTGCGCTATGTATTTTTCCACCTGATATACAGGTACAATCATACTGATTTTGGCCATTTTTATGTATTCTCCCGTCAGCTTGCTTTTCGTACAACCCGCATAAAGATCGGTCCGAGCCTTAATAATAGCTTTTCCCGGCGCTTACAGATGAGCCTTCGCTTCATTCTGTCACCGGCGGATAAGCCGTCATACGCGGCGTACTGTATATACCGGTCGACCTGAAGTGTTTTCCGCACCTCTTGTATTGTCGCGGCCTTTTGTGTAAAGGTTTGCGTGCACTGCGGAAAGCATAATAAATAAATTGCATAAGAATAGGCGTTCAGTATCACATTTGCCATCAGCTTTGCTTTTCTTTCCGCCTCCATTGCAAAGCTGTCCATAAAATGACGGCAGGCGCCGACCATCTCTATCTGACAGGCGATGCCCGTTTCCTGCCAGCGGTTGGCGGTCGAGCCCATTCTCATACAATAATGATACGGCTCCTCGGCAAGAAAACAGATTTTTTCACACCTTTCCAGCGCCTCCAGCACAAAAATATGATCCTCCGACACCTTAATGTCCGGAAAGCATATATCCTCCACTACCTCTTTTTTAAAGAAATAGTTCCACACATAATTGCTGCAATTTTGCCAAAACCGCTCCATTTCATCGGCTATCTGTGCGTGGGTAAGCGCTTTGGCAAAATCAGGCGCGCTCTTTTTTTCGGTATGCGCGCATTTTCCGTCCTGCCACAGCTCGACGATATGCCCGTGGCGCAAAACATCGGCGCCGTTTTCTTTGATACATACAAGGCAATGCTCCAGCATGGTCGGTTCCACCCGATCATCCGCGTCCACAAAGCAAACGTAGCTTCCGCCCGCATTTGAAATCCCGTTATTTCGTGCGGCGGCAACCCCGCTGTTTGTTTGGTGCAGCACCCGCACCCTTTTATCCTTTAATGCATATTCGTCGCAAATTTGCCCTGAGCGGTCTTTTGAGCCGTCGTCCGCCAATATCAGCTCAAAATCCGTAAAGGTCTGCGCCAATATGCTTTCTATACATTGTCCGACATACTTTTCCGCCTGATAGACAGGCACAATGATACTAACCTCTGCCATAGCTGCTCCCTTTTTATGATACTTCATAAAAAACGCTTTTCCATTTTTCGATGATTGTCTCATCGCTGTAACGCTCAAACCCGACCGAGGTGTTGGCGGTCAGTGCCGCAAGCCTATCGGGGTTTTCTATCAAATCACAGATTTGCCGCGCCATTTCCTCACAATCGCAGGGCGGAATCAACAAGCCGTTTTGTCCGTCCCTGATAATCTCCGACGGCCCCACCTTTACATCAAAGCTGATACAAGGCACTTTCATTTGCAGTGCCTCAACAAGACACATGCCAAATCCCTCGTATCTTGAGGTAAGCACCGACAGCTTTGCCCGTTCGAGATAGCCTTCCACGCTGTCAACCGTTCCCTCTAAAACGAGCTGATTTTCAAGGCCGTTTTCCGATATTGCCTGTTCAAGAATCGGCCTTTCCTCGCCGTCTCCTAAAACCAGCCACTTCCAGTCAGGGTGCTTTTTTAAAACAACGGCCGCCACGCGCGCCAGATACTCCGTTCCCTTTTGATAGGTCAGTCTGCCCGCCGTCACGATGATATTCTCCCGCGGTACGGCCTCATTTCTCTGCATTTTGGAAACCATATTATAAATGGCGCATATCCTCGTTTTCCGCCCCAATATTCTGCGGTAATTTTCCCTGTCCTCCTCGGTCAGCGTAACCATATAATCCGCAAAGCGCGCGGAAAGCCGCGATATCCATTTTCGGTATGTCACGCTCTGCTCAAATTCGCAGTTAAAATGCTCCCAGGAAACCACCTTTGTGTTCAGTCCCCTTGCCGCAAATAATGAAAGCGAGTCCAGCACAATATCAATATCAACGATAATATCTATCTTTTGCTCTTTCAAAAATTTCCGCAGCTTGCCGATGAGCGGAATATATCCCGGCCCCGGCGCTATCCACTTTTTCCCCAAACGATACCGTTTTATGCCGGCGTCCAGTTCATAAAAGGGCTTTTGCTGCTGCTCGGTAAGGCTCACAAAACAAATGGTAAAGCTACCCTCTTTGTTGAGCGCATTGGCAAGCTGTATGGATACGCGCTCCGTTCCGCCGCTTCTCGTGATATCGCCCGAAAAAAAACAAATCCTTTTCTTCACCGCTCGCCTCCGTGAGCCGCCACGGCCAACGCTTCGTCCTCTTGCTCATCCGCACTTACCTCAATACGCTGCCATTTGCGCTGTAAAAGCAGGATGGATAAAAGCATCCTTATCATATATTTTGACGCATTAACGGGGGACAGATAGCTTTTGCCGTATGTTCTTTCCTCCATTTGTACCTGGATTTCCCGCACATCCGCGCCAATCCGACATATCATGGTAGTGGATGGGCGCACGGTCGGTCAACGGCAGTGCCCCACCGGGACGGCGGCAGAGGCGCCGCTCCCTTCCCGTTCACAATGAAACGCTTTTGGGAGGTTACTATGAACAACTGTCTGTGCAACGCCTTTGACAACAACTGGCTCTGGATCCTTGTCGCCTGCCTTATCGTGTTCTGCTGCTGCGGCTGCAACAACTGAGCAAGCATGAAGCGGCACTAACGGCGAGATTCGGCAAGCCCCGTCCGCAATGCGGACGGGGCTTGCCTGTTTTTTGTTCGGAAATATATATCAATAATTATATAGCTTTATGCACAAGTATCACTGTGCGTTTTGAATATTTTTTATGCGACAGATTGCGCTTTTTTTCGTCACCACCCCTTGCAATTCCTGCTGGTTTATGGTAAAATGTTAAGTGGGTGATAGGCGATATCGCGCAGGTCTTTTTTGCACGGCATACACCTGAATAGTCGGCAGGCAAGGTTTTGGAAGTGAGCGCAACGGAAATTCTGTTTATCGGCGGAGTCTTCGCCAAGGAAAATGAGAACGAAGTCATTCATCAGGCAAAAAAGGGCGTGGAGTTTTCCGCGAACGAACTTCAACTTCGCCTGATCAGTGCTCTGCGGGAGCTGGCTCCGACCGAGGTGGTTTCTGCTCCGTTCATTGGTCACTATCCGAATCGGAGTTCAAGCCCGATTTTCCGCGGATTTTCCGAACCGCAGTCGCTGTGCCGGTACGTCCGGTTCAATAACCTCTGGGGATTCCGGAATCTGTCGCGGACACGCGCGCTCCGGCGCACGGTGCGTGACTTTGTGCGAAAGCCGGGAGACCGAAAGCTGATTGTTGCATTCAGCGCACACGACCCGTTCCTCTCTGCCGCCGCCTACGCCAAACGACTGGATCCCTCCGTGCGCGTCTGCGCTTTCCTGCCCGATCTGCCCCAGTATATGAATCTGGAGCTTCACCCGGGGGTGCTGTACACTCTGTTCAAACAGCTCGACGTCCGGCTGATATACCGGCATCTGCGCTCCGCCGACGCTTCGGTCGTTCTGACCGAGCCGATGGCGGCGATGCTGTATGTTGCCGACAGGCCGTATGCCGTAGTGGAGGGTGTCGTGGAGCGGCTTCCGGAGCCCAAAGAAGTGCAGCAGGAGCCACAGCAGGCTGACAGGGTTATCCGCATTGTCTATACCGGTAAGATGAATCTCCGGTTCGGAATCGGATACCTGCTGGATGCCTTCGCCTCCCTCAAAGGATCTCAGTACCGCCTGATCCTGTGCGGAGACGGCGATGCCGCAGACCGGATCCGCCTTTGCGCGGAGCGGGACTGGCGCATCACCTTCACCGGGCAGATCACGCCGGAGGCGGCGGCAACCTACGTCGAAAGCGCAACGGTTCTGGTCAACCCGCGTCCAGACGGCGAGGCATACACCCGCTACTCCTTCCCCTCCAAAAACATCGACTACCTGCTCAGCGGAAAGCCCGTTGTTGCTTTCGTGCTGGACGGTATGTCACCGGATTACCGCAACTTCCTGTTTGAAGCCAGACCGGACTGCGACCCGGCGGAGGCACTGCGTGCCGCCATTGAGGCAGCCATCCAAGCTTCCCCGGAGGAAGTGACGCGTCGCTGGCAGGCTTTCCTCCGCTACGCTTCGGACAGGCTTCTTGCCCGAACGGTGGCGGAAACCATTCTGCGCATTAGCTTCGACGGAGAGGAGTAGATCATGCGAAAACTCCGGATCGTTCAGCAGTACGTCGCGGCGAAAAACGGCGGCGGACTGGAAACCGAATTCCGTGCGCTGTGCGGGCGGGAGACGCTGACGTCGGAATTTGACCTGATCCCGGTCGTGCTGGAAAACGCCCACCCCGGCATCAGTCCAGCCGATATACGCTTCTACCGCCGTGCCTTCCGTGCCGCAGAACCGGACATTATACATATCCGGGGCGCCGGAATCGAAAGCCTGAACGCTGTCATTGCCGCGCGGCAGGCGGGTCATGCCCGCGTACTGGTAACCGTGCACGGTATGTTCAGTGACATGGTGTACTACAATCCCTTGAAGCGCCGCATCTGCCGGAGCGTGGCGGAGCCGCTGATTTTCAGCATGGCTGACGGCATTTCCTGCGTCAGCGAGCGGGCGGCGGCGCGCAAGGTCTTTGATCGATACCGGCGCAGGATGCTCCCCTGCATATACAACCGGATGCCTGTCTATCCGCCGGCGAGTCCTGCGGACAGGCACCGCATCAGAGATTCGCTCGGCATTCCGGACAGCGCCACGGTCGGTGTCTGGACCGGTCGCGTTGTGCTGGACAAGGGGCTTGGCTTCCTTACCGACGCACTCCGGATGCCGGATTGCCTGTCGGATGGTTGTTACCTTCTGATCGTCGGGGACGGCGACTGGCTTCCTGCCATGCGCGCCGCCTGCGCCGGACTGGCGTGTACCAACCGGATTATATTCACAGGGCAGGTCGACAACGTTCTGCCATACCTGCAAGCGGCGGACTTTTTCCTGAGTCCTTCCCTGCACGAAAACCTTTCCGTTTCCATACTTGAAGCCTGCGCGGCAGGTCTGCCGTGTCTGGTGACCGATGTCGGCGGCAATACCGAGATTGTGGAGGATGGCGTCAACGGCGTGGTGATACCGCCACGATCGGCGCAAGCCATCGCGGACGGCATCCGCCGGATGTGTGATCCCACCTGTCGCGCAACGCTCCTCCGCCGCGCCGCAGGAAAGGATTACAGTTCTTTTTCCGACGAGAATGTGGACAGACAGTTGAGAACCGTGTATCGGATGCTGTTGGGAGGCATGACAGATGATCAGCATCGTGATTCCTGCGTACAATGCCGCGGCAACAGTCGGACGCTGTCTTGACTCTCTGCTGGCACAGACATACCGCGACTTTGAATTGATTGTTGTGGACGATGGTTCAACGGACAGTACGGCGCAGATCATTTCCGCCTATGCGGAGCGTGACAGCCGGATCCGCTTGATCAGGCAGGAGAATGCCGGAGTCAGTGCGGCACGCAATGTGGGGCTTGACGCCGCACGCGGCGACCTCATCGGTTTTACCGACAGCGACGATGCCATATCGCCGGAATTTCTTGAAGCACTGCTGTCACTGTATGCGCCCGGCGTCCTGCCGGTTGCCGATATAGAGCGGAGCGACGGCGACGGTTCGGTGCTGGCTTCCCTTCCGCCCACGATCACGCTGGATACCACGCGATTGCCGGAGGATTACTTCTGCGGCACGCTCGGACAGGGGATTGCCTTTTCCTCCTGTAACAAGCTGTTTTCGGCGACACTCCTGCGGGATGCCTGCCTCCGTTTTGCGGAGGAGCTGACTGTCGGGGAGGATATGCTGTTCGTATTCCGCTACCTGCGCCGTTGCCGGGAGGTACGCCTTACGCGCCGCGCCGTGTATCGGTACAACATTGCGGAAAACTCCGCGATGCAGTCCCGCCGCGACTATACCGGAGCGTATGAGACTGTCCTGCGCACACTGCGCCGACCGGACGGAGACTTTCCGCCGGTTGCGGAGGAAGTGCTGGCAATGTGGGCTTTGGAGTCCTGCGTTTTCATTCTAACCAATCCTGCGGTTTCGGAGCAGTCCTACGCCGCATTTTCCGCGTGGTGGGAAGGCTTCACGCGCACCGGACTGTACCGGGCTGCCGCGCAGGCGACCGACCTGCCGGACATCCGTATCAGCCGTGCGCGACGCGTTCTGCTCCGGCTGATGCGAGGCAATCGCACGCGATCCTTGCACACCCTGCTCCGTGCTTTCCGAAAAAGCCGGACGTTCAAACATACACGCTCCCCGCGCAAAGGAGATGCCCCATGACAGAGCTACAGACAGTGGAACTCGAATTGCTCCGGCAATTTCTCGCGGTCTGCGAGCGGGAGGGACTGACCTACTACATGGTCTGCGGAAGCGCACTGGGCGCCGTCAAGTACGGCGGCTTCATCCCGTGGGACGACGACATAGACGTGGCGCTTCCCCGCGCCGACTACGAGCGCTTCTGCCGTGTGGCGCCCGGATTGTTGCCGGACTGGTGTTTCCTGCAAAACTACCGAAGCGAGCCGCTGTACTACCGGCTCGGAAGCAAGCTGCGGGACTCCCGGACGACCTTCGCGGAGGTCATGGCGGAGCAGCTGGACATCCACCACGGCGTCTTCATTGATGTATTCCCATTGGATGTGCAGTGGCGATCGCCTGCCGACGAACGCGAGTTCCGCCGCAGGCAGGCTGTATTTGAGGCGGCGCGCCGGGTGCGACTGCATTATCGGCGCCTGTCCCCGGAGAATCTGCCCATGCTGCGCACCAACCTGTACCGCCTGCTGTATCTGCTGAGCGGATACCGAAGCGACACGGCGGCGGAGGTAGAAGCCTTTGACCGCTACATATCCTCCTTCCCGCCCGGAGAGCGCGATATCTGGTGCAATCATGCCAATTCGACTTCCCCGACTGAGTATGCGCCGCGCGAGCAGTACGGAGACGGCGTTCCCTTCCCCTTTGAGGGGCTGACCGTCCGCGTGCCCACCCAGTACGACGCGTACCTGACGCAGAAGTACGGCGACTGGCGCGCCGATCCGCCGCCGGAGGAACAGGTCGGGCATCACGGCTGTGCCGTATTCGACCTGCACCGCCCGTACACAGAGTGCTTGGCTGGCGGAGGCGTCGGCGGAAAGGGTGGCGCACCGTGATTTATCGCTTCTGCCGGAGAATCCGGACGGCATTATACAACGTTTTCGTTCAGCCTGCCATCCGGCGCTCCTTCGCCGCCTGCGGACGGGGGACGCGTATCGGGCGCGGCGGCGATTTCTACCCGTTCTCGCACATCCGCATCGGAGACCGCGTCAGCATCGGACCGGACGCCCGGCTTTGGTCAAGCGTGGCGTACATCCGCATTGAGGACTTCGTGGTCATAGGTCCCCACGTAACCATTATTACCGGCAACCATCGTATAGATGCTGTCGGAAAGTACATCACGGAATTGACAGAGAAAGACAAGCGCCCGGAGGACGACAGCGATGTCACGATCGGAACAGGCGCTTGGATCGGCGCTAATGTCATCATTCTGAAGGGCGTACACGTCGGACGTGAGTCCGTCGTTGCCGCCGGGAGCGTTGTGACGCACGATGTGCCACCGTACACGATCGTAGGCGGCGTTCCCGCACGTTACATCCGGGATCGGTTTACGCCGGACGAATGGAAGCGTCATGTCACCATCCTGCAGGACAGGGCGAAAGACGGCTCTGTTCCCTCCCCTGCGCCGGACAGCTCCGACGCGTCCCCTGTTCATCCGGACGGTTCCGGAAATCGCACATAAGGAGATTCAAGCCATGAAACACCTGTTGCACAAACGCCCGATACCCATCCTTCTGACCGTGGTATTGCTGGGCATGATCCCGCTCATGTTTTTCTCTGCACACGCGCTGTTCGGGGATCGGAGCGGAGAGCTGTATACGATCACGTGGCTGGTGGACGGTGTAGCGTACGAGGACGACTATGCAAGCGGTGAACTGCCGGAACCCCCTGCGGGTATAGTAGCAGACTTCGCCGATGAGCAGTATGTGTACACCTTCGACTACTGGCTGTGCGAAGACGACGGCGAACGGGGCATCAAGCCTGTTACGCAGTCCACCACGTATTCGGCGGTCTTTAAGGTCAAGGAAACCCGCAAGTACACCGTCACATGGTGCAACTGGGACGGAAGTGTCCTGAATGTTGACGAGGTGGAGTACGGCAAAATTCCGGAGTATATGCACGAGGAGCCGATCAAGCCCTCCGAGAATCAGATCGCTTATGTCTGGGACGGTTGGTATCCGACGCCGATGATGGTACAGGGCAATCAGACCTATACCGCCGTTTTTTCCGAGGAAATGGAAGACGGCTGGCACGAGATTGACGGAAAATACTACTACTATATGGGCGGCTTGATGGTAGTCAACGACTTTGTTCGCCTTCCCTACCCCGATGCTGACGTCATGCCCGGGTACGCACGTGACGAGGAGGACTTCCGCGTCAATCAGCTCACCAATCCCGCCAATACGCAGAGATACGAATACCCGGACGGCGAATCTGCCAAGTTCATGATCGGGGAAGACGGGGCACTCTGCACGGAAATCAGCGGCACCATCATCGATGAGGACGGTGTCGTCCGCTGGATTCAGAACGGGATGCTCGTCTGGCACGCAGGACTCGTGCGGGACGGTAGCGGGTATCGGTATTTCAAGCGTAACGGTATGGTAAAGGGCAGCACGGTTTATGTTGCCAAAACCAACGGTCTGCTTGATCCCGGCACGTATTCCTTCGACGAGAACGGATTTCTGATTGAGCACGAGGGCATCGTGCGAGAAGCCGACGGAAACGTGTTCTACTATGAAAAATACCTCAAAACCGCCGCGGGACTCGTCCGGGATACGGACGGCAGTTTCTACTACATTACACCCAGCAAAGTTGCGGTTCGTGACGGGATTGCCTACGTTCCGGGAACCAAGACAAACGGTCTGCTGGATGCCGGTTATTACTACTTTGATGCGGACGGCAGGATGATCACGCACGAGGACGGACTGTGCGAAATCAACGGCGACCTGTACTACATGGAAAACTATGCTCTCGTCGCCAAGGGGCTTGTCGAATCCGGTGGAGATTACTACTACTTCTCCAGCGAACTCAAGGTATCACGTAACCGGTTGCACTATATCTCCGCCGCACGTGCCAATGGACTGAAGCCGGCTGGCGTATACCAGTTCGGGGAGGACGGCAAACTGATCGTGCGGAACGGTATCCTGCGTGAGACGCTGGATGACGGCAAGGAATACCTCTTCTACTACGAAGACAATGTGCGTCAGATAGGAAGCGGTCTGCTCCAGTTAGAGGATGGCAGCTACATCTATGTGCGCTCCGGTGCAAACCTTGCGGTCGGCAGATACTATGTTACCAAGAACAACGGTCTGCTTCCCAGCGGTTACTATGAGTTTGATGAGAACGGGAAAATGATCGTGCCGTCTGCCGGGGAGTCGGAAACAGGCAATCCGTAACCGGCAGAGACCAGGGGAGACGCTGATTTCATGAGGCGGCGCAGAGGAATGTGCCGCAGCGCCAATCGGCGGTTCCCAAGCATAAAACAGGATCACCCGCAGTCCCCGCCGCTGTGGGGTCTGCGGGTGCAACTATGTTAAAAGATAACTCCGGAACCGGAAAAGTTTTCCGGAACGCGTCATGGCTCATTGCCTGCCGGATTGTGCAGGCGTTGCTGAGTTTCGTCATCGGAACACTGACTGCACGGTATCTGGGACCGTCCGGCTACGGCGTCATTGACTATGCGAATGCCATTGTATCCTTCATGGTACCGGTGGTACAGCTCGGTATCCGCTCAACGCTGGTACACGAGATTATCTCGGCACCGGAGCGTGAGGGGCAGGTTCTCGGAACCTCGCTCTGTATGAGTGCAGGCGCCAGTCTGCTGGGGATAGCGGGCGTTGCGGCGTTTGCCGGCATCGCCAACCGAGGCGAGAAGGAAACCGTCATCGTCTGCGTCCTGTACAGCATCTCGCTTCTGTTTCAGGCGACCGAGATGCTGCAGTACTGGTTTCAGGCAAAGCTGATGTCCAAGTACGTAGCTGTCACGTCACTGATCGCCTACGCCGCCGTATCCGCATACCGGTGCTTTCTGCTCATCACGGGCAGGAATGTCTACTGGTTCGCGCTGTCGCAGGCACTGGATCTGATGCTGATCTCGGTCTGTCTCTACTTCCTGTACCGGCGGCTGTCCGGTCAGCGTCTGAGCGTATCCATGCCTTTGGCAGGCGCGATTCTCCGTCGGAGCAGGTATTACATCCTCTCCGGCATCATGGTTACATTCTTCTCACTGACCGACCGGGTGATGATTACACTCCTGCTCGGAAAGGAGGCAAACGGCTTCTATTCCGCCGCCGTCACCTGCGCGGACATAAGCCGTTTTGTGTTTGCCGCCATTGTAGATTCTGCACGTCCCGCCGTGCTGGAGGCAAAAAAAGCCGACTCGCCGGACTACGGGCTACGCATCTGCCGTCTGTACTCGGTGATTGTGTACCTTGCACTGGCGCAGGGGCTGGTGCTGACAGTGGGAGCTCCGCTGATTGTTCGCATCCTGTACGGAAAAGCCTACGGAGCTGCGGTTCCGACTCTCCGGATTATCGGCTGGAATACGCTGTTTGCCTACGCGGGCAGCGTCCGGAACATATGGATACTCGCCGAACAGAAGCAGCAGCTGCTCTGGAAGATCAATCTTGCCGGTGCCGTGCTGAATATCGCGGCAAACAGCCTGCTGATCCCGCTGATCGGCATTGAAGGAGCGGCGGCGGCTTCGGTCGGAGCGCAGGCGCTCGTCAATGTTGCGCTGTGCTTTGCCCTGCCGGCTCTCCGCCCTGTCGGGAAGATGCTGCTGCAGGGAATCAATCCGTGCAGGTTGCGCAGACTCTGGAGCAGATAGCCGACAAAACCGTCAACTGCCTGATTATTTAAGGAGGCTTTACCAACGACATGAGCGTAAACCAACAGATCCGGAACACGCCGGACAAAAACGGAATCACCGTCTGGGGCTTTTTGAAGCTTCTGGCAAAAAAAGCCCACTGGTTGCTGATCGCGGGACTGGCGGCGGGACTGGGTGTATATTTTGTTGTTGCGGTGCTGATTTCTCCGACTTACGAATCGTGCGCCACGTTCTACGTGTACAACAACTCCGGCAGCGACTCCGGCAACCATGTCAGCGTCGGCGACCTGCAGGCAGCATCCGACCTTGCCGCCACGTACTCCGAGATACTGGAAAGCAACTCGGTGCAGACGGCTGTCCTGAACCAGTTGGGCGGCGACAGCAATATTACCCAAGCCAAGCTGAAACGGATGGTGCAGGTATCGGTTGTGTCGGGCACGCAGATCATCAAGGTCGTTGTATCCTCCTCTGATCCGGAATTCTCCTGCAAGGTGGCAAATGCCTTTATACAGGTCGCCCCGACGGAAATCGTCCGGATCACCAAAGCCGGCGGCGTCGAGATCGTGGACAGACCGACTGTGCCGACCGAAAAAACCGCTCCGCACACGGCGTTTGACACGCTGATCGGTGCCGTGATCGGCGTCATCGTCGCCTGCATCGTCATCATCGTGCGGGAAGTATCGGACACGACCGTCTATCTGACCGAGGATGTGTCCGGCGTCACGGTGCTGGGAGAAATCCCGAAGATAGAAGTGCCGGAAGGCAGATACGTATACTGGAAATTAACAGAAGGGAGGGCAGATCGCTATGGGAATCCTGCCGTTCAGGAAAAGCGTCCCCCTGACAACCCGTGAAATCCTGATCAACAACCGGAAGCGCCTGCTCAACAACGAAACCCCTTTTGCCATTAAGGAAGCCTACATCAAACTGCGCACCAGTCTGATGTTCTGCATGACGCAGGACGGCGGGAGCGTCTGTCGGGTCTTCGCTGTCACAAGCCCCAATCCTTCGGAGGGTAAGAGCCTGACAGCCGCCAATATCGCCATCAGCTTTGCCATGCTGGGCAGGCGCACTCTGCTGATTGATGCGGATATGCGCAAGCCGACCCAGCGCCTTCTCTGGAATGTGCGGACAACCAGCGGTCTTTGTGACTATCTCGCCGCGATCCGTCCGCTGGAAACTGCACGGGTCGAGGATCTGCCGCTTTCCCTGATCTGCACCGGCACCATTCCGCCAAACCCGTCGGAGCTGCTTGCTTCCGACCGGATGAAGCGCTTTGTGTCCGGATGCTCCCGGGACTATGCCTATGTTTTCATCGATACGCCCCCCATCAACACGGTCGCGGACGCACAGATCGTTTCGGCTTTCGTGGACGGCGTGATCCTGGTTGCCAAATCGGGCGGAACAGGCGCGGATGAACTCAATACCGCCATCAGCTCCGTGGAGCGGGCTGGCGGCAATCTGTGCGGTGTCGTGCTGAACGACGTGGACATCAAAGCCATCCGGCGCTCCTACCGCTATGACGGTCGGTACGGGAATCAGAACGCATATATGGATTCCTATGGGAACAAGTAGCGTCGTTCTTCCTGATACGACGCTGGATTACCATGCGCACATCCTGCCGGGATGCGACCACGGGAGCGACAGTGTCGAGACATCCCGCAGGCAATTGGAAATGGCGCGGAAAGCGGGCGTTGCGACTGTCTGCGCAACGCCCCACTTCTACCCGCAGCGTGAAACCGTCGCTTGCTTTCTGGATCGGCGCGCACGGACGGCAGAACTGCTCCGTGCCGGACTGCCTGCTGACGCGCCCCGGATACAGCTCGGTGCCGAGGTGCTGATCTGTGACGGACTGGAACGGATGCAGGAGCTGCCGCTGCTGTGCCGGGAGGGAACCGACGAGCTGTTGCTGGAGCTACCGTTCTATCCGTGGCAACCCACGGTATGGCAGACGCTTTGGCGCCTGTGCGAACGGGATGATATCCGGCTTGTTGTTGCGCACGCCGACCGTTACCCGCCGGAAAATATCCGTCGGCTAATACAGGAAGGCGTACCGCTTCAGTTGAATGCCGACTGCCTGCGTAAGCCGCTCCGCAGATGGCTGTATCTCGCTTGGATCCGGAGCGGATATGTGCCCTATCTGGGAAGCGATATGCATATGCTGGGACGCGGCTACTGGGATTTTGCCCTGTGCCGCGACTGGCTGAGCCGGCACCTGTCGGCGCAGGACACGCGATCCGTACCGGAGGAAGAACATGATCATGCAGAAAGCCGGGACAACTGAACAGGTGAAGCCTTGGGAGCGTCCCGGCGTACTGCTGGGGGGCTGCCTTTTGGCTTGCTTACTGCTTGTCCTTGCCCAGACAGTCGGCAACGGGTTCCTGCTGTTGCTCGTGCTGATCGGCTGTCTTCTGCTCGCGGCACTTGCATGCCGGCAGGGCTTGGCGATCCCGGTTCTGCTCTTTTTCCTGCCGTGGAGTCCCCTGATGAAGTTGGCACCGGGCAGAATATCCTTCTACACGATTGGCTTACTGATCTGCTGTGCCCTCGCCCTGGCGCAGGACGGCATGCGGCTGACAGTCCGGCAGGTCGTTCTGGCGGCATCTCTCATGGCGCTGACGCTGACCGCCAAAATCCTGCAGACCGGCTCCATCACGAACGACTACCTGATGTTCGTATTCATGCTCCTGCTGTTCCCTTGCGTTGCCCGCTCCTGTCCCCGGGCGACCTCGTTCCGATGCGCAACCATGTTCTTTGCCTGCGGCATTTTTTCCGCCGCTATCCTTGCCCGGCTGGTCGCGCACTATCCGAACATCTCCCGGTATATTATTGTGGAGTCCTACCTGACGGTCACGCGCCTGTCCGGTTTTTACGGCGATCCGAACTTCTACTCCGCGCACGTCGCCGCCTGCCTTGCCGGTGTGCTGGTGCTTCTTTCCCGTGAGACCGAGAAGCGCCGCCAGATTCTGCTCGCCGCCGTATCCGTCGCCCTTCTGTACTGCGGATTGCTTTCTGCTTCCAAGACTTTTGTCCTCACGGTCGCCTGCCTGTTCCTGTTCTGGCTCCCGATCCTGCTGGAGCGCGGCAACTACGGATCAGCCCGGACGCGGTTGCTGTTCGGTGTGCTGTGTGCCGTTGCTTTCGTGCTGGTGTCCCCTGCCTTCCGGCAGGTACTTCAAATCATAGGCGCACGCTTCACCGAGGGGGAGGGACTCGCCGGACTGACTACCAATCGCACTACACTGTGGTTGCAGTACCTCACCGCCTTCGTGCATGACATCCCGCTGACCCTGTTCGGCGCGGGATATACGAGTGTCAATCTGTTCCGCAAGGCGTCGCACAACACGCTCATACAGGCTGTGTATCAATTCGGAATACTCGGCATCCCCCTTCTGCTGGTATGGATGTGGAATATGCTTGCGGATATGTTTCCGGAGTCGGACAAGCCCCTCGCCGGGTGGAAGTACACCGTCCTGCTCTGTGTCGGCTCATTCCTGCCGTGGATGGCGCTGGATATCCTTCAGTACGATGAGTTTTTCCTGCTCCCGGTATATGTCCTGCTTGGAGTCGCACACGTGGCAGGCTGGGATACACCGGCGGAATCCGCCGAATCCCATGAAAATGCCGACTAAGGCACTGCACAATCACAGCTAAGACCTTGCGGCGCGTCTTTGCCACCGTTGTTGCGCAGTATTGTCAAGCAATCTGTCGTCCGGAATCGGCATCCGTATCCGATTCCGGACTTTCCGCGCATAGACCCGGAAACGGAACGTTGGATGCTTCCCGTTATTCACAAATTACATCTTGCAAATTCAACCGGCTTGTGCTATAATAAAATGTCAGTGTTCTGCCTGCGTGGGCGAAACATCAGAATCAACGAACAACGAATAACACGATTGGGGTTTTCATATATGCCGAATGAAATACATTCACATATGCGGTGGAATCTGTACACCTTTCTGGTGAAGCACTTCAGCCTGACCGGCTGGCAGTCCTTCGCCGTGATGGCGGGCTGCCTGTTACTTTGTATGGTCATTCCATACCTCCTGGGCAGCTTCAATTTCGGGCTGATTATTTCCAGACGCAAGTACCATGACGACATCCGCATACACGGCAGCGGCAACGCGGGCACAACCAACATGCTCCGCACCTACGGACCGAAAGCCGCCGCTCTTACGCTGGTGGGTGATATGCTCAAGGCGGCGCTGGCTGTCATACTCGGCTACCTGCTCGTCAACAATCAGGCAGTTGCGTACAACGAGGCAGGACGCTTCATCGGTGTATTCGGGGACAAGCCCGGCGCTGCTGTGGCTGGCCTGTTTGTGGTAGTCGGACATATGTTTCCCTGCTTCTTCCGGTTCCGGGGCGGCAAGGGCGTTGCCACTACCGGCATGGTCATCCTGTTGCTTAACCCCATCGTCTTTCTGATCCTGTTCGGGATTTTCGCCATCATCGTGCTCTGTACCAAATACGTGTCGCTGGCATCGGTCATGGGCGTTTGTCTCTATCCTGTTCTGATGTCCGCCTTTGAGCTCCGCAACAACGGCTCCCCAACGGCAACCCTGCTGTCGGTCGTCATAACGGTTCTGGTGGTATTCATGCACCGCGAAAATCTCAAGCGCCTCAAGGAAGGCAAGGAATCCAAGTTATCCCTCGGCCAAAAAAAGGATCCTGCGCCAGAGCCTGCCCCCGACCCTGCCACGCTGACAGGAAAAGCCAAACGCGCCGCGCGCCAGGCACAGCATGAGGCGGATATACGGGCTGCCGCCGAGGAGCCGGATTATGAATTTGTAACCTGCACGGGATGCGGCTCGCTGATTCCCCGCTCGCGCCGGAAGTGCGGCTACTGCGGAACGGAAAACGCGCAGTACCGTCCGGATCAGTCGGAAAACAGCAGCGACAGAAAGAGCCGCCAACGCAAGTAAAACGCAGGAAACTGACAGGAGCTGCCTGCTCCGGAAAGGACATATCATGTCATCGTCCGCCTCGTCTGCCGTGCGGGAAAACGCCTCCGGCGTGCTGTACGACCTCCTGACCGATGCCGCCGGCGCCGGCTTATTGGAGAAGGCGGTATTCTCGAAATGCCGTGACCGCGCGGTCGTGCGGATCGTGCTGACCCTGCGGCTGGTGCGGAACAACGTCGTTCTGCAAGCCGAGACCTTCCGGCAGGCAGAGGTTGCCGCAGTCTCCGGAAAAGCCAAGCCTGTTCAGGCGGGGCAGGAAAATCTGCCGCTGGATTCGCCATCCGGGCAGACCCGCGACCGTCTGACCGGACTTATCGCCGCCTGCGACCAGATCAACCTGATTACAACGGCTGGGAGTGCCGAATTCCGGCGTTCCCGCAACGGTGCGGAGATTCTGCTGGGCGCGGCGAAAGTACGCGCGGCACTGGATGCCGCACAGCTTCCCGGCGGCAGTGCCCCCCGAAAAATCGACATTGCCGGACACGATCGGGTCAAACAGCACATTCTGACAGGTGCCGAGCCGTTTCTCATCCGTTTGGGAGTCAGCGACGCAAACGGTCGTGTTCACGACAAGAAACAGCCGAAATTCCGCCAAATCAACCGTTTTCTGGAACTGATCCGGGATACGGAATCTGCCTTACCCGCCACGGGATGCCTGCATATCTGCGACCTGTGCTGTGGGAAAAGTTACCTCTCCTTCGCCGTATACCACTATTTCACCGCTATCCGGCACCGGGAGGTGCACATGGTGGGCGTCGACATGAAGGCGGACGTCATGGATGCCTGCAATGACATTGCACGCGATCTCGGTATGACCGGGCTGGCCTTCCTGTGCGCCGACATCAGCCTGTACGAATCAGATGAACCGGTCGATATGGTCATCTCGCTCCATGCCTGCGACACGGCAACTGACCTTGTGCTGGGAAAAGCCATAGAATGGAAGGCAAAGGTGGTGCTCTCCACCCCCTGCTGCCACCACGAGCTGAACCGGACGCTGAACTGTCCGGAATTGGAATTCATCGCGCGGCATTCCCTGCTTCGTCAGAAGCTGTGCGATGCGGCGACCGATGCCCTGCGCCTTGCCCGCCTGGAGGCAGCCGGATACGAGGTGGCAGCGCTGGAGCTGATTGATCCGGAGGAAAGCCCAAGAACGTCATGCTCCGCGGCGTGCGGCGGTATGACCCATCCTCGTCGCGCTGCAAGGCGGCGGCGGAAACGCTGAAGAACGCCACCCGTCTGCTGACCGGGCTTGACGGGGACTGAAGGAGGTCATCATCTGCGATGTGTAAAAAGCTGTTTGCACGCCTGACAAAAAGCAAAGATCCTTCCAGCAGTCGCTATCGCCGCGACATGGCAAGGCAGATATGCGGGCATCACGTCCGCTACATAACCGAAAAACGGAATGATATTGAGGAAGTCATCGGACGCGAGGGCAGTCTGAACATCAAGGATGACTGCTTCATCGTGTCCACGCCGGCGGATACCATTCTTCGCTGCCGCATCGAGGATATGCAGGCATGGGAGCTTTTGTCGCACGACGGTGTGGTCATCACGGCGCCCGACATCGAACACGGCGGCGCCGAGCGGACAATCATCGTGTACTACGTATACTATCGTTGAGTGGAGGACGCGGGATCCCGGCTACGTTGACCGGACGGATTCCTTCTTCCCTTCCCCATACAAGGAGGTGAACCCCATGTCGGTCGGTCAGTCCGGTATACTCCGTGCGCACACGCTGTTCCGCGAGGGGCACTACGGAGAGGCGGTTGCGCTGTTTTCCGCCGGAGCACGTGAAGGAAATACGCGCGCGCTGTTCAATCTTGCCTACTGCCTGCAGTATGGCTATGGCGTGCAGGCAGATCCGGCGCGGGCATTCGGTCTCTATCAGCATCTCCTGTACGAGGAGGACGGCGATGCGGCATACAATGCCGCCGCCATGCTGCTCACCGGGCGCGGCGTGCCTTGCGACCCGCGTGCCGGTTACGAACTGATGCTGACCGCCGCAGAGCAGGACTGCATCGAGGCACAGCTGTATGTTGCCATGGTTCGGCTGACCGGTTGCGTCGGTGAGCCGGACACACCCAGCATCCGGCGCATCCCTTTCCACAAGCCGGATCGGCGTGAAGCGGTGCCCCTGCTGGAATCGGTCGGTGCTCCGGACGAAAGACTGATGGATCGCCGCTTTGAAATCGTGGATGCCGACGAGGAGGAAGCGATATACTATATGCGGAAAGCGGCACACAACCAGGGAGACTATACGGGAACCTCGGTCGGAGACGCGGAGTTCCTGCTTGCAAAGTGCGCTGATGAAGGCTTCGGACGGGAGATGGATCATGGCGAGGCGGCGGAACTGTACCTCCGTGCCGCCGCACACGGCAGTCTTGCCGCGCGGGAAAAAGTCAAGACCCTTCCCGCCTATCAGATCGAGCAGGCAAAGGCGCGCCTGCGCATGAAGAATACATCCGCCAACACAAAACGCATCGGCAGAACGGGCAGGAGCGGGAACTGACTGCTACCGCCCCGAAAGGAGGAATCCTCATGCTGCTTGTAATCGACGCGGGCAATTCCAGCATTTCGCTGGGGCTGTTCGAAACCCCTGATGTCGGCGCTCCCGACGGAAATACACCGGGCGGGCGTCCTGCTCTGCTTTGGAATGTCAAAATTGCCGCTGATCCGCAGCGCAGTGCCGATGAATACCGCCTGACACTGGGTCTTCTGCTCCGCGACGGAGGCTATTCGCCCGCCGACGTGGACGCCGTGGCGCTTGGTTCCGTAGTGCCTGCCCTGACGCACACACTCCGGGAAGCGCTCGGACGGCTCTGCCGCGGGTCGGACGGAACACCGGTTCCGCTTCGCACGGTAAGTGCCGGAACACGCACGGGGCTTGTCCTTCAGGTAGACGACCCCGCCCAGCTGGGCGCAGATATCGTGACCGGCGCCGCCGCAGCCGTCTGGCTGTACGGAACCCCGGTCGCGGTACTGGACTTCGGAACAGCGACCGTGCTGTCCTGCGTGGATGCCAACCGCACGTTGCTGGGCGTCTCCATCGCACCGGGGATGCAAACCTCGCTCGACGGTCTGCGCGGTGCGGCGGCTCTCATACCGCACGTGGAACTCCGCGCACCGGAGAGTGTGCTGGGACGCAACACTGCCGATTCGGTCCGTGCCGGGGTTGTGTACGGAACGGCGGCGATGGCGGACGGACTTGTCGAGCGCACCCTGCGTGAGGCGCACCTGCCGCCTGATACACCGGTGGTCGCCACCGGCGGGCTTGCCGGACTGATTCTTCCCTTCTGCCGCCGCCGGATGCACCGGGAGGACGCACTGACGTTATACGGGCTGTACCGCGTCTTTGCGCTTACTGCCCGGCGCGAGGCACTGCGAAAGAAGTAAGGCGTTCCGCCATTTTGCTGTTTTCGATTCCGATGACAGCTTTCGGTGACAGGTTTCTCTCTCACCGGAAGATGATCATAAATTTTACGCGCCGTACCCGGATGGGACGGTAGCACGGGGTGAAAGTCCCCGAAGGAGATATACCCATGGGAAAGAAAACCCAATCCCTCAAAATCCGTCAGATGGTACTGCTGGCCATACTGACAGGCGTAATTCTGGTACTGCAACTCACCGGATTCGCCATCAAACTGCCGTTTCTCGGAACTTCAATCAGCCTGGTGCTGATCCCCATCACGCTGGGTGCCATGATTTTAGGACCCGCCGCAGGGGCGTTTTTGGGCTTTGTGTTCGGCGCCGAGGTATATATCGCGCTCGGCGTGCTTGGCATGGATCCCTTCACTGCCTACCTGTTTCAGCAAAACCCGGTCGCCACGGCAGGCATCTGCCTGATCAAGTCCATTTTCTTCTCGCTGTTCGCGGTGTTCTTCCTCATGCCGGGCCTTCTGGTGCTCTTCGGCAAAAAAATTGACGCAACGCGGCACAAGAATTTCGTTCCCAAAATTCCGTTCGTCGGCAGGTTTGCCTATGCGACAAAGAAGATCATTCCGCCGATTTTTCTGGCGGTCATCATCGTCGCCATGCTCCTTGCGAATAACTGCCCGTATGTCTACGGCTTCAGCTATCTGGAGACGACCAAGCGCTCAGAGCAGCAGATCGCGGACGATCTGATGGACGAGACGTTCGGCTCGACGAATATGGTTGCCGTCGTGGTCCCGGCAGGGGATTACGCGGCGGAAAAGAAGCTGCTGGACGAACTTGGGACATACGACGAGGTCGATTCCACGCTGGGCCTTTCCAACGTCGAGGCCATGGGCGGCTATATGCTGACCGACGCGCTGACGCCGCGGCAGTTTTCCGAACTGACCGACCTCGACTATGAGGTCGCGGAACTGCTTTATGCGGCCTACGCTGCCGACGGTGGCAATTACGGCAAGATCATCGGCGGTCTTCCCAATTACTCCGTGCCGCTCATCGATATGTTTACCTTTCTCTACGGCGAGATGCAGGACGGCTACGTCACGCTCGACGCCGACATGACCGAGACACTTGAAAGCGCCTATTCGCAGATCACCAACGCGCGCAAGCAACTGCAGTCCGACGATTATACCCGTATGCTCGTCTATCTGAACCTGCCCGTGGGCGGCGACGAGACGTATGACTTCCTCGACCAGATGCGCGTCGTCGCGCACAAATACTATCCGGACGGCGAGGTATACGTCGTGGGCGATTCCTCGTCCGAGCAGGACTTCAAGACCTCGTTCTCGCGCGACAACGTCGTCGTGTCGGTGCTGTCCATCCTGATCGTTCTGGTCGTGCTGCTGTTCACGTTCAAATCAGCCGGTATCCCGGTGCTGCTGATCGTGGTCATTCAGGGCAGCATCTGGATCAACTACGGCATCCCGACCATCACCAATAGCCCCCTGTTCTTCCTGAGCTATCTGGTCGTCTCGTCCATCCAGATGGGCGCGAACATCGACTACGCCATCGTCACGACCAGCCGATTCATGGAGTTCAAGGACAAAATGCCCAAGAAGGATGCGATCATCGAAACGATGAACCTGTCCTTCCCGACGATCATCACCTCGGGCCTCATGATGGCCATCGCCGGTATCCTCATTGGACAGATGACCTCCAACGCCGCTATCGCCGGTATCGGCGACAGCCTTGGCCGCGGCACGATCCTCACGATCATCATCGTCATGTTCATTCTGCCGCAGATTCTGCTTCTGGGTGAGAAGGTCATTGATAAGACTGCGTTCGATATGCCCTCCGCCGTCTCCTCGCATCAGTCTGCGGGCCGCGTGCGCATCGACGGCATGGTGCGCGGCGAAATTCACGGCCAGATCAGCGGCATTGTACACGCGGTCGTGGAGGGGGACGTCAATATCAGCCTGCTCTCCGGCACGGCAGAGCCGGAAACCGCGGACGCGCCGCAGGCGCAGACGGAAAAGGAGGATGACGCGCATGAATAACAGAACGCTTCGGGCCCGCGTGGGTGCGGTGCTGCTGGTGCTGGCGCTTTGCCTGACCGTTCTCCCGGCAGCCGCGGCATCCGGCAGTATGCAGACCGTCTATCTGGACTCTGCTGAAGAGTTTGCCGCGTTCGCGAAAAGCTGTTCGCTCGATACCTGGTCGCAGGGAAAAACCTTCATCCTGCGCGCGGATATTTCGCTTTCCGGCGTGGACTTTACGCCTGCAGCCTCCTTCGGCGGCACGTTTGAAGGACGCGGACATACCATCTCCGATTTCAATCTCACGGAAAATGCCAGCCCGGCCGGACTGTTCGGCACGATTCTGCCCGGCGGACGCGTGGCAAACCTGAATGTTGCGGGCTCTGTAGCTGCGGGCGGCGATAAGATCGCCTGCGGCGGCATCGCGGGCGAGAACTACGGCAAGATCGTCTGCTGCACATTCACCGGCATGGTGCAGGGCGACACGCAGATCGGCGGCATCGTGGGCCGCAATCAGGCCTCCGGCCAGATCGTCAGCTGCTCGTTCGAGGGCAAGGTGCAGGGCACGACCGCCACGGGCGGCATCGCGGGTCTCAACGAGGGCATCATCCGCCACTGCACGAATACCGGCAGCATCAACACCAACAACGTCGACGCGTCGCTGAGCCTCAGCGACATCCAGATCGACACGACGCTCGATCTTGCCAACCTCACCACCTCGCAGACCTTCCTCACCACGACCGAGACCGGCGGCATCGCCGGGACCAACACCGGCCTGATCGCGGGCTGCAAAAATACCGGCACGGTCGGCTATGAGCACGTCGGCTACAACATCGGCGGCATCGCAGGCTCGACGAGCGGGTATCTGCGCAGCAACACGAATGAGGGCACCATCCTCGGCCGCAAGGACGTCGGCGGCATCGCCGGCCAGGTCGAGCCGTACGTGGCCGTGACCGTGTCCGAAAGCACGAAGGACCAGCTGCAGACCCAGCTGCAGGACCTCAGGACCCTGACCGACCGGGCCACCGCCGACGCAGGCGGCGCGGCGAGCACGCTCGGCTCGCAGCTGGCCGGGATGGGCACGTATCTCGACGGCGCGGCCAACGCGGCCAATAACCTCCGCGCCACCGCAACGATCGACGCCGGTGCACTGGCAGACGGCAGCGTGACCGGCGGGGCAGACCTCACCGTAGGCGACGCCTCCGCTGGTATCGGGGCCGCCATCGGCGCCGGAAAGGACGCGGACCTCACCATCGACACACACCCGCTGGAGATCGGCAGCAGCACGTCCGCCGGGATCGGCGCGGGCGTGGGCGGCTTTGTCGACCCTTCAGATCTTTCTCTCTCCGGCGGCACGGACGGCAGCGGCGCGCTCAGCGCCTCGCTGCAGATGAACGCCGACGCCTCCATGCCGGAGCTGGCCTCCGCCCTGAGCGGTATGGGCGCGCAGATGCGCGCCATCGGCTCGCAGGCGGCGAATCTCTCCACGACACTGCAGAACGACGTGCAGGCCATCAGCGATAAGCTCGGTGAGATCAACGACACCGTCTTTGCCGCCATGGACGAGCTGGAAAACCGCGACCTCGTCACCGACGGCTCGCAGACCGACCCGGACAGCATCACCCTCGGTGCGGTGCGCGCGTGCGAGAATACCGGCACGGTGCAGGCCGACCGCAACGTCGGCGGCATCGCGGGCGCGATGGGCATGGAATACAGCGTCGACCCGGAAAGCGACGTGAGCCAGAGCCTGTCCTCTTCGGAGCGCAAGCAGTACGAGCTGCGCGCGCTGCTGCAAAGCTGCGTCTCGACCGGTGCCGTCACGGCCAAGAAGGACTGCGCGGCCGCCATCTGCGGCCGGATGGACCTCGGCCTTGCAGAGGGCTGCGAGGCCTACGGCAGCGTGGAGAGCCAGAGCGGCGACTATGTCGGCGGCGTGGCGGGCATCTGCAGCGCAGCCATTGAGAAGTGCTGCGCAAAATGCGAGCTTTCGGGCGGTCGATACCTCGGCGGCATCGTCGGCAGCGGCGTGACGGACAGCGTCACGGGCGGCGGCAGCACCGTCTCGGGCTGCACCGCGCTCGTCCGCATCGGCGCGTATGAGCAGTACGCCGGTGCGATCGCGGGCAGCGACGCGGGCGCGTTCGCGCAGAACCGCTTCGTCTCCGACGCGCTCGCGGGCCTGAACGGCAGGAGCGTTGCCGGTGCGGCAGAGCCCATCGCCTACCGGACGCTCATGGAAGACGAGGCCCTCCCCGACGCCTTCCGGACGTTCACCGTGCAGTTCGTCGCGGACGGAAATGTCCTCAAGACGGTAGAAGTGAACTACGGCGAGTCGCTGGACGAGAGCGCGTACCCCGACATCCCGGCCGTGGATGGCCAGTACGGCGTGTGGGATCACCCCACGCTCAACTCCATCACCTTTGACACCACCGTCACGGCGGAATACCATACCTGCGTCGACGCCCTGCCGAGCGACGCGCAGCGGGACGACGGCCGCCCGGTCTTCCTGGCCGAGGGCGCCTTCTCCGATACCGACCGGCTGCAGGCGCAGCCGCAGGCCATCACCCCCACCGCCTTCGGTGAGATCTCCGCCAGCGTTCCGGAGGCCATCCGGAAGTATTTCCAGAACATCTCGGACGGCCACGCGCCCGCGGCGCATGTGGCGAAGTCCGTCATCGAGCAGTGGCAGCTGCGGCTGCCGGAGGATGGGGCCGACACGCACACCATCCGCTTCCGCGTCCCCGACGGGCAGAAGGGCACACCGGATATCTACCTCATGAACGCCAACGGCGTCTGGCAGAAGGCGAAAACGACCGAGATCGGCAGCTATCTGAGCTTCGAGGCCTCCGGCCAGACCGTGCAGATGGCGGCGCTTTCCACCTTCCCCGTCTGGTGGGTGTGGATCGTGCTGGCCGGGCTCACGGCGCTGCTGGTGCTGCTCATCATCCACCTGATCCATAAGCTCGGCAAGACCCGCCGCCGCCAGATGCAGGCCCTGCGCAAGGCCATGCAGGACGAGCAGAACGCGAATGACGCCGCCATCGGCGGACTCGAAGCCGACGCGCAGCCCGTGCCGCTCACGCCCGAACAGGCAAAGAAGCGGAAAAGCAGGCGCCGCGTCTGGCTGATCGTGCTGCTGGTGCTCGTCGCCGCGCTGACGGCCGGCGTACTGATCTACCGGGCAAACCTCAAGAGCAGCGTCGACGCGCTGCTGCTGCTCAAAAATCTCTCAGCCCGCAAGGAGCTGGATATGGATGCCTCCGTGCAGATGGACCTCGGCGACGAGACGCTGCAGACCGACGCGCATCTGTTCCGCACCCAGGCGGACGGCAAGACGATCCTCTGCATCGAGGAAAACGGCGTGCGGCTGTATTATTACGACGGTTCGATCTATCTGGAAAACGGCAGCGCCTACCGCACGAGCGGCCTGTTCCCGGATTATTCCACGCTCGGCGAGCATCTGCTCGAGCTCTATAACGCCACGGACGTGACCTACGCCCGCGAAAGCGGCGAGGAGGTCTACTCCGTGACCGCCTACGGCGAGGACGCCGCGCAGGCGCTCTCGCTGCTGACGCCGACGATCGCGGACTCCCTTTCCGCCGTCGATAGCATCGACCTCTGCATGCACGTGCAGGACGGCGAGATCCGCTCGATCGAAGCCTCCGGCAGCTGCGAGGCGCAGGACGCGGACGGCGTGACCCAGCCGATGAACGTCTGGGCGGAGCTCACGATCCAGCCCGACGTCCAGACCCCGCACAGCGTCCCCCAGGCCGTCACAGACGCCATGGCGGGCGGCGGCTATCAGGGCAAGCTCGAGCTGACCGAGGACCTGCTGCGCGTGATCTCCGCCGTGTCGGAGCTCGGCAAGCGCGACCCGCTGGCCGCCCGCGTCGGCCTCACCGCCAACTGCGGCCCGGTGATCTTCAATACCTCGCTCGACTACTTCCGCACCACCGAGAATGGCCGCAGCGTCAGCGGCATCCGCGCAGGCAGCGTGGAGCTGTGGTTCACAGGGGAGAAGGTCCTGACGAAGGACGGCAAGACGGCCTCGGCCAGCGAACAGGCGCTCACCAAGTGCGCCGATCTGCTCGACATTGCCTACCGCGCCTGCCTCGAGGGCGGCGTGACGAGCACGCAGACGGAAAACGGCTATACCTACACCCTCACCCTCAGCGCCGACCGGACGCGCCAGGCCGCCTGTGCCATCGCACCGGACGCGGAGAAGCTGAACGTGGAGTATCAGCCCGGCACGATCAGCCTCGACGTGCAGGACGGCAAGGTCACGGCCCTGCGCGTGGAGCTCGGCGGCAGCGTGCAGGTCGCGGCCGTGGATACCCAGGCCTCCCTTGCGGCCCAGTTCACCTTCCGCAGCGATCTGACCGCGGAGGACGTCCGCGTCCCCGCCGCAGCGCTGGAAAAGCTGTAAAAAACGCAGAAAACGCCCGGTATGCAAGGCATACCGGGCGTTTTGCGATTATTTTTCCCAACGGTCGATGAGTGCCTGGATCTGTGCGGTGAAGCGGGTAAGATCTCGGTTCGGCCGCTCCTTGCACCCCTGCGCGACGAGCAGCAGCCGCTGTGCCGCGGCGATGAGCGCGTCAAAGACGCTCTTCTTGCGCGCTGCGCCCTTTTTGGCGATGGGCCGGCCGGCAGGGAAGGCGGTGAGCTTCCCGGCCGCCAGATCGAACTGCGCGCCCGAGAACGGCGCGATGGCAACATACCCCTTCTGCTGCAGCAGCGCCTGGAAGGCCTCGCAGGCCTCGGTGTCGCCGTGGTTGATGAAGACGACCTCGGGCTTGCGCTCGAACGCCTCGACCCAGTTCAGCAGCCCCTTCTGGTCGGCGTGGCCGCTCGTGCCGTGCAGCACGGCGATCTCGGCGTTCACGGCGATATCCTCGCCGAACAGCCGGACCTCCTTCACCCCGTCGAGCAGCGCCCGGCCGAGCGTCCCCTTCGACTGGTAGCCCGCGATGAGGATGATGTTCTCCGCCATCCACAGATTGTGCTTCAGATGGTGCCGGATGCGGCCCGCGTCGCACATGCCGCTGGCGGACAGGATGACCTTGGGCCGGGGATCGCTGTTGATGGCCTTGGAATCCTCCGCTGTGAGCGCAAGCTGCAGCCCCGGGCACCAGATGGGGTTCTGGCCGCTTTTCAGGACCTTCTGCGTCTCCGGGTCAAAGCAGTCGGTATCGCACTGCAGAAAGACGCTCGTGGCCTCCTCGGCCAGCGGGCTGTCGAGGTAGACGGGGAAGCCGTCGTGGCCGTGCACGAGCTTCTTCTGCTTGATCTCGCGCAGCAGGTACAGAAGCTCCTGCGTCCGCCCCACGGCGAAGGCCGGGATGATGACGCTGCCGCCGCGGTCAAAGGCCCGCTGCAGCACGTCGGTCAGCTCGGCGCGCACGTCCTTGGGCTTGTCGTGCAGGCGGTTGCCGTAGGTGGATTCCACTACGAGATAGTCCGTCTCCGCGACCGGCTGCGGGTCGTTCAGGATCGGCTGGTCGATGTTGCCCACGTCGCCGGAGAAGACGATCTTCTTCTCTATGCCGCCCTCCTGCAGCCAGAACTCGATGCAGGCCGAGCCCAGCAGATGCCCGATGTCGGAGAACCGGACACGCATCCCCTCCGCGATCGGCACGATCTGGCCGTACCGGCAGGGGCGGAAGAGCGAGGCCGCGCCCTTCGCATCGTCCACCGTGTACAGCGGCACGACCGGCGGCTCGCCCGCGCGCTCGGCCTTGCGCGTTTTCCAGGCGGCTTCAGATTCCTGGATGTTGGCCGAGTCGCGCAGCATGACGTCCGCCAGCGCGCAGGTCGCGGGCGTGGCGTAGATCCGGCCCCGGAAGCCATCCTTGTACAGCTGCGGCAGCAGCCCCGCGTGGTCGATGTGCGCGTGCGTCAGAAAGACGGCGGCGACGTCCTTCGCAGCCACGGGCAGGGGAATGTTCTCATAGACGTCCACGCCCTGCTCCATGCCGCGGTCGATCAGGTAGCTCTCGCCGCCCAGTTCCAGCAGCGTGCAGCTGCCGGTGACCTCGTGCGCCGCGCCGACAAATGTGATCTTCATGTTGTTTTACCTCCTGTTTTTTTGACTGCGATGAAGAGCGATGCAAGCCGGTGAGAGCGCTTCCACACCGTGCGAAAGCACCGTCACGTTCTTTTCTTGCATCTTTATTATAGCATATTCTTTGTGAAAAATAAATAGGTATGCGTGATTTTTCACATTAAAATTGTAAAAGTTGCGCTATCGCACACGTTGTCGTCACATTTGCGGCGGGAGACGCCCGACATCAGAGGAGAATGCAGATAAGCCCGCCGCTGCCCTCGTTTATGATGCGCTCGAGAGTTTCGGAAAGCTTTTGCCGCGCGTCGTCGGGAATGTGCTCGAGCTTTGCGTGCAGCCCATCGCTCATGAGGTCGTAAAGCGAGCGCCCGAACATATTCGACTGCCACACGTCTCCCGGCGCACCGTCCATTTCGCGGCGAAGATATTTTATCAGCTCCTCCGCCTGCTCCTCGCTGCCGACGATCGGATTGATCTCCGCCTCTATCCCCGCGCGTATCATGTGTATCGACTCGGCGGTAGCGCGCAGCTTGACGCCGTAGCCGCCCGACTGACGCACCGTCTGCGGCTCGGCAAGCTTCAGCTCGCCAACGCCCGGCATAACGATGCCGTAGCCCTTCTCTTCGGCATCGCAGAGCGCACCGGATATGCGATCGTATTTCTTTTTTACCGCCGCGAGCTCGCCGAGAAGACGGAAGAGATCGGCGTCGCCGTTTATTTCAAACCCGCTCGATTCGCCGAGAACCGTGTAAAACAGTCCGTC
>OIXH01001291.1_pt1 | contig 28674 bp, 28 predicted proteins | sample 1587741 | NCBI WGS metagenome assembly OIXH01 (sample SAMEA3888916, study PRJEB22519) | human gut metagenome | biome: human gut; feature: human-associated habitat; material: faeces | place: Denmark | collected 2011 | reverse complement strand
CTCGCGACCCCGACCTTGGCAAGGTCGTGCTCTACCAACTGAGCTATTCCCGCGTTACTGCATTTTTTGCCATATTTCGATGGCGTCGTAATTTGCATTTCTGCGTCGTTACGGGAGGCGCATTATACGAGAATTCGATGCCCCTGCAACCCCCTGTTCATCACTTTTTTGCGTTTTTTGTTTAAATGGATATTTTCTCGCCACCTACGCCGCTGAATTGTATAAATAAGCGTCATTTCGGGCAAAATCGCTTTTTCCGCCCGCCTGAATGACGCAAAATCGCTCGCATCATACAGCGGTGGCGCGACGTAAAACGAGGCCACCACGCCGCCAAACAGGGAATTAGCATGAGAAAAGTCCTCACCGTCCTGCTGCTGAGCACGCTGGCCATCGGAACCGCGTCAGCCGAGACGCTCCATTTTGGCACCAGCACGGCCAATCCGCCGTTTGTCACCGCCAACGGCAAAAATCAGCCTGTCGGCTTCGATATCGATCTTGCCCAGGCCCTGTGCCAGCAGATGCAGGCGCAGTGCCAGTTCACGGCGCAGCGTTTCGATACGCTGATCCCGGCTTTACGCTTCAAGAAATTTGACGCGGTGATTGCCGGCATGGAAGTGATCCCGATGCGTGAGAAGCAGGTCGCCTTCAGCCGTCCCTATCGCCAGGCGCTCTCCGGGGTGGTGATCGTCAACAAAGATGTCGCCCATACCTTTGCCGACCTGAAAGCCAAAAAAGTCGGCGTGGTGAAAGGCACACTGCATCAACACTATCTGCGTGATAAACAGAAAGCCGTACAGGCTGTTCCTTACGACGACGTCGCCAGCGCCCTGGCCGCGCTGAAGGCCGGGCAAATAACCGGCGTCATGGGCGACTTCGCCACCCTCGACGCCTGGCAGCAGGAGAACCCTGACTACGCCATCATGGATGAACGTGCCACCGACCCGGCTTATTACGGTAAGCAGTATGCGATTGCGGTGCGCAAAGACGATCCGGAGCTGCTGAATGCGATCAACGATGCCCTGACCGCGGTCATGGCGACACCTGACTTCCAGCAGATGCAGCAGAAGTGGTTTAAATAACGCAGAAAAGTGTACCGGGCCGCGCACAGGGCCCGGTCGCGGTTTACAGCTTAATGAAGTGTTCGCGGTAGTAAGCCAGCTCGGCGACTGACTCGCGGATATCGTCCATCGCCTGGTGGGTACCCTGCTTTTTAAAGCCGTCGAGAATTTCCGGCTTCCAGCGGCGCGCCAGCTCTTTCAGCGTGCTAACGTCCAGATAGCGATAGTGGAAATAGGCTTCCAGTTGCGGCATGTACTTAAACAGGAAGCGACGATCCTGGCCGATGCTGTTGCCACAGATCGGCGACTTGCCCGCCGGCACCCACTGCTTAAGAAACTCAATGGTCGCCAGTTCGGCGTCGTGCTCGCTGACGGCGCTGGCCTTCACGCGATCCACCAGCCCGCTGCCGGTATGCGTCCGCACATTCCACTCGTCCATCAGCGCCAGCTGGGCATCCGATTGATGCACCGCGATGGTCGGCCCCTCGGCCAGAATGTTCAGGTTGGCATCGGTCACCAGGGTGGCGATTTCGATAATGCGATCGCGCTCCGGATCCAGCCCTGTCATCTCAAGATCGATCCAAATGAGGTTGTTTTCATTTGCACTCATGCTATTTTCCACCCTTCTTGCGTGACTATATTCATCTAAAATAGCGTGTATCATAGAGGTTTTGCCCCATCAGGGCGACCAGGAGCCAGTTCGATTGAGTAAAAATAAACTCTCCAAAGGCCAGCAGCGCCGCGTCAAAGCCAACCACCAGCGCCGTCTGAAAACCACTGCGGAGAAGGCCGACTACGATGACAACCTGTTTGGCGACCCGTCGGAAGGCATTGTCATTAGTCGCTTTGGCATGCATGCCGACGTCGAATCCGCTGACGGCAGCGTGCATCGCTGCAATATCCGCCGGACGATCCGTTCGCTGGTCACCGGCGACCGCGTGGTCTGGCGGCCGGGTAAAGACGCTGCCGACGGCGTAAGCGTCAAAGGGATCGTCGAAGCGGTTCACGATCGCGCCTCCGTCCTGACGCGTCCGGATTTTTACGACGGCGTGAAGCCTATCGCCGCCAATATCGACCAGATCGTGGTGGTTTCCGCGATCCTGCCTGAGCTATCGCTGAATATTATCGATCGCTATCTGGTGGCCTGCGAGGCGCAGGATATCGAGCCGTTAATCGTCCTGAACAAAATCGATCTGCTGGATGACGATGGCCTGCGCTTCGTCAATGAACAAATGGACATCTACCGCCACATCGGTTACCGCGTGCTGCTGGTCTCCAGCCGTACTCAGGACGGCCTCAAGCCGCTGGAAGCGGCCCTGACCGACCGCATCAGCATCTTTGCCGGGCAGTCCGGGGTGGGTAAATCGAGCCTGCTGAACGCCCTGCTGGGGCTGAATGAGGATCAGATCCTCACCAATGATGTCTCGGACGTTTCCGGCTTAGGCCAGCACACCACCACCGCGGCGCGCCTCTACCACTTCCCGCACGGCGGCGATGTGATTGATTCACCGGGGGTACGTGAGTTCGGCCTGTGGCATCTGGAAGCGGAACAAATCACCAACGGCTTTGTCGAATTCCATGATTATTTAGGCCGTTGCAAATATCGCGACTGTAAACACGATACCGATCCTGGCTGTGCGCTTCGCGAAGCGGTAGAGAGCGGCAAGATCGCCGAAAGCCGTTTCGAGAACTACCACCGCATCCTGGAAAGCATGGCGCAGGTACAGGTAAAAACGCGTAAAAACTTTTCCTCGTCCGATGACTGACCATTAAGCTGAGCGTCACGTCAGGCGCTGCCGGGCAGCGGTGATGGCGCGGCTTACGCGGATGCCATTTGGCGAGTTTTACGTATAGAATCGTCCCCTTTTTTCAGGTCCCCGCCCGCAGGCGGGGTCAGGAACGACATATCATGGCCTGGAGGCTACTTTGTTAAACGATCTTAAACTTTCACTGCAATACATTCTGCCTAAACTGTGGCTCACCCGCCTCGCAGGCTGGGGTGCGAGCAAACGCGCAGGTTGGCTGACGAAGCTGGTCATCGATCTGTTCGTGAAATACTACAAGGTCGATATGAAAGAGGCGCAGAAGCCGGATACCGCGGCCTATCGCACCTTCAACGATTTCTTTGTGCGCCCGCTGCGCGACGACGTTCGCCCGCTGAATACCGATCCTAACGTACTGGTGATGCCGGCCGACGGCGTGATCAGCCAGCTTGGTGCCATTGAGAACGATAAAATTCTGCAGGCCAAGGGCCACGACTACAGCCTGGAAGCCTTACTGGCCGGCAACTACCAGATGGCCGACCTGTTCCGTAACGGCAGCTTCGCCACCACCTATCTGTCGCCGCGCGACTATCACCGCGTGCACATGCCGTGCAACGGTATCCTGCGCGAAATGATCTACGTTCCTGGCGACCTGTTCTCCGTTAACCATCTGACGGCGCAGAACGTGCCAAACCTGTTCGCCCGTAACGAGCGCGTCATCTGCCTGTTTGATACTGAGTTTGGCCCGATGGCGCAAATTCTGGTGGGCGCGACTATCGTCGGCAGCATCGAGACCGTGTGGTCCGGCACCGTAACCCCGCCGCGCGAAGGCATTATTAAACGCTGGACCTGGCCCGCTGGCGACAACGAAGGCTCCGTCGCCCTGCTGAAAGGCCAGGAGATGGGCCGCTTCAAACTGGGCTCCACCGTGATCAACCTGTTTGCCCCGGGCCAGGTGAAGCTGGTCGACACGCTGCAAAGCCTGTCCGTGACTAAAATCGGCCAACCGCTGGCGACAACGGTGGAAGCAACCACCGCCGCTGAACCGGCGCCGTTACCGGAAGAAGAGATCCGCGCCGAACATCGCGCCAGCCCGCTGGTTGACGATAAACAAGACCAAGGTTAATTCTTCAGCAAAAGGGTTATGCCGTGCGCCTGATATACACTTTCCTGTTGGCCTTGAGCCTCAGTTTCGGGGCGTACGCTGCGACAGCCCCGGATGCTAAACAGATAACCCAGGAACTGGAACAGGCGAAGGCGGCAAAGCCCGCCCAGCCTGAAACCGTTGAAGTTCTGCAGTCCGCCCTGAACGCGCTTGAGGAGCGAAAATCGTCTCTCGAGCGCGCCCGTCAGTATCAGGACGTTATCGACAATTTCCCCAAACTGTTTCAAAGCCTGCGCGCCCAGCTCAACAATCTGAGCGAAGAGCCGCGCCAGGTGCCAGTCGGCCTGACCGCCGATGCGCTGAACCAGGAGATCCTCCAGGTCAGCAGCCAGCTGCTGGAGTCAAGCCGTCAGGCGCAACAGGAGCAGGATCGCGCGCGTGAAATCGCCGACTCCCTGAACCAGCTGCCGCAGCAGCAAACCGACGCCCGGCGTCAGCTCAATGAGGTTGAGCGCCGCATCGGCACGCAAACCGGCAACAATGCTCTCGCCCAGGCGCAAAATCTTGCCCTGCAGGCGGAATCGGCGCGCCTGAAGGCGCTGGTGGATGAACTCGACCTCGCCCAGCTCTCCGCCAATAACCGCCAGGAGCTGTCGCGCGCCCGTTCTGAACTGGCGCAAAAGCAGAGCGAGCAGCTGGATGCCTATCTGCAGGCGCTGCGTAATCTGCAGAACAGCCAGCGCCAGCGTGAGGCGGAAAAAGCACTGGAGAGTACCGAACTGCTGGCGGAGAACAGTGAAAACCTGCCGCCGGACATCACCGCCCAGTTTAAAGTCAACCGCGAACTCTCCCAGGCGCTGAACCAGCAGGCGCAGCGTATGGATCTGGTGGCGTCCCAGCAGCGGCAGGCGACGAATCAAACGCTGCAGGTGCGCCAGGCGTTAAACACCCTGCGCGAGCAGTCGCAGTGGCTGGGCTCCTCTAATCTGCTGGGCGAAGCCCTGCGCGCCCAGGTGGCGCGGCTGCCGGAGCGCCCTCGCCCGCAGCAGCTGGATACGGAGATGGCGCAGCTGCGCGTGCAGCGTCTGCGCTTTGAGGATTTACTCAGTAAGCAGCCGCAGCTGCGGCAGATCCGCCAGGCCGACGGCGAACCGCTGACCAGCGAGCAGAACAAGATCCTGCAGGCGCAGCTGCGCACGCAGAACGAGCTGTTGAACTCGCTGCTGCGCGGCGGCGATACCCTGATGCTGGAGCTCACTAAGCTGAAGGTCGCCAACGGCCAGCTGGAAGACGCGCTGAAGGAGATCAACGAAGCCACCCACCGCTATCTGTTCTGGACTTCGGACGTCAGCCCCATCGGCTTCTCCTGGCCGCTGGAAATCGTCCAGGATCTGCGGCGCCTGATCTCCCTGGATACCATCAGCGAACTGGGTAAAGCCAGCGCGATGATGCTCACCAGCAAAGAGACCCTGCTACCGCTGTTTGCCGCCCTGCTGCTGGTTGGCTTCAGCATCAGCTCGCGGCGCCATTTCACCCGCTTCCTTGAGCGCTCCAGCGCTCGGGTGGGGAAAGTCACCCAGGATCACTTCTGGCTGACGCTGCGTACGGTCTTCTGGTCGATACTGGTGGCTTCGCCGCTGCCGGTGCTATGGATGACGCTCGGCTATGGTCTGCAGTCCGCCTGGCCCTTCCCGCTGGCGGTGGCGATTGGCGATGGGGTCACCGCGACGGTGCCTCTGCTGTGGGTGGTGATGATCTGCGCCACCTTCGCCCGGCCAAACGGACTGTTTATCGCCCACTTCGGCTGGCCGCGTAGCCGAGTGGCGAAAGCGATGCGCTACTACCTGATGAGCATCGGGCTGATTGTGCCGCTGATTATGGCGCTGATCATGTTCGATAATCTTAACGACCGCGAGTTCTCCGCTTCGCTGGGCCGCCTGTGCTTCCTGCTGATCTGCGGCGCGCTGGCGGTGGTCACTCTGAGTCTTAAGCACGCCGGTATCCCGCTCTATCTGGATAAAGAGGGGAATGGCGACAATATGGTGAACCGCCTGCTGTGGAACCTGATGCTTGGCGCGCCGCTGGTGGCCATGCTGGCGGCGGCCGTCGGTTATCTCGCCACCGCCCAGGCGCTGCTGGCGCGTCTGGAAACTTCCGTCGCCATCTGGTTCCTGCTGCTGGTGGTCTATCACATCATCCGCCGCTGGATGCTGATCCAGCGCCGCCGGCTGGCCTTCGACCGGGCCCGCCATCGTCGCGCGGAAATTCTCGCCCAGCGCGCCCGCGGCGAAGATGAGCCTGTTCACGTCAGCAGCCCGGAAGGATCGGTGGAGACGGAGGTCAGCGAGGTCGATCTCGATGCCATCAGTACCCAGTCGCTGCGTCTCGTGCGCTCTCTGCTGATGCTGATCGCGCTGCTGTCAGTCATCGTGCTGTGGTCGGAAATTCACTCGGCGTTTGGCTTCCTTGAGAATATCTCGCTGTGGGACGTCACCTCGACGGTGCAGGGGGTGGAAAGCCTCGAGCCCATCACCCTTGGCGCAGTGCTGATTGCCATTCTGGTGCTGATCATCACCACTCAGCTGGTGCGCAACCTGCCGGCGCTGCTGGAGCTGGCGATCCTCCAGCACCTCGATTTAACGCCCGGCACCGGCTACGCCATCACCACCATCACCAAGTATTTGCTGATGCTGATCGGTGGACTGGTGGGCTTCTCGATGATCGGCATTGAGTGGTCGAAGCTGCAGTGGCTGGTCGCCGCGCTGGGTGTGGGTCTCGGGTTTGGCCTGCAGGAGATCTTCGCTAACTTTATCTCCGGCCTGATTATTCTGTTTGAGAAACCGATCCGCATCGGCGATACGGTCACCATCCGCGATCTGACGGGCAGCGTCACCCGCATCAATACCCGCGCCACCACCATCAGCGACTGGGACCGGAAAGAGATTATCGTGCCGAATAAGGCGTTCATCACCGAGCAGTTTATCAACTGGTCGCTATCGGACTCGGTCACCCGCGTGGTGCTGACGGTGCCGGCGCCTGTGGACGCCGATACCGAAGAGGTCACGAAAATTCTCATCGCCGCGGCGCATCGCTGCTCGCTGGTCATCGATACCCCGGCGCCGGAGGCGTTTCTCGTCGACCTGCAGCAGGGGATCCAGATTTTCGAGCTGCGTATTTTTGCCGCCGAGATGGGGCACCGCATGCCGCTGCGCCATGAGATGCATCAGCTGATCCTGGCGGGCTTCCGCGAGCATGGCATTGATATGCCGTTCCCTCCGTTCCAGATGCGTCTGGAAAGTATTGACGGCAGGCAAAGCAGTAAAACCATGACCTCGGCCGGGAAAACCAGCCGACGTACGGCTGGCAGCCTGTAGGCCATACCCTGCCCGGCGGCGGCGCCGGGCAGGCTTTCTAGCTCTCCATTACCAGCACACCGGACGCCAGGCGCCGACGGTAGCTTTCGTAAATGGCCAACGCCAGCAGCGAGAAGAAGATCGGCCCGCCGACCATCCACAGCGTGCTGCTCCAGTCCCCGCTGTCGATGACCGGCTGAATGATGGTGAAGATATTGGCGAAGGTCACCATCAGCAACACCACGCCGGTCGCCAACAGCGTCGCCTGGCCTCATAAAACGAGCGCGGATAGTAGCAAAAGCACCGAAGGAGATTGTGGATATTCGGGCGAAAGCCGGGATAGCATGAGGGAGGGGGGATCAGGGCAGACCTGTCACCTCCCCCGCCCACAGGCGGCAGGAGGTGACAGCGCCATCAGGCGCGGTCGACCGTAAAGGCGATCACCTCACCGATGCTTTCAGCGCCCAGCGCCAGCATCACCACGCGATCAACGCCCAGTGCCACGCCGGAGCAGTCCGGCAGCCCCGCCTCCAGCGCCGCCAGCAGGTTGTTATCGATGGGCTGCTGCGGGAGACCGCGCGCGGCACGCTTGCGATTGTCCTGCTCAAAGCGCAGGCGCTGCTCATGGGCGTCGGTCAGCTCGTGGAAACCATTCGCCAGCTCAATTCCTTTGTAATAGACCTCGAAGCGCTCAGCGACCCGATGATCTTCCGGGCTGATCTGCGCTAAAGAGGCCTGAGTCGCCGGGAAATGATAAATGAACGTCGGCCGATCTTTGCCGATGTGCGGCTCCACGCCCATGGTGAACAGCAGTTGCAGCAGCGTGTCGCGATCTTCTTCAGTATCGGCGATATTGCTCAGATCCAGCTTCGCCGCGACTTCGCGCAGCTGCGCTTTATCGGCAGAGAGCGGGTCAATATCCAGATGACGCTGGAACGCCTGCTGATAGGAGAGGCTTTCCGCCGGCTGGCACTCCAGCACCTGCTGCAGCAGATCGTCCACCTCGTTGATCAGACGATACATGTCATAGCACGGACGATACCACTCCAGCATGGTGAATTCCGGATTGTGATGCCGCCCCATCTCTTCATTACGGAAGCTGCGGCAAAGCTGGAAAACCGGGCCGCAGCCCGCCGCCAGCAGGCGCTTCATATGGTATTCCGGACTGGTCATCAGGTACAGATTGAGTCCCTGTGAGTGGCCCGGGCCGACGAAACGGGTTTCAAACGGGAACAAATGGATATCCGTTACCGTCGCCTGACTCATGCAAGGCGTCTCCACCTCCAGCACGCCGCGATCGGTAAAGAACCGGCGGATTTCCGCCATCACCGCCGCGCGTTTCAACAGATTGGGAATGGGTGCGCTCGGCTGCCAGGTTGCCGTCTCGCTCATGGTACTTTCTCCGATTGCAAACAAGGGCACGAAGTCTACTCGCAACCGGCGAGTGAAACAAATTTTGTGCAATCCCCGGCAGATTACATGCCATTAATCTATCGTTAACCTAAATGCATAAATATCACTGATAAATAACCGCACATATCGATAAAAAAATCGAACACGTCAATTTTCCATACTGACCCTACGGCTATACTCCTGTACCTATAAAGGAGCAGTGATACTTTTTCGCCAGCCCGGCGGCGAAATACACTAAAACTGGAGGAATGTCGTGCACACTTTTCAAGCCGATCTCGCCGTAATTGGCGCCGGCGGGGCAGGCCTTCGCGCCGCTATCGCCGCCGCCCAGGCCAACCCCAATGCCAAAATCGCCCTGATTTCTAAAGTCTATCCGATGCGCAGCCATACGGTCGCTGCAGAAGGGGGGTCCGCAGCCGTTGCCCAGGATCACGATAGCTTTGAGTACCATTTTCACGACACCGTCGCCGGAGGCGACTGGCTGTGCGAGCAGGATGTCGTCGACTATTTCGTTCACCACTGCCCGACGGAAATGACCCAACTGGAACAGTGGGGATGCCCGTGGAGCCGCCGCCCTGACGGCAGCGTTAACGTCCGGCGCTTCGGTGGCATGAAGATCGAACGTACCTGGTTTGCCGCCGATAAAACCGGCTTCCACATGCTGCATACCCTCTTCCAGACCTCCCTTCAGTTTCCCCAAATTCAACGCTTTGATGAACATTTCGTCCTTGATCTGCTGGTCGATGACGGCCAGGCCCGCGGCCTGGTGGCGATGAATATGATGGAAGGCACGCTGGTGCAGATCCGCGCCAACGCGGTGGTGCTGGCCACCGGCGGCGCCGGACGCGTCTATCGCTACAACACCAACGGCGGCATCGTTACCGGTGACGGGATGGGTATGGCGCTGGGCCACGGCGTGCCGCTGCGCGATATGGAGTTCGTTCAGTATCACCCGACCGGTCTGCCGGGTTCCGGGATCCTGATGACCGAAGGCTGCCGCGGTGAAGGCGGGATTCTGGTCAACAAAAACGGCTATCGCTATCTGCAGGATTACGGCATGGGCCCGGAAACCCCGCTCGGCGAACCGAAGAACAAATATATGGAGCTGGGCCCGCGCGACAAAGTGTCCCAGGCCTTCTGGCACGAATGGCGGAAAGGGAACACCATTCCCACGCCGCGCGGCGACGTGGTCTACCTCGATCTGCGCCACCTCGGCGAGAAAAAGCTGCTGGAGCGCCTGCCGTTTATCTGTGAGCTGGCGAAAGCCTACGTCGGCGTCGACCCGGTGAAAGAACCGATTCCGGTACGCCCGACCGCGCACTACACCATGGGCGGCATCGAAACCGATCAACAGTGCGAAACCCGCATCAAAGGGCTGTTTGCCGTGGGCGAATGCTCGTCCGTTGGTCTGCACGGCGCCAACCGCCTGGGCTCCAACTCGCTGGCCGAGTTGGTGGTCTTCGGCCGCCTGGCCGGGGAACAGGCCATGCGGCGCGCCGCACAAGCGGGCGAAATGAACGGCTCCGCCCTCGATGCGCAAGCTGCCGATGTGGAGCGTCGTCTGAAAGATCTCGTCAACCAGGAGGGTAACGAAAACTGGGCGAAAATCCGCGACGAAATGGGGCTCTCGATGGAGGAAGGCTGCGGCATCTACCGGACGCCAGAGCTGATGCAGAAAACTATCGACAAGCTGGCTGAGCTGCAGGAGCGCTTTAAGCGCGTGCGCATTACCGACAACTCCAGCGTATTCAACACCGATCTGCTTTACACCATTGAGCTGGGACACGGTTTAAACGTTGCCGAATGTATGGCGCACTCGGCCATCGCCCGTAAAGAATCGCGCGGTGCGCACCAGCGTCTGGATGAAGGCTGTACCGAACGCGACGATGTCAACTTCCTCAAACATACGCTCGCCTTCCGCGAGGCTGATGGCACCACCCGCCTGGAATATGGCGATGTGAAGATCACCACGCTGCCGCCGGCGAAACGTGTTTATGGCGCTGAGGCGGAAGCGGCTGAGAAGAAGGAGACCACCCATGGCTGAGATGAAAAACCTGAAAGTCGAAGTGGTGCGTTACAACCCGGAGGTCGACACGGCACCGCACAGCGCATTCTATGACGTGCCTTATGATGAACAGACCTCGCTGTTGGACGCGCTGGGCTACATTAAAGACAACCTGGCGCCCGACCTGAGCTACCGCTGGTCCTGCCGAATGGCAATCTGCGGCTCCTGCGGCATGATGGTCAATAAGGTGCCGAAGCTGGCCTGTAAAACCTTCCTGCGGGATTACACCAAAGGTATCAAGGTTGAGGCGCTGGCCAACTTCCCGATCGAGCGCGATCTGGTGGTGGATATGACCCACTTTATCGAAAGTCTGGAGGCCATTAAGCCGTATATCATCGGTAATAACCGCACTCCGGACCAGGGACCAAACAAGCAGACGCCAGCCCAGATGGCCAAATACCATCAGTTCTCCGGTTGTATCAACTGCGGGCTGTGCTATGCCGCCTGTCCGCAGTTCGGCCTGAATCCGGAGTTTATCGGCCCGGCGGCGATCACCCTCGCCCACCGCTATAACGAAGACAGCCGCGACCACGGCAAAAAGGAGCGCATGGCGCAGCTTAACGGCCAGAACGGCGTCTGGACCTGTACTTTCGTGGGCTACTGCTCGGAAGTCTGTCCGAAGCACGTCGACCCGGCGGCCGCGATCCAGCAGGGCAAGGTGGAAAGTTCGAAAGACTTTCTTATCGCCACCCTGAAACCACGCTAAGGAGTGCATTATGACGACGAAACGCAAACCCTACGTCCGGCCGATGACCTCCACCTGGTGGAAAAAGCTGCCATTTTATCGCTTCTACATGGTGCGGGAAGGTACGGCGGTACCGACGGTCTGGTTCAGCATTGTGCTGATTTACGGGCTCTTTGCCCTCAAGCACGGCGCTGAAAGCTGGGCGGGATATATCGGATTCCTGCAAAATCCTGTGGTAGTGATCCTTAACCTGATCACCCTGGCGGCAGCGCTGCTGCACACCAAAACCTGGTTCGAGCTGGCGCCAAAAGCCGCCAACGTCATCATCAAAGGCGAAAAAATGGGGCCAGAGCCGGTGATTAAAGGTCTCTGGGTGGTGACGGCGGTGGTCACCGTGGTGATCCTGTTTGTCGCCCTGTTCTGGTAAGGAGGCTGAGATGATTAATCCCAATCCGAAACGTTCCGATGAACCCGTTTTCTGGGGGCTGTTTGGCGCTGGCGGCATGTGGGGCGCGATTGTCGCGCCGGTGATGGTGCTGCTGGTGGGCATTTTGCTGCCGCTGGGGCTCGCCCCCGCCGACGCCTTCAGCTATGAGCGCGTGCTGGCCTTTGCCCAAAGCTTTATCGGCCGCGCGTTCATCTTTCTGATGATTGTCCTGCCGCTGTGGTGTGGGCTGCATCGTATTCACCACGCCATGCACGACCTGAAAATCCATGTGCCAAACGGCAAATGGGTCTTCTACGGTCTGGCGGCGATCCTCAGCGTCATTACTCTGGTTGGCGTACTGTTTATCTGATCCTGCAAGAGCCCGGCAGCAATTCTGCTACCGGGCTCGCTTCATAGAAAAATCTTGCCGCCTTTGCCCTGCCGGACTCTACACTTAGCTTAAAAGCCAGCAAGGAGCATACCATGCGTATCCTGCCGATAATCACCGCGGTCGCCGTCTCGTTCCTGTCTGTCGCCTGCAGCACCCCTGCCCCGCCGCCGGGCGTCACCGTGGTCACCCCCTTCGACGTTCAGCGCTATCTGGGTACCTGGTACGAAATCGCCCGCTTCGACCATCCTTTTGAAAGCGGGCTTGAAAAGGTCACGATCGCCTGGCAGCCGCGCGATGACGGCGGTCTGGACGTGGTCAATAAAGGCTATAACCCCGACCGCGGCATGTGGCAGAAAACGGACGGGGTGGCGTATTTTACCGGCGAACCCAGCCGCGCCGCGCTGAAGATCTCCTTCTTCGGCCCCTTCTATGGCAGCTATAACGTCATTGCGCTGGATAAGGAGTATCGGTACGCGCTGGTCTGCGGCCCCGACCGCGACTATCTCTGGCTACTGGCGCGAGCCCCCACCATCGCCCCGGAAGTCAGGCAGCAGATGCTGGATATTGCCACCCGGCAGGGTTTTGATATCAGCAAACTGGTCTGGGTCAATCAGCGCTACAACTAGTGCGCGCTGATCTTCAGGCCAATGATGCCGACCACGATGCAGACAAGACTGGCGATACGCATAGCGCTGGCGGATTCACCTAACAGTACGATACCGGTCACAGCGGCGCCCACGGCGCCGATCCCCGTCCAGACGGCGTAAGCGGTACCCACCGGCAGGGTTTTCATCGCCCATGAAAGCAGCGCCATGCTGACGACCATCGCGACGATGGTGATGACACTGGGAACCAGGCGGCTAAAGCCATGGGTATATTTCAGGCCGACGGCCCACACCACTTCCAGCAGGCCAGCGATAAATAAGACTATCCAGGACATAAGGCTCCTTTGCTGGGGCCGTCCCCGGATGAGAAACGCTTACGGGTCGTCCCGTAAGGTGGATGAAAAGTCGTAGTGAGTATATCCAACAGAATGGGGGAAGTGAAGAACGGTACGGCGCAAAACCGTACCGTCGAAGGCTGTTATTGCTGAGCTTTGGTTGCTGCGCCAGAGATTGCGCTGCCGCCCTCTGAAATATCCTGACCCACACCGCGCGTGGTGTTACAAGCGGTCAGTGCTGAAGAGAGGACCAAAACCGTAAAGAACGCTGCAATCGTTTTTTTCACCATAATGTCATCCTTAGTGTCAGTTTTGTTTTCATGCCCTATAAGCATAGACAAACCGTCCACAGATGAAGGGATCTTTGCGTTTTTTAAGAGAAAAGGAGTATTCGTGAAGGAAGCAGGCGCACCGGAAGGCGAGCGCGGCAGGCGAAACGGAAGGAAGTCAGCTTACAGCGCGAGAGATGGCGTGGCCCAGGCCCTGAATATCTTCACCGAAACCGCGGGCGGTATTGCAGCCAGACAGCAGTGCGCTGCTCAGAAACAGTAACGCCAGGAGTTTTACGCTGCGCTTCATGTGTCGTGCTCGTCGTGCCAGTACAGAAAGAGCGGCGCAGCACAGAGGCTGCGCCAGTCATCATGACGTGAAATTACTTCACGCGGGATACGTATTCGCCAGAGCGAGTATCCACTTTGATCACTTCGCCAATCTGGACGAACAGCGGCACTTTAACCACAGCGCCAGTAGACAGGGTCGCTGGTTTACCACCGGTACCCGCGGTGTCGCCTTTCAGACCTGGGTCGGTTTCAACGATTTCCAGCTCAACGAAGTTCGGCGGGGTGACCGCGATCGGCTGGCCGTTCCACAGGGTCACGATGCACTCAGCCTGATCCAGCAGCCATTTGGCATTGTCACCGATCGCTTTCGCGTCAGCAGACAGCTGTTCGAAGGTTTCGTTGTTCATGAAGTGCCAGAACTCACCGTCGTTATACAGGTAAGTCAGGTTCATATCGACAACGTCCGCGCCTTCTGCAGAATCAGTAGATTTGAAGGTTTTCTCAACGCGGGTGCCGGTCAGCAGACGGCGCAGCTTAACGCGCGCAAACGCCTGACCTTTACCTGGTTTAACGAATTCGCTGGCTTCTACCGCATAAGGTTCGCCATCTAACATGATTTTAAGACCAGCACGAAAATCGTTGCTATAGTAAGTCGCCATAAGGCCCTCTGAAATTGTTTAACTGGTAGCTAAGCCACAAAATGGCGCATATTGTAACCCTAAATACCCCATCCAGAGAAGATTGGATAACGCAACTTGCCAATGTTGTGACCAGTCCTGATGAACTGCTGCGTCTTTTAAATGTAGACGCTGATGAAAAACTGCTGGCCGGACATGAGGCCAGACGCCTGTTCCCGCTGCGAGTCCCGCGCGCGTTTATTGCCCGAATGGAGAAAGGCAACCCTGACGATCCGCTGCTTCGTCAGGTACTTACCGCCGAAGAGGAGTTTATCGTCGCCCCCGGCTACTCCACCGATCCGCTGGAAGAACAGCACAGCGTCGTGCCCGGCCTGTTGCACAAATATCGCAACCGGGCCCTGCTGTTGGTGAAAGGCGGTTGCGCGGTCAATTGCCGTTACTGCTTCCGCCGCCACTTCCCTTATGCCGAAAATCAGGGCACCAGGCGCAACTGGCAGACGGCAATGAACTATATCGCTGAGCATCCGCAGCTTGATGAAATCATCTTCTCCGGCGGCGACCCGTTGATGGCGAAGGACCATGAGCTTGACTGGCTAATGACCCAGCTGGAAGCCATTCCGCACGTTAAGCGTCTGCGTATTCACAGCCGCTTGCCGATCGTGATCCCGGCGCGCATCACCGAGATGCTGGCCAGCCGCTTCCACCGTTCGTCGCTGCAGGTGATCCTGGTTAACCACGTCAACCACGCTAATGAAATTGACGGCGAGTTTCGCGCGGCGATGGCCATGCTGCGTCAGGCGGGCGTCACGCTGCTTAACCAGAGCGTGCTGCTGCGCGGGGTGAACGATAACGCGCAAACCCTGGCCGATCTCAGCAATGCGCTGTTCAATGCCGGGGTAATGCCCTACTACCTGCACGTGCTGGACCGGGTACAAGGGGCGGCACACTTTATGGTCAGCGATGATGAAGCCCGTGAAATCATGCGTGAACTGTTGACCCTCATCTCCGGCTATATGGTGCCGAAGCTGGCGCGAGAGATCGGCGGCGAACCCAGCAAGACGCCGCTGGATTTAGGACTGAAGCAGCGTTAGCTCCCCTCCCTTGTCTGCCAGGTCGTGCTGGCAGACATCTTAATATGAATACACAGCCAGGTTGGGACTAACATACTCGGCAATCCACTTTACCGTTACCTTCTCGATATAAACCCCAGCGGCGGCGTATTATCGATGTAACACGATCAGTACGATAACATTGATAACTATCATCACGACAATCAGCGCGATTAACCAGGTGGGAACTTTAAAGGTTATATGTAATCGTTCCGATAGTTTCTCTGCCACCTTCACGCTATTTTCCCGCCTATCATTCTCCTGGATTGCTAAATTCACTGGTAATGGAAGACTTAATTTATGGTCAATTTTCCCCGTATCATTGAAAATGACATCAGCAGTTTTACTACTGTGAAAATGCGTTAATCTTTCCCGATTCATATTCTCGCACTCTTCATCCGAGAGCGGGATAACTAAAGTATCCGGGGCGACGCTAAAGCCTTTTTGTCTGACGGTGATAATGATATCCTCAGATAGTCCGGCTTTGAGCAGCGATTTTCTCAACAAAGAGATATTTTGATAAAATGTATTTTGCGAAACTACCACACCCCGTGTTTCCCATACAGCCGCCAGAAATTCATCCCGAGAAATCACTTTGCCGCAATTCTGCAATAGCAGCAGCAAGCATCTGGCGGTAGGCGCATTGAGGCTGATGCTCTCCCCATTCCCGGCAAGCGGTCGCAGCTCATTCATATTGGCATTAAATATAATTTCCTGATTAATTATACAGCCATTAAATAATGCAATATCATCCATATCCTTGCCCCACGCAACCCTATTATCCATAACAAAAATAAATAATCCCAGCCAAACCATGGCGTGAACATTATCGCTTCAGACAGAAGCGGGGTCAGTTCACATTGAACTTCAGCTTTGAGGATACCGCATAAAAAATGACAAGCGATAGTTATCTTGTTTAAAAGCCACATTTTCAGATTAAATTTATCTCAACCTAACTCAATATCTCATTAGAAAAGGTCATTATTAAATTCACGTGTGCTTCATCAAGAATTCACAAGCATTTTTTGCACCAGACTTTTAAATTACCCCCGCTTCTCCATGGTTCGCTATGGCAAGTGATATTGTAGCGTCGTTCACAGGAGGGTAGGTTTCAGCACTATATAAGGAATGCTGGCGCTTATTTTCAATATCAATAGGAATGCATATTCCATTCCCATGATAACTGTTATCGATTCTACACAGGACTAAGTATCTATATATGGATTAATTAAATGAAAAAGACAATCGTAGCTGTAATGGTCGCTGCTTCTGCAGTTCTGAGTGCTCAGGTAATGGCAACCAACACCGCTCAGGTAACTGTACTGGGTGAAGTCTCTGATGCAGCTAACTCTTGCGTCGTGACTCCGACGGGTACCCTGAACAACGGTATCGTTCAGCTGATGACCGTGACCACTACCGAAGCGAATGCTGAAGCGGCTGGTGCTCTGTTTAAAACTCAGGACTTCGGTTTTGACGTGAAAGACTGCGCACAGGGTAGCGCCACTCCGGTTACTGCTGTAACCGTCAATGTGACCGGTGCCTCCAGCAACGCTAACATCCTGGACAACACCGCACCTGGCGGCGCTACCGGCATTGGTATCGGTATCCAGCGCGTACGTGATGCACACCGCGTAGGTTTCGACGGTTCTGACCTCATGACCGAAAGCTACACTGCAGCTGGCGGCACTCAGCTGAAGTACACCACTGGTTATGTGAAAGTGAACTCCGCGACTCCGGTTACCGAAGGTCCGGTTAAAGGTGTTGCGACCTTTACTATCGATTATACCCTCTAATTTTTCCCCGAAGGGCTCCGCTTCACGGCGGGCCCTTTTTCGCATTCAGAGAAAAACCATGTTCAGGAACTTATTAAATATCACCGCATCCTGTGCATTACTCCTCAGTAGTATTGCCCATGCTGGTATTGTGATTGAGTCCACCCGCTACCTCTATAAAGAAGGTGCGCGTGAAATCACCGCGCAAATCGAAAATAAAGATGACATCCCTTATCTGATTAAATCCTGGGTTGAAGCGCCGGCAGGGAAAACGCCCTCTTTTATGGCTACACCTCCGTTATTCCGCCTTGAGGGTAAGCAGCAGAATACCGTGCGTCTATTTTCTACCGGAAACGTCAATGCCCCGAACGACCGGGAATCCATATACTATTTTAACGTGATGGCCATCCCGCCGGCGGACGATGAGAAAGCCAACGCCAATACTATTCAACTGGCGGTCCGCCACCGCATGCGTCTGGTCTATCGTCCAAAAGCACTTTTCGACCTTTCTCCAAACATTGAAGCCAAAAAACTCGAATGGCGGAAATCAGGCACAAAACTGACGATTAAAAATCCAACACCGTTTTTCTTCTATTTCCATAGTGTTCAGATTGGTAGCAAAGAAGTGAAGCCGGAAGTCAACTCGGTCGCTCCAATGACGACCAAAGAAGTGACATTAAAAGAAAATATCAATGCCTCCAGCGTCAACTGGAAAGTAGTTAATGATTATGGCGGAGCAGGATCGCTCTATTCCTCATCGCTGTAATAAGAATTTTATTTTATCATTATAGGGATGTGTCTATGCCAAATAAGAATAATGGATTATTCAAACTATCCACGGTCTTCCTCGCAATGCTTCCGGCATTGCTTTCTGGTTTGAATAATAAAGCGCAAGCACGTGACTTTTTCGATCCCTCATTCATTAGCTCATTGAATGGTAGCGATCCATCAACCACTCCCGACTTATCTATTTTCCAGACGCAGAACGCACAGGCGCCAGGGGATTATCGGGTAGATATCATGTTTAATGGTCGCTATCTGGATACCAGGACAATGAAGTTTGTTGAGAATAGCCGTGCCACTGGGAATAATCGAGAGCCCGCCCTGGTGCCCTGTTTGAGCCTGAAAACATTGGCAGAGTATGGCGTACGGGTTAAAGCCTTTCCCGAACTGGTCGAGGATAAAAACGGCTGCGCCAATCTTTCAGTCATCCCGGATACCAAAGCGGATTTCGACTTTACCGTCCAGCGCTTGAATATATCCATTCCGCAGGCGGCACTATCTACCACCGCACAGGGATATATTCCACCGGATCAGTTTGATGACGGCATCAACGCCCTGCTGGTGAACTATCAGTTCAGCGGCTCAAACGACATGCAGGCCAATGATGAATACTACAGCCTGAACCTGCAGTCTGGCCTCAACGTTGGCCCATGGCGTATCCGTAACCTCAGCACCTGGAATAAAAACAACGGCGATGCGGGTGATTGGGACTCAGCCTATCTCTACATGCAGCGCAGCATTCGTCCCATCAACAGTAACCTGGTGATGGGCGAGAGCTCGTCACTCTCAGGCATCTTTGACAGTGTACCGTTTACCGGTATTCAACTGGCCACCGATACATCAATGTTGCCGGAAAGTATGCGCGGCTATGCGCCGATTATCCGTGGTATCGCCAAAACCAACGCCCGTGTCTTCATTAAACAAAACGGCTACCAGGTATACCAGACCTACGTGGCGCCTGGCGCGTTTGAAATCACCGATATGTACCCGAGCGGCGGTAGCGGCGACCTTTACGTCACCGTGGAAGAGTCCGACGGTTCTAAGCAGGAGTTCGTCGTACCGTTCGCTACGCTGCCGGTGATGGTCCGTGAAGATCAGCTGGAATATGAAATTACGTCTGGTAAATATCGTCCTTACGACGGCGGGGTCGATGAAACGCCCTTTACGCAAGCTACCGCGACCTACGGTGTCTCCAGCAGCCTGACGCTTTATGGCGGGGTGCAGGCCGCATCGCGCTATCAGGCGCTGTCAACAGGCCTCGGCTATAACCTCGGCGAGCTTGGCGCCGCCTCGGCAGACGTCACCCAGGCCTGGTCAAAAATGAAAGACGACGAAAAGACCTCTGGGCAGTCATGGCGTGTCCGTTACGGGAAAAATATTATCGAAACCGGTACAAACGTGACTATCGCTGGCTACCGCTATTCCACCCGCGGATTTAATACCCTCTCTGAAGTGTTAGATAGCTATTCTAATGATGGCAAGTATACTCCTCGCTCGCTGCGCAACCGCACCAATCTGACGCTGAATCAAAGCCTGGGTAAAGGCCTCGGCAGTCTGTCTATCAGTGGATTGATTGAAGATTACTGGGACGATAAGCGCACCAACAAGTCGATCAGCGTGGGGTACAACGGTGGCTTCCGCAATGTAAACTATTACCTCGGGTACAGCTATAACCGCTATACCTGGAGCGGGAATAACTCCGGGAAAGACGCCCAGGACGATCAGCGTATCTCGCTGACCGTCACGCTGCCGCTGAGCAACTGGCTACCGGGCACCTATACCAGTTATCAGTTAACCAACAGTAATCCGGGGTCTACCGATCAGTCGGTCTCCATCGGTGGTAACGCGCTGGATAACGACAGCCTGGAGTGGAGCCTGCAGCAAGGATACAGCAACCGGGAATACTACAGCGGCGATATGCGCGCAACCTATAACGGTGCTCGCGGCAGCGTCAATGCCGGTTACAGCTACGATCGCGGTAGCGAGCGTATAGACTATGGCGCCAACGGCAGCATTGTCGCTCATGCCGATGGGGTCACGCTTGGTCAGGACATCACCGATGCCGCCGTACTGGTTAAGGCCCCAGGTTTGGATAACGTCAAGCTGACCAACGATAACACCATCACCACCGACTATCGTGGTTACGCCATCGTACCTTACGTTACGCCTTATCGTCGCACCGATATCACCCTCGATAGTACTTCGCTTGGCGAAGATATGGAGCTTCCGGAAACCACGCAGAGCGTCGTTCCGACACGCGGCGCCATCGTGCGGGCCAATTATGCCGGTAATATCGGCCAGCGCGCATTTGTCCATCTGAAAACGGCCAGCGGCCAGGACGTGCCTTATGGCGCGATGGTGCTGCTCGCCGGCGACAGCAAGTCGCAGCCAAGCATCGTCAGCGACGCCGGGATGGTCTATATGTCCGGCCTGCAGCAGACCGGGACACTGAACGTTCAGTGGGGCAAAAGTGCAGCTCAGCAGTGCAACGCCTCGTTTACTTTACCGGCCAGGGAAGGCAAAGCGTCTGGCATCAGTCAAATCGAAACGGTTTGCCGCTAGTCATCTTTAGAGGAAATTATTGATGAAACGGATATTTATTCTAATAACGTTAATGATATTTGGTGGCGAAGCTGCTGCACAATGTACTTATGGTAGTGGTAGCACTGCCAAGCGTCAGGGATTATCAATGACTAACGTAAAAATCCCAACAGATACTTCCATTCCGGTAGGTAGTATATTACATGTTCATAAGTTTGGTGTTGACAGAATAAAAAGCTTTACTTGTACTAAAGCGGCTAATGATAAATACGTTATCAGCGTCGATGCGCCTGTTGTAACAGGCGTTACCGGTATCCAGGGCAAACCGGTATATGAAACAGGTATTGATGGCATTGGTTTTCAGGTCTCCGATATTTTACGCAGTAAAAATGGCTCTTTGGTCGCGGCTGAAAATAGTTCAACGGATGTGCCGGTTTCCAGTTCATCAGAAAGATATAACAATACGGTAGTATGGTTGATAAAAACCAAAGAAACGATTGACACCAGCAAAACGACAATGGGAACCACCTCAATTTCCTTCTCGGTAGGAAATTTAAGTAGCAACCCGGCCCTCGATCGATTAGTATACCTAATAACCTCCATTTCAATTAACGGTATTAAATACCGTAATACTTCCTGTAATATTTCTACACCACGTTCGCAGGTTACACTAAATCGTATCGACAAAGGACAACTCATGTCGATAGCTCGCGGAGCAATCACGCCGTCGCAAAAAGACATTGCTATGAATGTTAGCTGCCCGAATGATTCAGTAGGTAGTTCTCTCACCTATTGGTTTAACCCTATTGGAGGAATAAGTACCTCAGGTGATGGCATTGTTGATAATATGCTTACCGGTGCTGATGCCGCGAAAAATGTGGGAGTGATATTCAAACTATCTGGAACCCCAGTCACTTTTTATGACACAGATAAATATAAATATAAAATAAACAGCAGTAGCGATCTTAACAAAACAATTAATCTGACTGCTGATTATTACCGTCAGAGTGATAATATTAACGATATTACGATGGGCCTTGTAAAAGGGATGATAGAGGTCGTGATCCAGGAAGAGTAATCACCTTTCCCCCGAGAGATGTATGATACTAGCAATCATACATCTCTTTTTTATTTGGTTTTCTTCAATATAAACATTTAATGAAATCACATAAAATTCACAAAAGACGCTATTGATCTATTTTTATAACTCAATTAAATTCCCCCCCGGCTTGTATTAAGCCTACCTGTAATAAATTTTTCTGAAATAATATCATCAATAAGGGATATATTAATGAAGCAATTAACCGTTTTCGAAATGGAGACAATCTCTGGTGGCTATTCATGGGATTTTTCCTCTATCCAGGCCAGTATTACCAGCCTCGTTAGTAATGGCGTGGAAGCCGTAGCTTCTGCAGCCACCATGGGAACCTTAGCCGCGGTATTTGGCACCTTTATCGGTGGTACACAGGCTGGGGCAAATGGCGGCATTCTGGGTATTGGTCTTATCGGGAACTTCGTCGGCTTGATCGCAGGCTTTGTCGGAGGCGCAATCATGGGTGCCGGATGTGGTCTGGCCTGGGGATGGGACGGTACGATGACCGTCATTGAACAAGGTGCTCAGGGTTTAGTTGATGGCACCTTTGTTGTCTGGAAATAATCGCCTGGCCTCATAAATGCCATGCTTTTATCAAAACAATTTTACCAACAAAAGGAATTATTGAGTGAAAGAATTAACTGTATTTGAAATGAATGCTATTTCCGGGGGTTATAGCTGGGATTTTTCGTCTATCCAGTCAGCCATTACCAGTTTGGTAAGCAATGGTGTTGAAGCAACAGCTTCTGCTGCCCTGGGAGCCGTTACATGGGGTACCTACGGTCTCCTTTGGGGCGGCACCCAATCTGGTGCTAATGGTGGTATTCTGGGCCTGGGTTTAATTGGTAATGCGGTAGGGGCTGTCTGGGGGACTCTCATGGGGGCTCTTGGCGGTGCAGTTGGTTACGCCGCACTGGGCTGGGATGCCTCTGTAAACGAGTCTCTGCAGTCCATGCTGGGGATTATTGATGGCTCATTCGTGCCATGGAGCCACTAAAGGCTCTTAAATCTCTATTAATTTTTAATCTTGCCAATATATTCAAAGGCTCATCACTGAGCCTTTGAATTAACCATTGATACTGTGGATACAAATGACTAATAGCATTTATCGCAAGGAAGCGATAGCGTTTAAAAAGTTACACTGGAAAGGGAAAGCTCTTTTGTTGGCGGGTATGCCAGCATGGCTGGTCACATTTTTATCGTTTTTATTTCTCTTTGCGATCATCGCAGCCCTTATCTTTTGCAAGTTTACGCAGCGCATCGATGTAAAAGGCGAGGTTATCACTCTTCCGCACTCGATCAACGTCTTCTCTCCTCAACAAGGATTTGTTGTCAACCAATATGTTCAAATTGGAGACCTTGTCAAAAAAGGACAGAACCTTTATGAGCTTGATGTGTCAAGAAACACCACCACTGGTAATGTCAGCGCGGCGCAAATTGAGGTCATTAACGAAAAAATAGCCAATTCAGAAGCGATTATAAAGAAGCTTATTCATAATAAAAGTGAAACACTGAATGCTCTGGATGCACAACTTAAGAATGCCAGGGACTCGCTTAACGAGACCGTACGCATGCTAGCCAACACGCAAAAGGGCTTAAGTAAGATGCACGAAAATCTATCCAGCTATGACAAATACCTTAAGGATGGATTAATTACTAAAGATCAATACAACTATCAACATTCATTATACTTTCAGCAGCAAAGTGCCTATCAATCATTGATAAGCCAAAAGATGCAACTGGAAACTCAGCTTACTCAGTTAAGCAGTGACAAAGTCACTAAAGCAGCAGATTTTGATAATCAAATATCTTCACAATATAATCAGACCAATGATTATAAAAATCAATTAGTAGAATCAAACGCCAATGGGAACATTCTCATTAAAGCAACAACGGAAGGACGGATTGAGTCATTAGCCGTTACTAAAGGGCAGATGGTAGATAAAGGTAGTAGCCTTGCTCAGATCAAACCTACGGGTAACATTGAATATTATCTGATACTTTGGCTTCCCAACAATAGTATACCTTATGTTAAAGTTGGCGACACAATTAATATTCGCTATGATGCATTCCCATCAGATAAATTCGGACAATTCCCTGGGGAAATAATTTCCATCTCATCGCTTCCCGCTTCACGCCAGGAGATGTCAGAGTATACCAATGTTAATGATGGCACGACTCAACAAGAACTCGCTTTATATAAGGCGATAGTCAAAATAAAAGATAAAAAATTTAATTACGATGGAAAAGAACTTTCCCTTTCTAACGGATTAAAAGCAAAAGCAGTGGTATTCCTTGAAGAACGCCCTCTTTACATGTGGATGTTTACACCGGTTTATAAAATTTCCCAAAGCGTGAGTGGCCCAATTCATGAATAACGATCTGTTTGAAAAAATCATCGCGAAAGTTAACTTTTCTATCCTGAAAAAAACACCTGTTATATTACAGTCTGAAGCCGCTGAATGTGGAATCGCCTGCCTGGCCATGGTTTGCGGACACTACGGCCTGGATATTGACCTGTTCAACTTCCGTCAGCGCTTTGGCAGCCCTTCTCAGGGCGTTACGCTGATGTCATTAAGCAAAACGGCAGAGCATGCTGGCTTAAAAAGCCGTGCGCTCTCGTTAGATCTGGATGAAATACGCCAGCTGAAGTTGCCCTGCGTGCTGCACTGGGGAATGAACCACTACGTGGTGCTCACCAAAGTCCACAAATCCAGCTTTGTCGTACACGATCCGGCGCTGGGCAAGCGCATTATTGGCATCCAGGAGATGTCCAATTATTTTACTGGCGTGGCATTAGAACTCTGGCCTGATCAGCATTTCCAGCAGGAAAAGGCTAAGTCCCGCCTGCGCCTGCTGGATCTGATGCGCAATATCGTTGGCTTAAAATCAGCGCTACTGAAAATTTTTGCCTTCTCCGTGGTGGTTGAAGCCATTGGCTTACTGTTGCCGATAGGTACCCAACTGGTTACCGACCATGTGATTATGGCGCACGACCAAAGCCTGCTGTCGGTTATCTGTATCGGTCTGGTCTTTTTTACCCTGTTCCGTACCTTTATCAGCATGTTGCGCGCCTGGACATCCCTGACGCTAAATACGCTGACCAATATCCAGTGGAAAACCACTCTCTTTGATCATCTGGCCAGTTTGCCGCTGTCGTTTTTTGAGAAGCGTCATCTGGGAGATATACAGTCACGCTTTTCCTCTCTGGATACCATTCGTTCGACGTTTACGAACAGCATCGTCAGCGGCATTATTGACTCGATCATGACAATAGGCCTGCTGATCATGTTGACGCTGTATGGCGGCTGGCTCACCTGGGTGGTTGTCGGCTTTACACTGTGCTACGCCATTATGCGCCTGGCGACCTATCGCTTTTATCGCCGCGTAGCGGAAGAGCAGGTCATTAAGGGAGCGCGGTCCAGCTCGCATTTTATGGAGTCACTGTACGGTATCTCGACCATCAAAGCGCTCAATCTGAAAGAGCGCCGTTCCCAGCACTGGCTCAATATTAATATCGAAGCCTGCAACGCCGGAATAAAACAAACTCGCTTCGATATGATGTTTGGCGGTGTGAACACCTTTATTACCGCTATCGATCAGGTCGCAGTGCTCTGGCTTGGCGCCATTATGGTTATTGATAATAATATGACCCTCGGTATGTTTATGGCGTTTAACGCTTACCGGGGCCAGTTTTCGCAACGCGCTTCCAGCCTTGTGGATCTGTGTATGCAGCTGCGGATGCTCTCTTTACATAACGAACGTTTGTCGGAGATCGTCTTTAGTGAACCAGAACAGGAGCTTCCTGCAAGAGAGGTTTTCTCTGCGGACTCAGGTGCAAAACTAGAAGTCAAAAACTTGTGCTATCAATATGACCCGTTTTCTCAGCCGATCTTCTCTAATTTAAATATTACGGTAGAACCTGGTGAATCCGTAGCCCTGGTTGGCCCTTCCGGCGTCGGTAAAACCACGCTGTTAAAAGTGATGTGCGGCCTGCTGTCGCCGACCAGTGGCGATGTACTGGCGGACAACCTCGATATCACCAAAATCGGGCTCAATAATTATCGCCTTGGCATCGCCTGCGTACTTCAGGAAGACCGACTCTTTTCCGGGTCGCTTATCGATAACATTAGCGGCTTCGAAGATAACCCCAATATGGATTTTGTGATGGAATGCGCCAGGCGCTGCAACATCCACGACGAAATTATGAAAATGCCGATGGGCTATGAAACGATCGTTGGTGAACTGGGGTTGGGCATCTCCGGCGGGCAAAAGCAACGTATTCTGATTGCCCGTGCGCTGTATCGTAAACCAAGCATTCTGTTTATGGATGAGGCCACCAGCCACCTCGACTTAAAGAACGAATCTGTTATCAATCAGTCTATCTCGGCGTTAAGTATTACCCGAGTTATTGTCGCCCATCGGCCATCCACTATTGCCTCTGCCGATCGGGTTATCGACCTGTCGCAGACACAAACCTTCGCGCCAGCTTAAAAGGAGAAAGTGATGCAAGGAACGTTTATTGGATTTAACACCGCGGGCATTACCTATGAAGACCGCTTTTTGGTACTGCTGTTGAAAATAAAGCAGCAAAATGGCCTTTGTCAGCAATATTATCTGCAGGCTCCTGTTCTGCTCGATTTTCTTCTCATCCTGCAAAATCGTCTGCTTGTGACCTATAAGCGCTTACAGGAGAAAGGGGAAAGTTATAAAGAGGAGCTGGTTGCTTATAATGAGTCATTGATCGCTAACATCCCTGCCGTAGAAATGGCTGAGATCCAGCAGCCAAACCCTGAGCGCCGCGTTATGTCGATCACGCTCAAACCGGGTGATAGCGAATCAACGCTCCTTCTGGTTTTGCAGAATGAGCAAATCTGCACGCTATGTATTGAAGACAGACAGGTGGAAGCGCTGATTACTGGTATTCAGCAGGCGTTAAAAACCGTCGGTGATCAACAGGTTATGCAGTTCTTAAGTTCAAGCTTTGATTTTTTAATGTGCTATACCGTCGACTTAACCACCCAGCCGAATATTGACTATCAGCAGCATCCCCAGGAAGAGTGGAGGCTGAACCTGTTTTCCCATTATCTGGGCGTGCTGTACTGCTGCGAGACAGAAGAAGGCAAGAAAATTGTTTCCGGTGCGGTGGTAAAAACCAGCGCGCCGCATTTATCTGAAATGGAAAACAGCGTGGTAATGCGGATTATTGAGAAAAGCCCCAAGCTCAAGGCGATGCATGCCGAGCTGGCACCATGCCAAATCTTCAGTACCATTATTCCTTCCCAGCCGGGTAGAATGCTCAGTCTGGAAGAATGCCTGCGTCCTCTGCACGCGTTCTATCTGGAGAAAAAAGCAGAGCTTAGCGCCTGATCCCTTCTTTCTGACTCTGCCTCTCTCCGCACGCGCAGAGAGAGGCATCGCGCATCAGTTCGGGCACTTATATACCTGGCCGTTCATCTCGCTGTCGGTGGGCACAAAGCTCGACAACAGATTTTGCGTCGGGCTGCTGACGCCATAAATCACGTTGCCGCCCATGGCTGCCGCCTGGTTACGCAGGGCGTTAGCCGCACCGCGCATGGAGCCACCCTCATCGCCATTCTGGCCGGAGAGCCAGTTACTCTGTTTACCCGTCGCGGTCCCTAACAGCTGACACTCTGCGCCCGGCTTCTCCTGTACAAAACGCACATTCTGGCCGGCAGAGGTTAATTCATTGCTGGAACTGCAACCTGCTAACAGTAAGGCTGCGCCGGCAATCCCTGCTAAATATTTTACCTGCATGTTATTCCCCATGATCGATGAGCTGGACGCACTGGCCCGGATGTAAACCTGTCATCCTTCAAACTGCGTCGGCATGAGCCGCTTTCATTCCTTACCCGGTCGCGCTTGTCAGTCGCTTCCGATACGAAGGTGCTTGCCGCTCTGATACAGCTTAAATGATTTTATGTATAAGCCTTATACTAAAAAGCGCACCAAAAGAAAAACCCCCAGCCATTGCTGGCCAGGGGTTTCTGCTTTTTTATGCTGTATAGCGCACGATTACATCATGCCGCCCATACCGCCCATGCCGCCCATGCCGCCAGCAGCACCTAAATCAGGCGCGTCGCCTTTCGGCAGGTCGGTCACCATGCACTCGGTGGTGATCATCAGGCCAGCCACGGAAGCCGCGTACTGCAGTGCAGAACGGGTTACTTTGGTTGGGTCCAGGATACCGAAGTCGATCATGTTGCCGTATTCTTCAGTTGCCGCGTTGTAACCGTAGTTACCGTCGCCTGCTTTCACGTTGTTCGCGACAACAGACGGCTCTTCACCGGCGTTGGACACGATCTGACGCAGCGGCGCTTCCATTGCGCGCAGCGCAACTTTGATACCGACGTTCTGATCTTCGTTCTGACCGGTCAGGCCAGCGAGTTTCGCAGCAACGCGAACCAGCGCTACGCCGCCGCCAGCCACCACGCCTTCTTCAACCGCAGCACGGGTTGCGTGCAGGGCGTCGTCGACGCGTGCTTTTTTCTCTTTCATTTCAACTTCGGTAGCTGCACCGACTTTGATTACTGCCACGCCGCCAGCCAGTTTAGCGACACGTTCCTGCAGTTTTTCACGGTCATAGTCGGAGGTTGCTTCTTCGATCTGCTTACGGATCTGAGCAACACGGCCCTGGATTGCGGACTCTTCGCCAACGCCATCGATGATGGTGGTGGTGTCTTTATTGATAACCACGCGTTTCGCCTGGCCCAGGTCTTCCAGAGTTGCTTTTTCCAGCTCCATACCGATCTCTTCAGAGATAACGGTACCTCCGGTCAGAGTAGCGATATCCTGCAGCATGGCTTTACGACGGTCGCCGAAGCCCGGCGCTTTCACCGCAGCCACTTTCACGATGCCGCGCATGGTGTTAACCACCAGGGTCGCCAGCGCTTCGCCTTCAACGTCTTCAGCGATGATAACCAGCGGTTTGCCAGCTTTCGCTACGGCTTCCAGAAC
>OIXH01001281.1_pt1 | contig 28869 bp, 28 predicted proteins | sample 1587741 | NCBI WGS metagenome assembly OIXH01 (sample SAMEA3888916, study PRJEB22519) | human gut metagenome | biome: human gut; feature: human-associated habitat; material: faeces | place: Denmark | collected 2011 | reverse complement strand
ATCTTATCAATTCTCGTCCCAGAAAATGCCTCGGCTGGCGCTCACCTGCCGAAGTATTCCATAATTTTGGTGTTGCACTTGCTTGACTTTCTGCCGTGTCAAAACCGAAGGTTTTGACGGAGGGAGAGAAAGCGTAGGTGCTTGCGTATGTGATTCTTACGCAGCAAATGTATATAGATTTTCCGGAAAAATTTGAAAAGGCATACGAGATTATCTCTCCCTCAGTCAGCTTCGCTGACAGATCCCGCGCCAGAGGGAGCCAAGGGCTGCTTTGCAAGCTTTTGGGGCAGATAAAAATCGGACAGCAATGCTGCCCGATTTTTCTTTATCCTTATTTTTCGTGACTGCCGTGTTTCCTCTCCCAGCGGCGGCGCTGGCGGACACGTATGGCCTCCTGCGTGTTCTCCACGAGCTTCGGCACAACGTCGTCCTCAAGCTTTTCCTTGCCGCGGGCAAGCATCCTTATCAGGAGCACGAGCGCCGTTATTATCGGGAGCGCCGCGCAGACAACCGCGATAAGCGTCAGCAGTGCGCACCAGTCCTCAACGCTTCGCGCCGCGTTCTCCCAGTAGGGATATATAACGCCCATGGTCTGCATCGAGCGGCTGCCGAACTGCCTTGCGAGCTTGAGCATACGCCCAAACTCGAAGCGGCGGCTGTTCTCGACTATCTCGCCGCGCCCGATGGGGAACGACTTCTTCGCCACGCCCAGCGCAAAATCCTTGACCGGGTTTGCCATAACAAATTCATAGCAGGTTATTCCGGAGTCCTCGACAAGCTGCGAATAGCCGTCGTACGACATGTACAGCCCGCGGCCGGAGGTGTATGCGGCGGTGCTGAACTTGTCCTGTTCGCGCTCGACCACGCCCGCGATCATGTACGGCACGCCGTTTATCTTCATGCTCAGTCCGGCAATATCCGTGCCGCCGTAGAGCAGCCAAGCCAGATCCTCATCCAGCAGGACGCGATCCTTCATCAGGTCGCGCTGGGTGATGTAGCTGCCGCTGATGAGCCGTATCGGGTGAAAATCGAAGAATTCACCGCCGACGGCGATGACCGCGGCCTCGCCCTTGCCATTGTCGCTGCTGACGTTCACCTTGCCGGTGCAGCTCCACGCGTCGACAAACAGCGTACTGTCATTATCGATGTCGAGCGCCGCCGTGTGCAGCGCCTCGGTGAGCTTCGTGCGGAAGGCGGAGACCTCTTCAAGCCCAATCTTCTCATCCACGGGGATGAAGCAGCTTATCTGCGAAAACTCCATATCGCTCTCGCCGCGCCAGCGGGAAGCCTCCTTCTGGCTGGCGAGTGTGTTCGACAGAATTGCGGTCGTGATGAGGCAGGCGGCCATTATCAGCAGCAGTGCGCCGTTGACAATGGCGAATACTATTCTTTTTTTCTTCCTGTTTCCTCGTTTTTTCATGTGGACTCAGCCATTCTTACCTGATCGCCGCCCTTGACCGGAATACTGCTGGTGGTGATGACATAGTCACCATAGCCAAAGTCGCCGGTGACGGCGGAATTCATATCGTCGGACGCGACGACCTCAACGGTGACGCGCTTTGCAAAGAAGCGGTTGCCAAGCGGGGAGTTCTTCGCTGTGATGACCAGCACGAAGCTGCCGTTGTTATCCTGACGGATGGCGCTGTTCGGCACCACGTAGTCGTAATTCGCGCTTTTGGAGCCGACGGAAATGGTCAGCTCGGAGCCAGCGTTGACGTCACCGTCAAGGTCAAAGGTCAGGAGCTTGTTGGTCTGCGGATTCTTGGGGTCGGTCTTGATATTGTTGAGCGTTGCGACGATCTCGCTGCCCCAGTAGAAGTTGGAGACGGTTGCGCTGTCGCCGGGGCGCAGCTTGCGCGCCTGCTCATTGGTGACGGAGAAGCTGAGGGTGTAGCCCATGTCGGGCACCTCGATGGTTGCGAGGATAGTATCCTTGGGGACGGTCTGACCGGCGGTGATCTCAATGGACTGCACGGTGCCGGAGACGTTCGAGGTTATCTGATTCTCTTCGCCGCCGGAAAGCTCCTTTATCTTCTGCTTCTGCTTTTCGATCTGAGCGGAGATACTCTCAAGGTCTATCGCGGCGAGCTGAGTCTGCTTGCTGTCGGCTATCTTCTGCTGCTCAAGGCTGTGCTTGAGTTCGAACAGCTCGTCCTCGGCGGCGACGCGAGCCTGCTTTGCCTCGTCATACTTAGTGGCGTACTCGCCAGCGGCAGAACGGAGCGCGTCAAGCTGAGCGTTGAGGGAATCGAGCTGAGCCTGAATGGAGGAGAGGGCAATATTTGTGTCGGAATTCGGCAGCTCGTCAAGCGCTTTCTTCGCGTCCGCCAACTCCTTCACGGCCGCGTCGTACTCCTCGGTGCCGGGAGTCGCGGCGGCGAGAGCGGCCTCGGCGTCCGTCACGCGCTGCTCCGCAGCCTCGCGTTCGGCCTGAGCGCGCGCGGCAAGCTCGTCATAGGTCTTCTGCGCGTTCTCGATCTTCTTCTCAAGTGCGGCGACCTGCTCCTGATAGCCGGCGCCCTGCTGATCCTCAAGCGCCTTGTTCAGCGCGTCGAGCGCTTCCTGCTCGGCCTTGACCGCGGCGTCATACTTCTCCTGCGCGGAGGCTATCTTGCGTTCCTCAACGGTGTAGTCGAAGGTCGGCATGCTTATGGCGGACTTGCGGTAGCTGATCTCAAGATCGCGTAGCGCATCGGTCGCGGCCTCAAGCTCGTCGCTGTCGCCCTGACCGAGGATGAACAGCACGTCGCCCTGATTGACCTCCTGCCCGGTCTTGACCGCGACGGCGCGGATCTCACGCGTCTGGTCGGCCTTGACCTGATAGCTGCCGTTCGCGACGACGGTACCGGTGCCGCGGACGCGGGCGGTGATGCTGCCGCTGGTGACAGACTGCGTTGCGACCTCAGGCAGCGTCCTGTTCATAATGGTGTTGGAGAAAAAGGTCAGCACCAGCAGGACGGCGAGGAAGATGATGGCGGCGTTTTTTACCCAGCCTCTGTTGATTTCTTTATGTTCCATGGGGATGTAGCTCCTTCTTAATACTTATCCTTTGACACTGCCGGAATTGGCGATGCCTTCTACCAGATATTCCTCGCCGTGCAGGAACAGCAGCAGCGACGGGATCATATAAACGGTTGCCATGGCGAAGGCCAGACCGATCTCGCCGGTGTTTATCGACGAGAGGAACACCGAAAGCGGCTGGGCGTCCGCATCCTGCAAAAGGATCAGCGGCTGCTCGACCATGTTCCAGTAGTCGATGAACACGAGTATCGCAATAGAGTAGAGCGCCGAGCGGCACTGCGGCAGGCATATTCGCGTGAATATCTGCCATTCGCCCGCGCCGTCGACCTTGGCGGCCTCGATGAGCGAATACGGTATGCGGCGCATGAACTTCGTCAGCAGGAACACCGAGAACGGCGCGAACACGCCGGGCAGGATTATTGCCCAGCTCGTGTTGAGGATGCCGAGCCATTTACTGACGAGGTAGTTCGGAACCAGCGTTACCTGATAGGGCATCAGCATCAGAATGACATAGAAGAAGAAAATGCCGCTTCTGATTTTGCCGCGCCATCGCGTGAAGCTGTATGCCGCGACGGAGGCGATGGCCACCTGAAATATGACGATCGGCACGACCAGCAGCACACTGTTCCAGAATTTCAGCAGGTATTCCGGCGACTTGATGAGGCCGTCTATATACTGCGAAAGCGTGACCTTATCGGGGATGAACTTGAGGTTCACGGTCTTGGAGACGTAGCCGCCGGTGGTCGTGGAGAATATCATGCCGTAGTTTGCGTTTATCTCTTCCTCCGACATGAAGGAGTTTGTAATTGTCAGAACCGTCGGCAGCAGGAAGGCGATGGCGAATATCGCGCACAGCACAAACATTGCGCCGCGGCCGAAATAATGCTTTTTCTTCATCCCTCCACGTCCTTTCCAAACCAGTCCTCGGCGGCAAAGAGCAGCGCGATGAGAATGACCATGACAATGGCCATAACGACCGCCGCCGCGGAAAGCTTCTGATAATCAAGGGATTGGAAGGTGTTGTTCATAAAGTGCTGGAGCATGTACAGGGAACTGTACGGGTAAGCGCCCGTAAGCAGATAGACCTCGCGGAAGACCTTGAAGGAGTTTATCAGCGAGAGAATCGTGACGAAGAGCACGGTGGGGGACAGGTAGCGGAGCTTGATGGCGAAGAACTTGTACCACTCGGAGGCGCCTTCAACGTCGGCCACCTCAAGCAGCTCCTTCGGGATGTTGGCAAGCCCGGCCATGAACAGTATCATAAAGTAGCCGAGGTTTTTCCAGAGGAACAGGATGATAACGACCAGCATTGCGTAGTCGGTCTGGAGCCAGTCGATCTTATCCGCGCCGAAGAGCATGATGAACTCGTTCACGGTGCCGTTATAGTTGAAGAGCACCTGCCATATAAGAACGACCGAGGCCACGGGAACCATCATCGGACTGAGGAAAAACGTACGGAACTGAGATTTCAAAGGGATGCGGCACTCAAGCATGAGCGCGAGCGCCATCGAGAGAATGACCGCCAGCGGCACCGCAAGGAACGAAAAGGTCAGGGTATTTTTCGCGGCGGTGAGGAATGCGGAGTTCTGGAACAGCTTCACGAAGTTATCGAGAAACACAAAGTTGCGCGAACCGACCCCGTCGATGACCGAGTAGTACACAACGACGAAGAACGGTATAATAAAGAACAAGCCCACGCCCAGAAGGCTTGGCGAAAGGAAGCACATACTTTTAAGAAAGTCCTTCGCCTTGTCGTTAAATTTTAGCGAGCGTTTTTTCATAGCTTATCTTCTTATCTTCCATCAGTTTGAGTTATAGTTTAGCTTATTATACTATATATAGAGAATTATTACAAGCCGCAGGCGCAAAATCGCGGCGGCTTTTCAGTCAGTCAAGAAGCTCCGGATATAGATCACGCCACGCGGGATTTATACCCGCAATAAGCGTGTTTTTCTTCTTGCGTGACCATGACTTGATTTGCTTCTCGCGTTCTATTGCGGAGAGCACGTCGCGGGTGCTTTCGTAATATACGAGCTTCTTGACGGCATATTTTGTCGTAAATCCGTCAGGGTCTGCGCCGGTGCGGTGTTCGTATACACGGCGTACAAGGTCGTTTGTAACGCCGGTATATATCGTGTAGTTTGAGATGCTGGACATGATATATACGTAATACTCCATGCATTACTTCCGGCTATGATACGGGGATGCGGATTGCCACGACCAGTCTGAGGACTGGTCTCGCAATGACAAGGTGGTCTGAAGGCGAAGCGGCGGTTTCAAATCCCGCAAAACGGAAGAATCGGCGCAATATTTAAAACACTGTTGTCATTCCGAGGAGCGAAGCGACGTGGGAATCCGTTCTCCTTCACAGCGCAGTTGAATCAGGAGTCTCTCCCGCTCTGATAAAAAGCGGGAGAGACATTGTTATATTACCGCTGCTCGTTGACGTAGATATTCGCCTTGTTCTGGATAAGTCTTGCGACTTCCTCGGCGCTCTTCTGACCGGAGAAGAAGGCCGGGGTCTGCTCCTTGACTATATCATAGATGCTCGAGGAATAGTCGGCGACCTTGGTGGTGGTAGTGATAAGCTCCCAGAGCTTATCCGCCTGCTCCTGCGTGGTGGCGTAGATCTCGATAAAATTATCGCCGCTGCCCCAGCTCATACCGCCGCGGGACACCTCTATCTTGTTGCCGTGCTCGTCAAGGACGTAATTGCCGTTTCCGTCCTTCATATACTCGGGAGTCATGGCCTCCTTGAGCTTTGCATTATATGCATTGATGTTGCTCGGGAAGCCGTACTGTTCCTTCTGGAAGTCCTCGGTGAAGAAGGTGCGGATGAACTGCCATGCGGCGTCCTTGTTCTCGCAGCGGGCAGAGATGGCGTAGCCGGAGTTGTTGAAGTTCAGCATGTTGCCGGTGCCGCTGGCGGTCGGGTAGCCGATATAGGTGACGCTGCCGCCGAATACCGCATCGTACATGGGCAGGTCGTTGAAGTCGGAGATGTAGGTGTTCAGAAGCATCTGCTTGCCCTGAGCGACGCGGGTATAGTCGTTGTCGTCATCGCTGTATTCGTAGCTGTCCCAGTTGAAATCGTTCTGGAACTGGGAGGCAAACTTCAGCATGTCGATGAAGCCCTGACTGTCGAAATTGCACTGGCCGGTAGTCCAGTCGACGAGCGTACCCATATCCAGCGCGAGGCAGGAAGACAGCACATCCTGAGAGGTGGTGTAGTAGTTGAATATCTGGCAGCCCTCAGGCATCTTTGCGAGAGCCTCCTGAAGCTGCTCGTAGTTCCAACCCGGAGTGTCGCCGACGATGGAGCTTGCGCCCGCAACGCCCTGAATGTTGAAGTTGGAGACGGTGGAGTAGAGCTTGCCGTCAACCTCGAAAGCCGCGAGGACGTTCGGAATGAAGTCGGACTTGTTCAGATCGGGATCGGCGTCGAAGAAGCTGTCGAGATCGGCAATGAGTCCCTTGCCCGCGAGCTGGGAGACGGAGAAGCCGCTGAGGTCGAGAATGTCAGGCACGTTGCCGGCCATGATTTCGGTTGTGAGCTTGGTGAGACCGGCGGAGTAATCATCGTCGGTGTTGTACTCGGAGTAGTCGTTGACCTGAATACGGTACTGGTCGCTATTGCGGTTGAACTTGACTATAAGCTCCTGCGTGTCCCAGTTGAGTCCCTGAGTGCCGAGGGTGATGTAGGTCTTTTGCGGCAGGCTGCTGGAGGGAACCTTGCTGATGGTGATAAGCTCGCTGGTGCAGTTTTCGTATTTGCCGTCCCACTCGTTGGTGACGGCGACGATGCGGCCGTCGGACAGGACGTACTGGTTGGAGAGGTCGTTGGTGTTGACGTCGCAGTCGAGCCAGCTGAAGATCTTGGTCTCGGTCTCGGTGTCAAAGTCGTAGCCGTAGAAGCTCAGACCGTTGGTATAGTAGATGTCATAGTCACCGTCGCCGGTTATCATGTTCTGGGTCCAGCCCTTGAGCTTCAGGGTCTTGCCGAGAGAGCGGGAAGCGATGTCGACAAGCTGTATGCCATAGCCGTCGTTGCCGTAGGCGAGGACGCCGACGTCGCCGTCACGCAGCTTGATGAGGTTTTCGGGGTAGTTGTCGAGATCAATGTCGAAGTCGACGGAGCCGTCGGTGTTGAAGACACGGATGAGCATGTCGCTGGTGACAACGACCTTGCCGTCGTCGGTGACGACCATGTTGTACGGGTAGAAGGAGTCATCACCGTTGGAGCTGCTGCTGAGCTCGGCACAGCTCAGCTCAGCGCCGGTAGCGTCGAGACTGCGGAGATAGGAGTGCTGCTCGTACTGGTAGTAGTTCCAGTATTCGTCGCTGTCTTCCTCAACGCCTTCGGGAGCGTCGCTCCAAGAGAGGTACAGAGTCTCAAGAGACATCAGGCTGCCGTCAGCCATGAGGCAGAGCTGGGAAAGGCTGCTGGTAGAGGTCTGACCGTGACCCTCAAGCTTAACGGGGGCGTAGTTTTCAAGCTTGGTGCGGGTTCCGTCATAGCCGTTGAGGTACAGACGGTTCTCGTATATGTCGTACTGACCCTCGTACTCGGCGGGAGCGTCGTGCTCCATCTCGCCGACCTTCTCGTTCTCAACGGTGTAGAAACCGGTTTCGGTGAACAGGAAGGGGTTGAGGTAGGTATGTCCGTCGCCGTTATTCAGCTTGGAGAAGCTGGACGCATAGACATATTCCAGCGTCGGCGTGCTGTCGGTCTTGCCGTTGCCGCCGTTATTGCTGTTGTCTCCGCCGCTACCGCAGGCGCAGAGGCTCAGTGCCAGTGCCGCAGCGAGCAGCAGAGAGATGATTTTTACTGTCTTTTTCATTATGTTCCTCCTCGGAAATTCAATGGGATTTCTATCGAACGCACATAGAGATAAAAATCTATGGTAGCATTGTACCATATAATGCGCGCTCTGTCTCTTAACTTTTCTTAAATGTTTGATTTTTCGTTGGTTTATATGAAATTATGTGTTATGATGCACTCAGTTAAAATGCATCGCGCCGTGCCGCAGCGCCTCCTCCCGCCGCGCTGCCGCCATTGTGAACCGCGATTGCATCGATCAGGCAAATTTTATGTATCGTTTTTGTATAGAGGAGAGATAAACATGGCTGCCAGTTCCAATATTCTAATAGTAGACGACGATCCCGATATCCGCCGGGTGCTGAAAATACTGCTGGGCGAGACGTATACCGTCGCCGAGGCGAGCAGCGGCACGGAGACCGTCGCGTATGTGAAGGAGCATCCGGAGCTTGACCTCGTGCTGCTGGATGTGATGATGCCGGGGATGGACGGCTTCCAGACCTGCGACGCGATACGCAAGGACTCCAACGTCCCCGTCCTGTTCCTCACCGCGAAGTCCGCCGAGAACGACCGCGTCAGCGCCTATTCCAGCGGCGGCGACGATTTTCTGTCCAAGCCCTTCTCCAGCGTGGAGCTGCTGGCCAAGGTCAGCTCGCTGCTGCGCCGGTATAAGGAGTACCGCGGCAAGCCGGAAGAGGCGCTTGCAGTGGAGAATCTTGAGGTAGATTTCTCGACGCACAAGGTCACGAGCAGCGGCAAGCCCGTCGCCCTGACCGACACGGAGTACGCCATTCTCGCGTATCTGCTCCAGAACCGCGGCCGCACCGTGACTGCCGTGGAGTTGTACGAGGCCGTGTGGAACGAAAAGTACCTCGCCGGTTCCGGCAACACCGTGATGGTGCACGTTCTGAACCTGCGCCGCAAGATAGAAGAAAATTCGTCCAGTCCGAAGATAGTTCGCACGGTCTGGGGAAAGGGCTATCAAATTGACTGAGAAGCAACCTGAGCGGAGAAAAAGGCGTCTGCCGTCCTCGCTCAACGCGAAAATGCTTTATACGATCCTGCTGGGCTTCGCCTGCGCGCTGGTCGTGATGGCGGTCGTGCGCGGGGTGGGGAACCTTATCGTCGACAAGGTCTATATGAGCAGCGACGCGATATCCTCCCGCAAGGCGGAGATATATTCGCAGTTCAGCAGCTATGTAAGCTCCCGCCGCGTGAAGGGGGACGACTCCGCCGCCGTCGCGCGCTGGACGCGGGATCACGAGTATGTGACCATACTTATTTATAAGGGGCGCAACTTCTCAATGCGCGTTCACGGCGGCGAGGCGACAAACGCCTCGAACATCGCGGGCCCGGAGCGGAGCCAGTATATAGCGCAGAGCCAGCGGCTCTACCCGATGCGCTTTGCCGACGGGCTGTATCAGATAGCGATAAGCGAGAATTCGCAGGTGCGCGAATACGCGCTGGCGAACGTCGTGGCGTGGGCGTCGGCCTGCCTGATATTCATTGCGGTCGTGCTGTGGTACGTGCAGCGGATGACGAAGCGCATAATCGTGCTGTCGCATGAGGCCGGGGAGATCGGCGAGGGCGATCTGGAGCACGAAATCACCGTCAAGGGCAACGACGAGCTTTCGATGCTCGCGCACGAGGTGGACATGATGCGAAGCTCTGTCATCGAGAAGATGGGCAACGAGCGCCGCGCATGGCAGGCAAACTCCGAGCTGATAACCGCTATATCGCACGATATCCGCACACCGATGACCTCGATGCTGGGTTATCTCAGCCTGCTTGACGAGAACGGCATCAGCGACGAGGAACAGGCGAAGCAGTTTATCTCCGCGGCCTACGGCAAGGCCATGGATCTGAAGGATCTCACGGATGAGCTGTTCAAGTATTTCCTTGTTTTCGGCCGTGCCGACCTTGAGATGAACATGGAGGAGTTTGATGCGAGGATGCTGCTCGACCAGTTCATGCTCGAATTGCAGTTCGATTTGCAGGACGACGGGTTCAACGTGTCGCGCATCGACTTCATCGGAGACTGCCGCGTCTCGGCGGATACGATGTATCTCAAGCGCGTGTTCGATAATCTGCTGTCGAACCTGCGCAAGTACGCGGATAGGTCGCGGCCTGTGATGATCCTCTCCGCGCTGGAAAACGGCTGGCTGAGCGTCTGCGTGTCGAACTACGTGGTGCGCTCGATGAACCGCGTCGAGAGCACGAAGATAGGCATCCGCACCTGCGAGAAGATAATGACGCATATGGGCGGCAGCTTCGAGATACGCTCCGACGAGGAGCACTTCGCCGCGGAGCTGAAGCTCCCGGCGATTGAAAATGATGTGCTGCCAGCAGGAAAGTGAACGTCTTTAACTTGCTTACAAAAATATAGATCGACGCCGGGGCATGTGCCCCGGCGTCGCAGCTTGTCAAAAAAGTCCTGTGAGGACTTTTTTTTGACAAGCTTCATCCGCCGAGCATTTTGATATTATCAAAATGCTGCTTTGCTCCAAAAGTCGTTGATGTATCAAGACTTTTGGACGGCGGTTTATTGTATTTGAGGCGGGCCTTGCCCCCTCAAGCTCCCCCGCTGCTCTCTTATCCGCGCCCTGCTGCACATGTTCTTTGACAGACTACGACGCCGGGGCATGTGCCCCGGCGTCGGTTATTCTTCATCTTCAAGCCCAGCAAAGAATTCGTCATACGAGCAGGAATAGATTTTCCTCAGCTCCACTATAACGCTTGCCCGGATATTCAGTTCGCCGGACTCATATTTTGCGTAGGTCGTCCGTCCGATATCGCAGCCGCGGCGCTGAAGCTCCGCGCACAGCTTTTCCTGCGACAGTCCGCTGCCCGCCCGAAGTCTGCGCAGATTATCGCCCATGTTCCGGTCACGCCTGATTTTTTGCTCCATGTTCTTCTCCGCCTGCATAATTTTTGACCAGTATCAGTTGCAAGCAGTCAAATTTTATGCTAAGCTGAGAGAAAATATTGACCGCTATACTGGTCGATATTTGCAGTGGAGGTATAAAAGTGGCCGATTATAAGAAAATGTACGCCGTATTATACGGAACCGTAGACAATGTCATCGATGAATTGGGAACCATACCTTTGGCGTTGCCGGCGGCAACGAGCCTGCGAAATGCATTGCTGCAAACCGAAGAGATATATATTGATACCTGCATGTACTCTGAACCGAAATACGGCACCAATAAAGTCGAACTGAAAACAGATACAAACGCTGAAGAAAGATTAGCCGAACTGTGTTGCCATTTGCTATCCCGTTGCTATGGGAGCAGCGTGGGAAAAGTGTGTTCGTAGGGGGCGGCCTCTGTGCCGTCCCGATTTCTATACGCTGCCGTGTCTTTTACCTAATGGCAATAGACCGAGACTGGCGACCCCTCAGTCGGCTACGCCGACAGCTCCCCTAAAAGGGGCGCCAAGGGCGCGCGCCCCCCTAATTTTCCCCCTTATCCATCGCAACCTCGGCGATGTACAGTATCAGCTCCTCAGGCGTCGGCAGTTCGCCCTCGCGGGGGACGCTCTGCCAGAAGCGCTGCACATCGGCGTCCGTACTGGCAAGGCCATTCACCATCGCAATCTGTATGTTTTTCCTAACTGCCTCAACACTCTCGCCGTTGTCTGCGGCAATTTTTCTTATCGCATCCTCTGCTATTTTCATTTTCAGCTTATCCATAACTTCACCTCACGGAACTATATTACATCTATATTTATTTAAAGTAAATAAATATTTAATTAAGCTCAATTATATTTCGGCCTGATTGTTGGTAGCATATCCGCATGGAGGTATAGATATGCATACCAGATTTGCGGATAAGTATATAACCATGGGTTTGAAGATAGCGTACTACCGGAAAAAGGCGGGGCTTACGCAGGAGCTGCTCGCGGAGAAGATCAGCCGAAGCGTGAATTTCATCGCTCAGGTGGAGGGGACTGGCACGGTGCGCGGCGTATCGCTGGAGACGCTGTTCAGCATCGCTGAAGTGCTCGGTATACCGGCCTCCAAGCTGCTTGAGGACGATTGACCACTTGAAAAAATCACCGTTGAGATTTATAATCTTGACGGTGATTTTTATGTCGAAAAATACTGAAATACACACTTTGAATCTCGCTGGCGCGGACGAGCTTGACATAGTGAAAACCTTTGAGTGCGGGCAGTGCTTCCGCTGGAACGCGGACGAGAACGGCGTCTACACCGGCGTCGCCTTCGGGTATCCGGCGCGGGTGTGGACGGAGAACGGCAGGGTGTACCTGCGCTCCGCCGCGCCCGATGAGCTGTGGCGCAAATATTTTGACCTCGACCGCGACTATGCCGCGGCCTCGCGCGGCTTTGACGGCGGCGAATATCTGGCGCAGTGCGTCGAGTTCGGGCGCGGGATACGCATCCTGCGGCAGGACGGCTGGGAGGCGCTGTGTTCGTTCATCATCTCTCAGTGTAACAACATCACGCGCATCAAGGGAATCGTCGAGCGCCTGTGCGCAATGTTCGGGGATGAGCTTGAATTCGAGGGACAGCGGTTCTATTCGTTCCCGCCGGCGGAGCGGCTGGCCGGATTGCAGGCCGCCGACCTCGCCCCGCTGCGCTGCGGCTACCGCGCGCCGTACATCATAGACGCCGCGGCCGCTGTCGCGTCCGGCGCGCTGGAGCTTGACAGGCTTGCGGCGGAGGATGGCACGGCGGCGAAGAAGGAGCTTTTGAAGCTCAACGGCGTCGGCGAGAAGGTAGCGAACTGCGTCGTGCTGTTCGGACTGTATCATATGGAGGCGTTCCCGATAGACGTGTGGATACGCCGCGCGCTGAAGGAGCATTTCCCGCCGGATTTCGACCCCGCTTCGCTCGGCGACTGCGCGGGGCTGGCTCAGCAATATATATTTTATTATGCGCGCAGTCACGGAAATGAATAGGCGGCGGCACAAAAACGGCATCTTGAAAAAAATAACATTGACTTTCCCGCAAAATCTGATATAATTGCTGAAATTTTAAAGAAATGGGGCCTTTTCATATGGAACAAAACAGTGTATACGCGCGCCGCTTTACCGGCGAGGGTCTGACCTTTGACGATGTGCTGCTGGTTCCCGCAGAGAGCGACGTGCTCCCCGCAGACGTCGATCTTTCCACCAAGCTCACGAACAAGGTCAAGCTCAACGTGCCGGTTATGAGCGCCGCGATGGATACGGTCACGGAATACAGAATGGCGATAGCCATTGCCCGCGAAGGCGGCATCGGCGTCATTCATAAGAATATGAGCATCGAACGTCAGGCCGAGCAGGTCGATCTCGTCAAGCGCAGTGAAAACGGCGTTATCACGAATCCGTTCTTCCTCAACTCCGGCCACACTCTGGGCGACGCGGACGCGCTGATGGGCAAGTTCCGCATTTCCGGCGTCCCCATCGTTGACGACGACGGCAAGCTCATCGGCATTATCACCAACCGTGACATGAAGTTCGAGACCGATATGAGCCGCCATATCGACGAGGTTATGACCAGCAAGAACCTCATCACCGGCCTTGTCGGCACGACTCTGGACGAGGCGAAGGCCATCCTTCAGAAAAACCGTATTGAAAAGCTCCCGATAGTCGATGAGGACTATAAGCTCCGTGGCCTCATCACCATAAAGGATATCGAGAAGGTAATGAAGTACCCCAACTCCGCGAAGGACTCCGCAGGGCGTCTGCTCTGCGCCGCCGCAATCGGCGTCACGGACGATGTGCTCGTCCGCGCGGGCGCTCTTATCGACGCGGGTGCGGATGTGCTCGTGCTCGACAGTGCGCACGGCCACTCCGCGAACATCATGCGCGTCGTCAGACTCGTCAAGGAGAAGTACCCCGACATTCAACTCGTCGCCGGCAACGTTGCGACTCCTGAGGCGACGGAAGCGCTCATCAAGGCGGGCGCGGACTGCGTCAAGGTCGGCATAGGCCCCGGCTCCATCTGCACAACCCGCGTCGTGGCAGGTATCGGTGTGCCGCAGATCAGCGCGATACTTGAGTGCGGCGAGCGCGCGGACAAGTTCGGCGTCCCCATCATTGCCGACGGCGGCATCAAGTATTCCGGCGACATCGTCAAGGCTATCGCCGCTGGCGGCAGCGTCGTGATGATGGGCAGCATGCTCGCAGGCTGCGAGGAAGCGCCGGGCGAGACTGAGGTATATCAGGGACGTCAGTTCAAGGTCTACCGCGGCATGGGCAGCCTCGGCGCCATGCAGTGCGGCAGCAAGGATCGCTACTTCCAGCAGAACAACAAGAAGCTCGTTCCCGAAGGCGTCGAAGGCCGTGTGCCTTACCGGGGACCCGTGAGCGACACCATATATCAGATGATGGGCGGCCTGCGCTCCGGCATGGGCTACACCGGCTCGCACAATATTGAGGAGCTGCGCACGAACAGCAAGTTCGTCCGCATCACCAGCGCGGGTCTCAAGGAGAGCCATCCGCACGATATCTACATCACCAAGGAAGCCCCGAACTACACCATGAATCCGTGAGAAACCATTGTCTGCGAGGTCAGAAGATCCCGCAGACAATTTTCTCGTATACGACGGGAACTTTCTGCGAAAACTTCCGTCATACAAGCATAACCCCCGAAAGGAGAAATGAAAAATGAAAAAGATAATCATCGCTCTGGTATGCGGAGCCATGGCGCTTTCCTTTGCCGCCTGCGGATCGGGAAGCTATACCGCCAGCGAGTACAGCGACAGCGAGGTCAACGATAAGGTACAGATGTATATCCCCCAGAAGACTGTGACGGATGAGACGGACGAGTTCACCGTCGTGCTTGAGAACACCACCGATCAGGACTATAACTACAACGCCGGTCAGCGGCTTGAGGTATGGAAGAACTCCAAGTGGTGCGTGGTCGAGGACAAGATAAACTTCACCACCATGCAGCTGTTCACCCTGCCCGCAGGGGGCAGCGATGAGCTGACCTTCAACGTCGCCGACCATTACGGCACACTTTCCGAAGGGCGCTACCGCGTAGTGCAGGTGCTCAGTGACAGGGAGGGCAACACCACCATTGCCGCCGCCGAGTTCGGCATCGGAAGAGTCAATACGAAATAAACAGCAACCCCTTATCCGTCGGATAAGGGGTTGTTCGTTTACTTTCTCTCCGGTACTATCTCAAGCCAATAGCCGTCGGGGTCTTCGATGAAATAGATGCCCATCGCGGGGTTCTCGAAGCAGATGCAGCCCATCGCCTCGTGCTTTGCGTGCGCGGCGGCGTAATCGTCCGTGCGGAACGCGAGGTGAAATTCACATTCGCCGAGATCGTATTTCTGCGGGTGATCCTTCAGCCATGTCAGCTCAAGCTCGAAGCTGCCGGTCGAGTCCTGCATGTACACGATCGTGAAATTCTCCGAGGTTTTGCGGCGGCTCTCGTGCAGGCCGAGCGCCTGTTCATAGAACTTCATGGAGCGCGCGAGGTCGGAAACGTTGTAATTTTCGTGGATCATTCTGAAATTCATGTCTGTACCTCCGATTATGTTTTTTTGACATGTGCCTGACGGCGGTTTATAATTACCGCGGTGATAAATATGAAAAACACGAGTCTTTGCTATATAGAGCGCGGCGGGCAGTATCTCATGCTGCACCGCGTGAAGAAAGCGCACGACGAAAACGAGGGAAAATGGATCGGCGTCGGCGGCAAATTCGAGCCGGGGGAAAGCCCTGAGGAATGTATGCAGCGCGAGATGCTTGAGGAGACGGGGCTGACCGCCGCCGCGTGGCGCTATCGCGGCATCGTGACCTTCGTGTCCGACGAGTGGGGCACGGAGTACATGCACCTGTTCACCGTGAGCGATTTCACCGGAACGATGCGGCCTGACTGCGACGAGGGCGAGCTGCGCTGGATCGACAAGGAGAAGATCGGCGCGCTCCCGCTGTGGGAGGGCGACAAAATATTTCTCCGGCTGCTCGCCGGTGACGAGCCGTTTTTCTCGCTCAAGCTCTGCTATAAGGGCGATACGCTCGTCTCAGCCAAGCTCAACGGGCGCGCCGTATGACAGGCGGAAGCACTCCTCGTCGCCCGCACAGCCTTGGAATATCCGCGCGCCGTCAATATCCTGCCAGTATACGCGGACGCTCTCGCCGGACATGATCTCCCTGTGATAAAGAACGCTCAGGCTGAAGCCGTCCCGCTTCGGCAGATACTCCGATAATGCCGCGAGATACGCAGCGTTATTCATATGCCCGTTGCGGTCGATGTGCTTTGCCGCCGGTGTGAAGTCGAAATACCGCTCATGCTCCGGTGCGGGTATGCTGTCCATGCGCAGACTCTGGCGCTCCATCTCGCCGGACAGCGGCTGCTCCGTCATCGGCACCATGCTCCGCGACAAAACCTCGATGATCGCCCATACGCTGTGCGCGGCGCCTATCTGTTCACCGCCGCTCCACAGCTCAAAGCGGCGCGGGTACAGCCCCAGCCGCCCTTTGCCGGGCGCGGTGACGACCTTTATCCGCTCCCCGGCGGCGGGAGCGCGGCGCATATCCAGCCTCTGCCACAGCAGCACCCATGCGTGCCCCTTGACAAACAGCGCGTCCATGCCGCCGCCGCGGCGGTTCGCGTCGTCCCCGGCAGTGTCCTGAAGGCAGCGGAAAAGCTCAGCGGCGGCTGCGGTCTCTAATGTGAATTCACGGGTATAAGCGTCCATGCGAGTCCTCCAAAACGGGTTTGATTTATGTGTATTTTATTGCAGCTTTTTGCTCTTGTCAATGCAACTGCGGCGTGTTAAAATATTTTGTCTTAATTTGATGTTTACGGGAGGTAACACAGTGAGCAGAATAAAAGATATAGATCTTGCGCCTTCGGGTGAGCTGAAAATCAAGTGGGTTGAGCGGAACATGCCCGTCCTGCGCGGCATCGGCGAGGATTTCCGCCGCACGAAGCCCTTCGCGGGACTGCGCGTCGCCCTGTCAGTGCATCTTGAGGCGAAAACCGCTTACCTCTGCCGCGTCATGGAAATGGGCGGCGCGGAGATGTATGTTACCGGCTCGAATCCTCTCTCCACGCAGGACGACGTCGCCGCCGCTCTCGCCGCGGGCGGGATGCAGGTGTTCGCGCGCTACGGCTGTGATATGGAGGAATACGAAAGCTGCCTGTGCTCGGTGCTTGAGGCCGCGCCCAATATCATTATTGATGACGGCGGCGACCTTGTCCACCTCATGCACACAAAGTATACAAACCTCATCCCCAAAGTCATCGGCGGCTGTGAGGAGACAACGACCGGCATCCACCGCCTGAAGGCCATGGATCGCGCGGGCGAACTGCGCTTCCCGATGGTCATGGTCAACGAGGCCGACTGCAAGCACATGTTCGATAATCGCTACGGCACCGGGCAGAGCGTCTGGGACGGCATCATGCGCACGACGAACCTCATCGTCGCGGGCAAATACGTCGTCGTCTCCGGCTACGGCTGGTGCGGCAAGGGCGTCAGCCTGCGCGCAAAGGGACTCGGCGCAAAGGTCATCGTCACCGAGACAGACCCCGTCCGCGCGCTTGAAGCCGTCATGGACGGCTACGAGGTCATGCCGATGCGCGAGGCCGCGAAGATAGGCGACATGTTCGTCACCGTTACCGGATGCAGCGGCATCATCACGACCGAGCACTTCGAGACGATGAAGGACGGCGCGATACTCACAAATGCCGGACACTTCGACGTCGAGGTCGATATGGCGGGGCTTGAGAAGCTGGCCGTCGAGAAGTACGACGCGAGACACAACATTCAGGGCTATGTCCTCCCGAACGGAAAGACCCTGTTCACGATAGCGGAAGGCCGCCTTGTTAACCTCGCGGCTGGCGACGGCCACCCGGCGGAGATAATGGACATGAGCTTTGCGATACAGGCGCTCAGCGCCGAGTATCTTGCCGCGAACCGCAGCAGCCTGAAGCCGGGCGTCATCCCCGTCCCGCGTGAGCTGGACGAGGCCGTTGCGCGCCGCAAGCTCAGCTCCATGGGCGTGGAGATAGACAGCCTCAGCCGCGAGCAGGCGGATTACCTCGGCGTGGAGGTCTGACGCGCACCGGGAAACCGCTGACGCGCGCCTATTATCATTTTACAGGAGGTGAGTCCATTGGAGAATAACGAAGAACAGCAGGCCACCATGGACTTTGAGGCCATCCACGAGCGGCAGAACGAAGAGCTGACCGAGCTTCTTGACCGGCGCGATATGAAGCGTCTCCAGCAGCGGCTGGAGGATATGCAGGAGTTTGACGTTGCGGAGTTCCTTTCGGAGATCGGCGACAACCGCATGCCAATGGTATTCAGACTCCTGTCGAAGGAGACGGCGGCGGAGGTTTTCGCAAATTTTGACGCTCCTGAGCAGGAGCAGGTGATAAACTCCATCACGGACTCGGAGCTGTCCGGAATACTGGAAGAGCTGTACGTTGACGACGCCGTCGACATGATGGAGGAGCTTCCCGCCAACGTCGTAAAGCGCGTCATGCGCACCGCGACGCCGGAGACGAGAAAGCTCATAAATCAGTATCTGCATTATCCGGAAAATTCCGCGGGCAGCATAATGACCGCGGAGTTCATAGACCTGAAAAAATACATGAGCGTGCGCGAGTCCATCGCGCGCATCCGCCGTATCGGCGAGGACAAGGAGACAATATACATCTGCTTCGTCACCTCCGCCGACCGGAAGCTCGAAGGCATCGTCACCGTGAAGGATCTGCTTCTCGCCGAGGACGACACGGTCATCGAGAACCTGATGGACACGAACGTCATCTTTGCCACGACCACCGAAGATCAGGAGAGCGTTGCGGAAAAGATATCCGACTACGACCTTATGGCGATACCTGTGGTCGACCTTGAGGGCCGGCTCGTCGGCATAGTCACCGTTGACGACGTCATCGACGTCATGGAAGAAGAGACGACGGAAGACTTTGAAATCATGGCCGGTATGACGCCGTCCGACAAGCCGTATTCCAGAACCGGCACGCTTGAGATGTGGAAAAACCGCATCCCGTGGCTGATGTTTTTGATGCTGTCGGCGACGTTTACAAGCATGATACTCACAAAGTTTGAGGATATGCTCGCCGTGCAGGCGGGGCTTGTCGCCTTCATCCCGATGCTGATGGGCACCGGCGGCAACTCCGGCGCGCAGGCGTCCACCGCGGTAATACGCAGCCTGTCCCTCGGCGATACGGAGCCAAAGGACGCGTTACGCGTCATGTGGAAGGAGTGGCGCGTCGCCGCCATCTGTGGGCTTACGCTTGCGGCTGTGAACTTTGTGAAAATGCTGCTGCTTGACGGGATGCTGCTGCATAACGACAGCGTGACGGTCGCCGTCGCGGCGACGGTCAGCGTCTCGATAGTGTTCATAGTGATGTTCGCAAAGGTCGTCGGCAGTATGCTGCCGATAATCGCGGAGAAGGTCGGGGTCGACCCGGCGGTCATGGCAAACCCGCTGATATCCACCGTGACGGACGCGGTGTCGCTGCTTATATATATAAACATTGCAAAGCTGATACTTCATATATAGAAACAGAGGTTAAAACCAGTGCAGATTCTTATCAGTAAGCTTGCCATACTCCTGTTTATGATAATTCTGGGGTATGTCGGCGCAAGAAAAGGAATATTCAACGAAGCCTTTACGAAGACGGCAAGCTCGCTGACTATTAATGTCTTCCTGATCGGCACGATACTCAGCTCCGTTATCACCGATATACCGGATATCCCGGCGTCCAGCCTCGGCTGGATGGTACTGATAACCGCCATTGACATCGCGCTTTGCTGTGTGGTCGGAATTCTGGGCGCGCTGCCGTTCCGGAAGCGCACGGATAAGGAGCCGCTTATCATGCTGCTCGCGGCGCTGCCGAACTCCATGTTCGTCGGCGCGCCGATAGTGCAGGAGCTGTACGGCGGCATGGGCGTGTTCTATCTTGTGCTCACCTGCCTGCCGTTCAACCTCTTCCTGTATACCTACGGCGTGTGGCGGCTGGAGCAGGGGAGCGGGAGCGTGAAATTCCAGCTCCGCGAAATGGTGACGCCGCCGCTGATAAGCTCGCTTGCGGCGCTGCTGATCTTTGCCTTCCGCATCCGTATGCCGGATATAGTCGTGGATCTGTGCGAGCTGCTCGGCGGGGCGACCTCGCCGATGTCTATGCTCGTGATAGGCGCGTCTCTCGGCTCCGTGAAGCTGTTCGACGCGCTGCGTCAGCCGCTTACATATGTGGCCGCGTTCCTGCGGCTGATAGTGTGCCCGTTGGTGGTGTGGCTCGTCCTGCGCATGTTCGTGACGGACGAGGTGCTGCTGAGCACGATGATAATAAACGCGTCCGTGCCGAGCGCGGTCATCGTTACGGTGCTTGCAATACAGCATGAGAACGACGCGCAGTTTTCGTCGGAGGCGGTGCTGGTCACGATGTTGCTGTCGATGATAACCATGCCGGTGGTGACGTGGCTGCTGATATAAAAGCCTTGACATCTTCGGAAAGTCTGATATAATACTACCGGAAAATTTAATACCTTATCAAGAGAGGTGGAGGGAACGGCCCTGTGAAGCCCGGCAACCTGCATATGCAAGGTGCCAAATCCGGCGGTGACGAAAGATGAGGCTATATAAGCGCAAATCATCCCTCGCCTGCCGGCGGGGGTTTTTCTTATGCACTTGACCTGATAAGGTGGAAAGGATATAGAAAATGAGTAGATATTTCTTCACTTCCGAGTCCGTTACCGAGGGACATCCCGACAAAATTTGCGACCAGATCTCCGACGCCGTGCTTGACGCCATCATGGAGCAGGATCCTCAGGGGCGCGTCGCCTGCGAGACCACCGTTTCCACCGGCCTTGTCCACATCATGGGCGAGATCAGCACCAGCTGCTATGTTGACATCCCGAAGATCACGCGCGAGGTCATCCGCGACATCGGCTACGACCGCGCGAAGTACGGCTTCGACTGCGATACCTGCGGCATCATCACCAATATCGACGAGCAGTCCGGCGACATCGCCATGGGCGTCGACAAGTCGCTTGAGAACAAGAACGGCGAAGAGGACGAGCTTCAGAACGGAGCGGGCGATCAGGGCATGATGTTCGGCTACGCCTGCGACGAGACCGAGGAGCTTATGCCCCTTGCGATCACCCTTGCCCACAAGCTTGCCAAGCGCCTCACTCAGGTTCGCAAGGACGGCCTTGTCAGCTATCTCCGTCCCGACGGCAAGACTCAGGTCACGGTCGAGTATGACGAGAACCATCACCCCGTCCGCGTTGACGCCGTCGTCATCTCCACTCAGCATGCCCCCGATGTGGAGCTTGAGCAGATTCGCCGCGACATGATAGAGCTTGTCATAAAGACCACCGTTCCGGCCGAGCTGCTGGACGAGAATACTAAGTATTATGTAAACCCGACCGGACGTTTCGTCATCGGCGGCCCGCAGGGCGACTCCGGCCTCACCGGACGCAAGATAATCGTCGACACCTACGGCGGCAGCGCTCCCCACGGCGGCGGCGCCTTCTCCGGCAAGGATCCCACCAAGGTCGACCGCAGCGCGGCATATGCGGCGCGCTACGTCGCAAAGAACGTTGTGGCCGCGGGTCTGGCCACTCGCTGCCAAGTGGAGCTTGCGTACGCCATCGGCGTCGCGCGCCCCGTTTCCGTGCTGGTCGAGACCTTCGGCACCGGCAAGGTGTCCGATGAGAAGCTCGGCGAGGCTGTGCAGAAGGTGTTTGACCTTCGCCCCAGCGCGATAATCCGCGATCTGGATCTGCGTCGCCCGATATACCGCCAGCTCGCCGCCTACGGCCACATGGGACGCACCGATCTGAACGTAACTTGGGAGCGCACCGACCGCACCGTTGAGCTGCTTGAGGCGGTAAAGTAATGCATATCCCAAGCGGAGCGAGCCAGACGATAGAGATCCTCAGCTTCGACGATGCCCTTGCCGCCTCCGGGCGGCGGGGTGATTACGACAGCGAAAAGTGGCTGTACGTGCCGGATTTCTATACCGAATACCGATACATTCTGGGGACGAAGGGGCGAAACCCGCTCATATGCATCGGCATTAATCCCTCCACTGCCGCGCCGGACGATCTGGACAACACGCTCAAATCCGTGGCGAGAATAGCGGCGGGCAACGGCTTTGACAGCTGGACGATGTTCAACGTCTATGCCCAGCGTGCCACCCGCCCCGACGATATGGACAGAGAGCTGAACCTGCGTCTCCACGAGGAGAACATGCGCGCGTTTGAGTATATTCTCTCGAACGTCGGCGAGGGGATACGCCCGGCGGTATGGGCAGCATGGGGAACCATAATCGAAAAGCGGCCGTACCTGCCCGGCTGTGTGCGCGAGATGGTAGACATCGGGCGGCGCTACGGGGCGCGCTGGCTCTGCGCGGGCAAGCGCTCTGCCAAGGGGCACCCGCACCATCCGCTGTACCTGCGCAAGGATGAGAAAACTGTGGACTTTGATGTTAAAAGCTATTTAGAGACAATATGAGCGATAAGAAATTTAAACTGGCGCTGTGCCAGATACGCACTGATTTTGACGTTGATACAACGATGAACAAGACCGAGGCGATGCTGCATGAAGCGGCGGAGCACGGCGCGCAGGTCGTGTGCCTGCCGGAGATGTACTGCTGCCAGTACCGGAGCGCTGCGTTCAAGATATTTGCCGAACGCGGCAGCGACGATATCGTCGAAAAGATGTCGTACTGGGCGAAGGAGTACGGACTGCTGCTCGTCGGCGGGAGCATACCTGAGATCGAGAACGGACGCATGTACAATACCTGCTATGTGTTCGACCGCAGCGGCAAGCAGCTTGTGAAATACCGGAAGATGCATCTTTTCGACTCCGATCTGCCGGAACTGCGGAGCCATGAGTCGGAGACATTCGGCCAAGGGAACAGCATTGCGGTGTTTGATACGGAGTTCGGGCGCATGGGCGTCGCCGTGTGCTTTGACGTGCGCTTCCCGGAGCTGATACGCACGCTGTCCCAGCGCGGCGCGGAGCTTGTTTTTATCCCCGCGCAGTTTAACTATATCACCGGACCGAAGCACTGGGAGATGCTGCTGCGCGCGAGAGCGATCGACAACCAGATATACATGGCCGGCTGCTGCGCCGCTCTGGATGAGAGCATACACTGGCACAGCTGGGGTCATTCTCTGGTTGCGGATCCCTTGGCCGAAATCATCTGCGAGGGCGGCAGCGGCGAGGAGATCGTCTATGCCGACATCGACCTTAATCGTGTGGATGAGGCGCGCCGCGAATTGCCGGTCTGCAAGCTGCTGCGCCGGGATATGTATAAGGTGTCGGACTGATGGAAATATACGAGGATATCATGGCCTACCGCCCTTGCTGTGAGCAGGAGGAGCGGGACAGGGAAGTGATGCTGGATTTCGTCCGCCGCAATGACGATGCGTTCCTGCGCACGAACCTTGTCGCGCACATGACCGCGTCCGGCTGGGTAGTCAACCCGGCCAGAGACCGGGTGCTGATGGCCTACCATAAGATATACGACTCATGGTCGTGGACGGGCGGTCACGCGGACGGCGAGCGTGATCTGCTGGCCGTAGCACTGCGGGAGTGCCGCGAGGAAACCGGCGTCAAAAATGTGCGCGCGGTATCGCGGGATATATTCTCGCTTGAGGTGCTCACGGTCGACGGGCATGAAAAGCGCGGCGCGTACGTTCCGAGCCATCTGCACATGAACGTCACCTACCTGCTCGAAGCGGACGACCGGGACGCGCTGAGCGTCTGCGAGGAGGAGAACAGCGGCGTCGCGTGGTTCACGCTTGACGACGCGCTGAAGGCCTCGACGGAGCCGTGGTTTGTTGAGCGCATATATAAAAAGCTGAATGATAAATTAAAAACCATGCAGTTTTAACTGCATGGTTTTTGCGTAAGTGTGGTGCTTTGCCGCGAAGCGGCGCCCCTTTTAGGGGAGCTGTCGACCGCAAGGTCGACTGGGGGGTCGCCAGAGGGGAGACCAGAGCGGAGGGTAAAAGAAAGAGCGGAGTAAAATCTACATGGCCTCCCTTGTGTAAAGGGAGGTGGGTCTGCGTAAGCCGAGCCGGAGGGATTGCGCGATGTAAGGTTCAAATTGTGCGCCGTTTTATGGCAAATACGTGACATTCACAGCAAATAGGACAATCCCTCAGTCGCTCCGCGACAGCTCCCTTTACACAAGGGAGCCAAGAGAAAAGCAGTCTATACTCATGCTTTTTCTTTTACCCAATGGCACTTACTATACACTGGCGCCCCTCAGTCGACCTTACGGTCGCCAGCTCCCCTAAGAGGGGCGCTAAGGTGGCGCAGCGTTTAGCGCCTACCCCGCCCTACCAATTACGACCCCAGATCCTCCAGCAGCTCCAGAAGCTCGCTTTTATCACTGACGGGGATGCCCTTTTCGAGCATCGCGCGGTCTGCGCCGCGGAGATTCGAGACCTCGATTGCCGTCACCGTGACAGGCTCCTTCTCCTTCTGACCCGTGTACACGGCCACGTATCCGCCGCTGCTGCGCAGGAAAAATTCCGCGCTCTCCGCGCGCTCGCCGTACTGCGCATAGACGGTTTCGGGGATGACCTCGACCTGTTCGGGGCGCAGAGTCTTGATAGCCTCCATCCCCGTGAACACTGCCCCCATCGCAAGGCATATCAGCAGCCCTATTCTTATCCTGAGTCCCATATTTATTACCAGCTTTCATGATTTTTTCAACTAAATTATTCCACTTTGAGTATTATTTAATCATAAACAGGCGAATACTTTCTTAATAAAATAAAAATTTACAAAATGGCTACCTATGTTTGACAAGCTGTGTTATAATATGAACCTGTATAAAATGCGAGTTTTATGCAATGTTTGAATCTGACGCAAGGAGGTGCTGCTCTGATGGATGAAAATAATAACCACGTCCCCTTGGATGAGGAACCCGCGCCGAAGAAACGGCGCAAAAAGCCCGTCGCTCTGACCGCGGTCGATGTGACGGTTGACGTGGCGTCATCGGCTGTCAGCTCTGTTTTTAAGGTGATAGGCACGGTACTGCTGATCCTGCTTATTTCGGGACTTCTGTTTGCCTGCATTTTCGCCTACTATGTCAAGACCTGCCTCACGCCGGAGCTTGGCATCTCGCTGGAGGACTATAAGCTTACCGAATCGAGTACGATCCTCTATAAGGACTCCTCAGGCAACTGGCAGGAGCTTGTGAAGCTCGCCGCCGATGAGGATAGAATCTGGGTCGATTACGACCAGATACCGGAGTACATGGAACATGCTCTTGTCGCAATAGAGGACAAGCGTTTTTACGAGCATAAGGGCGTTGACTGGTACCGTACCTCTGGCGCGCTCATCAAGATGTTCGCAACTATGCAGAATAACTTCGGCGGCTCCACCATAACACAGCAGCTTATCAAGAACCTCACCGGCAACAACGAAGTCACCGTGCAGCGCAAGCTGTCGGAGATATTCAGTGCGTTGGAGCTTGAGAAAAACTACGATAAGCAGGAGATAATCACATGGTACTTCAACGCCGTCTATTTCGGCGAGGGCTGCTACGGCGTGGAGACGGCAGCGCAGAAGTATTTCGGCAAGGACGTGTGGGAGCTGTCGCTGGCTGAGAGCGCGGCGATTGTCGGCATCACGAATAAGCCGACCTATTATGACCCGTTCTACAATCAGGAGAACAATAAGGAACGTCAGGAGACGATTCTCCGCGAGATGTACGATCAGGGCTATATCGACTACGACACCTATGTTGCTGCGGTCAACGAGCCGCTGAACTTCGCCCACAGCCCGGAAGACGCTGGCGTCCAGCAGATATACAGCTACTATGAAGAGGTCGTCATTGACGATGTCATCCGTGACCTCATGGAGCAGAATTCCCTGAGCTATAACGCCGCAGAGCATATGCTGAAAAACGGTGGATATCTCATATATTCCTGCTTTGACCCGGATGTTCAGTACTATGTTGACAATATCTACGCGACGACAGACAATATCCCCCGCACCTGGAACAGCAATCAGCAGTTGCAAAGCGCAATAGTCATTATGGACCCCTACACGGGCGAGATAAAGGCGCTCAGCGGCGGCGTCGGCGCAAAGGATCGCAACTTCCCGCTCAACCGCGCCACCGGCGCGTACCGTTCCTCCGGTTCGTCTATAAAACCGCTGGCGTCCTATGGCCCCGCGATAGAAATGGGCTATATCACGCCGAATACGCTGGTTGACGACTCGGCTGACATCTACCTCACCGGCACCAGCTGGTATCCCTCGAACGACGGCGGCGGGCACTTCGGCGTCATCGATATCTATACCGCGCTTCAGTACTCGGTCAACACCGTCGCCGCGCAGATAATCGACAAGATAACCCCGCAGGTTGCGTACGACTGGCTGACCCAGAAGCTGGGCTTCACGAGCCTTGTGCCGGATGACTGCGCATACGCGCCCATGGCGCTCGGCCAGTTCACGAACGGCGTCACCGTGCGCGAGATGGCGCAGGCGTACTGCTCGTTTGTCAACGACGGCGTGTTCACCTACAGCCGTACCTACACTCTTGTTACCGATGCCGACGGCAATGTGCTGCTGGACAACCAGCCTGAGACCATTCAGGCGTTCAGCGCCAACACCGCGCATGTTATGACTTATATGCTCCAGAACGCGGTCAACCGCGGAACCGGTACCGAGGCGTACCTCGGCATCATGCCCGTCGCGGGCAAGACCGGTACCACCTCCGATTATAAGGATCGTTGGTTCGTCGGCTGCACGCCGTACTATGTTGCGGCGGTCTGGACGGGCTACGACCAGCCTGAATATATAAGAGTCTCCGGCAATCCGGCCGCGCAGATATTCAGAAAGGTCATGCGCCCGCTGCACGAGGGACTTGAGTATAAGGACTTCACTTGGCCGTACTATATCGGCGGCGACACCGGAATCTTCGGCGTCAAAGAAGAGGAAGATGAAGAAAAAGACGCCGAGATCGAAACCCCGGACGATACCACGGAACCCGGCGACAACGGCGGCAATAGCGGCGGAAACACCGGAGGCAACACTGGTGGTAATACCGGCGGCGGAAACAACGGCGGCAGCTCCGGTGGGGACAACAGCGGCTCCGGCGGAGGAGATAACAGCGGCAGTGGTGCCGAAATCATCATTGTTGGCGGAAATTGAGATAAAAAATGGTTTACCATAATATTTCCTGTTGACAATTCGACTGCGTGGTGTTACAATTTGATTACAATACTGGAGGTGCTTTCATTGGCAAAAGCGTTGGAGTATAAGGGACACCCTCTCCAAAGGAAGGACAATATCATCTATTACGGAAGCTTTGCGGATAAATATATCGTCATGCTTCAGATTCTCGATACGAAGAAGGTCAAGGATCTGGACGTTGCGACAAAGGTCTCCGTGCAGCTTCAGTTGACCGATCCCTCAATCAAGTCGCGCGACCGCATCGTGAAAAAGAGCGAGAAAGACAGTCTCTATACGGCGATAGACATCGCCGTGGTGTGGCTTGAGCGTGCGCTGTCCTCCAGATAATCTTAGATAAAGGATCTGTTTCAAATGCGCAAATCAGTTATCAGGACGATCGCCATTGCTCTGCTTATAAGTGTGCTGCTGGTGATCCCGGCCTTCGCCGAGAATGCCACCGTCACCGCGAGCGACGTCAACTTCCGCAGCGGTCCGGGTACCGGGTATTCGATACTCGACTGTCTGCCCAAGGGCGCCAGCGTCACTGTGACCGATCGTTCTAACAGCAGTTGGTATGCCGTGAATTATAACGGCAGAGACGGCTTCATGTCCTCCATGTACCTGAGCGTACAGGCGGACAGCGGCGAAAACGGCGGCGCGGAAGTCATTGTGGTCGGCGAAGCTCAGCCGGGCACGATCAACGCCATGTATGTCCGTTTCCGCAGCGGCCCGTCCACGGATTCCACTATATTGGGCGAGTATAACACCGGCAAGGAGCTGAGCGTCACCGGTTATTCCGGCGACTGGACTGCCTGCATCATAAACGGTCAGGCGGGCTATGTTTACAGCCAGTACGTTACCCTGAAGAGCGACAGCGGCGAGACCCCCGCTCCCACTCCGGAGCCTACCCCGGAGCCGACTCCGGAGCCGACTCCGGAACCCACGCCCGAACCCACTCCGGAGCCTGACCCCGTTGTCGAGACGACGGGATACATAAGCGGCGACAGCGTCCGTTTCCGTACCGGCCCCTCCACCAGCCACGGCATTATAAACAGCTATAACCGCGGCAAGGAGCTTACCATAACCGGCAGCTCCGGCGACTGGACGGCCTGCCGCATTGACGGCCAGTCCGGCTACGTTTACAGCCAGTACGTCACTACCACGAAGCCCGGCAGCGACACGACCGTTGAAGAGCCTGAAACGACCACCGCGTACATCCGCGGCAACACGGTTCGCTTCCGCAGCGGCCCGTCCCTCTCTTCCTCCATACTCGGCGAGTACAACACCGGTAAGGAGATAAGCGTCACCGGTACCTCCGGCGACTGGACGGCCTGCGTTATCGACGGTCAGTCCGGCTATGTTTACAGCCAGTACGTTACGACCACGAAGCCCGCAGTCTCCGGCACTGGCGGCTCCGAGCTTGGGCGTCAGATCGCCGAGTACGCGCTTCAGTTTGTCGGCTATAATTACGTCTGGGGCGGCACCTCTCCCTCCACCGGCTTTGACTGCTCCGGCCTGATGTACTATGTGTACAGCCAGTTCGGATACCAGCTCAACCGCGTCGCAGAGGACCAGGCGCGCAACGGCGTCCATGTTGATCCCAGCGAGCTTCAACCCGGCGACATTCTGTGCTTCTACTCCAACGGCTACATAGGCCACGTCGGCATGTATATCGGCAACGGCCAGTTCGTCCACGCGGCGAACTCCCGCAGCGGCGTTATCATCACCGACCTGACCACCGGCTACTACGCGACCCGCGGCTATGAAGCCCGCAGGATCGTGTGACAAAAAGACGATAAGATATGATGAAAGGGCAGAAAGTCAAGCAAGTGCAACGCCAAAATTATGGAACACTTCGGCAGGTGAGCGCCAGCCGAGGCATTTTCTGGGAC
>OIXH01001273.1_pt1 | contig 28916 bp, 23 predicted proteins | sample 1587741 | NCBI WGS metagenome assembly OIXH01 (sample SAMEA3888916, study PRJEB22519) | human gut metagenome | biome: human gut; feature: human-associated habitat; material: faeces | place: Denmark | collected 2011 | reverse complement strand
GGCACACTGCTTCATTTTGTCAGAAACGAATTTGCGAAAAACTATTGACAGTACCTATATTCGCCCTTGAACTCTTAACGCGCGAAGCGCATATCACGTCCGAAGGACATATCACGCACTTGTGCATAGAACTCGCCGCAAGGCGAATATAACTGAAAAAAGCACATCTGTAAACAGATGTGCTTTTCAGACTGTCGAAAAAGTCACCAAATAAGGTGGCTTTTTTGCTTAAAATATGGTATAATAGAAGCAAGAAAAGGCAGGCGGTGAAAAGATGTTAAGCAAGGGGCAAAACGGAAGAGACGTCATGGCAATGGTATGGTTGGAAGACCTTGTACCGAAGGATCATCTGCTCAGGAAGATTGACGCGGCAGTAGATTTTGACAAGCTGTACGAGATGGTAGAAGATCTGTATAGCGAAGACAAAGGGAGACCGAGCATTGATCCCGTAGTGCTGGTCAAAATGGTACTGATCCAGCATCTGTACGGATTGCCCTCATTGAGAAGAACGGCATCAGAGGTAGAAGTGAATATGGCATACCGTTGGTTTCTGGGGTATGGATTACAGGATGAAACACCTCATTTTTCCACGCTCAGCTACAATTTCAAGCACAGATTTACAAGCGAAACGGTGGACCAGATATTTGCTTGGATCTTGAACGAAATAGCGGAGGCGGGATATCTGTCCCCCACAGCGGTCTTCATCGATGGCACACACATCAAGGCAAACGCAAACAACAAAAAGAAGATACAAGCAGAAGTTCCCGTAGCATCGAAAAGGTATGCAAAGGAACTGATGGAAGAGGTCAATGCCGACCGAGAGGAGCACGGCAAAAAGCCTTTTGAGGACGAGGATAACAACAATGAGCCTCCCAAACCCTCAAAGCCGAATAAGAATACATCAAAGAAGAAATTAGCTCGCCGCAAAAAGATGAAGACAGTCACCCAAAGTGTAACCGACCCGGACAGCGGACTTTTCGTAAAGGGTGACCACAAAAGACAATTCGCATACGAAGCCCACACCGCATGCGATAAGCACGGATATATACTGGAAACTGTAGTAACTCCCGGTAACGTACATGATAGCGTAGCATTTGATGACGTATATGAAAAAGTGACCGAAAGGTTTCCCGAGGTAGAAACCATTGTAGCAGACAGTGCTTACAAAACTCCCCATATTTGCAAAAAGGTATTTGATGACAATCGTGTTCTCAGTACGGCATACAAAAGACCTCAAACAATGGACGGCGGACACGAATGGTGGAAGTACGTATACGATGAGTATTACGATTGCATCATTTGTCCCGAGTACCATACGCTTACATACAGTACGACCAACCGAGACGGATACAGAGAATACAAGAGCAATCCCGAAATATGTAAGAATTGCCCGACAAGACATCTTTGCACACATTCCAAGGATTGCGTAAAGGTCGTACAAAGGCATATTTGGAAGGATTACGAAGAGCTTGCCGATGACGCACGATACACTCCTCAGTATGCCGATCTATACAAGCAGCGTAAAGAGACGATTGAACGTGTCTTTGCGGATGCGAAAGAAAAACACGCGATGCGTTATACCCCCTACCGCGGCCTCGCCCAAGTCTCTAATTGGGTAAGGCTTAAATTTGCTGCCATGAATCTCAAAAAATTCGCAAAAAGAAAGTGGAGAGATAACCATCCCTCCATCTTCTCTGCGTTTTTCTCGTTTTTTACTCGCTTATATACCAAAACGCCCATTTCAGCTCTCGCTTGATGGGCGTTTTTCGACAGACTGAAAAGCACATCTGTAAACATATGTGCTTTTTTCTGTGTGTTCTGACCTAAATAGATGCAACAACGATACATTAAAATAATGACGACAATAAACTATTTATTTTATCAAAAGTCTTTTTTAATGCTTCTTCGTCATCATCAATATTACCAAAGCAAATCTTTCCGATTTGTTTGTGCTTGTTTATATCCGCTTTATGATTTAAACTAAATCCATATTTTTTAAGAGATTGTTGCCATGCTTCGATGAATTGTGCGTTTGCTTGTTCGGTCAAGTTATAAAGCACCGCCCTTACTATAATACTGCATTTCCCACTACTTTTATCATATTTAAAATCTCTGCTTCTGATTTCAAAGCAAGGCAGATCTTTTTTGTGACCCTCAACAAAAAGTTTTATGTAATAATATTCTTTTTGATAGCAGTTTATCTCCTTTTCTTCTGATATGCAAACAAGCGGGTGATAGTCGTTGAAAAAAGAGTGCCAAGAGATCAAATTCCATTTACTGGGTGGCTGTTCTCTCCTTGCGGCAGAACGAATTTTTTTAATATATTCTATGTAATAACCAAGAACTTCGTTGTCTGTATTTATATCTTTAAAAATATCGTATATTGAGTAAATGTCATAAGTTTTCCACCCTAAATCCTTGCTATGCTTGGCTTCCCACTCATCAATAATGTTAGTTTTATAAAAAACTTTAAAAACATTCCCACCCTTTTCAATATATCGTTCCACATCGTATTTCTTACGATTTTCTTCATTTCTCCAAAAATCATTATGATCAATTATTTCTTTTTCATATCTCGCAAGTTGATCGTCATGTATTCCGCTTCCTGTCTTATCCTCAATAACTATCAATTGCTCTATTCCGTCAATCTTAAACCACACCGAAATATCAATGTTTTTCCATTGTGCAACGGTTACAAGGTCGGTTATTGTTTTTTCTTTGAATTTGTTTTCTGTAAAGCTATCAAATAATTTTCGACAAGCGTTTTTCACACTCTCGTTTTCGCAATTGTAATTTTCAAACAGCCAACGCAAAAACGCGTCCTGTGAAAGTTCTTTCGTTGCGTAATCAAATAGATTTTTCATCATATTTCTCCTTCGCTTTATTTATCGTCTCTTTTATCCTCTCCCGCAAAGCTGTGGGCTTTATGACCTCGCACTCGTCCGTGTATTGCATCGCCCAAAAGAGCATTGCCGTAGGACTTGATTTGAGAGTGATTTTATAGATATTTTCTGTTTCAGTTTTGTCTATCTTTATATCCTTGCCAAACCAATCTATCACTTGGTCGAGTATCCAATCAACCGCCAGCATTTCAATCGTTTCGGGCGTGTCGGAGAACATATAGGGCATAGCGGTAGTCAGGTTTTTATAGTTTATTCCGTCCTCAAAGCCCTCTACCTCGCTTATCGACACAGATGTCCTCGGAGATACGATCATGTTCGTAATTCTGTCAAGACGGTGATAGGTCATGTGCCCCCAATAACTGCTATAACCCATAAGATAGTAGCGTTGATTATGCAAAATAAGCTGAAAAGGGGATATGCGCTGAAACGAGGTTTTATGCAACTTCTTATCCGCATCGTATTTGTTATAGTTATATTCAACCATTTTGCCTTTTTCAATAGCTTCGTGAACTATATCAATACTGTAAAACACCTCAGTATTATCACTCTTATTAAAGTCGTTTACGGAATAAATATGCTTGATATTCTTGCGAAAATACTTGTTTTCCTCGTTTGCGAGCTTTTCTATTAAATCGCGCGAATGACGAAGGCTTACGTGCCTGCTTGAAAGTACTCCGTCTATGAGCAAGCGTATCTCCGACGGCTCGTATTTGCGTTCATTCAAGTAAACGCCGCGCTTTGTCGTTACAATGTCGTAATCAGCTTCGAGCAAAAGTGAGATATTTCTACCTACTGCTTTACGTTCTATTTCAATGCCATATTCTGAAAGTAATTTTTCTGCTATCTCGCTATGGGTTAACATATGGTCGCAATCGGTATTTTCTTGCAAAATCTCAAGTATTCTGAGAAGTGCAAGCTTTTTATTTTCACTTGCCATAATATCACCGCCTTTCGCTTATGATATTATTATACCATATTTGTCTCAATAATACAATACTATTTCAGTGTTATACATTGTTTGTGAAAATCAAAATTTACAGCCACAGCTTTATATTTTTTGCTTGAACGCTCATATAGTCTTATTTCTTGGTTTTCTTTATCAATCACGCCCTCATTATAATATTCTTCTCTGTAAACAATAGCGACAGCATCGAAATAGCGTATGACTTTACGATGGTAAGAAGCAGACGGCGTACTTTTCTCAGCGTGTGTAAGCGGATTGATTTGTCTTTTTATGTGCGTAACGAAAACGAATGCTTTACCAGCTTTTTTGAAATAATGAGCCAAATCAATAAGTTCTCGATCTATCATTTTTATTGCGTGGGGATCTTCCAAAACAATGAGGTCGGGATTCGTTTCTTCCGCGATACGAAGTACCAACTCGGTATATATATTGGGGTTTCCGACAACCGATAAATTTCCGTATTTTTCTATACTCGGGCGCAATAGATCGTTCATATCTCCATTTTCTCTGATTATTTTTACTCGCTCAATATATTTTGGAGAATAATCGTGTGTGCCCGCAAAAACCAAACATTTCTTGCCCTCGTCCAAGTGTTTGTTTATAATATTAACCGCAAGTGTAGTCGCTCCCATACCGGGACGAGCTGTTATAAAAAGATTTTGATAAGGAAAAAGTGGATCTGTTGACTTCATTTTTTAGCTCCTTTTGTTTTTTTACATTGTATCTCATTTATTGTACTGTTTTTGGGACAAAAATATCTTAATAAGAAATTCTTGAATTTAGGATAAAAAGAAAACCATCATTGATTTATTTCTACATGATGGTTTTCGGACGCTTAATCATCTAATGTTTTAATGGCTATCTGCATTCCTAACTTGAAGGCATACTCGAAGATCGCTGCTTCCGCTAAACTCGCATACTCGCTCCAGCAATCGTGAAACCTTTCGAATGTTTTTTTCTGCTCGTCCGTGAAGCTCTTTTCCAAGTCCTCGTGATGTCTTGCCATGTATCCGAGGAGTTCCTTCATTTCCGGCGAGTTGTTTCGGCTGTCCTCTTGCGGAACGATGTTTCCGTTCCACAGTTCGTTTATTATATTTTTCATAGGTTGCACCTCCTGTTAGCACACAACAATACCACAGAAGGATCCATAAGACCAGACCTTTTTTCGAAAATATAAATAATTTTTCTTCGGGCTTATTCTTTGTTTTCTCTGTCGCAAATTTTGGATATTAAGATAAAGAAAAATCCATCACAAACTCCTGTCTATGATGGATTTTTCAGTTTGCACTCTCAATCGGCTTTTCATTGGATATTTTCTAACATCCTTATGAGAAGTCCGCTATGGACGCGGATTTATTCGCGAAAAGCAAAGGCCAAACACAGAATTGCATTTTTGAGCCTCAAATTTACAGTTTTCTTTTTCGGCATTTAGAGAAAAGCCTTCGAAAAAGCCGGAAAAGCCTTGAAAACAGCGCTTTTTATGTCGTTTCGTGCAAAACCGTGATTTCGGATAAATGGTAGAGATACAATCTGAGCGAAAAATCGGCTCTTTCGTCAAAATGATTTGTTGTTGTGCTGCTTTCGGCGTTCATGCCCTCAGAATGAAGGCGTAAAGCCCGTGGCGACGCTATTTTCAAATCAAGGCCTCGTTCTGAGGCCTTGACAGTCAATGTCCCCTTTGCCCGAAATTCAATTCGCAAGAGTATCTTGATCAAGTCGCAAAACATGGTAAAGTCAAAACATCAGAACAGAAGGAGGTGTTACAATGGCGACGAAAAAATATGAAAGCCTGCGCATTATGTCTCTCGAAGGCAGTGTGGTGTTCAAAAATGAAGGATTTACCGCCACCAAAGACGGCAAGCCCGATCCCAAGGCGTTCAGGGGCGTTCTCGATGAGAGTCTTGACACATTGAAGCTCGCAGATGTGTACGATCGGCACAAAAGCGAGTTTGATTATCCTTATCTTGACGGCAAAAAGCGATTCTGCCGCGCCGTTGTGTGCCTTTCCTTCAACCGTGCGATCAAGTTGTATGAATCCTACGGCAACCGCTATGTTCTGAACGGTTACAGCGTCACCGACGCGGATATGCAGGATCATGTCTGTATCGGCACCGTAGGCGGCAAGCCGATGCTGATCGCCATAGACGTATCCTTCCGGGAGAACAGCGGGTATGCACCTGTGGAAGAACCGATTGCGGAAGGAATCCTCGGCAAGTATTTCAAATATGATGCCGATACGCGCACGTACAAGCGAAGCGACAAGCCCATCCCCACGGATATCAGTTGCCGGGAGATCCGTGAGCATCTTTACACCCACGGCTTCGATATTGACGGCGTCCACTATGTCCGCTACAAACGAAGCGCTGGTGCAAGCCGCGACGGGCGGTGCCTTTTTATTGCAGAACCGCTGTATGCGGACATGATGGCGTGGAGTTCCTGCGATCTTTCTGCCGACAATGCCTCCGATCAGGCTTCCTGGCAGGCGTATATTGCACTCACGCTCAGCAGCATCGAGCGCACGATCAGGCTTCCCAAGAAATCCATCCTCATCATTCGCGACAGAGTCAGCCGCTTTACCGAAAATGTGATATGCGTTAAGGAAACCGACACGCACGACCTTCGGGCAGAGGATGAGGAGACCGAGATCGAAAACGTCATCTGGGACGGCGAGGCTTTGCTGGATGCCGAGATATTCAATGCGAACGGATACGGCATGCACGGTATGATGCTTCTGCGCAACCGTTTCTTCAAGACCTGCGCATTCAACACCAACCTGCAGGATTGGTTCTTTGATAACGATATCACGCAGGTAAGCCGACTTGCGGGCTATACCACGGCGCGCGATATCAAGGACATCAAGCTGGTCATCACCGAGAGTAGCGTGAAGTACTTCAAGTTCATGCCAAAGGATATGCCCTTCGAGCAGAAGTGCAAGCGCTTTCTCGACGCGCTCTACGAAGGCAATAACAACTCTGTCTTCGGTGTTGTCAAGGCTGACCACGATGCCCCTCTGATGGACGGCATGATGGCGTACACCAACTATCAGCTTCTCAATACCATCGGGCTCACCCGTGAGGGTGTCGGCAAGCTTCTTGAGCCGTCCTTTGAGTATCTGCAGGATATGCTGAACCGTTCTCCCTTTCTGCGCTATCAGATCAATATGACCACAGACCGCGCCACCATTGCGGAAAATGAAGTTCCCGACCTTGCCAAATACCGCCGTGATACCGTTCTCGATATGAGCTGTCGCACGCCGCTGTTTGAGCAGACCGAGTTCTACAAATCCTTCCGCAGCGACACCGTCAGGTATTTTAAGGAACGGCTGAGAAAAGGACGGATCGCAGTCAGCGGTAACTATCAGGTACTGTTCGGTAACGCCTACGAATTTCTCTGGGCGCTCACCGATGAGAGCTACGAACCGACCTTTTCCTTCTCATTGGATGACGGGCAGGTCTGCACTACGGGTTTTGCTCACGGTGAGATGGTGCTCTGCGCGCGCAGTCCTCACATCACCATGGGCAACCTCTACCTCGCGCAGAACGCACACTGCTATGACCTTCTGCGCTATTTTAATCTCACTCCCAATATTATTTGCGTGAATGCGATTGAAAGCAATATTCAGCAAAGGCTTAACGGATGCGATTACGACTCCGATTCCATGCTCGTCACGGATGACGAGTTAATCATCGCAGGCGTGACCGGTTGCTACGATATCCTTAAAGTTCCTGTCTGCAAGGCAGAGCCTGTCGGCAAGACCGACTACGAGAACACACCGAAAAGCCTTGCGGCGCTCGATCAGACCATCGCGAAAAATAAGATCGGGGAGATTGTCAATCTCTCACAGTTTCTCAACTGCCTTCTGTGGGACGGGCTCTTCACCGAGAAGCAGGGCGAGCATCACCCGATGGATATTTATCACGACATCTGCATTCTCGCGGTACTATCGGGAATGGAGATCGACAAGGCAAAGCGCTTGTACTCCGTCGATTCCGGCAAGGTGCTCTCCCGCCTGCGCCATTACCGCAAGGATTACAAGAAAAATCACGGCGGCAATCTGCCTGCCTTCTACAAATATATCGTGGGCGATGAAAGCCCCGATGTGGGCGAGAACAACGCTCACCTTGAAGCGCCCATGGCTTTTGTTCACGATGCGGCGGATGCCTTTGCCGGCAGAGCAGCCTACACAAGGACGCTTCCCGTGTCCGAGCTGTTTGAGCTTGATCCCACAGACGCAGGTCAGAACGATACGCACAAAAAGCAAAATATCATAAAAGCGGTCAAGGACGCGCACACAAAGATCACGGCGATGCAGACGGCTATGAAAAATGCCTCGGATGACGAGAAGATGATCCTCTGCGAGGAGGCAAACGAAGTCTACCAAGCCTGCCTCAAAACGGTCTCGCGGAATGTTGCAAACGATCATATTCTCTGCATGCTCATTGACGAGATCGACCATCCCGACAAATCGAAATACGATATCAAGTCGGCGCGGCATCTGCTTTTCGCAAGCCTGCTCTACGAGGACAGCCGAAGGCTCCTATCAAAGCTCAAAACGGTTGAGGACTTCATTCCTTACGACCTGATCCGGGTCGAATCCGAACTCGTTCCCGAAGGCTACTGCACGGAATGGATTTACGGTTTTCCGCATGCGCACCTGTTAATCAAATAATGAAACAGTACACAAGAGTGTCGAAAAATCGGCACTCTTATTTTTTGCAAGGAGGAATTTTTATTGAGCAAACATCACGGAACATTTTATTACCACAACACCCGCGACATTCCCGGCGAATATTTTCCGATGCCGAAAAGCATCTTTCGCCTGGGGCTGACCGCGGGTGAAATTCTCGTGTACACCTATCTGATGTACTGCGAGGACAGAAAAACCTTTCAGTGCCATCCGAGCTATGCCACCATCGGCGAGGCAGTGAACATGAGCAACAACACGGTGGCAAAGCACGTGGAGGGGCTTGTGCGCAAGGGGCTGATCACCACCGAGCACACGACCGTGAAAACGAGGGACGGGCGCACGCACAACGGAAGCCTGCTCTATACGCTCTGCCCGCTTGCTCCGGTGGAGCAGGCATATTTTGAAAAGCAGATACGGGAGGCATCCGCGCGGTTGAACTTCAAAGCCGCGCTTGAAAAATACGAAAAAAAGAAAGGAGGCGCGTAAGATGAAGCACTCAATTTACAAAACGCGGGAGGAACTGCCGATGTACCTGACCGTGATGGATGTGGCAGACCTGCTCGGCATTTCCCGTGCCAGTGCCTACGAGCTGGTGCGGGAGCAGAACTTCCCGAAGCTGAAAATCGTGACGGGACGCATCATCATTCCGCGGGACAGACTGCTCGAATGGCTCGACGAACAGACACGCTATGACAGGGTCTGACGGTCGATTATTTGGTAGCAGGATAAAGCCGTGTCTCGGACGCGGCAATTCACACCGCACGGCAACGCCGAGCGGGGATTTGACGGCGAAATACGGGGATTTTTGCGGCATTGTTAAAATGCAGTCTGTGTCTCGCGTATGCCGAAAAAGACTGCCTGCGGGTCTCAAACACGAAAATCCCTTGGAAAATCGGGCTTTTTCCGTGTCTCAGACCGTAGGACAACGAAAACAGAAAGGTTGAAATTATGACAAAAGAAAAGCAAAATGACGCGATGCCGTCGAAAGGCGTCCGGCTTCGCGTCGATCAATGGGAGGACTGCGACAGGTTCTCCGAAACACTCAAAATGGCATCACGGAATGATTTTATCCGCGATGCCATTGATTTTTATCTGGAATATCTGCGGCGGAATAACTCGGTGAAGTTTCTCACGCCTGCGCTGGAGTCGGTTATTTCCGCCAAGGTGAGGGACAGTGAAGAACGGCTTGCCCGACTGCTTTTCAAACTGGCGGTCGATCAGAATCTGCTCGCGCACGCGGTCGCGGACTGCTTTGAGTTCACCCTCGCAGAGGTTGACAATATGCGCAGCAACTCGGTGCGCGAGGTCAAAGAAACAAACGGAACCATCCGAACGGATGAAATATTGAATACAAAGAGGTAATTTTTATGGCAAAACTGATTTTGAAAGCGCCGTATTACAAGCAAGGTCACAAAACCGAGGACGGGAGAGGTCGCGGCGGTTACGCGGAATATATCGCAACGCGCGAAGGCGTGGAACTTTTGCGCGGCGGCATGGTGAACTATATCGGTCAGCGCAAAGGCTCCTGCGGGCTGTTCTCGGACGAAGGTGTGAGCGTTGACCTTGCGAAAGTCAGCCAAGAGATCGACAATCATTCGGGCAATGTGTGGGCGCTTATTTTCTCCTTGAAGCGGGAGGATGCCGAACGGCTCGGCTATAATTCCGCCGCGCAGTGGATGCATCTGCTCCGTTCCCGCCGCAATGATATTGCAAAAGCGATGCATATCGCGCCCGAAAATCTTCGTTGGTATGCGGCGTACCACAACAAGGAAACCAACCCGCACGCGCATATGATGGTGTGGTCGAAGAATCCGCGCGAGCCGTATCTCTCGCAGACGGGGATTCACGACATCAAAAAGGTGATGGCGGCGGACATTTTCCGTCAGGAATTGCTCTCGGTTTATCGCGGGCAAACGCAGGCGCGGGACGATCTGAAAGAGACATTTCGCGCAAAAATGCGGGAGCTGACCGCACAGATTCGTGCGGGTGGGAATGAAATTTCTCCCGAGCTCTATCAGAAGTTCGCGCTCCTCTGCGGGAAAATTTCTTCGCACAAGGGCAAAAAGGTCTATGGCTATCTGAATAATTCCGCAAAGCAGCTCACGAATGAAATCGTGAAACTGCTCTCGGCGGACGAAAAAATCGCGGAGTTATATGACCTGTGGTATCGCTGTCAGTGCGAGGTGTACCGCACCTATACCGATGCCATGCCGGAGAAAATTCCGCTTGAGGAGAACAAGGAATTCAAGTCTGTCCGCAACGAAGTGGTGCGTGCCGCGGCGGAAATTCTGTCCTTGCCGCGGCAACCCTTGCGTGAAATGCCCGAAGGAAAAATGCCGGAGGAAGACCTGAATCTCCTTGAAATCCGCGCCGATTTCGGTGATGTCTATGCCTTGATCGCGCTCGGACGGCATTATTACGAAAAGGAAGATGACGCGGACGAGGCGGAATATTTATGGAAAGTTGCCGCCGACAAAGGGAGTGCCGCGGCGATGTATCTGATTTACAAGGGCTACCGCGACGGAAAGTTCACCGAAAAGCCGAGCGACAAAATGAAATATCTGCGCATGGCTGCGGACAAAAATCACGCCTACGCAGAGTATGAGCTCGCCATGCAGACCGATAAACGGATGCCGAATGTGAAGCTGTCGTATCTCATGCGTGCGGCGGAACACGGCTGCACCGCGGCGGAGTATGAAATCGGAAAACTATATTATGAGAACGGGCAGACCGAACAGGGGATTGCTCGTCTTGAAAAAGCCGCCGGGCTTGACCTCTGGGCACGCACACAGGTCGGATTGTTTTACTGCTACACGCGCGATGATTGGGAGCACGGCATGGAACTTCTGACCTCCGCTGCCGAGAAAAACTACGCGCCCGCACAGGAGGCAATCCGAAATATTCAAAGCGGGCTCAACGCACAGATCTTCACGGGTCTGTGCAATCTTTTTTATTACGCCGCGAATATCATCGACGGGCGCGCGGAAGAAATTCATGCGCCGTCCGGTGAACCCGTCATCAGCCGCAAGCAACGCCGCGAGGAACAGGCAAAGCGTGACGGCGTGGTGATGCAGATGTGATTGATAACAAATTGATAACTCTTCGCCCGACCGCTGGATATTCACTCGAACCTGTGGTATCTTTGCAGTGGGCGAAAAAACTTACGAAAGGACAAATAACAATGGCAAAACGAAGACCGCAAGGTGACGGCATGGTGCGCAAGCGTTCGGACGGACGCTGGGAAGCGCGCATTGTGATCGGTCACAAAAACGACGGAACACCGATGCACAAATCGGTGTTCGGCAAAACGCAGAAGGAAACGCTCGACAAATTGCACCGCGCGATTGAAACCTACCGCGATGTCGATCTCTGCGAGGACAGCCGCATGACGCTCGGCGAATGGCTTGACAAGTGGCTGGACGAATATATGATCTTCACTCTGCGGGAAAGCACCATGCAGAGCTACCGCATGATTGTGAACCACTATATCAAGCCCTACCTTGGCAAAAAGCCGCTGACATCGCTGACAACGGCGGATATTCAGAAACTTTACAACAAGCTCAAAAAGGATGGGCGCGTTCGCGAAGACCCAATCAAGGGCAAAACGCTTGCCGACAGCATGGTTCGCGGCATTCATATGATGCTTCACGAAGCGCTCGACGCGGCGGTGAAGGAACGGCTCATCGTGCGCAATCCCACAAACGGCACAACCGTGCCGAAGCCAAATTATCCCGACAAACAGGTGCTGGACGACGGTCAGCTTGAGAAATTTCTCGGCATGATCGAAGCCTACCCCGATTGGCGGGATTTTTTCTACACGGAATGTATGACGGGACTGCGCCGCGGCGAAATCTGCGGGCTGAAATGGAGCGACATCGACTTTGAAAACCGTCGACTGCGGGTGGAACGGTCGCTCTCCACCGTCACAAACGGAAAAATACAGATCGGCGAAACAAAAACGGGCGCGGGCAAACGGACAATTGTCCTGCCGCCGACCCTTGCCGCACTGCTTGCCAAACGCAAGGAAAACGCGCTGAATGAGTGGGTGTTCTACAATCCGCGCAACCCCAACCTGCCGATGAATCCGGCATCGGCATACCAAAAACTGCACACGATCCTCAAAAATGCGGAGCTGCCGCGAATCCGCTTTCATGACCTCCGTCATACCTTTGCCACCCACGCCACGAAAGGCGGAGTCGATCCGAAAACGCTTTCGGGCATCCTCGGACACACAAACGCGAGCTTCACGCTCGACACCTATACCCATGTGACGGGTGACATGCAGAAAAACGCCGCCGCGATTGTCGGCGGCATGGTCAAAAAACTGAAACTGGAGGACGAGTAAATGGCAAAGAAAAAGCAAGGCGACGGCAGTGTCTTTCAACGCAAGGACGGACGGTGGGAAGGCAGAATTGTCGTCGGGTACAAGGAAAACGGTTATGCCCAAACGAAAAATGTGACGGCGCACACCAAGACCGAGTGTCAGGAAAAATTGGCGAAGTTGCGGGAGGAATGCGGACGGCGGAGCGAGAAAATCAAGCCGGACATGCCGCTTAGCGACTGGATTGACTTCTGGTATCAGAATTATTCCGCACCCAAGCTCCGCCCGACCACACAGGCATGCTATTCGGGAAGAATTTATACGCACATCATCCCGTCTGTCGGCAGCATCCCGCTGAACAAGCTGACGCAGAACGACCTGCAACAGTTTTATGCACGGCTCAAAAAGAGCGGACGGAAAAAGCATGTCGATAAATTCGGAGAAGGGCTGTCCGACCGCATGGTGCGCTCCTGCCATACGACCTGCCGCACGGCGCTTGAAAAGGCGGTAACCGAAGGGCTGATCCGCATCAATCCCGCCGTTGGGTGCAAGCTGCCGCCGAAAAAGGCAAAGGAAATGCAGGTGCTGACTCCGCCGGAAATCACGCGGTTTCTCATACAGGCAAGAGAGGAGGGATATTACGAGCTCTTTCTTCTGGAGCTGACCACCGGCATGCGGCGAGACGAAATCCTCGCGCTGAAATGGCGGGATCTGAATCTGAAAACAGGCGAGCTTCACATCTCGCGGCAGGTGCTGAAGGTCAACGGAAAGGTGCTGATCTCCACGCCGAAAACCAAATCCTCCAACCGCATGATTCTGCTGCCGCCCGAAATGACAGAACTACTGGCAGAACTGAAAACGCGAACCGACAGCGAGTGGATTTTTCCGTCCCCGCTTGACCTCACGCAACCGCGTCACCCTTCGGCGGTCTATCATCGGTTTCAGAAAATACTGACGCGGGCAAACTGCAAGCGGGTGCGGTTTCACGACCTGCGCCACACCTTTGCCACCATGGCACTGGAAAACGGCATGGACATCAAAACGCTGTCCGCCATGATAGGACATGTCAGCGCGGAAACCACGCTTAATATTTATAGCCATATCACCGACACGATGCAACAGCAGGCGGCAGCAAGAATTGACCGCGAGATTGCGGGGGCTGACACGCCCATTCCCGAGCCGAACGTAACGGACAAGACAAGTGACAGTGAAGCGGACGATCAGCCGACAGAGCCGAAATTTGAGCCGTACAAGGGCAAGATACGCAAGCCCGGTACGGGTTGCGTGACGATGATAAACGACCATCTCTATGAGGGACGGTTTTCGCCGAGAGTCAACGGCAAACGCATATCCAAGAATATTTACGCCACCACGCGCGAGGAATGTGAAGAAAAACTCGCCGAGCTGATAAAAACTATGAAAGCGGAAATCGCAGAAATGAAAAAACAAGCGAAGAACGCATAACGCACAAAGGGGCGACCACGAACGGTCGCCCCACAAAAATTGTGCCGGAGGAACCAAAGAAAAGCCTAATCGCTTGAAAAGTTCATAGAAATATGATATAATATTCTCATCGATAAATGGGAATTTGACGGAGGTTATGATGCTTGAAAAAATGAGTGATTTCTTCGAAGCAAGACTTGATGGATATGATGAGCATATGATGACTAACATCGAATCCGCAAACGAATTCTATCCCTTTACTGCAAAGCAATTGCCCACCACCGAAAACTGCCACGTGCTTGATTTGGGCTGTGGCACGGGATTGGAACTTCAAGAATACTACCTTTTGAATCCGTCAGCAATGGTTACGGGAATAGACCTTTCACAAGGAATGTTAGCCGAACTCAAGCGAAAATTTGCGAACAAGGATATAACCTTGATGCTCGGCTCGTATTTTGATGTGCCTTTTGGCGAGGAGGTATTCGATGCAGCCGTGTCGGTGGAGAGTCTTCATCATTTCACAAAAGGAGAAAAGATCAAGTTATACTCCAAACTACATAAGGCATTAAAGGATAAGGGATATTTTATCCTTACGGATTATTTTTCATTATCCGATGATGAAGAACAGATGCACAGACGAAATTTGTTAGCATTGAAAGCAGAACAAGGAATTACTGATGATGAGTTCTACCATTACGATACACCTCTTACTGTGAAGCACGAAAGCGAAGCTCTTGTTGAAGCAGGTTTTTCATCAGTTGTTGTGTTAAATAATTGGGGAGCAACATATACGATTAAAGCAGTTAAGTAAATCATCAAATATCAATTTGTCGGGATGATGTAGAGCGAGGGCTGACCGAAGCAAACGGTCAGCCCTCAAAACTTGCGCCTCGGAAAGCAAAGAAAAGGATTTTTACGGTTTCATCACCTTGATGAATCTGAACATTTCATCAGGCCCCTCATCGGGATCATGTTCTTCATCATCCGGCATTTCGTGATCGGGTTTGAAATACTCGCACCAAAACTGATCGATCTGAAAACCGCACTTGTTCACATAGAAGTGTATGTTGCGCTTTTCAAAATATGGCGTGCAGGTCTCCCAAACGACAGTTTCGGGGTGCAGAGCCTCAATCGCCAACCACGCACCATAGCCGATGCCTTTGGTGTGCTCTTCGGGTGAAACGAAAAGGATCTCCAATTCGTTGCGGTTGGTCTCTTTATTGATCTTCAGGATGACTCCGCCAACCTTCCTTCCCTCAACAACGATACGGTACGTTTCGCTGTCGGGAGAATCAATGCTGCGTTCAATTGTTTTGCGAGATATGATCTCGCCGTCAAAATCAAGATGATTATCACGCTCTCCAAACTCCTCGATTGCGCCGTACTTGAACGCCCATTGATTATCAAGTATAAATTGCTCGCGGTCGTCCGCTTCAAGCGGGACAAGGGTTACTTTTGTGTTTTTCATATAAACCTCCTGAAAATAAAAACTACTCGGTCATTACAAAATAATAACCGAGCGCACTCGACACCTAATCCGGTATGCGGCCTGCAAATCCCTTCGGATTTACGATCCCCTGGCGTTACGACGCCATACCTCCGGTGACAAAATTATCAAATTTACGCTGATTTGACCGCAAAATAACGGTCAAATCAGCATTTTGGTCGGAGTGACACGACTCGAACGTGCGATCCCCGCATCCCAAATGCGGTGCGATACCAGCTTCGCTACACCCCGAAATGTGTAAAATATTCAATTTTTGCGGTTTTTCCGTAAGTGGTCAAATCTGTGGTCAAAACATTTTGTCGGTGTTTTTTTGAAAAGGGTAACAGCCAAAAAAGTCAATGTTTGCAAGGGATTTCGAGCATTTGAAAAATCAAGAAGCGGAAACTGCCTGCATGCTCCCAAAACTGGTGGGTGACCGTTACCCTACATCCCGATATTCGGTTTTGGGGTTAAATCCGTAGGCGTTCAAATCAAAGGGGCGCGGGACCCGGCGCTCCGGATCCGTTCGGCGAGGCGGCTGTCGCCGCCTCGTCTCAGTTGTTCCGGCTCAGAGCCTCCCGGCACGCCGCACATACATTTTTGCCCTCGTAGGCAATCAGATCTTCCGTACTGCCGCAGAAAATGCAGGAGGACTGATGCTTCTGCAGGATAATGCGCTCGCCGTCCATGAATATCTCGACCGGGTCGCGCTCGTTCAGCCCCAGCGTCTGCCGGATGGACATCGGGATCACGATCCGCCCCAGCTCGTCCACGCGCCGGATAATGCCGGTTGATTTGATGCGCGTCGGTTTGTCGGTGCAGTTTCCAGCCGCCGTCATATTCTCTGCGTCTTTTTGCTGCTTCATTAAAAAATACGCCTTCCTTTCCCATGCACTGTGTTTCGTCCGACCTCCGGACCGGGGCGCGCTTCTCTGCCGCCGCGTGTCGCAGTGTGTCGGTTGCTTCCTCACGCCCATTATACACGCCTTGTCAGAATCTGTCAACGGGTCCGCCGCTTCTTTAACAAGGAATTTACCAATCGTTCACGCATGGGGCGAAAGTGTGTGCCGTGCGGCGGGGGTGTCCGAAAGCCGGATGCCGACCGGCTCCGGACTGCCGCGTGTGGGCACCGGAAGAACCGGTCAGACTGGTCTGACCGGTCAGAACCGGAACAGTTCGGTCGCGCTGGAGCGCAGGTTCATCTGCGAGTCCACGGCGGGATCGTTCAGCATGGTCATCTCCAGCGTCAGGTGCCGGCGCTCCAGCCGCCGATTGTCCGGGGCGGGAACGGGATTTCCCAAATCGTACCTGAGAATCGCGCCGTTGTAGGCGGATGCGTGAGTCAGGCAGTGATAGCCTGTCAGGAAGGCGCCGCTGTCGCCGTTCAGCACGCCGGAGGACGCGCAGACCGCCCGTGCCGCACTGCGGACGTATTCCAGCTCCATATCCAGCCGGACGGACAGCGTCTCGGTGGTCAGGGCGCCAGGGGCGTTGAGCGAGAAGGTCAGGCTTCCGCCGTCCGCCGCCATGCGCCATGCCAGCGACAGTCCGTACAGCAGGAACGCCTCCCAGACGCGCGGGTGGGAGCAGAAAACCTGCCGGTTCTGATCCCGATCCGTGTCGCCGTCGCGGGTCGGCTCCTCCTGCGCGACACAGCCGATTGCCGCCGCCATGCTGCAGATGCAGTCGGACACGTCCCGCAGACGCACGGTCTGCCTGTCCGGCTGTGGGAACAGCGCCGGCAGTCGTTCGCTCAGCTCGTACGCGGCTTCGGTCAGCACCTGATAGGTTTCGGCATCACAGCGTCCGGCTCCCATTGCCCGAACCGACTCGGACACGATCCAGTCCGTCTGCAGAAGTCCCCGGTTGACTGCGGCGGCACCGCGTTTGCCGGGCACGTGGAAGTGGATCAGCAGTCCCAGACCGCAGGCGGGCAGGTAGCGCTTGGAGAGCAAGCCCAATCCGTGCTCGGTCATGATGAGCAGCGGACGCGTTTCCTGCGAGCAGAACCACGGTTGCGTTTCCTCCGGGATCTGTACTTCTCTTGTCAGGTAAGCGCCCGGTTCCCACGCTCCCGCCGGTGCCCGCGAGGCGAGCACATATCCGGACAGTGAGTCGATTCCGAACAGGGCATAGCTGATGCCGTATACGAATCCGTCCGGGATCACTGTGCCCGGCGGGTAATTGAAGGACCAGCGGGTATAGGAAGTCATGCGCTGAGACATAGGTTCCGTCCTTTCCACAAATAATAATTGGTTTATTATACCATATTTCTGGCTGAATTTCAATGCTTTTGTGAAGATTACGCACGCCGGAGGGAAAATTTTTTTCGGAGTAACAGCCGCGGTGCTGTCTGGGGCACCTTCCCGTTGAGAATGCACGCACCGCACATTTGCTCCAAATCATAAGCGAAAACCTGTTGACAACAAACCGCTGTCCGGTGTATAATATTATAAGGTATCAAGAGAGGATGTGACGGAACATGAGAATCCTGCTCACAGGCGGCGGAACAGCCGGACACGTCAACCCGGCGCTGGCTGTTGCCGATGCACTCCGGGCACGCGATCCGGGGACGCAGTTCCTGTTTGCGGCGTCGGATATGCCGCGTGATAAGGCAAACGACCTGATCCCCCGCGCAGGGTACGAGTTGCGGCATATCCATATCCGAGGCGTGAGAAGCCCGATCGTACACCCCGCCAATCTCGCCCTGCCGTTCATCATGAGCCGGGCGCGGAGACAGGCACGGGCGCTCATCCGGGCGTTTTCCCCTGACCTTATCATCGGGACGGGCGGGTTTGCCTGCTGGCCCGTGGTGGCGGAGGGCGCGGCGCTGGGTATTCCGACCGCCGTGCATGAGTCCAACGCATTGCCCGGCAAGGCAATCATGCAGGTCAGGCATCGGGTGGATCGTATATTTATCAACTTTCCGGAAACGGCTGACCGGCTGAACCTGACAGGCAGGGAGAGAGACAGGATCATCCGGGTCGGGAACCCCATTCTGCCGGGATTCGGTGCCGTGTCCCGCGCGGACGCACGGAAACAGCTGGGGCTTGCCCCGGACGAGGTGTCCGTGCTTGCCTTCGGCGGCAGTCTGGGGGCGGAGCGGCTCAATGATGCGCTGGTCGCGCTGGCAGAGCGTGTCGCGCGCGACCTGCCGCACGTCACGCTGACGTTTGCTGCCGGTAAGCGGGATTACGACCGCACCGCCGCGAACCTGAAGGGCAGTGCCGCCGCGGGGTGCCCCCGCATCAGCCTGCTGGATTATATTTACGATATGCCAGTGCGGATGGCGGCGGCTGACCTCGTGGTGTCCCGCGCGGGTGCCATGACGGTGTCCGAGCTGTCCCTGCTCGGAAAGGCGGCGGTGCTGGTGCCGTCCCCGTATGTGGCGGACAATCATCAGCTCCGCAACGCGCAGGCGCTGGTACGGGCGGGCGCGGGTGTGTGCGTCGAGGAGGACGGACTGCCGGGCGGTGCGCTGGAACGCGCCGTCCTGCCGTTGCTGGCGCAATCGGCGGAGCGCGCCGCCATGGGACAGCGTCTGCAGGAGGGCTTCGCCTGCCCGGACGCAAACGAAAGGCTCTGCGTGGAGCTGCTGCGCCTTGCGCGCGGGCAGGCATGATACCGCCGGAGCCGGAAGGAAGGAGATGGTAGCTATGCCATGGCTACGAACGCAACTGAAACGGGCGGGTGGCGCTTGGCGCGGCGCCCTGTGGCGGATCCGACACAGATCCCACCCGAAACGCCCGCGGCGGGCGGCGCGCCCGCGCAGATTCAAAGATAAATTCCTGCAGAAGGGGCGTTTCGGCACGAATGTGCCGCTGAAGAAACGCTTTCGAGCCCTTCGCTGGCTGTATGGGACGGGGGCGGCACTGCTGGCGATGCTGATCCTGTCCTGCACGGTGCTGGGCGTGTCCTACGCGTGGCTCGTGACCGACATCCGGGTGGAGGGTGCCTCACGGTACCGGGCGGACGATCTGCGGGAGGCGCTGGGCGTCCGTCCGGATGACCTGATGCTGGGCTTTTCGGCATCCGACACCGAGCGGAGCCTGCGGAAGCAGTTCCCGCTGCTGGCGTCCGCCTCCCTGCACCGGGCACTGGACGGGACGCTCACGCTGACCGTCCGGGAGGAGGAGACTCTGCTCTATACCCGGCACTACCGGAACTACTACCTGCTGTCCGCCACGACTCTGCGCGTCATCGCCGTGGATGCGACGCCGGATGCGTGGCTCGGCTATGCCCCCGCGTATATCGGACTGCCGGAGCAGGCGCGGCTGCGCGTCGGCGATACGCTGACGTTTGCCTTCCTGCCGTACCCCGGCGAGCGGGAGTCGGGCAACGTAGCCACCTACGAGGTGGAAACAGCTACAGCCGGGGAGGAATTCGCCTACGTGGATGAGGTGCGTACCGCCATCCTGAACTCCTCTTTGGCTCGTCACGTCACGGGGATGGAGCTGAGTGACCGGTATGACCTGTGGTTTTTGCTGGACGGAAAGATCAAAATCCGGCTGGGCAACACAGACCGGCTGGCGGACAAGCTGTCCCTGGCGGCGACCGTGCTGGCAAAGCAGACCGAACCGTCCGGACCGGCATTGCTGGACGCTTCCGATCCCGCCGCCGTCACCTACCGGGAGGCTCCGGATATAACCCTGCCGGATTGGGCGGGCAGCCGGTGACTGCCGGCGGTTCTAAATTGTGAACATTCCATAAATTTTTTCAAAGCTATTGCTTTTTTGGCAAAAAAACGGTATTATATAGGTATGGTCAATTCCTGCAGGCAGCAGGAGCCGTGCCTGCCGCCAGGCGGCACGCCTGAGTGAATAATCCGAGCAAGGGGAGGAAGTAACATATGACTTTTGAACACGACGATACCAATTCGTCCGGCGTAAAAATTGAGGTAATCGGCGTCGGCGGAGGCGGAAACAACGCAGTCAACCGCATGATCAATTCCAACATCAAGGGCGTGGAGTTCGTCGCCATCAACACCGATGCGCAGGTGCTGAAGAAGTCGGATGCCACGACCAAGCTTGCCATCGGGCAGAAGCTGACCAACGGGTTCGGCGCCGGCGCCAATCCGCAGATCGGCGCACGCGCGGCGGAGGAATCTATTGACGAGATCAAGAAGATTCTGGAGGACGCCGACATGGTGTTCGTCACCGCCGGCATGGGCGGCGGCACCGGTACCGGTGCGGCGCCTGTTGTGGCGCGGCTTGCCCGGGAGGCGGGCGCACTGACCGTCGGTATCGTGACAAAGCCCTTCACGTTTGAGGGCAAGCGCCGCATGGCGCAGGCGATAGCCGGCATCAAGGAACTGAGCCAGTACGTGGATTCGCTGGTGGTCATCCCCAACGACCGGCTGTGCCAGATGCCCGACACGCCCCGCATTACATTGCAGAATGCGTTTGAGATCGCCGACGGCGTCCTGTCGCAGGGCACCCGCAGCATCTCCGACCTTATCAACGTGCCCAGCTTCATTAACCTTGACTTTGCCGATGTTTCCTCCGTCATGAAGGACGCGGGCTACGCGCACATGGGTGTGGGCGTCGGTACCGGCAAGGACAAGGCAGAGGATGCGGCGCGCAACGCCATCTCCAGCCCCCTGCTGGAGTCCTCTATCGCGGGCGCGCGCGGCGTGCTGATCAGCGTGGTGGCGTCCTCGGATGTCAGCCTCGCGGATGTGGAGATCGCGTCCACCATGATTTCGGCAGAGGCGGCGCCGGATGCAAACGTCATCTGGGGTGTCAACTTTGACGATGAGATGGACGACAGTATGCGCGTCACCATCATTGCCACCGGCTTTGATAAAAAGAACGACACGGATGCTCCTGCTGCGGCATCGGACGCCAAGTCGGAGCCCGCTCCGGCGGCTGCGCCCGCCCCGGCGGCAACGTCCGCCAAGGCAGCCCCCAAGGCGTCTGCCAATCCGGCGCCTGCCGAGAGTGAAAACAAGCTGCCCAAGGGGTTCGTTGATCGGCTGACCGCGCTGGACGATGAGCTGTCATCGCTCAAGGGTATCCGGTAAGGTCTGATTTTTGCATGACAGGATGCCTCCGGGCTTCCGTATGCGCCGCACCGGCGCACGGAGCCGGAGGCATCTTTTTGCGCGGGACGGTGTCCCGCCCTAGGCGCACGCAGGCGGCGCGCTTGCACGCGGCAGGGCAAATGCGCCCGCTCGGTGGCACAAGTGTCGCACATCCCGGAAAAAATTCCGGGAATTTTTGTGTATACCGCTTGACCGGAGCGCCCGGCTATGCTATAATGGAGGTGTATGGGGCAGGGAAGCCCCACCGCTAACCGTGAGATCAAACAGGAGGTATTTGCTATGTTGCCAATCGCCATTCAACTGTATTCCGTGCGCGACGACGCAGCCGCCGATATGAGGGGTACACTGCAGAAGATCAGGGAAATGGGGTACGACGGCGTTGAGTTTGCCGGTCTGCACGGACACACCGCCGAAGAGGTTCGGGAGATGTGTCAGGAAATCGGACTTTTGCCCCTGTCGGCACACGTGCCGTATGACGAGATGGTCGCCGATCCGGAGGGCGTGCTGGGACAGTATGCCGCCATCGGATGCCGCTATGTCGCCATTCCGTACCTGATGCCGGAGTACCGCCCCGGAACGCCCGGCTTTGCGGATGTCATCCGGAATGCCGCCATGCTGGGGGAAGTTGCCAACCGGCTGGGCATGACTCTGCTGTATCATAACCACGATTTTGAGTTCCAGAAGATTGACGGCAAGTACGCGCTGGAGGTGCTGTACGATACCGTGCCCGCCTCCCTGCTCCAGACCGAGCTGGATGTGTGCTGGGTGCGCGTCGGCGGCGAGGAGCCTGCCGCCTATATCCGCAAGTATACCGGGCGTGCGCCGGTCGTCCACCTCAAGGACTACGCCGGCGGCAAGTCCGAGCATATGTACGAGCTGATCGGCATTCAGTCCGAGCACGCGCCGGAGGAGCATCCCTTTGAGTTCCGCCCTGTCGGCTCCGGTGTGCAGGACATCCCCGCCATTCTCGCCGCCGCCGACGATGCCGGCGCGAAGTGGCTGGTTGTCGAGCAGGATCAGCCTTCCATGGGGCTTACCCCGATGGAGTGCGCCCGCGCGAGCATCGGCTACCTGCGCGGACTGTGAGCGGAGGAAGCGTATGAAACGGTACAGATGGACGCTTGCGGCAGCGCTGCTTGCCGCCCTGCTGGCGCTGGGTGTGTCGGGATGCCGGAATGACGGCGGACCGGCAACCGACAGCGAAACGGACGGGACCGGATCCGTTACGGAGCCGGCACCCACCGCCGTTGCCTCCGAAACGCCCACCGAAGATCCGACCGAAACCACCGAGTCCGCCACGACAATTCCGGAGGAAATGACCATGGCTCCCACCGAAACACTGTCCGTTATCGCGGACGGAAAGACCTCGTACACCGTCCTGCCGGGCGCGGGCGTGACCGACGCCTGCCGCGCCGAGCTGGACTGGCTGTACGCCGTCATGGATGAAAAGTACGGCACGCACCCCGCCGAGGCGGAGAGCGGCTCCGGCAAGGTCATCACGTTGACAATGCAGGGCAACAGCCACGACTGGTCTGTCGAGGTGGACGCGGCGACCGGCACCATCGCGCTGAAGGGCGGCTCCGCCGCCGCGCTGGGACAGGCGATCCGCTATGTCGGAACGCAGTTCTGCGGCGCCGCGGACGGCAGTCTCACGGTGCCCGTGAACGGCAGCCACACCTACACCTACGCGACCGATAAAATCAACAACAGCAGTCTGCTTTCCTACGAGGGAAGGGGCACCGCCACGCCCTCCAACGAGAAGGGGACGCTGATGACGCCCGCCTGGCTGGATACAGCCGTCATCGTGGAGGTGCGGCTGGACACCGCCTCCATCGGCGGTAAGTTCCAGGATTCCCGCGCCCTGATCGACTTCTATGCCGAAGCCGGCGTAAACGTCATCTGGCTCGATCCCATCTACCAGCGCGGTCCCGGCGGAAACGGCTACGGCAATGTCGGGCTTCACACCGTGGAGCCTGCCCTGACCGGAACGCGGGATATGGCGGAGGGCTGGGCTGTCGTCCGGGATTTTGTGGAGTATGCCCATTCCAAGGGCGTGTATATCCTGCTCGACCTCGTTTCGTGGGGCACCATGAAGAAGGCGCCGCTGGTCACGGAGCATCCCGACTGGTTCGCCGGGGAGGCGTGGGGCAACGCCGCCTTCAACTGGAAGAATGAGGAGTTCCGCGAGTGGTTCATTACGCAGGCGGTTCACAATATCCAGTACACCGGGGCGGACGGCTACCGCTGTGACTGTGAGCCGTTCACCGCCGGGTACGATGTGTATGCCGAGATCCGGAGCAGGCTGAACGCAAACGGGATTTACCCGCTCATCATGAGCGAGGACGGCGGGGAGCGCCGGACAGCCTTTGACTGCGAGCAGGACGGCGTGCTGGATTACTCCGCCATGACGCGCGGTCAGCTCTACCAGCAGACGCAGGCGAATTTCTTTGTGGACGGGTACCTGTCCATGGTCGCATCGGTGCAGAAGGGGCGGGGGCTCGGCTCTGCCGAACAGCAGAGCAGGCGCCGTACCGCAGGCACCTACCGCTACTACACCAACTGCATCACCAACCACGACTACCAGAACCGCAGTGTCTGCGGCAATCGCCTCAAGATCGGCTACGCCGCCATTTACGCGCCCTTCATCCCGGTGTGGTACATGGGCGATGAATTCGGCGTACAGCAGAAGAACGCCGTCCTGTACGACAAGAAGGTGGACTACAGTCAGATCGAAACCAATCCGGAGCAGGGGCTGTTCTTTGAGGATGTCAAGCGCATGATTGCCATCCGGCGCTCCTTCCCCGACATTTTCCAGTACTTCCCGCTCAACCACCGCGATGCCAATATCTGCAAGGTAAACGTCACCGGGGCGACTGTTACCGACACTAAGACCGACAACTACGCCCGCTTCATGGGGGACAGGATGGTCATCGTGGTTGCCAACAACAAAGCGGAACAGTCCGGTGTCTGCACGGTCGGGATCCCCTTCTCGGACGGCTTCACACAGCAGTACTACAACTACCGCGTGACCGATCTGCTGACCGGGCGCGTGATCGCCGTCGGACGTGCCGACACGGTCAACAATTTCTCTGCTGTCGTGCCTTACGAGTACTGCGGTGTCTTCCTCGTGGAGGGCATTGATCCCATCCCGGCGGCGTGAGCCCCCCTTTTCCCGGATCTTTTGAAAAAAAGATACATATAACACAGTTCCAAAAAGCAAATGACGCAAAGGAGATTACGAATATGGCAGAGAAAATGGATGCCAAGCTGGATTATGCAAACCAGAAGGTCGAGCAGGTCATCGACATCAATCGCAAGCTGCGCGTCGGTATCATCGGGTGCGGCTGGATCGCAGACGCGCACATTGATTCCTACAAGCGGATGCCCGATGTCGAGCTGGTCGCGGGCTGCGACCTGATTCCCGGCAAGGCGGCAGCCTTCTTCAAGCGCAATGGCGTGGAGGGCGTCAAAACCGATTACGCCTCCCACAAGGAGATGCTGGATGACGAGAGCCTGCAGCTGGATGCCGTGTCCATCTGCACCTACAACCGTCAGCACGCCGCCCCCGCCATCTATGCGCTGAGCAAGGGCGTCAATGTCCTGCTGGAGAAGCCCTTCACCGTCACGCTGGACGAGGCGCTGGAGGTCATGAAGGCGGAGAAGGCGAGCGGCAAGGTGCTGTCCATCGGCTTCCAGCCCCGCCTGGATCCCAATATGCAGATGATTAAGAAAATCGTTGAGTCCGGCGAGCTGGGCAAGATCTACTACATCCAGACCGGCGGCGGACGCCGGCGCGGCATTCCTACCCCGTTCCCGGAAGTCACCTTCATCCGCGATGAGACCGCCGGTCTCGGCGCACTGGCAGATATCGGTTGCTACTCGCTGGATATGGTGCTTAACGCCATCGGCTACCCGAAGCCGCTGTCCGTGACCGGCTACAAGAGCGACTTCTTCGGCAAGGATCCCACGACCTATCCGGATCACCCCGAGTACGCGCAGAAGTTCGGCGTGGATGATTTCGCCGCCGCGTTCATCCGGCTGGAGGGCGGTATCATTCTGGACTTCCGCATCGCGTGGGCGATGAACGTTGACACCCCCGGGGACACCATCATTCTGGGTACCAAGGGCGGTCTGCGCATCCCCTCCACCGACTGCTGGAACGGTTCGGTGGGCGGTCCCATGACCATCTACAAGACCATCGGCGGCATCAATTACGAAACGCAGGTTCCGATTATCAATGACGGCGGTCCGTCCCTGTTCGACCGCAAGATCCGCTCCTTCCTGGACGCCTGCAAGACCGGCGGCAAGGCGCCCGTCCCCACCTCGCAGATTATCTACAACCAGGCGATCCTGGACGGCATTGCCCGTTCCGCGAAGCTGGGTCACGAGATCGAGCTGGAGATCCCGGAAGTCTGACGCTGATTGTATCAAAAACCACAGGCAAGCCCCCGGCGCAGCTGCGCCGGGGGCTTGCCTGTGGTTCGGGATGGGCGGACGAAAGCGGGGGACCGATGCTGCTCGATCCCCCGCGAAACGGGTTGCTTTATTCAGAGATTGTCTTTGACCGCAGAGCGTATGCGCCGCTCAAGGATCAAGAATCCCCTCAGTCCTTCTTCCGGAGCGTGACACCCACGCCGGCAAGAATCAGGGCGGCAACGCCCACCACAGACGCGCTCACAACAGAGGCGCAGCCGGACTTCTTCTCCTCGCCGGCTCCGGTGGTAGCAGACGCCACATCGGACTGGCTGTTGCTCGCTGCAGGCTGAGATGCGGTATCCACCGTCGTCTGCGTCTCGGTAGCGGTGGAGGTGGCGGTATCATCCGACGAATCCTCTTCCGTAACGGTTTCCTTGTCGGTAGAGGTCTCGGTTGCCTCGCCCTCCGCCAGTTTCTTTGCCATGCTGTCGATCTTAGCCTGCGCATCGGGCGTCAGACCGGCGACCAGAATGGCGTTCGCCAGGGACTCATTGTTCTCCTGTCCGTCCGCGATGAACAGAATGTCATCCACGACCTGGATCCGGGTAATGCAGGTGCCGTAGGTTTCCTCGTACTTCAGGGTAGCGATCTCGGTCATATCATCGTCATTGTACACCTTGATGGTCTGTCCGTTCTTGTTGCCGACCAGAATGTACTTGCCCGCATGGCAGACCGAGTAGGGATTCTCCAGCTCGTAGGATGCAACGCAGGAGGCACCGTCGGGCGCGATCTTCATGAGAGCCTTCTTGCCGCTCTTCAGCTTGGCGGTCAGCCAGACAACGCCGTCCGTATCCACCGCCAGGTAGTAACCGTCGTCCAGCATGGAATCAGCCGTCCGGACGGGGCACTGGTCGTCAGAGAAATTGATGTAGCCGTTGGTTCCGAAGTCGGTGTTCAGCACCGGCTTGGAGGGGTTGGTCACGTCGAAGCAGTACAGTGCATCGTAAGCATAGTTGGTCATGACGTAGCAGTAGTACTTGTCACCGATCTTGGCGACCTCAACACCGTTGATGCCGACCTGAATGCCGTTCGCATCGCCGGGCTGATCGCCGAACTGGTACACGGGACCTTCCCACAGCTCCTCAAACTGCTTGGTCTCATCGTTGATGTGCGCGATGCCCAGGGAGACCAGGTTGAAGTTGGTGGAGAAGGAGAAGCCGCAGTAGACATTGCCTCTGTCGTCCGCCGCAATGCCCTTGACGTAGGAGAAGGGACCCTGCGCAACGCTCGGATCCTGCTCGGAGTCAAAGCGGTAGTACACATCGGTGATGGCGCCGGATGCGAAATCATACAGGGCGCAGCCGCGGAAATTGGAGCCGTTGAGGTGCCCCATCAAAGCGTACTTGCCGTTCGGCGTGACGCAGAAGCCTCTCATGTTGATCGAGCAGATCTCGCGCTCCTCGCCGTCCAGCTCGCGGATTTCCTTCCAGCCGCTGTCATAGTTCTCATAACCCTTTGCCAGCGCGGAGTAAAAGCTCTTGCCCTCCTGATACACGAGTGCCTTCAGTTCAATTTCTGACCAAGTGCTGTCGTTGACACTGTCGTTCAGTGCGGCGGTGGGAACCGTTACCGCGCAAACCGTCAGAAGCATCGACAGGCACAGCAGAAGCGGAATCATCTTCTTCATAGTTGCTTTCCTTTCTGAATTGTAAGCGGGACAAATGCCTGAGCGGCAACCCTTGCTGCCGTTAGCTATGCCCCGCCTGCCGGGGTTTGCCCCTGTGCAGTTCCCTCAGTATACCATGTATATATGACAAATCATCGTAAAATTCTGGAACTTTCTGTGAACGAATGATTAAATGTGCTCAAATCACATAAAAAAGCCGTGCGCGCGCCCATTTCGACAGGTAAAAACGACAAGAAAAAAGACTTCCCGCCGGCGTATGTCTGCGGGAAGTCTTTATGGATGCGACCGGATCCGGTCTTACGCCTGCATGGCGTTGAGTGCCTTGGTGAACTCGCTCTTCTGGTGTGCGGCGCAGTTCTTGTGGATGATGCCCTTGGCAGCGGCAACATCGATCTTCTTGCACGCGACCTTGTAAAGCTCCTGTGCGGCAGCCATATCGTTGGCAGCAACCGCAGCGCGGTACTTCTTGACGTCGGTCTTCATCTGCGTCTTGAACATCTTATTCTGCAGGGTCTTGGTCTCGGTAACGCGCACGCGCTTCTTCGCGGACTTGATATTCGGCATGACAGCTTCCTCCTCATAGAATAATTCCTATGCTCCCGTCCCGCTTCATCTGAGAGGGTATGCCGCAGGACTCACATATACCCTTTTATCATACCACAATTCGCCGCAAATTGCAAGAGGTTTTCAAAATTTTTCTGAGGAAACTTTGTGGAGAGTAAATTCTCAAAGTAAATGCAACTCTAAATGCTGCTGTTGCGGTTGCTTGGATAATTTGCGCATTTGCCTTCTTGCGGACGGATCGACCTGCCCCTGCCGTCCCCTGCGGGGCGGCTTGCCTTCCTTGTCGCCCGCCTGCCCTGCCTTTAGCTTGCTTTGTCGCCCACATCCCCCCTGCCCCCTTCCCCGGTGGGGAAGGGGGAGATTTTTAGTTTTCTTATGCAAGGGGCTTTGCCCCTTGCATCC
>OIXH01001270.1_pt1 | contig 28958 bp, 20 predicted proteins | sample 1587741 | NCBI WGS metagenome assembly OIXH01 (sample SAMEA3888916, study PRJEB22519) | human gut metagenome | biome: human gut; feature: human-associated habitat; material: faeces | place: Denmark | collected 2011 | reverse complement strand
TCAGCGGAGCTGACGGAGAGGGCTTAGCCCGTCAAACTATAGTTTATTAGTACATATTCAAATAAAAACATAAGGCTCCGCCAATGAACAGGCGGAGCCTTATGTTATTATTTCATTATCAGATTGCGTTATACCTCATATACTCCTTGCCGGTCAGGTTTTTCCATACAAATTTCCCGTTTTCATATATCATATATGAGTGCTGACTGTTTTCCTTAGGTATTGAGACAGAACCGGGGTTTAAATAAATATATCCGGATTTTTTCTCACACTTCGGAATATGCGTATGTCCGCAGAGCAAAATATCACCGTCTGAAAGCGGCGGCGGATTATCCTCGCCGAAGTGATGACCGTGAGTTGCATACACTGCTCTGCCGTCCAAATACAGCACGGCATAATCTGCAAGAATCGGAAAATCAAGAACCATTTGGTCTACCTCGGTATCGCAGTTACCCCGAATACACAAGATTTTACTCTTCAGCGGATTAAGCATTGCAATGACCGCTTTCGGCGCATACTCCTGCGGCAAATCATTGCGCGGACCGTGATACAATATATCGCCGAGAAGCAACAGCTTATCCGGGTTTTCACGCTCGAACTGCTCAATCAGCTTTTTGCAGTAATACTCCGAACCGTGTATGTCGCTCGCTATCATTAATTTCATAGTTTATTTCTCCTTTGATTATACAACCAAGAAGTCTGAAAAATCAGCGTAGCCGCCTTTTTCACCGACACAGCCGATAGCAAACTTTGCGCCGACCCACTTGCCCTGCATACAATCAAACTGTCCGAGGTTAATAAACTCGTCGCCGTCAACACTGTATGATACACGGCAGTATGCTTCCTTGCTGTTTGTACGTGAAACAACCTCAAGTCTCAAGTATGCTTCGGTTACTCCTACGCACTTATCAGTTGTCATCCACTCTCTGTTATCTGTCTTGAAGTTACCTTCACAGAATTCAACTATACCCTCGTCAGTGAGTGCGACATAACCGTACTTCTGACCTATGACTGCGAGAACAGCCTTATTCTTTCCTGTACCCTTAGGCATAGAAACCTTAACGGTTGCAACCATAGACGGCGTCTGCCAGAGCTGTGTCAAAAGATTCGGCAAATTCCAAAGATACTTATCCTCTTTAGTCTTAAGATCCTCACTGTAAAGTCTCAGACTGCCCTTGTTTTCGGTAAGCGAGTACCATTCCTCCTTCGGGTTTGCCTGCCACTGCCACTGGAGTCCAAGCTTATCCGATGAAAAATCGTCAGATGTAGGGATTGTAGAAATAGGATATTCCTTGCCAACGTTCGGCTTCTTATAACGCACAACCGGCTGTCCGCAAAGTCCTGTATCAATATTCTCACCCATAACCGGCCAGCCGTCAATCCACTCTACCGGCTGGAGATGTGAAATTCTGCCTATAACCTCAAGATCCTGGAAGTGTATGAACCAACTCTCGCCGTTTTCAAGCTCAACCAAACCGCCCTGATGAGGTCCGTTAATCTCGGTCAGACCCTGGCGCAGAACAATATGGTCTTCATACGGGCCATAAACGTTTTCAGAACGCAGTGCAACCTGCCAGCCTGTCGGAACTCCGCCGGCAGGTGACAGAACATAATACATTCCGTCGTGCTTATAGAACTTCGGTCCCTCAATTGTGGGCTGACTTATGGTGCCGTTGAAGATAATCTCATCTTCGCCTATAACCTTTGTTCCGTCCCAAGTCATCTCACAGACTGCAAGGTGGCTCTTGATACCGCAGCGGCTGTTTGCGTAGCCGTGAACAATATACGCCTTGCCGTCATTGTCCCAGAGCGGACATGTATCAATAATACCAACACCCTCTTTGACAAGAACCAAGTCAGACCATTCGCCGTACGGATCCTCGGTGCATGTCATAAAAATACCAATATCCGGGTCACCGTAATAAATATAAAACTTTCCGTCATTATATCTGATAGCCGGAGCCCATACTCCGCAGCCATGTACCGGCTTGTTGTATCTGTCCGGAAGCTTTTTTACTGCATAGTTGATTATTTCCCAGTTAACCAAGTCCTTTGAATGAAGAATAGGAAGTCCGGGAACATATGTAAAGCTTGAAGCAGTCATATAAAAGTCGTCGCCGACTCTGATCACATCCGGGTCAGAATAATCCGCATATAATATAGGATTCTTATATGTTCCGTCGCCTAAGTCAGCAATCCACTTTCCTTCTGTTCTGTTCATAATAAATCTCCTTTTATTCAAAATTTATTGTAAAGTTAAGGCGGATATGACATATCCGCCTGTTTTTTTAAAGTACAACGCCGTCTTTGAATATTGAAATCTCACGATATCCGTTCTTTTCATTATTTGTCTGTCTGCCGCTTGCAACATCAACAACAAAGTCGAACAAATCCTGCGCGAGAACCTTGCCCTCAACAATAGGACCCGCATTAAAGTCGATCCAATGCGGCTTTCTTTCTGCCAAGCCGGAGTTTGATGAAATCTTAACCGTAGGAACGGGCGCACCGACAGGTGTACCCCGGCCTGTTGTAAACAGTATCAAATGACAGCCTGACGCAGTCAAATTTGTTACTGCAACTATGTCATTTCCGGGACCGGTAAGAAGGTTAAGTCCCTGCTTCTTGACGTGCTCGCCTATCTGAATTACATCAACAACATCGCTTGTACCGCTCTTTTGAACACAGCCGAGAGACTTGTCTTCAAGAGTGGTGATACCGCCCTTTTTATTTCCGGGCGACGGGTTTTCATATACAACCTGATTATGGCGCATGAAGTATTCCTTAAAGTTATTGATGAGATCGACTGTCTTATTAAATGTCTCCTCGTCACGGCATCTGTTCATAAGAAGTGTCTCTGCACCGAACATCTCCGGAACCTCAGTAAGGATCGTACTTCCGCCGTGAGCGATAAGCAAATCCGAGAACTGACCAACCAAAGGATTGGCGGTGAGTCCCGAAAATCCGTCACTGCCGCCGCACTTAAGGCCGACAACCAGCTTTGATATATCGCACTTCTCACGCTTAAACTTCTGAGCGTACTCAACAAGTTCACCGATGAGTTTAAGACCTTGTTCCATTTCGTCGTCATATTCCTGAGTTGACATAAACTTAACCCTATCAGGATTGTAATCGCCCAACACTTCTTTGAATACAGGAATATTATTATTCTCGCAGCCGAGACCCAAGACAAGAACACCGGCAGCATTCGGGTGGTTAACAAGACCTTTAAGAATTGCCTGTGTAGTCTTTTGGTCATCGCCGAGCTGAGAGCAGCCGAACGGGTGAACAAAATTAAATATACCGTCCGTCTTACCTGCAAACTTCTTGTTTGCCTCACGTGCAAGAGCTTCCGAAGTCTTATTGATACAGCCAACAGTGTTCACAATCCAGATTTCGTTTCTGATACCTACGCTGCCGTTGTCACGAACGAAGCCGTCAAAATAAGCTTTATCGTCAGCCTTTTGCTCGCCCTTTGTGTTAGGCTCATACTTGTATTCAAGGATACCGCTCAGGTTTGTCTTTACGTTATCTGTATGAACATGCTCGCCCTTTTTGATGTCACGGGTTGCATGACCGATAGGATAGCCGTACTTAATTATATTTTCGCCCTCTTTAATGTCACGGTTTGCCGTCTTATGTCCGTCAAATTCTCCGCCGACATTAACATCAACATTGTCTATCGGGCTGATTTTTATCTTACTCAATTCTCCCAATGCACTAACCTCCTTAAATAATTATGAGTTTGTATTTGATTATGCGTTTACAACATCCTGCATTGCAGCTCTGATGCCCTTCTCGTCAATTGCCTTGAGATGTGCGTTAATCGAACCCTTGAGCATGGTGAGGTCAGTACCCCAGTATTCTGTCTTAGCAAGAATATCGTCCACGCTTGCGGTCTTCATAAACTCCATAACGTCCGGATTGTCATTTGCCGCGTCTGTTCTGTAGAAAGCGATAAGAGCAGCGAGCGAGAACACAAGGCACTTAGGCTCTTCGCCGTTTGCCTTTATGTATTCAAGCACTGACGGCAGAACTCTGACCTGATACTTAGATACAGAATTGAGAGCAATGCTCAAAAGATAGTGCTTGATAAACGGGTTCTGGAAACGCTCAATAACATCGTTTGCAAACTGAACAAGCTCCTCCTTCGGCAAATCAAGAGTCGGGATGATTTCATCAAAGATACCCTTCTTCATGAAGCTGAATATGAGTTCATCGTCCATTGCCTCTTTTACGGTCTCAAGACCTGCAAGATGTGCTGCAAGAACCATCATTGTATGTGCGCCGTTCAGGATTCTGACCTTTCTCTTCTTGTACGGTGTAACATCGTCAGTCCAGAGAACGTTAAGACCAATCTTGTCAAACGGGAGCTCCTCAGCATACTTCTTGTCACCCTGGATAACCCAGAGGTGGAAGATTTCAGCAGTATTGATTACGTTGTCAAGATGACCGTACTCCTTCTCCATTTCCGCAGCAGTGTCACGCGGATATCCTGTAACAATACGGTCAACAAGTGTGCTTGTGAAGTAGTTCTCCTCGTCAACCCACTTCTTGAAGTCTTCACCGTAACCGAAGTCATCAGCATACTTCATAACACAATCTTTAAGAACTGCGCCGTTGTTGTCGATAAGCTCACACGGCAAAAGCAGGAAGCCCGGAAGTCCCGCATCAAATCTCTTTTTAAGGAACATAGTAAGTCTGCCGGGGAAGGTATTATCATCGAAGTTATCAGCGCTCATGCCCGGCTTATATTCTATGCCGGCCTCTGTCGTGTTAGACACTATATATCTGAGATCAGGATTGAGAGCACATTCAAAGAACTCATCATTATTAGTATAGGGATTAATTCCTCTTGTAATACACTCAACAACACGAGTTTCCTCAACCTTTTCTCCGTTTTGCAAACCTCTCAGATAGAGGTCATAAAGGCCGTCCTGTTCGTTCAGAAAGTCAACAACCGGTCCCATGTTAATCGGCTGTACAACTACAACACCAAAGTCGCCGCCGGCTTCTTTGTTAAGTCTGTCAAACATCCAGTCAACAAAACCTCTTAAAAAGTTACCTTCGCCAAACTGAAGAACTCTTTCTGTGAGATTGCATTTTTCTTTTCTCTTAAGTCTTTCCATTGATAAATCCTCCTCGTTTTTAATCTCAATACTCTTTTGATTTTTATATACGCACAAAATAATATTTAATTTAACAAACTGAATCTTAGTCCTTAATCTTAACGATTACCTGATCGTCCTTGCTCTTTGCAACACCGCTTACCGCCAGAGTCTGATTAGATTCTGAATCGGTTTCGATAAAGTCGGTCGCTGTCGGTGAAACCATAGAGTTGCTTATCATAATATCCTTTGACTTTTTAATCTCAACGGCTGTATTGCTGCCCTCTGATGTAAGTCCGCTGACCTTGACAAGCTCTGACTTCTCAATAATGATTGACGATGACTTCTCAACGTCAAGATGAACATTATTAAAGCTTACGTCTTTCATGTTTGCGCAATAGAAGCCATAACCCTTTTTGGGTTCAATGTGCCATGCCATAATCGGAGCGCTTGCAACATTGTGCTCACCCTTTGTCATTGAGCATACAAAGTTGTCAACATGCAGGCTTGTAACAGGCATTTCGGGGATACCGTATATAAATCCGGCAGCACACTTAACCTCACGAGCTGTAACATTGCTTATGTATATGTTCTTAAATACCGGTGTACTGTCCTCAACAGGGTTCTTATCGAGGTTGAACAGCTCCATATCGTTTGGGTCTGTACCGCCACACTGATAATAGCCGTTAATTGTGAGCGGAGCAAAAACGTTTGTCATCATAATATTGTCAATTCTGATATCCTCAACGCTTCCGCCTCTCTTACGGCGGGTCTTAATTCTGATACCTCTGTCCGTTCCGTTAAAGACACAGTTTGAGATAGTAACGTTTCTGACGCCGCCCGACATCTCACTGCCGATAACAACACCGCCGTGACCATTGTTCATGGTGCAGTTTGTAATTGTGATATTCTCACACGGGAACTGCTTCTGGAATACATCGTCCTCAGTACCCGACTTTAATGTAACACAATCATCACCAACATCGACCTGACAGTTGGAAACGTGTACGTTTGAACAGCTCTCAGGATTAATTCCGTCTGTGTTCGGCGAGTTAGCCGGGTTTTTAATTGAGATACCGTCGATTGTAACATTGCGGCAGCACATAGGATGAACAGTCCACATAGCTGAGTTGATTATGCTGATTCCGTCAAGTCTGACATTCTCACACATAATCGGCTGGAACGCTCTCGGTCTGTGCTCATTCTTCGGGTTATCCCACCAGTTATATCCTCTGCCGTCAAGCGTGCCGCGGCCTGTAACCGTAATATTCTTTGCATTGAGTGCAGCGACAAGTCCAGTATGACCGCCGCGGTTGTAGCCCTCGATTTCTTTGTTTGTTATCAGCGGATAATCTTCGGGGTCAGCGCTTCCGAGAATAGTTGCGCCGCCGTCAAGATACAGAGTCATATTATCCTTCAGAATAATTGAGCCAGTAACATACTCGCCCGGCGGAAAATAAATTGTACCGCCTTTGATCTCTTCAAGCTTTGAGATTACTTCTGCAATCTTTTTGGTATTGTTTGTTACTCCATCACCGACAACACCATAGTTTGTTACGTCAAAAACAGATGATATTGTGTTCATTTGTTCTACCTCCGTTATATTTACACTCAGATTTTATATAAATCAAGTTAATTATTTCCAAATTTATTTTATAATTTCATATTATAATTTTATTATAACTTAGTGAAATAGTCAAGTAAAATTAATACATAATTCAATATTTATATTATTTTTTAGAAGCGACAAAGCTCATTAATTTTTCCGCTTCGTCATGCGTTAATTGTCTGCTCCACGGAACTCGTTTTGACACATCAATCAAATGTCCGTGTTCGTCGATATTTTTATATTCAAGATACCTTGTATTGTCCGCTTCGGTTCCCGGCTCAAGATGCCACGGCAGCCAGCCTTCGGCGGCACAGTCAAAATTATATGTACATTCGATAAACGCTGTATGAGAATTCACACCATCGGTATGCGCACGCCAGGGTCTGCCGAGGTAAATATTGCCACAGTTATCACAAGCACTGATATAACAATGATAAAATACAAATCCCGCTTCAGAAGTATCGGCGGTACTTGCAGCAGTAATATAAGATTTCTCTCTTACGCAGTTTATATCACAATCCTCAAACAAAACTGTCGCATCACCAAAAATAAAGTCAACACTGCCCTCAATATAGCAGTCATTCACATACTGATGCGATTCTCCGCAGAGATACAGCGTATCCTGCCAGCCCAGGAAGTTGCAGTGGTCAAATACGGCTCCGTCTGCCGCACAGCTCATTGCAAGAGCCTGAGTAACTTTCCTTCCGGAATCGATTCTGTTATAACTGTTCTCAAATGTGATATTCTCCGCCTTAAAACCTTCAGCCGATTTATCAACGGTGACTGTTGCGGAGGTAAAGGTGTTATACTCTATCCCGCGGCTGTCGGTATTTCCGGCGGCAGCATCGTATGTAACAGTGACAAATCCATCACCGATTAAAGAAATGTTCTTTTTGCAAATATTTATCTTCTCTTTGTAAACACCGGACGGTATTATAATTGTATCGCCGGCATTTGCCTCAGAAACGGCTTCATTTACTGTTTTACAGTCGCGTCTTACATAAATTTTCATAATTTTTCGTCCTAATACGCAAGACAACTGCCAAATATAATATTCGGCAGTGTCTTAACGTATGTTTAAATTTCAAATTGCAAATTTAATATTTTGAAAAGTCAGATTACTCAGCAGCCGGAGCTTCAGCAGCCGGAACTGCTTCTCCATCGGCTTCTGCTTCTGCCTTTGCAAGCTCAGCCTCTTCCTCTTCAACTTCCTTCTTGGTTCTCTCATAAACAGTTGTCTGAAGCTCGATGAACTCCTGCAAACCAACCTTGTTCATATCAGAGATGTAACGATTCCAATCAGCATCATTGTTAGGATCTACATCACCTGAGAAGAATCTCTGGATATACTCGTCTCTCTTAGCATTGAGAGCAATTTCGAGGTCAGCAAATCTCTCTTCCTCTTCAACTGTATATCTCATAGGAATCTGCTCGAAATAGTAGTAGTTCGGCTTTTCGCTGAATGCCTGATAAAGAGCTTCAACCTGCTCACCGCGGATGTTATCAAACATGTGCTGTTCTTTCTTAAACTGTGAACCCATTGAACCATATTCATGAGCCAAAGTCTTGTCTTCCTTCTTATCGGTCTTAGGATTACTCTCGTCATACCAGCCTTCGTTGTAAACAGGTTCGCCGTTTTCCATATGATAACTGAAGTTACCGTCTGCAATACCCTGCTTCATTTCTTCAGGATCTTCTTCCTTAACACCGTAGGTATTGTAAAGCTGACCCTCTTCTGTAGCAAACCAGTTGAACATTGTAAGGATTGCATTGTATCTGTCCATATCCTCAGAAATACCAGCACTGAATGCGGGACCCCAGTTTGAATAAAGCGGGTCTCTCTTATAGATAGTACCCTTCTCCGGGAATGCCGTTACCATGTTTGATGTCCAAGCCCAATCACTTATCTTGTCTGGGTTTGTACCCTTTGTCTTCTTGTTAAAGTCATCAATGTTGTAAACATAGTTGTATGTAATAAAGCAGTTATCCTGTGCCAATCTGCTGGAGAATGTATCCTTATCAATAGAGAATAACTCTTTATCGATAAAGCCGGCATCATTAAACTTCTTTATTGTCTTATACATTTCTCTTGCGTTATCTGTTGTAAGCGCATAGGGAACATATTCACTTGATACCGGATCAACATATGAATGCTGAGTCATGATAAGCTCCGGCATCCAGTATGCCTGACAGAAACCTGTGATAGCACTACCCGGTGATGTTGTACCCATACCGTTACAAGAAATGATAATCTTGTCTGGATATGCAGCCTTAATCTTTGCACATACATCATAGAGTTCGTCGATTGTCTCGGGGAATTCAGTGATGCCGAGTTCTTCAAACACATCTTTTCTGTAATCCCAGCACATCTGAGCTTTCTCCTGTCTCAGAGTCGGCAAATAGTAAAGCTCACCGTCAGAACTCTTCGCAAGTGAAAGAACCTTTACAAAGTCCTCTTCTGACCAAAGAGCCTTCCAATCCTTGAGTATACAGTCTTCGCCTGTATATGCTTCCTCGGGAACGGGATCAAGATATTCCTCTGAAGCCCACTTCTTATACTGAGGCTCCTTACCGCCGGTTGTTACATCGGCTTCATTACCAACCGCATAAGAAAGGTTTGTCTTTGTCTCCCAGTCGCCTCTGGGAATCCTGTCATAATTAAGCTCAATGTTAAACTTATTCTTAATCAAATGAGCAAAATTAGTATCCTGACCTTCAGCATATTCTGTACTGTCTTGTGTATACATATTCAGATAATATGTATAAATCGTCTCGCCGTTCTCCTCATATGATTTGCGGTTTGCGGCTCCGCAGGACGCAAGAAGAGAAGAAGCCAAAACTACTGATGTTGCAAGCGCAACAATCTTTTTAACTTTCATAAAAATATCCTCCTATTATAATCTAAACAAATCAATCTAAAAGATTAACCCTTTACAGAACCGACCATAACGCCCTTTACGAAGTACTTCTGAATGAACGGATATACACACAGCATAGGTACAATGGAGATAAACAGTGTAGCGTACTTAAGCGAAGCTGTACTTACTGTAACAGTGTTAAGCTCGCCGGCAGCAGCTGCTTCGGCAGCAAGCTGATTCTCCATAACTATCTGTCTGATAATGTACTGCAGAGGATACAGATTCTTAACTCTATCGCTCAAATAAAGCATTGCACTGAACCACTGGTTCCACATATATACTCCGTAGAAAAGACCAACTGTTGCAAGCGCAGCCTTTGAAAGCGGAAGTATAATCTTAACAAAAATTGTAAGCTCGTTTGCACCATCAATAAATGCAGCTTCCTCAAGCTCAACCGGTACGCTCTCAAAGAACGAACGCATTACGACCAAATTATATGTCGAAATAGCAGCCGGAAGAATCATTGACCATCTTGTATTGAGAAGACCGAGCTTCTGCACAATCAAGTATACAGGAATCATACCTGCTGTAAAGAACATTGTGAACACAACAAGCTTTGTAATAAGACCGTGGAACGGAACTCTTTCCTTTGCACGAGACAGAGGATATGCAAGAGTTGTTGTGAATGCAAGCGAAATCACTGTATACAATACTGTGTTGATAACAGCCTGCAAGAATGACATCGGTACTGTCTTACCTGTAATAATTTCTTTGTAAGCATCAAGATTGGGCTCAACCGGCCACAGGATAACCTTACCTGCTTCAAACGCTGTTGAACTGGACAGAGATACTGAAAAGATGTAAATAATCGGATATAATACTACAATCATGAGTAAAATCAGAAATACGTATATAACTATATCCAATATGATTGATGATAATGAATTATCTTTTACCATTATTAATTAATCCCCCTCTCTTAGAACAAACCTGTGTCTGTAAGCTTTCTTGACAGGAAGTTTGCAAATACAACAAGTATAACGTTGATTATGGAGTTAAACAAACCAACTGCTGTTGAGAATGAAAGCTCACCCTGTGTAAGACCCTGGTTGTAAATGTATGTACTAAGTATCTGTGATTTTGTGTATGTAGCAGGTCTCTGCAAAAGCAACGCCTTATCAGCACCGAGCGACATTATCTTACCGATCTGCATAACGAGCAGTATAACGATAGTCGGCTTAATGAGCTGAACTGAAATATGCCACATCTTCTGAATTCTGCTTGCACCGTCAATTGTAGCAGCCTCGTAGAGCTCCTGATCAACCGCCGAGAGAGCAGCGATGTAAACAATAGCACTCCAACCGATACTTGCCCAAACATCAGATGCAATGTACACTGTTCTGAACCATTCTGTTCTGTCGAGGAACGGAATACCTTGCTTTATCAAGCCAATCTTCAAAAGAATCTGGTTGATAATACCTTCGTTTGCGTAGCTGCCGGCATCAGCAGGCGTCTGCTGTGATGACAGGAACAATGTCAGCATACCGCAGATAGCGGCAACCGATACGAAGTGAGGCAGATAAGAGATTGTCTGAACTACCTTCTTGAACTTAGCCGATCTGAGCTCGTTTATAAACAGAGCCAACAGAATGGCAAGCGGGAACAACCAAATAATGTGAAGAATACTCAATACGATAGTATTCCATACATAGTTCCATACATCGGGGATTGTGAAAAATCTGATAAACTCAGCAAAGCCATAGTTGTCAGCCCACGGACTTCCCAAAATACCGAGTTTCGGTTTGTAGTCCTTAAACGCAGCCAACAGACCATAGAAAGGCCAATAATGGAACAGTGCAAAATAAACAATTCCGGGAATCATCAATATTAACAGGAACTTTCCTTTGCCAAACTTGGCACATTCTCTTTTGAAATAACCAACGATGCCCTTACTTTCTTTTTTGCCGCTGTCTGCGGCAACCGCAGCCGATGCTGCTTTCTCCTTTTTACTCAAAGCATTTTCCTCCCATTCTTCAAGGATTTGGGCTTCTGCCCAGATAATATTTTTGATGTATATATTATATACGATTTGCACAAATAAATCAAGATTTATTAGTCCATTTTTGCAAAATTCACAATAAAACTTTAAACATAATACATTTTACAAGTTTTTTGTGATTTTTACATAAAAATTGCGCTTTAAAATCATTTAATTTGCTATTTCTGTTGTAAAAAGTTATAAATGACCTGTGCGGCTTCGGCTCTATTGGCAAAATTCAAAGGATTAAAACAATTATTTTGGTCACCTTGCATAATGCCATTTACCTGCACTGCGGCAACATATGGTTTTGCCCAATCCGAGACCTCGCCGCTGTCCGAGAATGTACTGTCTGCGGTGTACGAAGCCGTATCAACTCCGACAGCACGGCAGAGCATTGCCGCCATTTCCTCGCGGGTTATAAGCCCTCCCGGCTGAAATACTGTGAGTGTGTTGCCTGTATAGTAATCCGTAATTTCGCTGCCCTCGGCCAGACCGTAAGCATAAGCTTCATAAATGTACGGAATATACCATGCCTCGTCTGCCGCGGATGCATCGGCAAACTGAACAGGTGATGCCTCGCGTAGCGGCTGTGCTTCGGGTTTTTTCATTTTATACGCTCCGACAATCATCTTGGCAAACTCAGCACGGCTAATGTCATAGTACGGCATAAAGTATCTGTTGCCGAACTCGTCAACATCGCCCTCGATTATTCCCTGAGCTGTCAGGGCATTTACCGCCTCATTTGCCCATTCATAGCCGGTCATGTCAACATAGGCGCTTGACGGATTCGTGTCAAACTTAAACTCGCTTAAGTTAAACTCTGAAATCTTGTATTCCTCATTCGATGCGCCGAACACGCCGAAGTAATATGTATCGTTCAAATCCTCCGCCTCGGTTGTGCCTACTTCAATCCACTCGGCTCCGTCCTGCGAATACTTCATGGTTAATATATTACCGCTCTTTTCAAGCGAAATCCATACCGGAGTCTTTTTATACTTCTGCTGACCTATAAGCGAATAGGTCTTGCCGTACTCATCGGTCTTTCTGAAAAGCTCGCCGTTATACTGCTGGAAGTATGCCGCGTATGATGTGCCGTCGGTGCTGCCGTCAACCGAGGTCTCAAGTGAATTTCTCAAAACAAAGCCCATCTGGTCATATTCAGCAAGCTCCTGCGCCTCCACCTTAAACGATGCTTTAAAGTCGCCGCTCATCTCGGTATACATGTATGGATATTCTTCGTTTTCAACACCCTCTATGCCATAGCCCGTACCGTAAATCTTTAAGCTATCGCCGCTTTCGGCAAATGCGCCATGCCTTATTGTGCTGCCCGGCTCCTGAACGTCCTTGGGATAGTGAATTTCAGCAATATTCCAGCTTCTTTCAAACTGCGAAACACCGATGTTTTGGGTTGCGCTGTTCTTTGCGCCGTCTGCGTCATAAATTACCGCTGTGATATAGTGGTTGCCCGCCTGCATTTGGTCAAGCGTCACATACTCCTGCGGAGTGTCAAACGCCTTATTCAAAACACCGTCAACATAAACCTCCATTCTGTCGGATGTGTTTAGCTCGCTCGATGTGACTTTTAAATCAATCATCTCATAGTCATAATACTGACCTTTGTTTGTGAAGCTGTCCGCATCTTTCTTTCCCGTATTAAGCGCAATATCCGGTATTGTATTTGTGCCGTAGTTTTCAAGGCTCAGATCGCTGAATCTTCCCCATGAATATGTGGAAATCTGATTTGTCTCTTTATTTCCGTCCTGGGCAAGACCGGCATAGTCTGTACCGCTGAAGTTCATTTCAACCGTGTCAAAATACTCCCAATCAACACCGTTCGGGCTGTGGAAGCCTGTCACAGTATTTCCGACCTTGACAAGCTTAACATATCTCGGAAGCTCGGCTATTCTCAGGAATTTCTTGTTATATTTTCCGTTTAATCTGTAAACGAACGAAATTCCTGCTCCGCCCTTTTCATGCTCATAATTCAGCATAACAAAATCTGAGGTCTCCGTCAGCTCGTCTCTCACCATAATTCCGCTTACGCAGTTGTTGTTGAGCTTTGAAACAGAATCGATAGATGCTGAGATTACGGAATTGGTATCAGCCTGCTTATACATAAAGCTGAATGCGTCAGTACCCTCGTCGCCGTCCATAACGTTAAACTCGTTTCCGGCGCCAATAAGACCGCTGCTCTTTACGGTATACTGACCGTCGTGATATGAATAGCTGCCCGGCATGGTAGCTTCGCCTATATCCATAGTCTGCCAATCGCCGACCGAATCTGTATAGTTAACATTTATGACCTTAATCTCAGACAAGGTTGCCTCACCCGCGCTGTCAACCGCTCTTGCGGACATATACGCAATACCCTCCGGAGCGCCTGTATATTCGATAGAATACGGAGCTGTTTCGTCTGTTCCGAGAAGCTCGTCATTTCTAAAGAATTCAACTTTCTTAATACTGCGTCCGCTCTGCGCCTTTGCCGAAGCGGTGAGAGTTATTGTCTCGCCGTAATTATAGATTGAATTATTATCAATATTGAGTGTAACCTCCGGGTTTGCCGGTACAGCAGCAGTTTCTACTATATTATTAAGATAGTTTTCAAGATTTGTATAGCCGTTTGCCGCAAAAGCCTTGCCGTCCTCCGGATTGTTCTTGTCAAGACCGTTCTTGTCCTCATATTCATCGGGCATACCGTCACGGTCTGTGTCTGTCGGCGCTTCTGCCGAATTGAGCTCCGGCCAGCCGGCAACCTCGTTTTCGTTATTAATTGAGCGGCCTGTGCCGTTCTTGGCATCGTTTATAACTTTTGCGTCATAGCTGTCACGCTTCGGAATAATTGCTCCTGCGCCCTCAAGCACTTTTGCATACGCATTCTCTGCTGTGTCGATATTATCCATAGGAATGAGATAATCATACACGGGTTCATCGGGGAATACCGGCGTTGAATTCTCTCCGTAATCAACACCCTTTAAATTATCATTTGTGACTTCGGCATTGCCCTCAAGAACGTTTCCTGAAAAATAGTAAATGCCTGTTGCGGGATTCCAAATTCTGTCAAGCACATAATTATTGGTGATAGGGCCCGACTTGTAGTAATTATTGATTACGTTTACCGTAACACCCTCGCCGCCGTAAGCATTGTTAAAGCCCCAGTTATAAATAACGTTATTTACCATATCGTTATCTGCCGAGCCCTTAAATTCCGGGTGAGAATTGTTTGCAGCGTAATATCTCGGCAGTCGGCTTGTATGCGTTGCGACAAGATTATGATGATATGTAGTGTTTGCACCGCCCCATATTCCACCGTAGCCGTGACGGCCTTTTGCATGAACTGCCATAGCCAGACTTTCGGAAATCACACACCACTGAACGGTAGTATTTGCAACTCCGTACAGTGACATCGTTTCGTCTGTAGACCAGCTTGTTGAGCAATGGTCAAGAATTATATCTTTGTTATACCTTGCGAAAACTGCGTCGTTTTCCGCATGCGAAATGTCACCGGGACGGAAGCGCATATAACGGATTATGACATTGTCGGCCGCAATAACTATATTATAGTCGCCGACACAGATACCGTCGCCCGGCGCTGTCTGACCTGCGATTGTGATGTTCGGCTGCTCCAGTCTCAGCGCGGATTTCAAGTGTATAGTACCCGATACGTCAAACACAATTGTTCTGTTCGGTCGGCTTATTGCGTCACGCAGCGAACCCTCGCCGTCATCGTTCAGATTAGTAACATGATATACCTCTCCGCCTCTGCCGCCTGTTGTATACTTACCGCCGCCCTCGGCTCCGGGGAAAGCAGCAAGGTCTGCCGCTTTCGCCTGTTCAGGAGTCATAAGAGCGGAATTTTCCGACTGCTCCGCCGCAAAGACGCACGGAACCGTACATAATGCCATGGCAATCGCTATAACCAATGAAGCAATCCGCTTTAAGTTAGGATTTCTGTTCATAATTATTTTCCCTCTTTCTGAAAATCAGTTACTGTACGACATTTACTGTTTCAACAGATACGCCGTAAACGTCAATACCGTCTGCGGCATAAATCTCAATAGTTCCCGGCGCGCCGTCATAGGTGTATTTAAAAGCAGCGCCTGCCAGAACACTATATTCTGTACCGTTTATAAACAAGGAACGAGTAGAGCTTGAATTTGCCGAAGCCGCGTACACAGTAATGTTTGCCCCGGTCTTTACCGGAACAGTCAACGCACCCGCCTTATTCTTATTCAGGCGTATTCTGTTGGTGAAGGATATACCGTCAACAGTTTTGCTTCCCGTTTTAAGCTCCGCTCCGCTTGCAACAGTTATTTGCTCTCCGCTGAGCTCGCTGCCGTCTGAGGTTGTTGTTCCGTCAACAGTAAACGCTCCGCTTATTGCGCTTATTCCTTTAAACGTATACCAGCTTGTTGATTTTTCAGCCTTGACGCTTGGCTCTGCGACAGCAACCGTCACATTATCTACATAATATTTTCCGCTTGCGTCGGACACCGGCTCAAAGTATACAGCCTTTGTAACGGGCGTTTTCTTTGCTGTATTAATCTGGGTTCTGAACTCACCCGAACCGCTTATATCCATCGGTTTAGCGTCTACCAATACAGTTCCGTCAGACTTTGTCACCGTCAACTTGGCAACGGTGTTTGCCACGGCATCTACATCAGTGGAAACAGCAATACTATACCAGCCGTCCGCAGCATCCCACTGACCCATCTCGGCTGTACCGTTTGAGTATATCTTTCCGTCATCGGCAAAGGTAATCTTGTATGCCTTATCCGACTCTCCCGTCTGGAAATATACATTCATTGCCGGCTCATCGCCCGTCAGCAGGACATCACAGCTAAACTGCGGAACATAAGCATCTGACATATTATATTCACGGAAGATATAGCGGTCTCCTGTATAATCATCTGTCGGCTCGATTGCCATAATACCGGTTTCATTGCCGCCTATTCCGGTTGTCCATGTCGGACGGAGAACATTCTTCTCCTGCATCTGCCACAACCAGTCAAGACCGTAATCAAAGTTCCAGCTTATCACTTCTGAAGCCTTTGAAATAACCGGCTTTGACGTTCCGTCATACGCTTCACACAACGGAATCATTTCTTCAAGATTATTCCAGAGGAATACCTTGTAGCTTTCGCCTGCAACCTGACCTATATATGTTGTATCCTCAACCGCATCAGCCTCCAACTCATCGACCAAAGCGCCGTCCGCATTATATCCGCAGACGATAAGCTTTCCGCCCGGGAAGCCGCTGCCTTTATTTATTGTAACAACTCCGTCCTCATAGCTCTTGATATATGTATCATCGCTTGATTCGCTTATCTTAACATTTTCAAGACCGAGCCAGCCTGCATCAGGAACATTGGTTTCATCATAATCCGCAACCACGCCGAAGCCCATATAATACTCATCGCCCAAATCTTCACACTTCACACTCGTGAGCAGGGTCTTTGTTGTATATATTGTTGCACCGTTTTCAGTCTGATAAATATTGATTGTATCTCCGACTTTTTCAGCGATAAAGTAAAGGTTTGCGCTTTGACCCGTCTTATCCGTTACATCAGCAACAACCTCCGCTGTATTGCTGCCCTCGGCTCTCCTGATAAGCTGATATTTCAGATTTCCGTCACTACCGACACTACCTCCGAAAAAGTAAGTTGTACCGCCCGGATTAAGAGGATCAGCATAAAGATCGCTTCTGAATACAACACCAAACTGCTTGCTGCTCTGCATACGGCTTCTGTAATACATTCTCATATCACCGCTGAACTTTTGTGTGAGATATGCAAAATTATCATAGCTGCCTGTTCCTATCGAACCGCCCACTCCTGAAATTTTATATGTATAATCATCGGTCACTGTAACATACGGCGGAATATCGCCCGGGGCCTCGCCTACCACTGATAACTGCCATGGCGCAGGATCCTGAGTAATTGCAACCGTTTGGAAATCACTGCCCTTACCTAAGTTTTCATCAAAGCAGTATGCCGTGAGAGTAGCTCTTTGCGAAGTGGTAAAGGTCACAGGAATTGATATTGTTTCCTTACTCGTTATATTTACCTGCTGCGAAGCAATCGGAGCATCGTCCAGATACAGCCATATTTCTGTTACAGGCACATTCTTAGCTGAGTCAGGCTCTACCGTAACACTTACCGAATCACCTGATAATCTGAGCTGACCTATTTCGGGCTGAAGCTGTATCTTAGGTTCAGTCTGCTCCTGTGATAATTTCAGCATACTCAGCTTTGATACAGTTCTCGAATCACCTACGACAACTGCGCCGATGTTGAGACTATCGTCCGAAACCGTCAGCGAAGCGACTGCATTATCCTCTAAATCGGCAAGGCTTGTTCCTGCATAAAGCGTTATGCTGTTGCCAATACGTGAAATCTCAAACAGAGTGTAATCTTCAGCCGGATATGCGCCTGTCCAGATCTGCTCACCTTCATCGCCCGATGTGCTGTAACAAATCTGCTGATTAAAGCTGTCATCATAAATTTTTATAACATCAAAACTGATTCCGCTTGCCCCTGAACCTGAAATTCCTGTCTTTACTCCGCTTACTGCATTTGAGATATTATCAATTTTTGTAACCAGCTTGAAGTCTCCCGAAACCTGCTGTGTCAAAGATGAATTTTTCAGCAATGTGTAGCTTTCGCCGTCGTAGGACGCGCCGCCGACGGAATTCCAGCCCTGAGCCTGCTCCGCTCCGATAATGCAAAGCTGCACAGGAGCGCTGAGAATATAACTTCCATCGGATTTTACAGCTTTTGCAACTATGCTGTTATCACCAGTCGGAAGATTTGAAACAGCTGCCGACCAAACACCGTCTTGGTTTGTCTCAGAAACAGCAACAACCGTATTATTGCAGTAAAATTCAACCTTCGCTACGTCTGCGGACTTTTCACCGCCGATGTTCGCTTTAAGCTCTACGGCTTGGCTGTTATTATAAATATTACCAAACTCCTCAACAGCAACCGTTACATCATCGGGCTGCGGATTTGTTATTGCTTCCTCAACATAAATTTCAAGCCATGTAAGACCGTCAGGACCTATATTTGTACCATCGAGAGGATTTGACTTATTAAGTCCCATTTTATCCTCCCATGTATCGGGAATACCATCGCCGTCGGTATCATATGACGCATCTCTGGTCTCCTCTGTAAGCGCCGAGTATCCTCTGTCGTCATAATCAGCCTCCTGACCTGCCGGAACTCCGTCAAGCGGGTCGTCAACAAGACCAACACTGCCTTTGCTGCCTGTCGGCGCTGTTCTGCTGACAACATTGCTTACAATTCTCTCGTCAATCTTGTCACGCTTCGGGAGAGTAGCTCCGGCGTTGGCTATAACCTTATCGAATACTGCGTCAGTATCATCAAGAGTAATCGGATATTCGGCGGTATATGTCTGATACTGCTCATCAGGGGTCTTGATAACCATGTTTGTCTTGTCGGTTGTATCGTAGAACTTTGTATCAACATATACACCTGTATGCAGGTCGTCCTGCCAGTTATTCAGATTAACCTGCTGCGCCGCCGAATAATCCGGGTCATCTGCCTCAACGTCAATCTTGTTGCCCACAGCGTATACGCTGCCCAGCATATTTGTCTGATACTTCTGACCGACAGACAGCTCAAAAATTCTTGCACGCTTTCCGGCAGGTGTAGCCGGACCCGGACGGTAAATATTGTTCTGAATATATGTCTTTGCTCCGTTCTCTGTTCCATAACCTGCCTTATCGCCCCAGTTATAGAACACATTGTTCTTGATATCAACCAAGGTTTGTGAGTCCGTATATCCGGCAGTCATTGCAACAGTCTCGGAAGTACCTATTTTCGGATTACGGCTCTTATGGCTTGCAATCAGGTTATGATGCACCGATAGGTTAACTCCGCCCCATATTGCGGCATAGCTATGCTCACCCTTATCGTGTACACTTTGGTTTAAAGCCTCTGCGATAATGCTGTTCTGTATAGTTACATCTTTAACCGCATATGCCGAAAGGTTCTCGTCCGTTCCCCATGAGACCGAACAATGGTCAAGGATTACGTTTTGACAGTTGTCGGTTATCTCCAGTCCGTCACGAGCCGGCGTCACAGTTCCGTCCTCATGCTGCGAACCTACACGGAAGCGCAGGTATCTTAAAATTACATTATCAGATCCGACTTTAATATTGTCACCTCTGAAACAAATTCCGTCGCCGGGCGCAGTTTGTCCGAGTATTGTTATATTTCCTTTGCTTATGGATACATTAGATTTTAAATCCACATATCCGGAAACATCAAAAACAACAATTCTGTTCGGTTTAGAAACGGCATCCCTGAACGATCCCTCTCCGCTGTCGTTTAGGTTTGTAACATGGTATACCTCGATTTGTGCGCCGTCGTCCAATGCGCCTCTGGCTCCGCTTGCGTACATACCGCCGCCTTCTGCGCCTTTGAATGCCACAACCCTTGGGGACGTTTCCGATGCTGCATCAAAGTCTGAACCACCGCTTTGTGCAAATGCTGCAGACGGAATTCCAACGCTTCCGATTACAACAGCCGCCGAAACACACAGCGCGCCAAGTTTCTTAATACATTTGTTTTTCATAGCGTTCTCTCCTTTTTGCCTGTTCGCTTTTACTGTACAGCTAACGTATATTATTGACCTTAGCCGCTTTGATATAATCTCTTGGTTAGTTCTGCCACATCAAGGATGTGGCTTCCCTAATCCCTAATCCCTATGTTCCTACGTTTAAACACCAATACCGCGGCGAATTTATGAAAATTCACCACGGTAAGGCTTAGATTATAGTTCAAATTTGTCTAATATTAAGGCAACGCATATCATATGCTATCTATTCATCTCGTCCTGATGACCTGTAGCCTTATGGCTCTTTATAATACCGTCAATTTCACCGAGGCTGCTTACAGCCATATCGCCCAGAACTGTGTTCTTAACTGCCGACATCGCATTTCCGTATTCAACAGCCCTCTGCATATCATCGCAGGTAATCATTCCGTAGAGCGCGCCTGCCAGATATGCGTCACCGCTTCCGACACGGTCAACAACCTCAATATTATTATACGGCTCTTCTTCGTAGAACTTGCCGTCGTAGTATATCTTAGACGAGAAATTATGTATCTTGGGACTGATGACCTCACGGCGAGTTGTTGCAACGACCTTGCAGCCGTAATCATCGCAGTAGCTCTTCATAATCTCTTCAAGAGTTCCTGTCTTTTGGAGCATACGCCTTGAGGTCTCCTCCGAAACAAACAGAATATCCACATACGGGAAAATCTTTGTAACGGTTTCTCTTGCAGTCGCCTCGTCCCAGAGTGACGCACGGTAGTTTATATCAAATGAAATTATCGTACCGTTTTCTTTGAACTTCTTGATAATCTCAATAGTAGTCTCTCTGAGTTCCTCATCTATTGCCAGGGTAATACCGCTGACATGGAACACAGAGGTCTTGTAGAACACCGAGGGAGGAATTTCATTAACCCTCAGGGTTGTCATTGACGACCTTGCTCTGTCATACACAACCGATGATTTTCTCGGATATGCTCCGGTTTCGTAATAATAAATACCGAGACGCTTTTCGGGTGAAGTATCATAGACGATCATATCGTCGCTGACATCACCGTATCTGATCATATTCTTAACAAAGTGACCGATCTTGTTCTCGGGAAGCTTTGTGATAATAGCGCTTCTGATACCCAAAATAGCGCTGCCGCTGGCAACATTAAGCTCTGCGCCGCCGGCTCTTTTGTCAAAAACGTAGCTCTGTGAAATCTTATCTGTTCCCGGAGGCGAGAGGCGAAGCATAACCTCGCCCATTGTCACCAAGTCATATTCTCTGTCTCTCTTAATAAAATCCATAAGGCTTTAACCTCCCTGTCTTATATAATACGCTCTTAAATCACTAAACCTCTATACCGAAATAATTCTTTGCGTTATTGAAACAAATTCCCTTGACTATTGTTTCAAGAGTATCCATGTCGGACGGGAACTCTCCGTCCTCAACCCATGTGCCTAAGATATTGCACATAATTCTTCTGAAATACTCATGTCTTGTATAAGATAAGAAGCTTCTGGAATCTGTGAGCATACCAACGAACTTGTTAAGCGCGCCGAGATTTGCAAGAGCCTTCATCTGGTCAGTCATTCCGTCACGCTGGTCACAGAACCACCAGCCCGAACCAAACTGAATTTTTCCGCCTGCGCCTGCGCCCTGGAAGTTGCCGAGCATTGTACCTATAACGTAATTATCCTTTGGATTGAGTGTATAAAGTATAGTCTTAGGCAAATTGTCGGTCTTTTCCATTGCGTTTAAGAGATTTGACAAATCCTGTGCAATTGAGTAGTCAGCGATTGAGTCAAAGCCTGTGTCTGCGCCCAGTATATCAAACATTCTGGTGTTGTTGTTTCTGAGTGCGCCGATATGAAGCTGCATAGCCCAGTCAAGCTCGGTGTACTTCTTGGCAAGGTCAATGAGAACTGATGACTTAAAGCCCTTAACCTCATCATCAGTGATAGGCTCGCCGTTCATCGCCTTTTTGAAAACAGCATTTGCGTCAATGCCTTCACAGTACGGAACGCCGTCAAGAGCATGGTCGCTGATGCGGCAACCTGCCTCATGGAAGAAGTCGATCCTGTTATAAGCCGCCTTTATCATATCGTCATACGAATTAATCTCAATGCCCGAAGCCTCCGACAGCTTTGCAATATACGAAACGAACGTCGGCTTGTCAATGTTAATCATAAAGTCAGGTCTGAATGCCGGCAGAACCTTTGCCTTGATATGACACTTCTCGGCAATCTTTTTGTGCCACTCAAGGGAATCAATAGGATCGTCTGTTGTGCAGATAGCCGCAACATTGGAGTTGTTAATAAGATATGAGGGGCTCATATTTGTTTCTTTTATTACGGCGTTTGCCTTGTCGAATATTTCGCGGGCGGTATCGGCACGGCAGATAGTGTCTATACCAAAGTATCTCTGTAGCTCAAGATGCGTCCAGTGATAAAGCGGATTGCCTATACCATACTGAAGCGCCGAGCAAAATGCGTTAAATCTGTCAAAGTCAGACTGCTGATTACCGGTTCTGTGACCGGTCATATACTTTTCGTCTATGCCCATAGAACGCATATAACGCCACTTATAGTGATCTCCGTCAAGAAATATCTGAGTTATACTCTCAAACGGCTTGTCTTCATACATCTCCTGAGGACTCAGGTGACAGTGATAGTCAAAAATCGGCATATCGGCCGCAAAATCATGATACAGCTTCTTTGCAGTATCATTATGCAGCATAAAATCCTTGTCCATAAACTTTTTCATTTTAAATTACCTCCATTTAATTGATTCAGAATATGATTATACTTCAAAAATTATTATTTACTTAATTTAATGCACAGTTAAACTTACACAGATTTACATATGATATTATACACTATTTCTATGGTGAATTGCAATAGTTTTTTAACACATTTAACAAATTATTTTCATACATATTAACAAAAAATTTCCCGAGTGTATATTATCAAACCGCTTCAAATCCGAGCATTCCGAGGGTTTAGCAATTTTTCTGTATTTTCCAAAAAAACTATTGATTTATTGCCACGGATATGATATAATGCGTGTGTACTTAGAAAATGGAGGCATGCATTATGGGACTACCGGAAGGTCGAGATATATATATTGAACGAGAAGAAAACGATAAGCCATATGTAATGAAAAATTCTCATATGCATGATTACTATGAGATATATTATCTTATGGCAGGAACCCGGCGATATTTTATTAATCATACGCTCTACAATATGGAACCCAGCGATGTAGTATTGGTGGACAAAAACGACTTACATATGACCACAATGATTTCATCTGAGCATTACTATGAAAGATATCTTATAACATTCAACGATAACTTTGTCAGCCGGGTATGTGAACACATTGACAAAGATGTTTTTCTCAGTGCGTTTAAGGCAAGAAAGGTTCATGTGCCTGTTTCAAAGCGTTACGCTTTCGAGGGTCTTCTCCATAAGCTGAGTGCGGAATGTGACAAGAATGACGAATATTCGGCATATTTGGCTCAGTCACACCTGTCAGAAATCATAATTTTCCTCGACAGATGCGCCGGTCACAGTGTTGCTCCGTTTGATGATATCAGCGTTCATGAGGAGCGAATTCAGCAGGTTTGCAAGTACATAATCAACTACTACAACCAGCCGATTACTCTGGCTGAAATTTCTAAAATGGCATATATGAGTCCGACATACTTTTCAAAGAAATTCAAAAAGGTTACGGGGTTCGGATTTAATGAATATTTGAACAATGTGCGCATAAAAATGGCGACAAACATGCTTATTGAAACGCAGTATTCGGTCACTGAGATAGCAAGGTTCTGCGGCTATAAGGACAGCAACTACTTCGGCGACGTTTTCAAAAAGATAATGGGCGTTTCACCCAGCAAATACAGAAAAACAAATTATACGTTTTAATTCAAAATGGCTGCTGCGTTACTCACCGCAGCAGCCATTGTTTTTGTAATATAAATTGTAGTTTAAATTAATAAAGCCAGACCCAGTTCCGCCCGCCTAGCCCGGGCGGGTAACATCTTCCCCTCCGGGGAAGCCGTTATTAGGGGCGCTGCCCCTAAAACCCCGTATTCAGGGGTATTAGGGGATGAAATCCCCTAAATCGCGTCTCCTGTAAGGAGACACGATAGAGCGCTCGGGGCGGAGGCGGCTATGACCGGACTTGCGGAGCAAGTGCGTATGCACTATATCATGCGACTTTTTCATAGCAACTAAGGTCAATAACAAACGTGAGTTGTATAACAGAGCGCAATAGGGTGGGCGAACTGCTCGTCAAACTATAATTTATCAACGCATCCCCTTTAATTTTCATGACGAAATATTGATTTTCCGTAACTCTGAGCCAGCCTGTTAAACGGCGGCTCCTTTAATTCCCGTCAATCCAATTCTTTTCAATTTCCGCTTTCAACTCACCGAACATATTAATATATATTTCTTTAGTTTCCTGCACGATGCCAAGCGCAATATCCTCATTGTACGAATGTGCCACATTATTTCGAGCTGACAATGCTTTGAGCCACGCGTCGCTGTCATTTATCATTCCCGCCTGATATGCTGTCTTGATAATCGTTCTGGGCGAGCCTGTCGCACTGCCGGTATGTCCGTAGTTTTCAAGCAATTCCTTCATTAACTTCCAGGACTGCTCAAATGCTATTTCAAACAAACCCACGAGCCCCGTCAGCGTAACCGTATCATAAGGCGGTTCTAATTTTACTGCTTCTGACAAGTTCTTATACGCACGGCAGAAATTCTCATATTTTTTCATAAATAACAACTCCTTCGCGGTCGATTGATTCGACCAAATCCTCTTGAACGGGCTTATCCATATGAACAACATCGAATTTAAGCAATGTCGGAACAAATTCTTCAACATCAATACCGAATTCTTCCGTGTTTCCGCCGTACACTGCAAGGTCAATATCACTGCGTTCTTTGTAATCACCCCGCGCACGTGAACCGAACAGAGTTATGCGGTTAACCCCATACTGCTTTCCTATATCGATAATAGAGGTTAATACCTTATCCGTCAAGCCAAAATCACTCATTCAAATATTCCTCCGTCCGCTTCCTGATTCCCAACATTAACCACCGCAAAACACTTAATCAATATATGCTCTTACTCTGAATTCAACACCGCAGTTTTGAGCAATTTTTCTGCATTCCTCAATATCTTCATCGGGCATTGTCTTGTCGACTACCGAGAACACAACCCTGTCCACATATCTGTTTGCAAGCTTTGCGAATTCCTGCAGCGCCTCAAAAGCCTGCTCGCCGTAGCGGCTTTTACAAAGCTCCTGATACTCTTTGGCATTGGGTGCGTTGAGGCTGACAGAAACAACGTCTATCACACCTTTCATGTCAGGTGTGACATCTCTGCCGCAAATCAGGTTAGCCTGACCGTTTGTATTGATACGTATCGGCATATCCGGACAAGTCTGCTTTATCCACCTTGACACATCAATCAAGTCGTCAAATCTTTCCGTCGGCTCGCCGTATCCGCAAAACACAACCTGGTCGTATTTGCTCATATCCCGTTTTTCAAAATCCTGTTTAATCTCCTCAACAGTCGGTTCACGGTCAAGCCAGAGATTATCCTCGCCGTTAACATTGTCATGCTTGTTTCTGACGCAGAAAGAACAAGCGTTTGAACACCTGTTTGTAATGTTTACATACAATGATTTATGATACTCATAAGTTATAGTCATATTCTTACTTCCTTCGCTATATTTTAGAATGTAATATTATTTATATCAGCTGGTTATATGCCATAAATACCATGCCTTTTTCAAAATCTATTGCCGGCTGAACAACATCCGAAAGCATATAGATTCCGGAATCGGTTTCTTCCTCCGCAGCGTCAAGCACAACCGTAAACACCGCTCCGGCTCCGGGATAATTCGACACAAGAATTTCTCCGTTCATATTTTCTGCAAGCTTTTGGCATACTATAAGTCCGCAGCCCTTATATACCTGCACATCATTAACGCCTTTTTCGAGTTCGGTTATCTTTTTGTTCATCACTGCGGAAATCTTTTTAATATCAACGCCAATTCCGTAATCAAGCACGGATACCGCGACCTTGTTATCCACATGATTCAGAATAACTTCGATACGTTTTTTGACAGAATGTGCGTGCATCAGAGCATTTACGATTAAATTCGTCAAAACCATCAAAAATTCGGTTGAGTTGATGCGTGCGTATATGTTTTTCTTGACGTTATTTTTAAACACAATTTTTTCAGATACGGTCTGCGGCATGATTTTCTGTACATACTCAATATATTCTTTAAGCATACGCCGCATGTCTGTCCGTATTCGTATTATGTCCTCTGCTTCGTTCGGCTTGAATATTTCGCTGATGCTTCTGACCCTGAAAGCTGTTTCACAGACAATGCTGTTGATACCGGCAAGGCGCAGCATATCGTCATTGGCCAACATATTTTCTTTCATAATTGTATTCACAACGCCGACAACAAAATACGCCATATCTTCGACAACCTTAGTGATAATATTATTTTTATCGTTAAACACTTTGTTTACGCCCGGACAATTAAGGTATGCCTTTTCCTTTTTAGTCAGATTATGAATAAACTTCCTGAACTCACTTTTCTTAATTTCACCGAGACCGCCGTCTACATTCATCAATCCATTTGACCTTGCCTCATAATCATTAAACATTTTTAACGTTCCTTTCGGTTATATATAATTATAATAACATAACTTATTCGATTTTTCAACCGTCATATGAGATTTATATGTTTTATATTTTTATCACTTAAATAATTGCTTATTTTGTTTATTTTTACCTTGAAAAATCAGGTGTTAAGAAGTATAATATTAAAAGTATGACTTATTTACATAAGTAGATAGAACCCGCGAACACACAGCGGTGTTATGAATGTTTATACAAAAGGAGAAATAATTGAAATGCTGACTTTAGACAAAGTTTATCATGCTGCACACGTACTTAAAGAGGTCATCAGACCTACCGAGCTTATAAGAACGTCAAGAATGTGTCCGGACTGCAACCTGTACATAAAGACCGAAAATCTTCAGGTAACCGGTTCATTTAAGGTAAGAGGCGCATACTATAAGATCTCTCAGCTCTCTGACGAAGAAAAGAAAAAGGGTGTTATCGCTTGCTCTGCCGGCAACCATGCGCAGGGCGTGGCGCTTGCGGCGGCAAGAAACGGGATAAAGGCAAAAATATGTATTCCTGACGGTGCGCCCATATCAAAGGTTGAAGCGACAAAGAGCTACGGTGCGGACGTATGCCTTGTCGAGGGTGTATATGACGACGCTTACGAGAAAGCCGTATCTCTCGTTGAGGAGACCGGCGCAACCTTTATCCATCCGTTTGATGATGAAATGGTTATTGCCGGTCAGGGTTCAATCGGTCTTGAGATAATAGATCAGCTGCCTGAGATTGATGCGGTTGTCGTTCCTGTCGGCGGCGGCGGACTCATCAGCGGCGTTGGCTTTGCTCTCAAATCGCTTGACCCTGATATCAAAGTTTACGGCGTCCAGGCTGAAGGCGCTCCGTCTATGAAACGTTCAATAAGTGATAACAAAATTGAGACCTTGAGCGACGTTCATACTATAGCCGACGGTATTGCGGTAAAGACTCCGGGTGACAATACATTTGAGCTTTGTAAAAAATACGTTGACGATATAGTAACCGTATCCGATGACGAAATTTCCACGGCAATACTTGAGCTTATTGAACGTGAAAAGCTGATTGCCGAAGGTGCAGGTGCAACATCGGTCGCTGCCGTAATGTTTAACAAAATCCCCGTTAAGGGTAAGAACGTAGTATGCCTTGTATCCGGCGGCAACATAGATGTAACCATACTTTCAAGAGTTATTAACAGAGGTCTGCAAAAAGCAGGACGACTCGCCGAACTCGTTATTGAGCTGACCGATAAGCCCGGACAGCTCCTGGGCGTCTCGAAGATTATCTCAAGCTACGGCGCAAATGTTGTATCACTTGAACATAACCGCTCAGACGAGAGACTTGATATAAACGACTGCGTTCTGAGAATTTCAATCGAGACCAGAAACCAGGCGCACCTTGATGAAATAAAAGACGCTCTCACCAAAAACGGTTATAAAATCAGATAATAAATAAATTAATTTTTGGAGGTAAAATAATATGAACAAAATTCACACAAACAATGCTCCCGAAGCAATAGGACCATATTCACAGGCCGTTGAATCAAACGGTATGATTTACACATCGGGACAGATTGCAATCAATCCGGCAGTCGGAGATATAGAGGCAAAGGACATTCAGGGTCAGACCGAACAGGTCATGAAAAATCTGGGCGCTGTTCTTGAGGCTGCGGGTTCTTCGTTTGATAAGGCGGTAAAGACCGTATGCTTTTTGGCAGATATGAATGATTTTGCCGCATTTAACGAGATATACGGAAAATATTTCACATCAAAACCTGCACGTTCATGCGTTGCTGTAAAGTCGCTTCCCAAGGGTGCACTCGTTGAGGTAGAAGTTATAGCTGAAAAATAATTTCTGAAATAATTCCAGTAGGAAATTGTTAAAAAGTTGAGCCTCTCCATAGGGGAGGCTCATTATGTAACCAATATGTTTGAGACCGGGCGGCTAATTATAACCGCCTATACTTATTTGTGCAAATTGTAGTTTATATGCGGATTATTGCAAGCAAAGCTTGCAGCCGAACACCGCCTGTGCAATGGGCGGTAATGCAAACTGCGGTAGGGCGGCTTGCCGCCACGATAGGTGC
>OIXH01001264.1_pt1 | contig 29061 bp, 25 predicted proteins | sample 1587741 | NCBI WGS metagenome assembly OIXH01 (sample SAMEA3888916, study PRJEB22519) | human gut metagenome | biome: human gut; feature: human-associated habitat; material: faeces | place: Denmark | collected 2011 | reverse complement strand
ATGATATCAAATACAAGGAGGTTTTGTATGATACAGATTAGACCAGTTTCGGATTTGCGTAATAATTTTACTGAAGTAGAAAAAGCCGTCGAGTGTGGAGAGCCAGTGTACTTGACGAAAAACGGCTATGGCACTATGGTTGTACTTAGCATAGAGGCGTACTCAAGCCTGACAGATGGCGTTGAAGCAGCACTTGACGCTGCTGACAGATATGCAGAAGAGAATGATAGAAGATATTCACATGAGGAAGTTTTTTCTAATCTCAGAAGGAGGATAAATGGCTGATACAAAATATACATTGAGATATCTGCCATTGTTCTATGACGATTTAGAAGAGAAGGTTGTGTATATTGCTGAAAAACTGCATAATGCGAAAGCTGCACATGATTTACTTGATGTAGTAGAAAATGCAATATTGGAGAGACAGCCCGTGGCAGAGTCGTTTGAACCATTATATTCTTTCAGGGAACATCGTTATCCATATTACAGAATCTATGTGAAGAATTTTGTAATTTATTATGTTGTAATAGACGATGAGCAGGATAATAAGATTATGGAAGTCAGGCGCATTTTGTATAAAAAGCAAGACAAAAAATTCCTGCTATGAGTGCTATGAGATATAAAAATATTGAGCATCTGATTTACCTGTAATATAATATGTAAGGCAAAATGATGCAAGAAACCGTAGGTCAATAAGCCCCCACAAGTATGTTATATGTGGGGACTTATTTTAATTTTAGAGAGAGTATTATGCCTTGTGTGAGACTATCAATTAATTATCATGGTGATGTATTATGGGTGTCATATACTTGACAATATATTTTGATGTGTTATTATAATAACATATTATGATTTTTTGTTTGGAGCAGAACCAGTGGTTTTACTTGGTGTTTATAGTCTTTTCTGGCTATAGAAAATTGATAAGTGTATTTCAAATATACTTATATTGATGATACAAATAATGTATTATGTCGTCGCTTAGAGCGGCGTTTTTTTATGCCTTTAAAAAGGCTGATTATATTGCATTTGTGGTTAATCACAATGTGATAGAAGTACCTCGTGGGTACAGCCAAAAGTATCGATTAGATACAGGCAAAAGATTAATTCCACTAGGAAGGAAGTGCTGCAGACAGCTCACATTTTCCTAGATTACGGAAAGGCTACTGTCTTTTCGCAGTCTGCTTAAGCAGACAGATGTTTTAGATGGTGTCTTGATGTTGGAACGAGACATCATCTTTTTTTATATTCCATTTAATGTCGGAGTATAACGAACCTAAAGGGGTTTCCCTTATGGTTACTTATTTTGTAGCCAGAGAGGGAAATCTAAATTACAAGGATTCTCTTTCTGTTTATATAGAGTGAAAGAAAATAATAACAAGAAGGAGTGTTGTGATATGGCAAATGGTTATCATGAGGTAAAAAAACATCAGCCATGTTTAATCTGTGGCACAGCTGATTGGTGCTGCCGAGTACCCGCAGAAGACGGTTATGGCGATGTGCATATCTGTAAGAGGTATACAGATCCGCGAGTAAATGCAGCAAATCCAGAAGGAGATGTTATTGGCTATGACGGAAAATTGTATGTCTTTCTGGGCGTAAGCAGAGCAGGCTCAGGAATATACAGACCAGAGGATGAAGTTGCGGAAGCCGAGGCACATGGATTCCATGTGTGGAGAAAAGGAGCTCATGATGTTGATGCTGTTCAGGGAAAACGACAGTTTAAGAAAGAGCTTATTCCTGTCGGCATTGTGGAAGAAGCAGACGATGAGAAGAAAGATTTGGCTTATCGAATGCTTATGAGCTTTTATCCATTAAAGGCAAGTCACCGGGTATGGCTTGAAGGTGACGGCTGGCGGGATGTTTTTTTCGATAACAGCATGTTATGTTCATTTCCAGCTGACGACTGGATGGAATATTACCACAAGAAAACATCATTTGATGTTTTGGAGGCGAATGACCTCCCATCAAGGAGCAGCGTATGTGCAGCCATTATTAATGAGCTGGGTTCGGATGCGTTGCTTGGTGTTCCCGGCTTTTATTTAAAGAAAGATAAAAGAACTGGAGAAAAATATTGGTACTTTGAAGCCAGATCCGGAATAGGCTTCCCTCTCTTTAATGAGAAGGGACAGATAGTTAGAATCCGTGTGCGTATGGACTTTATGGATATAAGTAAATCTTATCAGAAAGACGATAGAGGATTATACTTTATATCCGAGGACGATAACTTAAAAAGGTATGTTTCGTGGAAGGGCGTTATGAAATTAAACCCTGACGGAACACTGGAAAAGGAAACTGATAAAAAGTACCGCTGTACAGGAAAGTACAGAGGCATGTCCTCATTCCTGCAGGTTGATAATGTAGAAGCCGGTACATACACTAACTTATATGAGTGTGGTACAGAGGGCAGTAACATAGTCGGTCTGATTAAGAGTAAGGACAGTAATCCGGTCATGGCTATACTTACAGAGGGTGAGAAGAAGGGAATCGTTGGAAGTACTCTTCTTAAAGTTCCATTTTGTATATTGCCAGGCGTAAACAGTTATACAAAGCTGTTTGAGACCAGGATTGGAAAAAACATACTGGAGTATCTTATAAACTCTGGTGTACAGTTTTTCGCAATCGCATATGATGCGGACAGACTAACGAATATCAATGTATTGCGGTCTGAAAAGGGGCTTGCAATGAGGCTCTTGAGAGAAGGACTAAAGCCACTCATTTTTACATGGGATGAAAAATTGGGTAAAGGTCTTGACGATGCATTGATTAAAAATGCCCAGTTGATGGCAACAGAACTGACTATAGATAATATTGAAGAGTATTATCAAAAGTTGGGTTTGTAAATGGATTTAACACGCCGTGAGCATGAAATCCCCCACCTCTATAGGTGGTGGGATTTCTTGCTCACGGCGTTTCTTGACTTTTGTGACTTATAGTATTACAATATAATTACAAATCAGTCGTAGTTGATATAGAGGTTGTAAATATAATGGAATTAGATAATAATAATCATTCAGTATTCATGTTACATTATCATCTTATTATGTGTGTGAAATACCGTAATAGTGTAATAGATGATAATATTTCAAGTCGCCTTAAAGAAATATTTGAAAAGATAGCTCCTTCTTATAACATTACACTGGAAGAATGGAATCACGATATTGACCATGTACATATTCTTTTCAAAGGACAACCAAATACTGAAATAAGCAAATTTATTAATGCTTATAAGTCTGCAAGTAGCAGGCTTATTAAAAAAGAATTTTCGGATATTAAAGCAAAATTATGGAAAGAAATGTTTTGGTCACAGAGTTTTTGCCTCTTGACTACAGGTGGAGTAACGATAGATATCATTAAACAATATATACAATCACAAGGAAGAAAAAATGGCAAATAAAGCAATTAAGTACAGATTATATCCTACAACTGAACAGCGCGTTATGTTTGCAAAGACCTTTGGCTGTTGTCGTAAGGTCTATAATCTTATGCTTAAAGATAAGATTGAAAGCTATAAGATAACTGGTAAATTTGTTCTTACTACACCTGCTAAATATAAAACTGATTATCCATTTCTTAAAGAAGTGGATTCTCTTGCGTTAGCAAATGTACAATTAAATCTACAGGCGGCCTTTAGAAATTGTTTTGATAAATCCCACAAAATTAAGACTGGGTTTCCTAAATTCAAATCGGCAAAACATAGCCGTAAATCATATACAACAAATAATCAGAATGGAACTATTTTTATTACAGATAATAGTATTAAATTACCTAAAGTTGGTAAGATAAAAGCTGTTATTCACCGTAAGCCTGATAGTAACTGGATTCTTAAATCAGCTACAATATCACAAGATAATGATGGGAAATATTATGCATCCATACTTTTTGAATATGATAATACTAGCATTAATAACTATAAGACAGATATAAATAATGCAATAGGATTAGACTATGCTTCTGAAGGCTTATATATAGATAATAATGGTAATAAAGGCAATAACCATAAATATTACCGCGAAAGTCATAAAAAGCTTGCAAAAGCTCAACGCAAACTTTCTCGCATGAAAGGTTCTAAAAAGAATGAAATAAAATCCAATAACTACATTAAACAGCTTAATAAAGTTAATAAAATTCATAAACATATAGCAAATCAAAGACAGGATAATCTACATAAAATATCAACTGAGATAGCCAATCAGTATGATGTAGTATGTGTGGAAAGTCTCAATATGAGAGCTATGTCAAACAAAGGCTTTGGTAATGGAAAAGCTACATTAGATAATGGATATGGAATGTTTTTGAATATGTTAGAATATAAACTTGAGGACAGAGGAAAATACTTTGTAAAAGTGGATAAATGGTTTTCATCAAGTCAGTTATGTCATTGTTGTGGAACGGTTCATCCTGAAATGAAAAATCTTACAATCCGAACAATGAAATGTAACTGTGGCATGATTATAGGACGAGACCAGAACGCTGCTATTAATATTCTAAAAGAAGGACTTCGCATACTGAATAATTCTTATAAAATAGCTTAAAAATGAATATGGTAGGCTAGGAACTAGCCAAACTTATAAGCCTGTGGACACTGTGTAAGACGTTGTGATATGTATATTATATCCAATGCAGTAGTGGTTGAAACAGGAAGCTCTGACTTCTATAAGTCGGAGTAGTTCACTATAAAAAGATTCGATTATTGCAATGAAGAATGGTTGTATTTTATACTGGCAAACAGACTTTCTTATGAATATGTACAACAAAATTGTATGGAGAATAATCTTGATTCGAAATATGATTTAGTGATTGGCTCAATAGCAGATTCAAAGGTTTCTGAAATTGCAAGTCATATTCAGAATAAAGATGTGGCAATTGAGATGGTATCAGTGTATGATGTTCTTACAGAAGATGGAAGAACATTAGGTACGCAGATGTCCTTTCATACAGAGAAAGCTCTGACATCTATTGTATCTATGAAATGTGAAATAATAACTGGAGGTGTTTAAATGATGAATACAAAAGCTTTATCGTACATGAATTGTGTGATATTGAGTTTAATCAGACGATATGATTTATCGGAACAAGCAGCGACTAATGCTGTGAAAAAGAGTTATTTATACGAATCTCTTCAGAATGAGCCGGAAGAAACTATGCATGATTCTATTAATAGTTCCGCCGATGATGTGTATTATGAGATATTTGGGAAATTACCAATTAATTAATGTATCGCCGCTTACAGAAGACTGTCTTATTCCCTATAGGGAGAGACAGTCTTTTTTATTGCTTTTTCTTTTTGGATATAGTATATTATCTATATATTATTTGATTTTTTGTTTAAATCAACACGATGCTCGTGCTGATTGGTTTTCATGACACTGCTGATGTTATGATAGGAGGATATTTTCAACCAGGTTGATTGTGTGTATTAATGGACTTTGTGATTTTTCACAGAGTCTTTTTTTTATGCTTAGATTTAACCGTGTTGTTAATATAGATAAAAATCCACTCAGGTGGAAATATTAAATGGAGGTACCAGATATGGTAAAAAATGTCAGGAATGTAAATACATTCCAACAGACGGCAGGCAATTATGCCCGCTATGGAGCATTCTACACTAATACGGATATGATGTATCGTTGTGGCAGATTGCTTAAAATTGAAAACGAGGAAAATAAAGTCACAGTTGTTTTTGAGCCGCACATAGGCGATGGAACGGCTGTGACTTCTTTGCTTCGTGGAGCTGGAGCAGAGAGACATTCAATCGTTACATATGCAGTTGAAATTAACTGTGATACGGTTGAAAAGCTCAAGCAGACAAAAATCTCTAATCAGGAAGCTGATGAAGAGGGAAAGGTATGGGTAGATTATCTTTTAAACGCAGATACAACACATGGCATAATAATGAGCAATGCTAAAGTAGATTTGCTTTATGATAATCCTCCATATGGATCAGATGGCGAAACGAGATTTGAACAGGTAGCTGAGGAAACAACTTTTAAATATTTAAAGAGAAATGGAGTGCATGTATTTGTCATTCCATATTATCTGATATCGGATATGACTGATAAGACATATGAAAAGTTTGCTAAAAGTTATTTCAGCAGATATAAGCCTTTACATATCTTTAAGTTTGACGACGAGGTATACAAAGATTATAAGCAGATAGTTATAATCAGCCGTCGAAGAGATGCTATAGGCTGTATGCTTGAAGATTTCAAGGCTTGGATTGAGTCTGTTAATTCTCTCGAAAAAATTCCTTATTTACCAAAGGAAGACGAAGAAATTGATGAGAGATGGAGAGTTTTAGTCTCAAATGGAGGGGATGGTGTAGAGAAGTTCACCACAAAGGTTTTCCTTCCGGAAGAGGCGTTGCCATCATTGAAGAAGAGTAGGGTACTTTGCAGGGGCATATCAGATTTAGCCTGCATGGAAGCCTATACTTCTGAAATTGTTGGAAATCCACCAATTCCGCCTGCCGACGCAACTAAGTATGAGCTTATGGTGTGTGGTGTATGCGAGGGATTGGCTGGAAATGAAAATGAGGGAACTCTACATATTCAACGAGGCTATGTTGAACAGGTTGAGACCTCAAGAATTAAAGATAATGGACCGGGTAATGCGGATACTATAGAAGTAATAACCAGTAGTGAGGCATCAATCCATATCTTTGATTCGCAATTTAACTATATCGTTCTTAAAGCTGGTGCAGCTAATACAAGTACCGAAGATTCTAAGAGCGAAGAATGATTTGGAGGTTGCAGATATGCAGAAAGTTAAAATAGGTAGTGCCGAGATTTATATGGCATTTGCGGTTCTCTCTGAGGACCTTGAAAATATTAATTCCCGTCCGGACGCTGTTATTGTGGATTTATTTGACAGAAGCCAGCAGATATTAACGGGTGCAGTCAGCGGAATTAATAAGGGAATTGTTTGCTATGGTAAATCCATATGCAGTTATGTGAAAGAACCTTTTGGGGGAAAAATAGTTGATTTGAAATATGGCAAGGAGCGGGTATCTAATGCGTTAGCATATAGTCCGCTAATCAGGCAAACCAAAGCTTTTATTATAAGAAAGGGTAGTGAGTATGACAGTTTTTATTCATATATCATGAAATACACTCCAATTCCTATGATAAGGGAGCTGGTTAAGCCTTTACTCGATCACCTTGTTTCACAGCGTTTAGTAGGTTTTAATACTTCTCTTTATGGTATTACTCCAGAAGAAGCAGAAGAATGGATGTATGAGCTTGCTGATGGCAGCAAATGTAAGCTTTCCGAGCTGGTTGTGATGAGGGTTTCTGAGAAGCTTACAGAACAATACTTTGCAGAAGCTATGAAAATGCTGTATGAAAAAGGATTAATTAAGTTGACTGATAAGCAGCAAAAGCCCTTTGAGGTTAGTTCCATTGATAAGTACTTTGAAAAGTACGGACAGGACCTTGTTAATGAGGTTGATGATGTGGTTGTGCCTAAAATTGACCTTATAGGTTCGTCAGAGGAGTATGCTCTTAAGACTATGCGGCCATTTCCACAGCAGAATGCGATTGCAAATGGTGCAGTTGCAGGACTTAAGGATCGGAGTTTTCAGTTTTTAAATTGCGGTATGGGTGTTGGTAAAACCCTGATGGCTTTTTTATCAATAGAGATAAGAGGAGTCAGAAAATACATGAATACACACAAGGGAGCTACTTTGCAGAGTGCATATAGTAGCAGAGATAATATTAATTATCGAGTTGTTGTATTGTGTCCGGGAACCATTGTTAAGAAGTGGGGAGAGACCATTAGAGACAATATTCCATATGCGAAAGTGCATTATATTGACACCTTAGCTGATGCCATTGCTATTAAAGATAAAGGTGCTGCCAGAAATGGTAGGGAAATTTATGTTATCAGTAAGGATACGGCAAAGCTGAGTTGTTCTTACCGTCCGGCAATAGGCAAAATCACGAGGCGGAGAGTGCCAGCTAAGTATGTGTGTGCTGAGTGTGGTGCTACAAAAGAGGTCAGTGGTAATGTCAAGTGTGCCTGCGGGGGTAATCACTGGGTTCAGGAATTTCGACTCAAGTGTTCAAAATGTGGCAGATACAAGCCTGATAAAATGTCAGGTGCCTGCGGATGTGGCGGTAATTGGCTTAGAGAGCCGGTGTCATATAAAGGTCAGTACACAAGTGGATGTACTTGTCCTGAATGTGACAATCTGTTATGGGATTATAGTAAGTCGGAACATTATTTTCCATATGAAAACCCATTGCAGCCGGAGGATTTCGGAAACAGAACAAACCGGAATTCTAATTGCTATGTCTGCGGAGCTTCATTATGGACTCCAAATGTTGGTAATTTAGGCTCGGAGTCGTCTGCAGGTAATTGGCGAAGAGTCTTATTTTATGCAGACATGAAAAAGTCTAAAGAAAAGACGGCTTGGTGTTATGCAGGTCGTGAGGCGGAATTTGAAGAAGCTAATGGGGTTAAAATCATTGGAAATTCAAAGGAGTCTCTTCTCCGAAAAATAGCCATATCAACATATATGAAAAAGCAGCTTAAAGGATTCTTTGATTATTTGATAGCAGACGAGTGCCATTTATATAAGGGTGGAAACACTGGTCAGGCTCAGAGTTTTTGTGACTTGGTAAGCATTACTAAGAAACAACTGTTATTAACAGGAACACTGATAAATGGATATGCGACATCTCTGTTCTACTTATTGTACAGGGTGGCGCCGTGGCTGATGAAGAAGAAAGGCTATGAATGGACTGATGAAATGAAGTTCGCTAAGAAATACGGTGTTATTAAGCAGGAATTTGAGAAAAGCGGAGACGATATCTACTTACAGAATTGTCGCGGCAAGGCATTTGGAAACCGTATATCGGTTCAGCCGGGCTGTAGTCCGCTTGTAATTAAGGAACTGCTTTTACCGTATCAGCTCTGTCTTGATTTGTCAGACCTGAGCCAATTCTTGCCGCCGTTGTATGAGGATGTTGTTTCTGTTCCGTTAGAGCCGGAAATTCTTGCGGAATATCACAGAGTTAATGATAAATTGCAATATGCACTTAAAACTCCAAGAGGAAGAAGGTGTATGTCAGATAAGCTACAGTTCAGTTTGTCTTATGTAGATAAACCATTTGGAAGACAGCCGATTCTATCAGGGGAAGATGGTAAACCTCTTGTTAGTATAAATAACTTTGAAGAGTATGCGGATGAGGAAATTGTCATTAAAGGATATGATAAGCGGAATAAACCAATATGGCAGACTATTGATAAGCCTGACTTTAAGTTATTAAACAAGGAGAAAGAGCTTATTAAACTCGTTGAATCTGAATTATCAGAGGACAGAAACTGCGTTATTTATGTGGAATATTCTTCCAGTCCTATGACAAATATTACAGGAAGGTTAAAGAAGATTTTAGCCGCAAATGTAAAAGGACTTGACGACAAAGAGATTATGATTTTAAAGTCAGCTTCTCCAAGTCCGAAGAAGAGAGAGGAATGGATTCATAAGCAGGCGGCAAAAGGCATGCGTGTTATGATATGTAATCCCCGCTGTGTTGAGGTAGGTCTTGATTTTTGTTTTTCTGAACTAGACGCCTTTGGAAATAAGGTTGATTACAATTATCCAACCTTGATTTTCTATCAGTGCGGATATAATCTGTTCACGTTGTGGCAGGCATCGAGAAGAAGCTACAGATTGTGCCAGACAGAGGAATGCAGGACATATTATTTTGCTTCTGAGGATACTGTTCAGATGGATGTTCTGCAGATCATGGCTGAAAAACAGGTTGCTGCCCAGGCTATTCAGGGTAAATTCTCAGAAGCTGGTTTAGCTGCCATGTGTAAGACGGTTGATGCGAAAGTCCGTCTGGCTCAGGCGTTAGCCGGAAAGACGAAAATAGACAAGAGAAAACTGAAAGACCTGTTTGATTGTTCAAATAGGGCAACTAATTCAATGTCTGAGACAGAGAAGAAAATGTTGGCAGATTATAAGCCTCAGCCAATATTTGAAGAAATCATGGGAGGCTTAAAATACTCTGAGGATATAGCTGAAGAGATAAAGATTGTAGATATGGCAAGTCTTATCAATTCGGAATCAATGTCGGTTCAAATGATGAACAGTATTGGTGATATCTTGAAGGGCGTAGAGGTAGAGAAAGTAAAAAATTCTCATACCGTTGGAGGTCAGGTTAATCTGTTTGCCATATTAGGGGCAACGGTTTAATCTGTTTTTTTTATTTATGTAGGAGGTGATTTAACCATAGAATCACCTCTGTAAATGTATGATGATTTTAAATATTAATTTTTAAGGAGGATTAGATTATGGTAGTAAAGTTTAATGTAAAAAAGGATGTATTGTTAGGAGCTGTAAGAAAAGCAGCAGGTTCATGGATAAGAACGAAGGAGATGGCACTCTCTGTAAAATCTGATGGACAGGGGAATTACAAGGTGTGTGTGCAGAGTAATGGTTTATATGTTGCCGGATGCACATTTCCTGCTGCGCCAGTGGGAGCAGAAGGTGAAATTACTGTTGTAGTTTCCGAAATGTTTCTTGGAGCGGTAAACGCGTTAGCTTCATTAGATGCTGATGAGTTTTCTATCGAAATTAAGGAAGACAGAGTTATTGTGGCTCTAGGAACTGGAGAGGTTGAGGTTCCTGTTATCAAGGAACCGAAAACATCATTTGAGTTGCCTGGCATGTATCCGTTGGGAGCGTTAAGAGTGCAGACATCTGAGCTCAAGAAATGTTTAAACAGTGTTCTGTACATCATTGATAAGGGCGATGGAGCACAGTGGATGAACTGTGTCGGTATGATACCTTATAAGAATGATGATGTGACCAAGCTTTCATTTATTGGAAGCGGTACAGTTGGTATTGCAACTAGCAATCTTAGCGTAGAGGAGAGTACACTGAATGGAGCAATGCCTAACATGGCTGTTCCAGTCGCTGCATTTAGTACTGCGGCGAAATATTTAGGAGGTGAAATAACTCTTATTAATATTATGGCTAAAGGGGAGGCTAATAATTTAGGCGAGAGTTCTAAGCCATTTGCGTTGCTGCTTGTAGATTCTACAGGTGCAACATTCCTTATATCATTACATTCTCAGGAGTATTCAGCTAAGATGCTTGATATTGCTGTTGATACAAACAATACAGCAAAATTTAAAGCAACGGTTGAAGGTAAGGATATTGCGAATGCAATAAGAGTAGCTTCTGTAGGAGAGGAGCATGTTGGAGTGGTTATATCCGAGGATAAGAAGGGCATAGGTATCTTTGAATCTAAGACAAGAAAGAAGGGAGCTGTGGTTAAGGCTAATACTTCCGGAGAGCTTGCCGGAGATGTAATTGTCAACGGATATTATCTCTCAAAATGCGTAAGCATTTATTCTGGAGACATTCTTATAAAGTCTAATATTGGCGGTGTTATTGGAGAACCGGCAGTTGTGTGTGTAGTGGGAAATGAAGGATTTAGCATTCTTCTTCCAATTAAGAACAGGGCTGATGAAAAGGTACATTCAAACGCGGCAAACAAGGCGGAAAAGGATGCAAAGGAAGAGAAGACGAAAGACGCCGAAATTAACGGTGAAGAGTAGTTTTTAATATTTGTTTTTAGGACAGGGTTCACACATTTGTGTGAGCCCTTGTCTTTTACATAGTCGAGTATTTTTCATAGTGTTTTTTAGACATTTCTTTCAGAAAAAATATTATGAAAAGTGCTTGACTTGTAAATTTGAGCGTCGGCTTAATTTACATAAGTACTTAATATAATTCAAAGAAAGGGAAAAGATAGAGTATGAGAAACATTAAAAACATGATTAAAGGTGCATCTGGTGCAGTCATGTCACTTTGTTGTATTGGTGTAGCTGCAACGCAGGTATTTGCGGCTGCCGATACAAAAAAGGTAGTTAAAGATGTAACCGATGGACAAGGAAATGGTACGTTTGATGAGCTTATCTCCAAGATAACAGCCGTTGGTACAGATGCTTATAAGCTTGCTATTACAGTATGTGTTATTGGATTAATTCTTTCATTGGTTGCTATTGGTATTACGCTTGTAGCCACTAAAAATTCTACTAAAAGAGAAGAAAACAAGGGCTGGATTTTATGGATTGCTATTGGTTCTGCGGTTGTATTTGGTGCAGGTGCAGTTGCAGAAATATTTATTGGAATCGGCGCGTCGCTTTCATCAGCAGGATCAGCAGGAAATACGGAGGAAACAGGGGCAATTATTCCGATAAGGAACATCATATATGCATATGTATTGCCACTAATTAGATAATGTTGAGGGGAAATATTATGGGAGTAATAAATTATATATCCCTTGCAATCAATGGTAACTCTAATCCGTGGGATTATTTAGGAATAGGAAATGTACTGGATGCTGATGATTCAGGTCTAAAAGTTTTGACGGGTTTGGCGGCAGACTGGTATTCGCTGTGTATTGTTATAGGAACAGTAGGCATTATCGTCACTATTATGTACATAGGACTGAGACTTATGTTTACTAAAGATCCACGGAAGAGAGAAGAGGTTAAAGAGACAATGAAGTGGAAGGTAATCTTGGCTCTTGCGTTGTTTGGCATGTCTACACTGTTGGGAGTCATTGTTACAGTTGCCACAGCTTTTGTACAGTAAACTGGATAATCTAGTATATAAAGGTCGGAAGGCATTTCGCCTTTCGGCCTTTATTTTTTTGGAGGAAATGTAATGAATTCACATGAATTGCCGTCTGGATTTAAAGACGAAGAAAAGTGGTTGAAATTCTTTTCTAAGAGGACATTTAAAATTTTGGGTGTAACATTTGGAACTGCTGTGATTTTATATAATTTTTTTAAGCTGTTTGGTGTTGCATATATAGGGGCTATCATCGGAGGAATTTTGATAGTAACTTTTGTAGTTCCATCAATGATACCACTGCCAGCTGATGATTATATGAAAGGCGGAGGTCAAACCGTCGATAGGTGGGTTTTCAAGGTTTTATATCATAAGATAAAAATGGCTGTTTACGTAAAATACTATTCGAGCGCAGCAGATGTTGTGGCAGAAGCAGAAGAACGACGAAAATATATGTTAATGAGGGAGGAGGAAGAAGAATAAATGATTGAACAGCTGACCAATATCGCAAGAATTATATTATTTATTCTGATTGTCATAATAGCATTGGGATTGCTCATAATGGTTTATTTTAAAAAATATAAGAGAAAAAATAAGGCTGTAGAGTATGACGACATTGACTATAGCAGTTATGACAGAAAAGATTCTGTTGACCTTTGCAAATTCGAAGATATTGTCGACGATATGATTATTACTGACAATGGTACGCGATTTGTTGGAATTATAAAAGTAAGGGGTTTTGATTATTTTTATGCTCGTCCGGCGGAAAAAAACCGGACAGAGGCTGGTTATGCTTCATTTGTTAATATGATAAAAGAACCGATGGTGTACAGACAGTATACAAAGGCTGTTGATTTAAGTGGAACCAGGGCAATGTGCCAGTCTGCTTACGAAAAGGTTGAAGCTGATCTTTTTCTTCTATCAGAAGAATTCAATCAGCTGAGAGAACAGTATTTCGACCTTGCAGACAAAGGGAAATTATCCGTGGATATGGAAGAACAGATATTAGACAGCCTGGAGGAAAAGGCAAGAACAATGGAGGTATTGGAATTCAGGAGAGATCACCTCTATGACAATCTTAGTTATATAGATGCCGTTTCAAATATTACAAGCCCGGAGAAAATTCAGACATACACATTTGACTGGGTATATGATCCGCTGATTGGTGCGAGTGATTTGACTGCTGAACAGATTAGAGAAAAAGCTGTTACGGAGCTTAACCGTAAGGCAGCCGGATTTATACATGCTCTTAGCAATGCCGGTGTTCGTGCGACAAGAGTTCGAACAGCTGAGCTTAAATTTATGATGAGAAGGCACTGGCATCCTCTTACAGCCGATGAATTTAATCCGTATTTATATGAGGGAACAAATGCTTATGATGATGTTACATCTTCTTCAGGTATGAAAGAAAGTGATTATGAAATGGCTGAGGAAAACGGAACGATGAGCGAGATAATTTCCCTGCAGCAAAAGAAATATGACGAAATGATTGACAGAGGTGTTGAACCACAGGTCGCAGAAGAGATGTTGGCTACATTTACTAAGGAAGATTTGGAGAAAGAGGCTGCAAGAGTTTCAAGGTCAATTTCAACTGAAGAAATAAAAGATAGAAAAGAAGCTATCTTAACTAATAAGTTTGAAGAGCATGAAAAGGTCAGACAGAAAGAGAAGGAGAGAAATAAAAAATTGCAGAAGATTAAGGAGTTAGAAGCATTGGATAATAAGAATCTGAAAAATCCAACTAATTCTAATCCTGATGAAACAGCTTTTATTAATTCTTTCCTTCCAAAGTTAGGAGGAAAGAATTAATGAGTAATACAATGCTTGTTTTAGTTTTAATAGGTCTTTTATTTATTATTATAGCAGCTGTTGCAATTGTCATTGTTCTTGCTTTTAAAACAAAGAGGAAGAAGAAGCCCTCTCAGGTAGCAAAGGAAAATGATGAGCTTAAAAAGAATAGTAAAAATGGAAATGTGAAGCTTCAGGAGATGGATGTAATCAATTACATGGACGATTCACTGAAATCAACAAGGAGATTTTGTTCCCCGGATGGTGTTAATCCGAGACCACTGGAATATCTGGAAATAAATGATGGCGGAAGACCGATATATGTATGTACGATGTTTACCCATTCATTACCTCATACTTCCACATTTGCTACTACATATGCACCATTAATGAATATGCCTGACTGTATAACGAATGTATATATTGAACCATTAACGCAGGCGAAAAGTGAGAAAATGGCAGACAAGCAGGTTATAGCACTTGATTCGGAAGCAAGGGCTGCGAGCAAAAACTATGATGTGAATAGAAGCAGGAAGATGTCAACTCGTGTGGCGAAGGTAGAGGAATGGGCAAGAGTTATCGAAAGTGGTCTTAATAATTTTTACAGGGTAACATTTTCATTTACCTTAAGAGCCACTACAGTCAAGGGATTATATGATGCAGCTGCGAAGCTGTATTCAGTAGCGATAGAAAAGAACATTGAATTATCTGCAGCATATGCTACACATCTGGAAGCATATATGAGTGCAGCACCGCTAAATGCCATATTAAAGATAGGCTTCGGACCGTTGAAGGACAAGATTGTTAGCTATGATATCCTTGATAAGAATTCTCTTGGAGATATCTTCAATCATACAGAGGCATTTTTTTCGCATAAGAATGGAATTTTATGGGGAAGAAATTCTCTTACAGGTCAGCCGGTCTTAATTGATCCTTATGATAAATCTCACAGCAATTACAATTTCTGTATATCGGGAATATCCGGTGTAGGAAAGTCTGCCAGCGTTAAAATGATGATGTCCCGTCTTATTGAGATGGAGGGGTATCGTTTTGCCGTAATTGATTTTGATTCGCCTAACGGAAGCGAAGGTGAATATGTTCCGCTCGTGCGTATGGAGGGCGGGGTTGTATATCAGCTTGCACATAACACGGAGAACATTTTAAATCCATTTGACATTGATGTCGAAAGCGATTATGAACCTAAATTGCGTAGAGAAGTTATCAAGTTAAATGTAATGGAGAAGATAAGTGACTGTACAGATCTTCTCCTGACAATGATTAAGGATGGTAAGAATATCGAAGATTTTGCAGACGATGTGCATCTGTCGAAACTTATCAGAGAAACAATTAGTGAATTGTATGATGAACTTGAAATTAAAGAAGGATATCCTGATTCATTATATGTGGAAGGCACAGACCTAGTTGATGGTAAATTAGTATCAGGCAAAGTTAAAAAGAAAATGCCAAGTATTCATCGTGCATACATTAAGATTCTTTATAAGAAAAAATACAATAAAGGCTTATATCCTGAAAAGACTCTTGATGTTGCTCTTGCAGGTTTATCACGTTATGTCAGGGAACTTTATTATTCCGAAGATTCTATTGGCGTATATACCAGAGAAGCATATGAAGCCATGCAGAAGGATGAGAATGGCTTCAAATTTGTAGAAATAAAGGGCAAGCGGGAAAGAGTGCTTGTTGTAAGAGGTACAAGACCATATTTTGATGGACAGTCAACGATATCAGTTAATCAGAATACTCAGAGTCTGGACATTGATATATCACAGTTACCGGACCCTGACAGACCAGTTGCGCAGATGGTTGCTGCCAACATCATTAATGAATATTTTGTTAAGAAGAATTCTAACAATCCTAACAAGCTGCAGAAATGCGTATTCCTTATTGATGAATGTCATAGGGCATTCCCTTATGAGGATTCGCGAAAACTGCTTAGTTCCCTCTATAGACAGGTTAGAAAAAGATATGTGGCTATGGGCTCTGTAACACAGGCACTGGCTGATTACAGCTTATATGAGGAAACTAAGACTATCGTAAAGAACTCAGGCATGAAGATTATGTTTAAACAGTCGAGAATGGATAGAGATTATGTTAAGGCTGCCACACCTCTTACTGAGGCACAGCTTGATGAAGTTATGAGACTTGGTGGCGCAACTGATGCCAATGGAGCTATAGATGGAAGCCGAAAAGGTGAGTGTGTTCTTATAGACAATGATGATACTGTTGTATTCTTAAAGACCGATTACCTTCAGAGTGAAACAGCAATTGTTGAAACTGATCCGGCCAAGCTTGCTCAGATGTATGGTGGCAGAGCATCTGCTTAAATAGGAGGCTGAATAGTGAAGAATAAAATAGGAATATTTAACAAGAGACTTTTAGTTTCTTTCCTGGCTGCAGTTACGATTGCCACATCTCTGGGAATGATTTCACTTACATTCTTTCCTACATATGCATATGCTACAGAGGATTCTCAAGACGATTCAGGCACAAATCAGGGAATTATACAGGATAGTGCAGGGATATATGGAGAGGGAAGCAATCCCTATAATTCGACGACAGGAAATAGTAACACAAGTTCAACTCTTGGTGGAGAAAAGAACCCGTTTTACATCAAATGGATTATTAATATTCTAAAAAGTCCGGGAGAAAGTTTTAATAGTTGGTTTTTGCAGCCCAACAAAATGACAATGAATAATATCATTTTTGGGCGATTAGAGAAGAATACCCCGGTTAATTACTATCAGTTTGAATTAATGAAAGGTAATCCGTACGGTATTATAGGGGCTTATCTTTATAACATATTTAGAACGCTGATGATTGTTATTTTATCTTGCCTGCTCATAGGGAGTATTACAAAAGGTCTTGTTCTTACTAATAACTCTAAGGCAAGAGAAGAGTTAAAGTCAGCGTTTGGAAAGGCACTGATGTTCGCAATGGCGTTATACCTTATGCCATATGCATTTCAGGTGCTGATGTATATAAGAGATGCTTTTTTATATGTTATTCGTTCCGTCGCAGTTACCATTATTAACATCGATCCTTCGTCGTTAAATGATGATACTGTCAAACAGATGGTAGGTTCAGAGAGCATTACTAATGTTACAAGCGGATTGAATGCGGTATTTTCGGCTATTGGTAATACAACCATTCTGGGAGCACTTATGTATGATGGCTTTATAGTTCTGACAATTTACTTTGCAGCTACATATGTAGGTGCAGCACTTTCTGTCACATTGTACTTTGTCATGTTTCCATTTGTATGTGTTGTAGCTTACTATGACAAGAATGTGTTTTCAACATGGGTAAAGAGTGTAATATCTGCCCTGCTTATACCAGTAATAGACGGTGTTTTACTTCTGATTCCATCAACAATGTTTGTTGTGCTGTTAGATGTGAATTGGGTTCTTGCCACAATTCTTACATTTATGATATGTGCCATGATTGTTCCTTCACGTCGTGTAATAGGCAGATTGTTAGGTCTTGATATGGGTATATCTAATATTGGTGCTACTGCTATGAGTATGATGGCAGTCGGAAGAGGATTAGCAGGCGTTGGCAGAGCCATAAGAGGAGCAAGATCACATTTTGCTTCTGCAAAGGAGAGCAAGGAGCAGGCAGCTATGTATGGAGAGATGGCTCAGGCAGAGGAAGATGTTTATGGTGCTCCGGAAGGTATGCGACAGCTTGATGATGTTCAAACAGCGTCTTCAATGCAGGCTGATAATTCCGGTGGCATGAGAGGTGTTCTGTTTAACGGTGGAACAGCTGGTGCAGGAGGTTCTGGTTGGGCTGGAAGGGATTCCGCTCTTGAAAATGCAGGTATGCAGACAGAAAATGCAAGCCTGTCATTGGATAACACTAAGCTCCAGCAGCAGAATAATGAAAACCGACGCCAGATGAATCAGTTAGATGTTAAAGCAGCTAATTACGGTGAACTTAAGAACGGATATCAGGAAAAGATTAATGATAACGACAGGCTCATTGAAGAAAATCAGGTTAGGGCTGCACAGAATAGCTATAGCATGGCACAGAATAAGGAGAATGACATGGCTCTTGCTCAACAGCTTGCAATGCGTCAGCAGCAGATATATGAAAGACATGCAAACATCGGAATGATAGGAACACCTCAGTTTAATAATCTCTCAAGTGCGACTAAAGCCAGACTTATGCGAGAAAATGCAAGAAAAGAAAAGGCAAGGGCTGTAGGTAGCATTGCAGGTTCTGTTTATGCAGGCTCAGTCGCATTGGGAAGCGGTATGTTTATGGGTGCACCTGTACAGGCAATGCTGGTTGGTGGTGCTGCAAGTATGGGAGGCGCTGTTGGTTCAAGTGTAGGTAATCTTACAGATACCGCGATTCATTCAAGACCTGCTACATATGTGACTAGCGGGGCTGCCAGAAGAGTAAGCGATGTTTATACAAGGACATATAACAGCGACACAAGAGCCGGTACTGTGCTTAGAACGGCCGGAGGAGTTAGAAGTGATATATCTTCTGCAATGTCAAATCTGAACAGAGGCATGGATCAGAGTATAGCTGATAATTACGCTACAATTAGAAGAAATGCGGAATTAAGGAATGCTGAGTTAAGAAATGCAGAATTAAGAAACGAAAATAACTCTGGCGATTCTGATATTTAATGAGGACTGGGAGATTGAAAATGAGAAAGATAGTTTGTTTATTGCTTGGCATACTTGCCACACTCACAATATGTGGGTGTGGCAAAAAATCAAGCTACTATGTAAATCAGGATGGTATTTCCCTTGAGAAAGCAGATTATAGCTTTTTTACAGGCGGGTATGATTTGTTTACAGGTACGGGTGATGTACAAAGGGAGATAAGTTATGCCGGAATAGAATTTGTTGATACAGGTCTTCGGATACAGCACAGTAATCAGATAAGATATCAATACAGATGCAGTGATGAGCAGGAGAAGTATGCTCTCTTTGATATTGTTGAAAAACAGCTTTTTGATGATTATGCAAATGCTGTGAGAAGTTTCGAGTCAAAAGTTGTTCAGGTGTATTTTGATGATGGTGTTATTTTGACGGTGGGAGCGTATCCCGGCATAGAAGATATGATAACCATTATCTTACGTGTAGATAGTGATTTCCAAAAGATAGAGAAAACGAAGAAGTAGAGATTAATGGAGGTATCACATTGGCTTTATTTGGACATTCAGGAGAAAATAAGTCAAAATCTTTGATTAAACAAATAACGGGTAGTCTTTCTGGCTTTATCATTACAATTATTCTTTTGGCTATAGCTGTAAATGCTGTTGCTTCTATAATAATGGGAATTGTTAGACTCTTGTCTGATGAAGGAAAGAAACAGACTGCATATGACCAGATAAAGAACAGAGGCGGAGCATATACCTATCTTGAAGACGATGCTTTAAAGAGACTGGGAAATTATGATGTTGTGAGTAAGATTTTTCAGACAGAATATTATTCATATGATGCTGTTCAGAGTGAGTTTACAATACCACGAATATCTTATAATGATTTGAAAGAGAAGTATGAAGCCGGTGAAACAAATGCCCCGGAGACAACAGTTCTATGGGATTTAAACTCATTTACATACAACTATCGGACACACTGGGAGATTCTTCTTGCATTAGGTTCACTACAGACAATGACCGACAGTGATGCGTTTGACGCGTATATAGAAAAAGCAGCGGAAAAAATGAATGATGATGGTGAGATACAGGACGCTGATACTATATTTGATGCTGTCACGGTAAATCAGGTCGAAAAGGTAACTTCTGCCCTGCAGAATAAGGGATTGTTTACAGATATTGAATATTATACGAACTATGCAAGCGACAATACGCATGATTCACAGTACAATATGGGTTCTGATAAGGTAAGGGAAGTGTCTTCTTACTGGAATGGCGTGGCTGAATCAGATATGGTGTCGAGTGGTTACACCATAGATAAATATACGGGAGGTTATAATAATTTTTTATTTGAAAATCCGGCGCTTGTCACATTCAGTAATTCCAATCCCGGATTTTACTGGTTTTCGGAGCAGAAAGTAGGTAACTGCGAAAGCCTGTTTTCTCCAAAAGGGTACAGTTATGTAACCACAGCCGGGAATGTTTATCCTGTTATGCTTATCAAAAAAGCTTATAACTGGTTATGGAAGTATGATGGATTTGGATATGTTAAAACCTCATCAACAGGACAGGCAAATGACAATACAGAATATAAGGTCGTAAAGTATACGAAAACTTCAAGAATAAAGGATTTCCTTGATTTAATGCATACACCTGTTGAAGATGGCGGATTAGGCATTGATGAATCTTTAGATTCTGTTTTCATTCAGCTTTTAACAAAAGCGCAGGAGATAGGAGGCGGAACTATTGCCACAGAGTTTGAAAATGCATATAACTACTATCTTGAAAATGGAGAGGAGCTTGTTATTCATTATTACGAACCTCTGTATGCAGGTGTTTCAGGAAATGAGATTATCACGGAAGAGGATAGAAATTCTTTCTCACAGGCTGTTGATACATTACAGACTGACACTGCTGCCATGAGAAATGATATGGCTAAGATATTTGAAGCACAGGCTAATAAGAGCAGCATGGGACTTAAACATGTTAGTACTAATGTTGGTTTAAGTGTTGCAAGGGTGCTATACAAATATAAATGTCCTTATGAGAAGAGTTATACCACAGAAGAAATAGAATCTGCGGAGGATGCAGGACAGTCAACAAAGGGACTTATGCACTGTGGCAATTATACACATCCGGTAGATTCTCCGGGGTGGGCGGTAATTGCTTTGCAGCCTGCTGTTTATGGGAAAACCAATTCTTCCGCGGATACAGCGGAGACGCAGAACATGTTTTTCGGAGATTATAAGAATACTGTTATTTATGATTTCCAGGGAGGAAGATATAACACATCTACTCAGGCAGATATAAGAATAGGACTCAGCAGGTCCGGTTTTATATGTTACATACTTAGGACATCGCTGTTTTGTACTGACGGCGGTGGTACATATAAGAATATGTATCAGTGGTGTGATGATATACGAAACTGTCCTTCGATTAGTACCATATACAACAGCTGGGAAAACTGGAAGTTTCAGTCCAGAGACGAATTAATAGCAGGAGATTTAGCTGTTGTAACTACAAGTGATATGGACGGTGATGGCAACAATATAGGTTATTATGTAGGAAAAGACTCTGATGGAAGACATATTTTCTATTATATGGACGCATCTTCCGGATATACGGAAAGAGCTTGTCTTAAAGGAGAGTCAGGGGACAGTGTTTTACAGGAAGTTGATTTCAAATATTTCTTTAGGTTTTATAGAGGCTCATCAGGAATGAGCAAAGATGCTCCTGTGATGAAGTATGTTGAGGAATACGAAGATACAAGCACAGTCCGTTATCAGCCATTCAGTATTTATAAAGCCGTTATGGAGAACTGGCAGCTTGAGAATCTTTTGAAAAATAAAAGAACATGGTCATGGGATGGACTGTACGGAACTTTAAGAAATATCCTTAATAAGGACAGTTTTTCAGACGAAGAGATAAAACATTTTATTGCCGGATTAAATTGTGTCGAGGATTGCGATGAAAAGGAAGAATGGGTTGGTTATACTGCGTGGGCTGTAAGTGACATTGATGAGTATGAATCGAATGAGCGAGACGATAAGGCAGAAGAAAAATTTAAGGTTGATTCGGATGATTACGACAGTTTTCATCAAATCGTAGATATTGGAAATGTGCTTATGCAGTCTTATAACAATGCCTCTGATGAGCAGAAGAGCATTGCATATCAGGCAATTTACAATACCGAAGCGTGCAGTAAGAGTGGCTGGTGCGCACAGTGGGTAATTGATATTTACAATGCGTCAGTCGGATATGTAAGTACCGGTCTTGGAAGCAATGACGCTAATAAGATGTGGGAGAAGTATTGCAGGAATAGCGATCTTAAAAATCTAAAGGTAGGCATGATAATAGCTGTACAGCATTCAAGTCTGGTGCCGGGAAGTGATGGTTGGATATATGGACATGTAGGCATTTACATCGGCGACGGTAAGGTAAGGCATAATGTAGGCGGAATAAAGGAATGTACGGTTGAGCAGTTTATCGAATGGTTTGATGTATCTAATACTGTCGGCTGGGGATTTGCTAACCCGGATATTAATTATAAGTAAGAGAGGGATTTTCAATGAAGAAAAAAGATACTGGAGAAAAGTTTCTAATAATTATTGTGGTGATAGTCGTTATCATATTGATAATCCTGTTTGCTATGCTTATATCTCTTGTGACTGGAAGTGGCGGACATGATAATTCGAAAGGCAATAATACAGAAGAACAGATTGAAACGAAGTATGCAAGAGAGGGTGAGTATTCTAAGGTGCTTACACTGCCTGTTGGAAAGAAGCTGGCAATGTCTGAAAGCAGCAGTTCTGCAAATGCCGGAATAAATGTTTTATTTGCATTCCCGGAATATGATGAGGAATCTTATTCTATAGAGGCGGTTGCAGATAATGAATTCAGAATTACTAATAATTCTACAAAGGCAGTTTTACAGGTGAGGGCTATTAATTCCAACGGTGTAATAATGACAAAGGCGCAGCTTAAAGAAAATTTACCAGAACTGCAGCCGTATGACTGGAATGGATACTCTGTATATGAATGGACGGAGCATGGAAATAATAAGAAGTTTTATCTGCATTATTTCTTTGAATCACAAAATAAGACATGGGGTTTCGGCTATGAAATTGTATCTGCTATGGCATATGATAGCGAAATTACAACAGATTACGAATGGGGCAGAGAGATTTTCAGGAAGTTAAAAATTGAGGAAGTGACGATAAGTGAGTAAAAAAGTATCAAAAGACGCGAATAAGGCAAAAGTAAAGACGGCAAATGACAAAAGAGGTGTTATTATCCTGTGTTTAATTGCTTTCATAGTTATATTGGTTATAGCTGCTGTTATTTTGGCATTCATATACCTGGGGACTGTGAAGAAATCAAATCCGGATAAATTGTCGTCAGATGTTGCTAATGAGATTAGACAGGACGAATATGTTGTAAATGGTGATCAGGAAATATTTGAAGAGCTGTCGGCAGCGGTGCGTAATAACTACATATATGCTCTTAATGATGATAATGTCTATGACAAGATGTATCCGTACTGGGACAATTTCCTCATTTCGTCAAATAAATTTAGTTATTCCAATGAAGATTTTAAGACTTATTATGAGGCATTACAGTCTGTATATCACACTAAAGATAGTGATCCACAGCATATTGATATCATTTTTAAGCCGGTGTCTTATGAAGCCTGTGGTCCATATTACCTATTTTACTGTACTATCGAGTACAGCTATTTATCGAAAGAGGGAATAAGCAAGTCCTCTGGGAAACTGGAATACTGCTTTACTATGAGGAAATTGGGAACTATTGATAATAATGGTAATAATCTCGGTGAACAGTGGAGATTTCTTGATTTTAACATTCAGGATATAGGTGCGTTATATACAAGATTTACACCAGTATCTGATGAAAAAACAGGTAATCAGTTATCACCGGGGTTATATGAGGCTACAACTAAGGCTAATAAAGAGGATTAACAATGTATTTAAGAAAAAGATTATGTTTATTAACTGCAGGCATGGCGGTGATGCTGTGCGGGTGTACCAGTTATCAATTTAAAGATAATATAGCAAATGCTAATGAAACGGAAACATATACATATGAGGAAGATGGTGAAAAGGAATCTTCTGAAACAATAATAACAGATATAACTGTTTCAAGAGATATTGATGAAAATGTTGAAGCAGTTACAAAAAGCTATGATATAACTCCTATTCAAGATAATGCAGAATCTCACGGATCATCTGCCATTATTGATATTAAGGCGGATAAGCCCCTTAGTTATCCTGCTGGTGGGTATACGATACAAAACAGTTATTTATCAAACGCCTATGCTGCGCTTAACTCTAATTTAGGCAAATCACTAGGCAATGGCAGTCTGATGGAGGAAGCAGGCATGTATGCGGCCAATATGGCAGCTACAGGCCAGATTATGTCAACTAAAGATGCTGGTTATAAATTATATAGTGGTCAGGGAAGCAGTGTAAGTGCTGATAAAGTAGTAGCTGTTATTAACAATATATGTAACAGATTTTCGTTTGATTCTTGCAATGATGTTTCAATAGGAATTGCAAATAGTGATGCTGGTGAACTGTTTATTGCTGTTGTTGTTAAATAAAAACTAAAAATGAGGTGAGTGAGTATGTCAACAAGAAAGAAGCAGAAGATTAAGCAGAGTATGGAAGCCCTCTATGGAAGGGATATTGAGGAAGACAGATTTATTAATTATCATTATCATATGGGAAGAATATGGATCTGCATTTTTTTAGCAATAATTGTTTTAGCGGCTTCGGTTCTTACATGTGCTGAGTTTGTTTGTGTCTGGCAGCAGGGCTATGTGGTTGCCATAGGGGAAAAAGCAGATGGGACAAGGTTTATAGGTCTTGTAGAAAGTGCGGATATTAAAGCAGAGTTACAGAAAACAAGCGCCGATGAATTAATATACAATTCTATTCAGACATGTGATTTGCTTATTGCCGTGGTGTTGCCAATTGCACTTGTAACTATTGTCGTTATGATTCTGTTCATTAGCAAAGTTATGGAATCACAAAAGTTTATCAGGCGCAAACATGAGTATGACAGGATTCAAAAATTGAAAAATGATGAGCATAACATAAAGAAAGCGGAAGGTTATGATTATGCTCATAAGAATGCTCCTGAGATTATGCAGGGGGATGGTCTTGTTAATTAGGGTAAAATAATTTTTTGATTGGAGGAGAAGAATATGGGACAGTTTATTATCATTGCAGTTGTTATTTTTATGATTATGGCTTTCTTTATAATGATGTTAATGAGGACGGCAACTATATGTGATGATGCGTGTCAAAGATTCCTTGAAATGGCATTAAGGGAGGATAAGAATAATGTATATGGGGAAGAAGAAAGAAAATTGTTATATTAAGTGTACCAAGTGCAAAAAGATATTTAATAATGAAATTTTTGATATGTCTGAATATGGCTATTATATTAAAGAAAAATCAATAAAGAAATTTTTCTGCAGTTACAGCTGCATGATGGCATATCAGCATGAAAAAGAAAAGTATGATGAAGGCATAAAAGATAATCAGCAAAATCAGGATTATCAGAACTATGATGAACCAAATAAATCAGTTTCAGTAAAAGGCTGCCGGGTATATTCTCCGGCTGGAATACAGTTCAGCTAAAATAGTGCCAAGCTGGTAATTTGCTGTATATTAATATTATACTCCCCTCTCAAGCTCATAACTTGAGAGGGGGTTATTTTTGATTATGGGTTGGTTATGGATAAATGATAGTTACTCTCTGTTGGTCCTTATGAATTGCTCAATTAGGGCATTTAATTTATTGATAATGTTTTTGTCGGTAACACAGCTATTGGCAGTTATGCCTGCATCAAACAGACTGACCGCTATGATATTACAAATTTCTCTCAGAAGACTGACACGGTTTTCATCGAAAGAGAAATCCTTTTTCCCATAACCGATTAGAGAAGAAGGATAGAGCTCGTCGTATGCAAGCTGCATAATTGCTAAAAATGAACCTACAAGGGTATTAAAAACTTGACCTTGACCTATATATCTGTTTTTAAATACATCATTGAGCATATCATCGTCAATATCAAGACATGTAATTCTGTCCTCATAATTGAATTCATATGATATATTTTTATCGTTTGGGAAGAGTACGCCATAGCCATCGTTTACTGCAGATAACCTGTTGTTTATCTCAGAAATATATGAGTATGTATTTTCCTCTTTTTCTCCTATATGTATATTGTGGGGTATCAGGTCAAAGGCAGCAGTCATATAACCATTAACCAGAGGATTTGTATAGGTTTCTTTATCTAAGCTGTATGGAGCATATCCCACGAATTCAAGAGTACTGGTTCCGTTATAAATTGAGTAATTATCCAAAGATATGCTTATAGCTGATGGGAAATCCTGTGAGTAGTACATGGTGTCATTCTGCCAGCTGTTTTTTATGCATATAGGCTGGATATTTCCTTTTGCCAGATAGAAAAAAATATCCGGTGGAACATGTCCCATTGGTGTAAGTTCACTGCCGAGGGTGTACAGGTAATTCCCTGCATTTTTACTTATTTCTACATTACTCATGCGATAATTTGCAACATCTGCTGAATCACTCAGATAGTAAATGTTGTCGCATTGAGAAATGGCATCATCATAGTCCGAACAAAAAGAATTAACATACTTTTCGTCAGAAACTGCGCATTTGCTGATGTAATCCATATAACCAGATTTATACAATTGTGCCTCTGTATAATTAGTATTGCAGGCGTTCTTAAGCAGATAGATAATATCAGCGTTATTAAGAGCATCAGGTGTATCAATATTAATTATATGAGTGTATCCCGAAGGGGAGATAACTGGGTATCTGAGTCCTCGATTATATTCTGTGAAGAAAGGTGCAATAAGGCTGCTTCCAGTAGTTATGTTTCTGGTATAGATACATTTATTGTATTCGGATTTATAATAATTAAACATTTTTGCCCGATTTTCTTCACTTGTCGTCATAATGTATGAATCAGTAAGTATAAGCTCTTTATGGTTATTCATTAAAGAGATAATCTTTGTCAGGGTATCATCCATTACCATTGCAGCAATTAATTTGACAGATAAGCTGTCAGAATGGGGTACAAGAGCTTCCACTGGTGATGAATGCATTACTCTATGAATAACATTATAGAAATATTTCAGTTCTTCTGCATCTAAATCCTCAAAGTCTTTTAATTCTAATAATGTTTCATCAATTTTCTTCTGCAACTCCCCTAATTGATTTTCAAGCAGACAATATGTGTTCAGGACAGCCGTTGATGTTATCTGTATAGGTTTTTCTTCTTCTGTGTTACAGCCAAGATATGATACAAGGATTTCTGCTGTAGATATGCCGGGCATTGCATTTGCAATGAAAGGACATCTATATAAAGCATCTGTTATCTCATTCGGAGCCTGCAGAAGAAACATCAGAAGGTTATGATATAAGAAATTTACCTTTACATTTTCAAGATCTAAGGTTTCACCGGCATTCCTTATTGGTTCGCATAACCTTATATATGATTTTACATCTTCTGCAAATGAATCATATAAATGTGAAAATACATCTTTTATTCGAGAAACTTTATAATCATTGCTTTCTGGTGAAAAGACAATGGCATCTATTTTTTTATAAACACTGTCTAATACAACATCTGTGTCGCACATAAGCATTTCCTCCGTTATTTATGTTATTATTTGATATTTTCATCATAATTAATCTGATATGCATTGTCTAGTAGACAAAAGGCAGAAAGATGTTACAAAAGTATTACATCGTTATTAATAATAGCAGGAAAAGGCAACTGGTTTATGTTGCTCTTGACAGAATACTTATGGATATCTGTTACAAATGCCTAGAATTTTAGTAAAAGTTTGAAAAAGTGCTTGACATAAACAAAACAGCGTCGGCTTAATTTGTGTGTAGTTTTTTCATACTGCGCTAATTGCGTGGAATTTTGTATGTAGTAGAGAGGTAGCTTATGAGGTTATTGTTTGCACATGCAGCAGAAGATACTGTACTTAAGCGGTTTGTGGACTGCTTGAATAACTACGGTGTTAATGTTGAAACATTTGATATAAAAAGGACAAGAATCTCTGCATTAGAGGCACTTGATAATGAGCATTATGATGTATGTATTATTGATCGTATGCTTGAGAGCAGAAATAAATTTATGATATCGGATTTTGATAGGCTGGTACTTAATCATGAAGATACATTATTTATTCCTTTTCTAAAGGATGATTTAAAAGGCACTGATTTCATGGTGTCTCTGGAGAGACTGGGTATTACTGGTGCAATTTTTGCAACAGACGGAGATGTACAGAACTTTGCTCAAATTATCCTTGATAAAGGAAGAACTAAGAAAAAAGCCCGTATTTATTACGGAATTGATTCTGAATCTTCTGTGAGACATGTTGCAGAAGAGAATGAGATTTTAGATCCGAAAAAGTTTGTCGAGTACCTGAATGATTCAGGCAGTGGAAAAACGGCCAAAGAAAGAGCAGACATTCTCGATAAAGAACTTGATTCCGGAACATTTGCAGCTGTACTTAGAATGGCAAGTGATTCCGTAAAGGAAGAACTTATAACATGTGGTGGTTATGAGCTTTATTTTGCTAAAGAGATAGCAGAGAGGGGATTATCCTCTGGAGTGGTTGAAAATGGCAGGACACATAAGAAATCCAAACCTGTTGTCATTGAGAAGGTTGTTGAAAAGGTAGTTGAAAAAGAGGTTGTAAAGGAAGTTGAAAAGGAGGTTGTCCGTTTTGTCGATGTAGGGGAACTTACTGGTGTAATTGGTCTTACAGAAGAAGCAGGTACTACTTTTGTTGCCCTAAATTTATGTAAAGGTCTTGCTTTAAATGACATCACGCCTATGCTGATTCAGTTGCCGGGAACAGAATCAGATATATATGACAGATTTGATTTTAAGACTGTTTTTGGAGCTGATTTTACTTCTCATTTCTCTGAAATTGATAGGGGAGAGGCAGTATCGGAGCAGAGTAAT
>OIXH01001261.1_pt1 | contig 29093 bp, 30 predicted proteins | sample 1587741 | NCBI WGS metagenome assembly OIXH01 (sample SAMEA3888916, study PRJEB22519) | human gut metagenome | biome: human gut; feature: human-associated habitat; material: faeces | place: Denmark | collected 2011 | reverse complement strand
ATCCTCGTATGAAGGAGCGTAAGAAGTACGGTCTGAAGGCCGCCCGCCGCGCTCCGCAGTTCTCCAAGCGCTGAGTTTATACCCTGTTTTCTACAAAGGCTTCTGCTTCGGCAGGAGCCTTTGTTTTTTGTGCCTGTCGGGCGGCGGGCCACATGGGGCCCGCCCTACGGGGATCCGGCAAGCCGCTGTAGGGCGGGGCCAATGTGCCCTGCCGTGTCATGCCGCCCTCCCTGTCATTCCGAACCAGTGACCGATGTCACTGGTGTGGGAATCCGTAATCCCTTGACAGTGCGGTGGATGCCAAGATGGATGCTACGGCGGCATAGCCGCCGAGATCGGAGGCTAAAAACATGCCGCTGGCATGTTTTCTTAACGCCCCGACGGATTGCCACGCCAGTGTGAGCACCGGCTCGCAATGACAGGCTTTTCAACGATGTCCGCCCCTACGCTCCTTCTCACAAAATTTTCAAAACCATGAGACAAAATCGCCCAAGGTGCGTTATGATAGATGACGGCCGTCAAGAAAACAACTCTCCCAAAGGAAGTGAGCGATTTGACAGAGGAACAGGCCCTGCGGCAGATGAAACAGGGCTCACAGGATGCGCTGGCATGGTTCATCCATCGATACGGTGCGTATGTCAGCACCATTATTCACAACATCATCGGCCAGCGCATGTCCAACGCCGACGTGGAGGAGGTCGCCTCCGACGTGTTTCTGGCCCTGTGGAACAATGCGGGGAAGATCCTGCCCAACGCCGCCCGCTCATGGCTGGCCACGGTGGCCCGGAATACGGCACGCAGCCGTCTGCGCCGGGCGTCGGACACCCTGCCGCTGGACGAGGAGGCGGTCATTGTGGACGACCGGACACCGGAAGCGACGCTGGAGCGCCGGGAGCAGGCAGTCCGCGTCCGCATGGCGCTGCTGAGCCTGAACCCGGTGGATCGGGAGGTGTTCCTACGGTTCTATTACTACTATCAGAAAACCGCCGACATTGCCGCGGACATGGGGCTGAACGAATCCACCGTCCGCACCAAGCTGAACCGCGGCCGGGCGAAGCTTCGGGACTTTCTGCTGCGGGAGGACAATCATGACGAAACCGAGAAAGGAGGCGCGGCATGGAATACAATATCTATGATCTGATGGACGAGTTCGCCGACGAGGAGATCGAGCTTTCCCCTTACAATGCAGCCGACCTCCGCCGTATAGAGGAGCTGACAATGAAAAAGATCGAGGAACAGCAGGGCAGACGCCCTGCGGCAAAAAAGGCCGGCCGTATCGCAAGAGCATTGCTGGTCGCCGCCGTTGTCACGGCGCTGTGTACCGCCACGGTGGTGGCCGCCAAGCTGGGTGTGGCCGACAGCTTCAAGGGCTATTTCGGCGACCTGACGGCGGAGCAGAAGCAGGTGATGGAGGCGCTGGGCACCACGGACCTGCAGCCCGTCACCAGCAACGGCACTACCATCACGCCGCTGGCGGCTATCTGCGACGAGAACAACTATTACCTCCGCCTGCGCATCGAGGCCCCGGAGGGAACGGAGCTGTACACGTACCAAGAGGGCGAGGGCAACATGCAGCCGTGGAATTATGCGGAAGGGCATGATTTTATCACCAGTGAGGGGTACGATATCCCCGGCGTGAGCTGTAACTTTGACTGGTTTGACGAGACCCCCGGCGACAACGTTGTGGAGGTGGTGGTAAAGCTCAGGTCGTCATATCTGACTACTAGAGACATCGCCGAACTCAAGGAAACGGAGGGTGAGGACTTCACCGTTCTGTCCTTTACGGACGGCAAGTCCAAACAGCTGCGGTTCCATAACATCTGGTGGAAGCCGTGGAACACGGATCTCCCCTATGAGGTGCTGCTGGAGGGCGACTGGAGCTTTGAGATCGGCCGGAACGCCAAGCCGTCTCCCACGGTCTATGTGGACGCGTCCGGACGAACCACCGAAAGCGTATGGTCGGAGCCGGGCTACCCCCTCACGCTGGAATACTTCCGCATTTCGCCCCTGGCCGTGGTGGGTGAGTACAGCTACCCGTATGATGAAACCATCGCCGAGGGCACCAATGTGGGCTACGGTGTGAAGAACTTCGCACTGGTGATGAAGGACGGCAGCGCCGTGGAGATCGGAGCAGACGGCTCTGCTGTACAGGGGCCGGATTATACCTCCATCGACTACTGCTTTGACGCCCCCATCGACGTGACCCAGGTGGATCACATCGTCTTCGGCGACCAGATCATCCCCGTGCCGCAGACGGGGGAGTAAGCGGCGGGACGGAAAAAGAACGGTAGACGGTTGTAGGGGCGCCTACCAAAGCCTCCCTTGTGTAAAGGGAGGTGGCAACGCGAAGCGTTGACGGAGGGATTGTCCCGTCACGGTTTATCCCCTCAGTCGGCTTCGCCGACAGCTCCCCTTGCAACAAGGGGAGCCTTGCCCTAACCAACCCTAAACCACAACACCGGGCGGGGTACGCATTGCGTACCCCGCCCGGTGCTGTGTTTTTACATAAAAAGCTTCGCAGAATTCGCCGCCGCAGCGGCGAACCTGTTCAATTGTTTTTTGCCGCAGCATGTATGTGGCAAAAAACACTCTGCGCGGAGAGAGTGTTCATTCGCCCACCTTGTGGGCGAATGAATGCGGGTCGGAGCGGATCCTGATTTATCAAAAAAGCGCAGCTTTTTTGATAATGTGAAAAGCGGGAGAGAAAATCACTTCTTCAGATATTCCAGTGCGATGCGGCTCATGGCGGAAACGCCGGAGACCATGACCTTTTCGTCAAACACGATCTTGCCGTTGTGGAGGGACACCGGATTCTCGCCGTGGCCCGCGTCGATCATCATGAAGGCGCAGGGGGTGCCGGTCAGCTTGCCGAAGAAGCTGAAGTCCTCACTGCCGGAGAAGGGCTGGGTGATATGCCGCACGGCGCTTTCGCCCAGCTCGGCAGTAGCGGAGGATTCCACCAGATCAATAAGGGCGCTGTCGTTGTAGGTGGCGGCGTAGCCCTCCTCCAGATTTACCTCGATATCGCAGGCAAAGGCGATGCCGATGCCCTTGCAGATGCGGTTGACCTCCTCAATGGCGGTCTCCCGCACCTCGTCGCCGAAGGTGCGCAGCACGGCAACCATCTTTGCCTCGCCGGCGGTGATGTTCACCGCGTCGCCGCCGGACATGGTGCCCACCGTCAGCACGGCGGTGGCCAGCGGGTCGGTGCGGCGGGAAACCACCGTTTGCAGCACGGTAATGAGATATCCGGCGCAGGCAATGGCGTCGTGGGCGGTGTGGGGCGCGGCGCCGTGGCCACTCTTGCCGTGAACGGTGATGTGGAACAGATCCACCGCGCTGGTGAAGTAGCCCTTGTAAAGATTCAGCGTGCCCACGGTGTCATTCTCGGAGGGGCACACGTGCTGGCCGAAGATGGCGTCCACGTGGGGGTTCTCCATGACACCGGCGGCTACCAGCTTCCGTGCGCCGCCGGGCATGGTGTCCTCGCTGGGCTCGAAGATGAACTTCACCGTTCCGGCGAAGCTATCCCGCAGATGGCACAGCGTCTTGGCAAGGCCCAGCAGCATGGTGGCGTGCAGGTCGTGGCCGCAGGCGTGCATGACGCCCTCGTTCTGGCTGGCAAAGGGCAGGCCCGTCTCCTCGTGGACAGGCAGGGCGTCAATGTCGGCCCGGAAGGCCACGCACTTGCCGGGGCCTTTTCCACCGTGGAGCAGTCCTACCACGGCAGTGGGCAAGGGGGACTGCACCTCGTCCATGCCCATTTTTTCCAACTCAGCGCGGATCAGGGCGCTGGTACGTACCTCAGTCATACCCACCTCGGGGTGGGCGTGGATATCCCGGCGGATAGCCACCAGTTCATCGAAAATGCTCTCGACGTAAGCTTTGATCTCGGACATGATAGAAAGACTCCTTTCAACGGGCTGCGCTTACAGCCACTTGCACATGACGCCCGCCACCAGCACGGAGGTGATGGACACGGTGACCATACCGGCCACCAGCATCTTGGGCATGATCTGTGCGCTGATGTAGGCCTTTTCCTCCTCGGTGGTGCCGGTGCTCTCGGACACCTCGTTGGAGATGATGACCGTTCCGGGGAAGCCGAACAGGCAGGAGCTGCCGATGGCCATGGACATCTGCCAGCTGTAGCCGAACAGCTTGCCCACCAGAATGGAGGCAAGGGAGAAGGCGATGGTGCCGATGACCACGCAGACCAGCAGGGGAACCACCATGCTGCCCACCATTTCGGGGGTAGCGGAGGCCAGATTGGTGAAGATGGAAAGGGTGATGATGGGCATGACGATGCCGGTAGCGTTGGCCTTGCCCAGCGCGTCCTCATCCAGGAAGCCCAGCTCCTTCAGCAGCACGCCGAAAATCAGGCACCACACCAGCTTGTTCACCGCGTCGTGGAACAGGCTGGACACCCAGGTGGACAGCAGCGCCACCAGAATGACCTTGGCGATGATGGTGTTGGGGGTGTTGTACTTTGCGGGCAGGGCGGGGATCAGCTTCTTGCGGGCGGCAGTCTGGGCGGCATTCACGGGCGCCAGCGTCACAGAACCTGCGTCAATGTCCCGCTTCAGGCGCTTGGCCTCGCTTTTCAGGCACAGGGAGGCCACCGGGTAGCCCACGAAGCCCTGGGCGCACATCACCAGCGTGGCGAACACGGCCAGCTCGGGGCGGCTGGCGTTGTTGGCCATCTCGGTCATTTGCAGGGTAGCCACCACGCCGCCGGACAGGATGGGCGCGCCCACCAGTGCGAAGCCGCGGTCAACGATCAGCTGACCAAGGAAGTACACCGCCACGGAAATGGCGACGCAGGCCAGCGCGGAAATGATGACCGTGCGCCACTGGGCGCCGAAGTCACGCAGCTTGATGGTGGTGCCAAGGTGCACCAGCAGCATGGTCACCAGCAGTCCGGCCATGCTCAACAGCGTGGAATCCGCGAACAGGGTGGACGGGAAGATGTTGGTCCAGAAGCCTGCCAGAAAGACCACAGAGGCCACCAGCAGCATGGAAACGATGGCTTTTGTTTTGGCGGAGATCATGTCTCCGGCGGCGAACACCACGAAGATGACAGCCGCAGAAAGGATTGCAGTCATAATTTTTCTCCTTCTCAAAATGTACAAAGTGTGGATGGGACAAAATGAAAAGCGGCTCCGTCTGAAGGACGAAGCCGCTTGACGCCAATGAAAAATGGGTCTTACGCTTATGTCGATTCAGCCGGTTTACGGTATCGGGAGCAAAAATAGGCATACCAATAAAAGCCCGCAAAGTAGCGAGCCATCTCGGCAAAATAGGAGACCGTATGCAGGCTGTGGGTCTTAGCGGTGTGGTTCATCATCTGACGTGCCATGGTGGTCTCCTTTCCGCCGGGATCGCTCCGGCTGTTGTTTTTTTGTTGGCACTGATTTTAGAACTTTGCACCGCGAAAGTCAACAGCCAATTTATGGATATTTCAGCGGGTGCTGACTATAAACTTTGTAGGATTTTCATGAAATTGAACGGAATCTTAACGCGGCCACGCTGTTTGCTAATGGAAGCCATTGTGGAATTTTCTGGAAACCGCCGAAACTCTCCGGAAAAGACGATTTACAAACGCCGTTGTTTCTGGTAGGATAAGCTCACCTGAAAAAACGAGGAGGGCATCCCTATGAAAGACCTGCAAAAGAAGCTGCGCGTGGCGCTGGTACAGGCCACCCCGGTGATGTTCGACAAGGACGCCACCATTGACAAGGTGTGCGCTCAGATCCGCGAGGCCGGACAGAACGGCGCGGAGCTGATCGTGTTCCCCGAATCCCTGATCCCCTGCTATCCCTACGGCCTGACCTACGGCTTTACCGTGGGCAGCCGCACCGAGGAGTGCCGGGACGACTGGAAAATCTACTATGACAACGCCGTTCTCTGCCCCAGCGAGGACACCGACCGCATCGGCGCGGCAGCGAAAGAGGCGGGCGCTTACGTCTCCATCGGCTATACAGAGCGGGGCCGCAACAACGGCACCCTCTACTGCTCTAATATGATCTTCGGGCCGGACGGCAAACTGCTGTGCAACCACCGGAAGCTGAAGCCTACCGGCGCGGAGCGTATCGTCTGGGGCGACGCGGACAGGGACTACTTCCCCACGGTGGACTCCCCCTGGGGCACCATGGGTGCCTTGATCTGCTGGGAGAACTATATGCCGCTGGCCCGTGTGGCACTGTATCAGAAGGGCGTCAGCCTGTATCTGTGCCCCAATACCAACAATAACCCGGAGTGGCACGACACCATCAAGCACATTGCCATTGAGGGCAAGTGCTTCGTGTTCCATGTGAACCAGTACTTCACCAGGGACATGTACCCCACCAGCTACCACGGCCCCGCCGCCGACGAGATTGCCCGCCTGCCCAAAGCGCCCTGCAACGGCGGCAGCGCCATCATTGACCCCTACGGCCACTATGTGACCGATCCGGTGTGGGACTGCGAGACCATCATCTACGCCGACATCAATCCCGACGAGGCTGCCAGAGCCCGCATGGAGTTCGACCCCTGCGGCCATTACTCCCGTCCCGATGTGACGGAGCTGATCGTTCATGAGAAATAAAAATTCCATAGGGGCCGACGACTCTGTCGGCCCGCTGCGGAAGAAAGCAAGAGGATACGACCATGGGTCTGCGCGAGATCACGGATTTTAACGCCCCGGAGCTGGACATCTACGCCCGGCTGACGGAGAACCAACTGGTAAACCGGGCCGACCCGGCCAACGCCCTGTTCATCGCGGAAAGCCCGCTGGTGATCGGCCGGGCGCTGGACGCGGGCTGTGTGCCGGTGTCCTTCCTGATGGAGCGCAAGCACGTGGAGGGCAAGGCGGCGGAGTTGCTGGCCCGGTGTCCGGCGGATATTCCGGTGTACGCCGCGCCGCTGGAGGTGCTGGAGCAGCTGACGGGCTTCAAGCTGACGCGGGGCATGCTGTGCGCCATGCGCCGTCCCAAGCTGCCCACGGTGGAGCAGGTCTGCGCCGGAGCGCGGCGGGTGGCAGTGCTGGAAAACGTCATGAACCCCACCAATATCGGCGCCATCTTCCGCAGCGCCGCCGCGCTGAACATGGACGCCGTGCTGCTGAGCACACAGGGCAGCGATCCCCTGTACCGCCGGGCCGTCCGGGTCAGCATGGGCACGGTGTTTCAAGTCCCGTGGACGTACTTCCCGGAGGATGCCCCGTGGCCGGAGGGCGGTATGGCGCTGCTGCGGCGGTTGGGCTTCCAAACCGCCGCCATGGCACTGCGGGACGATTCGCTGTCCATCGACGATCCCCGCCTGCTGGCAGAGGACAAGCTGGCCGTGGTGCTGGGCACGGAGGGGGACGGTCTTGCCGCCGCCACCATCGCCCACTGCGACTATACGGTGCGCATCCCCATGGCCCACGGTGTGGACAGCCTGAACGTGGCCGCCGCCAGCGCCGTGGCCTTCTACCAGCTGGGAAAGAAGTGAAAAGACCTGCGGGTGTTGCCCTGTGTGGGGCAACACCCGCTTTTTCTTTCGTCACCAATAGGGGAGGTGACGATATGGAGCCTTATGAGGGCGTCAGCGCCCGGTGCGCACTGTGCGACGGCGAGATCTACCGTGGGGAGGAATACTACCACATTAACGGTCAGGCCGTCTGCCGGGATTGTCTGGCGGAATACGCGGTGCAGGTCTTTGCGCCGTATCTGGTGAAAGGGGGGTGAGAAATGGCGAGAACCACGGCGTGGGAAACTCATATGCGCCGCGCGGCGGAGCAGCTGAGCCGTGCCTGCGCGGAGACGGCGGCTCACATGTCCGGCGACGAGATCGCCGTGCGGGAGATCAAGGAGCTGGCCGGAGCGATCAAGGAGCTTTCCGCGCTGAACGCGTCACTGAAAAGTGCCGCGCCGCCAGCGGACAGCGCCGTGCAGGTGGCGTTTGACCCAAGCGGCGACACATGGCGGCAATAAGAAAAACAGGGACGGCGTATGTCGTCCCTGTTTTTAGCTTGTTGAGAAATCCATCTCTGTCATTCCGAGGGGGCAAAGCTGTGCGATAGAATGCTGTAGGGGCCGACGACTCTGCCGGCCCTGTCGGTGGCCCGGATGTTTATCGTTAGGGCGGACAGAGTCGTCCGCCCCTACAAATGGTCTGTCGGTGGTCCGGCCACCGCGCGATGGACGTAATGGGTGCTGCATCCGTGCGTAGGGGGAGGGGTGAGCGCAGCGGAATGAGTGCCCTTGGGGTATCCCTCCCGCTCGGTTTATGATGGTGTTTCAGGTAAACAGCGGGCGGGGTAGAACCCCGCCCTACGACGATATATCGAACCTATTGCGTTTTCCGTGCGGCGGGGCACATTGGCCCCGCCCTACAAAATTCTATCGGCAGCATGCGTAGGGCGGGGTGCCCACACCCTGCCGCACAGTAGACGCAGAGATTTCTTCGGCACAATAACAGCGCTGGGATGTTAAGAAAAGCCAATTAATCAAACAAGAGGAATGGCAAAAGCCATTCCTCTTGTTTGATCAATTTTGAAAATCAGGTATACTGCCGCAGGCCCTCGGTGGCCAGATCCTCGTCGGCGCTGATGGTGACGGTGAACTTCACGTCATTGCTGTTGCTGAAACGATCCAGCCAGCCCAGGAAGTCCTCAACCGCCTGCAGATCCTTGTCGCCCGCGATCTTGCACAGGTTGTCCACGAATACATGGGAAATATCGTAATTGCCGGCGTACAGGCCGCTGATAAAGCCACGCAGGCATTCGTAATTATTCACATTATACTCACCGGCGTTGACCAGACGCACATTGTAGCTGATGTCGTAGGTCATGTCGGCGCTGGGCTCGATACACACGACGCTGCCGTTCTCGCTCTCCACCGCGGCGTGGATCAGCTCGATCAGCTGCTTCGTCTTACCTGCACCGTTTGCGCCCATAATCAATCTAACCATAAGAAATCACTCCTTTATAAAGATATGGTTATGCTTCTGCTAACAGCATACCATACCGCCGGGGAAAATGCAATGGAAATCACCATGAAAAAACTGTTAACGCCCCAGTTTCTTCACCAGCTGCTCCCGCAGCTCCTCGTAGCCGGGCTTGCCCAGCAGCGCGAACATGTTCTTCTTATACGCCTCCACGCCGGGCTGGTCGAAGGGATTCACGTCCAGCAGATAGCCGCTGAGGCCGCAGGCATACTCGAAGAAGTAGATCAGTCCGCCCAGCGTGTGGGCGTCGTTGCTGCCGGTCTCCACGATGATGTTGGGTACGCCGCCCTCCACATGGGCCAGCAGCGTGCCGTCCATGGCCTGACGGGCGATGAAGTCCATGCTCTTTCCTGCAAGGAAGTTCAGGCCGTCGCCGTTGCCCTCGTCGAAGGGCACCTGCTGCTGGTGGGCGGAGGGGCCGAAGCGCACCACCGTCTCGAACAGGTGCCGCTCGCCCTGCTGAATGTACTGACCCATGGAGTGCAGGTCGGCGGTGAATTCCACGCTGGCGGGGAACAGACCCTTGTTCTCCTTGCCCTCGCTTTCGCCGTACAGCTGCTTCCACCACTCCGCCATGAACCGGAAGGACGGCTCGTAGGCGGCCAGAATTTCGATCTTGCGGCCCATGTGGTACAGCTCATACCGGGCGCCGGCGTAGCGCCACGCGGGATTGCGCTCCATGTCGCCGGCGGCGCAGGTTTCCATCATCTCCTGCGCGCCGCTCATCAGCGCGTCGATGTCGATACCGGCGGCGGCAATGGGCAGCAGGCCCACGGCGGTCAGCACGCTGTAGCGGCCGCCGATGTTGTCGGGCACCACGAAGGTCTCGTAGCCGTTGGCGTCCGCCAGAGACTTCAGCGCACCCTTGTGGGCGTCGGTGGTGGCGTAAATGCGGCGGGCGGCCTCGTCCTTGCCGTAGCGCTTCTCCAGCAGCTCACGGAAGAAGCGGAAGGCCACGGCAGGCTCGGTGGTGGTGCCGGACTTGGAGATCACGTTGACGGAGAAATCCACATCCTCCACCAGCTCCATCACCTCCGTCAGCGCCTCGCTGCTGAGACCGTTGCCGATGAAGTAGATGTTGGGGGTGTTCTTCTTTTTCAGGTTATAGTTGGGGGAGCACAGGCACTCGATCACGCCCCGTGCACCCAGATAGGAGCCGCCGATGCCGATGACCACCAGCGCCTTGGAATCGCTCTGGATCTTTTTCGCCGCCGCCTTGATGCGCTCATACTCCGCCCGATCGTAGTCGCGGGGCAGGTGTACCCAGCCGGTAAATTCGCCGCCGCGGCCATTGCCCAGCTGCAAATGGCTGTGGGCGATCTTCAGCCGGGGAGACACCGCCGCCTCATAGGGCAGGCGTAGAAAGCTCTGAATATTACTAAGATCGACCTTTATCATCGTGCGTACCTCCTGTTGTGCAACAATCTATTCTTAAAGGATAATATTACATCGCCCGGCAGGAAAATACAAGGGGGATTTTGCGTATTTTTCCGCTTATCCGCAGAAGATGGCCATTTGCAGCATGTGCCGCGTCATCTGGCTCCAGCTGAGCTTCTCTACCGTCTCCGCCGCCACGATGGGAACGGTCAGCAGCGCCGTGTCATCCTGTCGGACGGTCAGCGTGCCCACCTGCTGTCCCGTCTGTATCGGCGCTGCCACAGTCTCCGGCAGCTCCACCGTCTGGGTCAGGCCGCCGGAACGGCTTTTTTCCAACAGCAGCGTGCGGCCCTCCTCTGGCAGCGTCAGGGCCACGGTGTCCGCCGTGCCCAGCGTCACCGGCAGGACGGGCAGCGGCTCCTCCGGCTGGATATCGGCCAGCGTGTAGGTGGAAAAGCCATAGTTCAGCAGCGTCTTGGCGTCGGTGTTGCGGCTGTCGGAGGTGGTGCCCTTCATGATGACGGCGATCAGCTCCATGCCGTCACGCTCCGCCGTGGCGCTGATGCAGTAGCCCGCCTCCTGGGTGAAGCCGGTTTTCAGCCCCGTGGCGCCCTCGTAGAATCGGATCAGCTTGTTGGTGTTGCTGAGACCGAAGGTGCCGTTCCGCAGGGTGTCCATCCAGATGGTGGTGTAGTTCCGCACCTCCGGGTGGTGCAGCAGCAGCTCGCGGCTCATCAGGGCAATGTCGTGGGCGGAGGTCACGTGACCCTCTGCCGTCAGGCCGGTGCAGTTGACGAAGTGGGTGTCCTTCATGCCCAGCTCACGGGCGCGGTTGTTCATCTGCTCCACGAACAGCTCCGTCACCCCCGCCACATGCTCCGCCAGCGCCACCGCCGCGTCGTTGCCGGAGGATACGCACACCGCCTTCAGCAGATCGTCCACCGACATCTGCTCACCCTCCGCCAGAAACACCTGACTGCCACCCATCCCGGCGGCGTAAGCACTGACCGTCACCATGTCGTCCTGCGCGATGCGGCCGCTGTCGATGGCCTCCATGGTCAGCAGCACCGTCATGATCTTGGTGACGCTGGCGGGCGGCAGCGCGTCATGCTCGTTCTGGGCGTAAAGGATCTCCCCTGTTGATTTTTCCATCAGCAGCGCCGCGTGAGAGGTCAGCGTCAGCTCCACCCCCCAGCAGGGCCGTACCAGACCGACCGTCAGCACTAATGCCGCCAGAAAACCTACTGCTCGTTTCATACCCCAAGCCCTCCTTTTTCTTTGCTGCTATCCTATGCCGCGGGCGGCTTGGCCTATGCGCGGCGGGGAAAGTGACGGCCGCGGCGATTTTCGCCTTGCAATGGGCGGAAAAGTGTGGTATGATAATTCCACTTGCAGGGTTCGTACATCGGTAGTACATCGGCTTCCCAAGCCGAGGAGGCGGGTTCGATTCCCGTACCCTGCTCCAAGTTAACAAACAGGTTTAGATGCCATGCGGTGAAAACCGCGTGGCATCAAGCCTTTCCGGGGTTTCCCATACCCCGATTTTAACGGTTTCAAGCATGGATGTCAGAGCCGTCTGAGAGGCGTTCAACGTGATTTGAACCCCTCTTTTCCTGTTTTCTGGCAAAATGATCGGATGCAGCCCCTTTTGTACGAGGAATTTCCTCGCAAAAGGAGGCTTTTTCATAAAAAAGTTTCACAAAGTTTGGGGCGCCGGCTTGTTGGTTTCATAAAACCATCGAACCGGCGCTCTTTTTGCGTTTCAGGACAGATCAAGGGCGGCAGCCCAGAGAGGAGCAGTATATGCGAAAACCAACAAGGCCACTGGCGCGGCGGATCGATGAGCGACAGCCAGCGCCCTATCAGCAGAGGTCACCGGAGCCGGTATTCTGCAATGAACACGAGCGGTGTCAGGGCTGTCCTTACCCGCGCCACGGCATCGTCTGCTGGCATCGGGACGGGACTTGTTTGCGGACAGATATGGAGGAAATAGGACGGAGGCGAAAGAATGATTCGAGCAGTTTTAAGTAACCCATCTCACCCGGAATATGGCGTGGCAACCATCCCGTTCCCCATCCCCCACGACCAGTACGCCCGCTGCATGGAACTGCTGGAGGCTCTGGAAATTGGCGACGCGGTCAAAGCCGACTGCAAAGTTGAGAAGATCGACAGTTTCTACACCGTCCTCAAGCGCACGGAGATGCTCACGGTCAATGTGGAGGAGCTGAACTACCTTGCCAAACGGCTGGATAGCTTTGATACCGGCGAAGCCGCACAGTTTCAGGCGATGGCGCACAAGCTGGAGCTTTTTGAACTGAAAGATCTGATCAACCTGACCTTTTGCTGCCAACAGGCCACTGTCATTACAGATTTTTCTGACATCTCCGCTGTTGGCCGGAACCACTACATGAATCTGCACGGCGGCAGTGCAAGAGTTGACGAGTTGGAAGCGCTGGATGGTGTGGAAACAGCAAGGCAGCTCATTGAAAATGGAAACGGTGCTGTCACGCCCTACGGTGTGGTCTATGACAACGGCATGAAGTTGGAGCCGGTCTACGACGGCCGGTTCTTCCTCTGCTATTACTACAAGCCGAACGCCATCACCGTTGCGGTGACATCCAAAGCTGAGCCGGAGGACACAGAGCACATCACATGGCTGTTCCTCCCCATGACTCAGGAGGAGATCGACCGTGCTCTCCAGCGTGCAGGCATCACGGATCCTGCGGATATTCGACTTCGGTTGGAGGATACGCAGCTGCCGGATGAGGCGGATATGTTACTGGATATGGAACAGGAAAGCCTTGCAGATCTCAATGCCCTGGCGCAGGCTACAGATGCCCTTTCCTCGGATGACATGGAAAAGCTGGGGGCTGTGGTGATGCTGGCGAAGCCTCAGAATGCAGAACAGATTAAGAACCTCGCGGAGAATCTCGACCTGTTCGATTTCGCTCTCGGCGCGCATACACCGGTGGAATACGGTAAGTACATGATCCAACAGTCCGGTCACTTCGATTACGACGAAAACCTCGACGCTTTTTATGACTATGAAAAGTATGGCCTCCAGCGCATGGGTGAGGAGGACGGGATGTTCACCGACCGGGGCTACATCGCGTACAAGGGCTATTACAGCATGGAGGAAGTGATGAACGGCAGTCAGAGCAACCGCATGGAGATGGGAGGTCTGGTATGATCATTCAGGCAGAACTGAAGCGAAAGCAGTCCGAGTACAAAGGCGAAGCATGCAGTGTAGATAAGGTAATCGAACTGCCCGCCCAGCGGTTCCAGCAGTTCAGCCGTGCTCTGCTGGCGGATTATGATTTCATCGCAGAGAACAAAACTGCCATTCGGCACGATGAGGATGCCAGGCACTGCCTGCTCATCCTCGACGCGGAGGGAACGGACGGTTTCCTTGTTGACCCGCAGGGGTATAATTACGCCCGGTACAGTGCCTTTGTCCCCAACGCCCGCAGTTTGCTGACGCCGGATATGGGGATCGACCGCAGCTATCTTTCGCCGGCAGAGCCTTGGCGGGATGAGAGCAGGGATGAAATGCTCCGCATGACATTGCATGTCGACGGGAAGCCGGACTATCAGGAAATCAGCGCGCCCGGAGGACTATGTGGTGGACGATACCAAGTATCAGATCACCATTACCACCGAGACCTTGAACATCACAGAGACACGGACGAACATCATGGCAAAGGGCAGCCTTATCGTCCGCAAGGTAGATGTTACCGCCAGCCCGCTCACCGGTGCGGAGCTGCTGCTGGAGACTTCCACAGACGGCAAGACATGGACGGAGGTCAGTCGGATTACCACCGACAAGACCGGCGTCGCCAAGTGGGACGATCTCAAAATCGGCGCACAGTATCGCGTCACCGAGGTGAAAGCTCCCACAGGTTATACCCTGATGGCGGAGCCGCTGTTCACCGGTGTACTGGAGGCCAATAGTCCTGATATTACCATCACCGCCTGCAACAGCGTAGGATTTGTCCTGCCGTTCACGGGCGGTACGGGTTTCACAAGCTGTTTTCTGTTTGCAGCACTCGCTCTGATGGCGGGTGTTTATTTCTGCAAAAAATCAGCCCGCCATGAAATGGCAGGCTGATGGTTCAATTCTGAAATGCTTGTAGTTGCTGTTCGCAGAACTCACATAGAACTGGGATATCTGCTACGGCAGTCTCCCATATGATCTCGCGGCTCATGCTTCCGTAGTTATGCGCCACAAGATTACGCATGGCCTTGATAGGCCCCCATTGAATCTGCTTCGTTGTCTCAAGCCGATATTCAGCGGAGAGTTTTCCACTCAACTCTCCGATCTGTAAAATGCAGAAGGACACAGAGCGCTGGTAATCAGGGTCGCTGTCAAAGGTTTCAAAGGATTCTCCGTAGCGCTCGATCGTCTTGCGGATTTCAAGGCAGTAATCGCGGATATGGGCTAAACGCTGGGCATCAGGCGGCAACATAGAGATTCACCCTTTCTTTCAGCACCGCATCTCGGAAACGGACATCGTTTTCCATCTGAGGACGCTGTTCCAGAGAACTGACCGTAATCAGGTCAATATTTTTGTGGAGAGCATCTTCCAGATCGCAGTACACAGCGGAGAGCGAGAGCAGGCTCTTGATATTCGTTCCAGAGGTGTCGATCAACAGGTCGATGTCGCTGGATTCTGTTGCCGTACCGCGGGCGTAGGAGCCGAACAGATAAACTGCCTTCAGCCCATATTTTTGCGCGACAGGCAAAATTCGCTGTGCGATTTGTTCTACGGTATAAACCATCTGCAAGCACCTCCTCTGGATTGATACCACCAGTATACCCGCAAAAAGGAAAAAACTCAACTCTAAATTATGAACAAGGAGAACAACTGAACATGAAAAAAATCCATCGTGTATTCGCCATGCTCATGGCCGCCATTATGGCATTGAGCCTCGTTACTACGGCATTTGCCGCAGAACCTACCATTGATCTGGCGAAGAAAGCATCCCTGAGTATCTATAAATATGACATTACCAAAGCCAGCGAAGATGGCGTGTGGGATGCGGAATCCTACGTTTCCACCGGTCTGCATGACGATGCTGTCATTGATAAGCTGAGCAAATACGCCATTCAAGGCGTGGAGTTCACGTATTTGAAAGTGGCCGACATCACCATGAGCAACGAGGTCGTGGACGGTCAGCGTCAGGTTGGCGTGCTGTATGGTTTTGACACCTCTGACCGCTCCAACGCTGTGCTGTCCGCTATCGGCCTGACCGCTTCCGATGCCCACAAGAATGAGAACGGCGTCAACTACTACACCAGCGATGCTCTGAACAACAAGCTGGCCGCTGCACTGGCTGCCAATGCGACCGCTGTCAAGAACGCTCTGGAGGTTGCTGTTAAGAACGGCGGCGTTGTCATGACTGAGACCGATGCGACCGGTCATACCTCTGCCTCCAACATGGAGCAGGGCCTGTACCTCGTTGTGGAGACTCGTGTTCCCGAAATGGTCACCAGCACTTGCAATCCTTTCTTTGTGAGCCTGCCCATGACCACCATTGACGGTGCAGATTGGAACTATGACGTTACCGTGTATCCCAAGAACCAGACCGGCAACCCCGACCTCGAAAAGACTGTCCGCGAGAGCAAGAGCAGCACTGGAAAGAATAACGGCAGCCTGACCGACATCACGGACGGTTACGCTCACACCGCTACCGCCTCCGTGGGCGATGTTGTGGATTATCAGATCATCAGCACCATTCCCACCATTACTTCCAAGGCTTCTTCTCTCAGCGAGTATACCTATGTGGATACTCTGAGCAAGGGTATCATGTACAATAAGCAGGACGTGGTTATTGAGTTCTTCAAGGACGCTGGTTGCACCGATAAGATCATCACTTGGGATGAAAACTCCGGCAAATTTACGGCAACTTACGATGATACCGCCAACACCATGACCATCCGCATGACCGAAGCCGGTCTGAGCGAGATCAACGAAGCGACCACTGTTTACAACGACAGCGTCAAGCGCGGTTAGCGGAGCATGGTGGTGTAGCGCAGGAGCCAGTCCAGCAGCTCGCCTGCGTGGGGGGTGCCGCTGACCATCCGCGCCATCTCAAGGTCAAAGCGCTCGAAGGGCGCCAGCTCCAGCAGGAAGCGCCGCACCGGCAGGTCAAAGCGCCGGTAGATGGCGTCCTCAAAATAGGAGAACACCTCGCGATAGACCCGCGTCGCCACCTCCGGGCCGAAGGACTTTCTGCCGGACATGCACCGCGCGGTAACGGCGATCCCCAGCGGATAGCCGACGGACTCCTTCAAAAGACCGCTGATCTCGCTGTCCGTTATGGGGACGGCGCCGAGGGTGAAGTATTTCCGGATATCCTCCCGGTCAAAGAGAAGATCGTCGGCCTCCAGCGTGGTCATCAGCCCCGCGTACTGAAACGCCGTCAGATAGCTGGGCGGTGCGCCGCGGGAGAGAAGCACAAAGTGCTTGGCGGAAGCGGAATGGATCAGCTGGCAAAGCGTCTGCTCCTCGCTGCCCTCCGGTATCTGCCGAAAATCATCGATCAGCAGAATGTCCCACGCCTCCGGCAGCGCGTCAAGAGAGAAGTCGGGCGCTCCCGCGCTCAGGCGCAGCACGCTCCGGCCCTCCAGCAGCGCGTCCGCCAGCGTGCTTTTTCCGAAGCCGCAGGGTGCGCTGACAAAGAGCACTCTGCCGCGCTGGATGAAACTGTCAAACCGCTGTTGGACAGCGGGCTTTATGATAATGCTTCCCGCCATAGTCGTTCCTCCCTCGCTTGAAACGGCGCTCTCACGCCGTTTGATCCCAGTATACTAATTCTGTTATATACCATTACCGGAAAATGTAAATCATACCAAAGTATGAGAATGGCGGCAGCCCGTTGGGGCTGCCGCTCTCTGTTTGCCTGTATTTTGCCGAAAATGCCATACTTCATCGCCGTACCGCACGGTAGAACCGCATGAGGTTTTCGGCGGTAAAGCGCAGATTTTCCCGGCAGTGCGCCCTGACCTCGCTGAAGGGCTGGGGCAGGGGATTGATGGGGAACACGCCGCTGACGCCCTCGCCGTACACGGCGGCCACGTCCGTATCGCTGCCGCCCACCAGCGCCGCCACGGGAACGCCCAGCGCCTTGGCGCGGCGGGCCACGCCCACCACCACCTTGCCCCGCAGGCTCTGGCTGTCCAGACGGCCCTCGCCGGTGATGACCAGCGCCGCGTCTGCCGCCCGCCGGTCAAAGTCCGTCAGCGCCAGCACCACGTCGATGCCCATTTGCAGGGGACTTGCAAAAAATGCCGCCGCACCGGCCCCAAAGCCGCCTGCCGCGCCGCCGCCCGGCAGGTTCAGCACGTCCCGGCCCACATCCCGCTCCAGCAGCGCCGCCAGCTGACGCAATCCGTCGTCCAGCCGCCGCACCATGGCCGCATCCGCGCCCTTTTGGGGGCCGAACACGGCGCTGGCTCCGGTGGGGCCGCACAGAGGGTTGTCAATGTCGCACATGGTCAGAATGGGGATACTCCGCACCGCCGGATCCATGCCGCTCGTGTCGATGCGGTGAATATCCTTCAATGTACCGCCCACGGGGACGAAGCTCTCTCCCGTCGCACGGTAAAACTTCACGCCCACGGCGGCAGCCGCGCCGCAGCCGCCGTCATTGGTGGCGCTGCCGCCCAGCGCCAGCACCAGCCGTTTCGCCCCGTGATGGGCGGCGTGGCGGATCAGCTGGCCCACGCCATAGGTGGTGGTCTTTTCCGGGTCGCGGTTCTCGCCCACCATGGGCAGTCCCGCCGCCGCAGCCATCTCCACCACGGCGGAGCCGTCCGGTAGCAGGCCGTAGCAGGCGGTGATGGCTTCGCCGTATGGCCCGGTGCAGGCCACAGGCACCTGCTGCCCGCCTACCACCGACAGAAACGCGTCCACCGTTCCCTCGCCGCCGTCGGCCACCGGAATGGCGCAGATCTCCGCCTCCGGCTCCTGTGACCGGATGGCCTCTGCCACGATCTGGCAGACCTCACGAGAGGACAGCGTGCCCTTGAAGGAATCCGGGATCAGAACATATTTGCGCATAGCCGCTCCTTTCTTCTAGCCCAGTAGAGGGCCGCCTGCCAGCCGCTCCAGCAGCAGGCCGCCCACCGTTACCGCATCCTCCACCGTCAGGTAGTGGGCGGCGCTCTCGTCCAGAAACAGCCGTCCCGACGCGGGAAATTCCTCGTCCCCGAACCACAGCCGCAGCCACAGGGGGTAGCGGGGCAGAAACGGGAACCGGGCGCACAGGTCGGCGTTGGAGGGCAGCAGCTCCGCGCCCAGCGCAAGGCAGCGGCGGCGCAGCTCCTCCGGCGGCAGCAGACCCAGCTGACGGCGGATCACCAGCTCTGCCCGGCGGTCAAATCCGCCGCCCCGCACCATGCCGTCGGGGTACTGGGCGAAGGCCATCATCTTCCCTAACAGGGGCGTGCCGTCCGCCAGATCCAGATAGTGCAGCAGCGTTAGCGCGTGCCACATGTCCAGCTCCGGCGAAACGGCGAAGTCCGGGACTGTCACGGTGACGGTCTGCCCCAGACTGGGCAGGGTCAGCCGTCCGCCGTCCCATGTGACGCCGGCGCGGCGGGCGATGGCCTCTGGTGCGTGCCGGGACAGCCGCTCCCGCGCTACGGTCAGCATGCTCTCGTATTGCCGGTTGGGGGACGCCATGGCGCTCGCCTCCTTGCATCAGATCTCTTGAGGTCATTATACTGTGCCGCCATGATTTTGACAAGGAAAAACCGCGCCGTGTCATTAACACAGCGCGGTTTACTTACGCGAGTTTTTCTACCTGAAACGCGCCGTTCAGCACCAGATAGGTCTGGGGTGCGTCACGCATCAGGTTCCACAGCCCCACACCCTGCAAGCCGTTGTCCGCCGCCAGACGGAGCTTGGCAAGGCTGGAGCGGGCGTCCTCAAACCACACCTCGTGGACAGTGCCGGTCTCCGCCGTGTAGCGGAACCATGGGGACTGGGCGGTTTCGTCGTATTGAATTTCCGCCCCGTACCGCCGTGCCAGCGCCAGCGCTTCCTGCGGCGACAGAGAGGGTGCACGGGTGATGCCCTGCCGGAAGGGCAGCGGCCAGTCGTAGCCGTAGGTGGGCACCCCCAGAAAGATTTTCTCCGGGGCCATCTCCGTCAGGGCGTAGTCCAGTACCCGCCGCACCTGCGGCAGGGGAGCCACCGCCATGGGCGGCCCGGCGGTATAGCCCCACTCGTAGGTCATCAGCAGCACGGCGTTGGCCGCGTGGCTCAGGGCGGCGTAGTCGTGCGCCTCGTACAGAAGTCCCCGCTGCTCCGCGCTGGATTTCGGGGCCAGCGCCACGATCACCGGCCAGCCCAGCGGATTCAGCCGCTGCCGCAGCGCGTCGATAAAGGCGGTGTAGGCCGCCGCCTGACGGCCCTCCAGATATTCAAAATCCACGTCCAGCCCCTGATAGCCCTTTTCCGCCATGTTGGCTGCGACGGCGTCGATAAGCGCCTTCTGCGCCGTTTCGTTTTCCAGCAGCGCTCCGCCCAGACGGCTGTCGAAGGAGCCGCTGTCCGTCAGGGTGGACAGGTGCATCCACAGCTGCGCGCCGTACTGGGGCGCGGCGGCCAGCAGCGGCCCGTCGTCGGGAACCACCAGCCCTCCTTGGGACGTGACGCCGTAGGTAAAGGGCGTCAGATAGGTTATGTAGGGCAGCACCGTCTGCAGCTGCTCCTGCCGGATGAAGGTGTAGGCGTAGCCGTTGACGCCCAGCGTCCCGGACTTTTCCCCTTTTAGCGCAACGATCAGCTCCTCGTCCGGCAGAATGCGGGATCGCCCGCCCAGGAAGTAGTTGTTCTGATACAGCGCCAGCACCGACACGCCCTCACGGCGGGCGATGCCCTCCAGCGTTTCGCCGGGCCGCACCACATGCACCCGCTCCGGCTCGTAGACCACCAGCGTCTGTCCCACCGCCAGCGCACCCCCGGCTGGCACCTGATTCAGCCGCCCCAGCAGCGTTACGCTGACGCCGTGCTGCCGGGCAATGCCGTACAGCGTCTCTCCCGGCCGCACCACATGAATTTGCATATGCTTCACCTCGTGCCAGCATATGTTCCGTCCGGCAAAATCAGAACGGAAACAGGGCGGAGGGACACGCCATGCCCTCCGCCCGTTCTCCTTATGACCAGCAGGCGTTTTCGCCGTCCAGCAAAAAGCCGTCCGTGTCATGGACAAAGCCGTTGTCCAGCATTTGCCGCCACGTGGCGGTGCCGCTGGCGCCGTGGTTCCCCGTCATGCTGTCCCACACCGTGGGAGGGAACTGCTGGGCATCCTCTTTCAGCTCCTCGCCCACACCGCCGAAGGTGCTGCCGTGGTTGTTGTTGAAGGCGTCGTCGTTGCCCCTGTCGCGGTACGTGCCGTAGCTGCTGCGGCCATTCCGGGCCGCGCCGTTGCTGTCGGTCAGACCGTCGTTCACGGTGCCGTTGCCTTTGTCGGCGTCATTGCTGCCGTTGGTGGTGTTGTTGCTGTTGCTGCCGGGGCGGTTGGTGTTGTTCTTGTTCTCGCCGCAGCCTGCCAGCGCCAGCATCAGCAGCGCCGTCATCAGCAGCGCCATCACTTTTTTCGTCATGTCCCATCCTCCTTTTTATCAAATTTTCCGGGCACAGTGCTTTGCGTGCCGTGTGTAGTATGGTCGATTTTCGGCGAAACTACCGGCTGTAACTTCTCCCAGCGTTGCATTTTGCTGTGAGCTGTGGTAAAATAATAATCTATTCATTAAAGAAAATACAATTTGTAATATCAAACACGCTTACAACGTTTTGTTATCATCTGGAGGGGTATTATGCAAAAGCTGGAAAAACAGTTTCATATTCGCTGCGTAGAGGGCGATGTGGGCCGCTACGTGATCCTGCCCGGCGATCCCGGCCGGTGCGAGAAGATCGCCGCGCTGTTTGACGACGCGCATTTCGTGTCCCAGAACCGGGAGTATACCATCTATACCGGCACGCTGCTGGGGGAAAAGGTGTCCGTCTGCTCCACCGGCATCGGCGGGCCCTCCGCCTCTATCGCTATGGAGGAGCTGCACAACATCGGCGCGGATACCTTTATCCGGGTGGGCACCTGCGGCGGCATCGACCTTGACGTCCGCAGCGGCGATGTGGTCATCGCCACCGGCGCTGTCCGCTTCGAGCATACCAGTCGGGAATACGCGCCCATCGAGTATCCGGCGGTGGCGAATTTTGAGGTGACCACCGCGTTGGTGCAGGCGGCCAGAACGCTGGGCAAGCGCACGCAGGTGGGCGTGGTGCAGTGCAAGGACTCCTTCTACGGTCAGCATTCCCCGGCCCGCATGCCGGTATCCTATGAGCTGCTGAACAAGTGGGAGGCGTGGAAGCGCCTGCATGTAAAGGCCAGCGAAATGGAGTCCGCCGCCCTGTTCGTGGTGGCTGACGCGCTGAACTGCCGCTGCGGCAGCTGCTTCCACGTGATCTGGAATCAGGAGCGGGAAGCCGCGGGTCTGGATCAGGACATGAACGAGGATACCACCTCCGCCGTTACCGTGGGTGTGGAGGCGCTGAAGCTGCTGATCCAGCAGGATCGGGCAGCCTGCGGAAAGTAAGGAGAATACGATATGCTTTGGTCTATTATTGTCGGCGGTATTATCGGCTGGCTGGCCGGAAAGCTGATGGGCAGCAGGGGCGGCGTCCTGCGCAACATCATTCTGGGCATCGTGGGCAGCGGCGTGGGCAACTGGCTGGCGGGCGCTGTCGGTCTGGTGGCCCGGAACTCGCTGGGCTCGTTCCTCATCGGCCTGGGCGGCGCCTGCGTGGTGCTGCTGATCTGCCGGATACTGTTCAAATAAGCGGGAGATTACCTAAAAAAGTGGTCTTTGCCTGTAGGCAGAGGCCACTTTTTTCAACAAAATTTGATTTTCCTCTTACATTTTCTCCTCAAATGTGCTATACTATTGGCAATAAATGTAAGGCGCATGGCCGTTGGGCCGTGCTTTTTTCCGTGTTTTGTTACAGTGAGAGAGGAGAAGCGATGTTTGCAGCAGGAGATCTGGTCATTTATGGCGGTGAGGGCGTTTGCCGGGTAGAGAGCGTGGGAACGCCGGAGACAGAGGGCATCGACAAAACGAAGGCCTACTACACCCTGTCCCCGCTGTACCGCACCGGACAGGTGATGACGCCGGTGGACACCGGCGTGCTGATGCGCCCGGTGATGACTCCTGCGGAGGCGGACGCTTTTCTGACGGCGCTGCCGGAGCTTCCGGCGGAGGAGCCCGCAGGCGCCAGCCAGCGGGCCATCAAGGATCACTATCACGCGGTGGTAACGTCCTATGACTGCGGCCGCATGGCGGCCATGATAAAATACACCTGCCAGCGCCGCCGCACTGCCCAGCAGCGGGGCCGCAAGGTCAGCCAGCTGGACGAGCGGTATCTGCGCCGGGCGGAGGATCAGCTGTACGGCGAGCTGGCGGTGGCGCTGGGCATCGACCGGCAGGAGGTCTGCCAGTATATCCAGAAAGATTACCCGGCGTGGCCGGAGGAATAATAAAAAGCGGGATGCACAGCATCCCGCTTTTTATTATTCCGTTTCCACCCTACCGTCGCCGTAGACCAGCAGCTCCCGGGGCGGCTGATGGCTGGAAAAGCGCTGGGCCGTCAGGGTGCAGGCGTAGGCTCCGGCGTTGCGGACTTCGATCAGATCGCCTACCGCCAGTTCCGGGCCGGTAAAGTCCTCCGTCAGCACGTCGGCGGCGCAGCACAGATTGCCCACAATGTCCACCGTCTCCGCCCGGCTTTCGTCTCCGTGGGCGATGATGGGGAAGGCCCATTCCGAGGTGAACAGCGGCTCGTAGGGGGTGGGAGTCCCACCGCCAAGCTCGTGGCGCAGCATGGCCGCCAGTGCCGGCTTTTGCAGACCGTTCATGCAGTTCTCCGCGATCACGTAGGTCTTGCCGCGGGAGAATTTTTTGTCCACCACCCGCAGCCAGTAGGTTCCGGCCTGCGCGGTGGGGAAGCGGCCGGTCTCGATCATCAGCCGGGCTTTCCACGTGGCATCGTTGTCGGCAGCGATGGCGTCGGTATACGTCCGCAGTCGGGCAAGGTTCATGGGCTGCTCAAAGGCCGCGTCATAGGCCACGCCTACGCCGCTGCCGAAGTTGACATAACGCATCTCACAGTCCAGCGCCGCATGTACCCTCTTGGCCAGCGCCCAGCTGTCCCGGTAGCAGCCGCCCAGCACGTCCGCGTCCAGATTCTGGGACTTCAGGTGCACGTGGATGCCCTCCACCGTCACGGGCAGGTCGTCCAGCAGCGCTTTCAGCTGGGGCAGATCCTCCTCATTAATGCCGAACTTACTGCTGGTTCCCGCGCCGCCGCCCATACCGAAGGCGGGGTTCATCCGCACACCGATGGCTCGCCGCTGTCCTTTCCGGCGGCACAGCGCACCGATACGCGCCACCTCGCCTAGCGAGTCGGCGATGATCTCGCCCCCGTCCCATGCCGCTTCCAGTGCTGCGTCGGATTTCCCGGCAGCGGAGAAGAAAATGTCCTCCTTCGCCATGCCGCATGTTCGGCTCAGCAGCACCTCCGGGGCAGAGGCGGCGTCCGCGCCCAGACCCAGCGCCGCCAGCGCCCGCACCACCGGCGGGAACGGGTTGGCCTTAATGGAGTACAGCAGGTCATATTGGGGGAAGGTCTGGCGCAGCGTCTCCAACTGCGCTTTCATGATGTCGTATTCGTAGAGGTAACAGGGCGCGTTCTCCCGCGCCAGCGTCAGAATGTGCTCGTTCATGGTGATGCTCCTCCGTTCTGTTATTCGCCCTGCCACAGAAAGCGGGCCATGTCCACGGTGCCGTTGGCCCGGAAGGCTACGCCCTCCGCTTCCAGCAGCGTTTGCTGCTCCGGCCAGTGGGGCGCGGTGCGTCCCGCGCGGTTCACCACCCGGTGACAGGGGTAGTCGCCGTACAGCGCGGCATTGCTGAGGACTTTTCCCACCAGCCGGGCGTTTTTCTCCCGACCAATGAGCCGGGCGATCTCGCCGTAGGAGCAGACCCGTCCCTCCGGGATCTCCGCCACCACCGACAGGATCTCATACACAAGTCCCTCGTTCACCGCGCCGCACCTCCTTTGGCTTTGTGTCATTTTACCATAAATGAGTGAGGATTCCAAGAGGGAGTTGTAAAGATTCGCGGTTTGATGCGGGTGTGGACTGTCGCTCCCGGTCTCGACACCCTGCGGGTGTGAGAGAGCGGAGCTCGTTTCGCGTCCTATACAGCTGCGTACCAAAAAGGGAGCACCCCATAGGGGTGCTCCCTTTTTGGTACGGGTAGTGGGACTCGAACCCACACGCAAAGCACGAGAACCTAAATCTCGCATGTCTACCAATTCCATCATACCCGCATATTACCATGCTATTATACCACATTCTCCGCCCCGGCACAAGAAAAAAATCATGAAGCCCATCTGGTATTACCCGTCTTGCACGAACTGGTCATATAGTGATATCCAAAAGCTGGTATAATAAAATGAATGCACAAAAAGAAATGAGGAACGTTTCATGAAACGTATTGCCAGCATACAGGACGTGTCCTGTCTGGGCCGCTGCTCCCAGACGGTGGCGCTGCCGGTGGTCTCCACCATGGGGGTGGAGTGCGCCATACTGCCCACCGCCGTACTCAGCACGCACACCAGCTTTCCGGATTTCCGCTGTCTGGATCTGACGGATCAGTTGCTGCCGGTGGCCCGCCACTGGAAGGCGCAGGGCGTGAGGTTCGACGCGCTGTATACCGGCTATCTGGCCTCTGACCGGCAGGTAGCGGTGGTGCTGGAGCTGCTGGAGCTGCTGCGGGAGGAGGGTACGCTGCTGTTCGTCGATCCCGCCATGGCCGACCACGGCAAGCTGTACGCCGGTTTCGGCCCGGAGTTCCCGGCGCTGATGGCGCAGGTGGTGTCCAAGGCGCAGATCACCGTGCCCAACATCACCGAGGCCAGCCTGATGACCGGCCTGCCCTACCGGGAGGACTATGACGAGGCGTACGTAAAGGCTCTGCTGCGGGGCGTGGCGGCGCTGGGCGCGGAAAAGGTGGTGCTGACCGGCGTTTCGCTGGAAAAGGACACCATCGGCTTCATGTCCTACGACAGCGCCACCGGCCAATTCGACCGCTACTTCAACCGCCGGGAGCCTCACGCCTACCACGGCACGGGGGATATTTTCTCTGCCACGGCGGTGGGCGGCATCATGCGGGGCATGAGCCTGAAGGACGCATTCCGTCTGGCGGTGGATTTCACCCTGCGGTGCATCGAAGTGACCCGCACCGACCCCCAGGCGGCGTGGTACGGCGTAGAGTTCGAGCGGGCGCTGCCCATGCTGACAGAGCGTGCGAAGGCGCTGGAGCCGTCAACACCCTGAGAACGAAAAACGTATACGTATAAAAGGAAAATGAAAGAGGAGGAGCATCATGTCTTTTGAACTGCCCGTGTACCACCATCCCGATTTTGCCCAGCCCTGCTTTACCGCCGCGCCGGACGCCCGGTGGCAGGCGGCGGAGCGGGACGGCATAGCCCCCGAGGATTTCCACAGCACCTCCATGTACCCGGAGTACTGCAAGATCGACGGCCAGTGGCGTCTGGCGGAGGAAAGCCGCATGGACGCCTGCATCGTTCTGCGGCCGGATGGCCGTCTGGACACGGTGGAGGCCCGGAATCTCAAGCAAGGCGACCGGGTGCTGCTGGGCCGCACCGAGCGGTGCGAGGAGGGCATCTACCTGCACTGCAATGGCTTCGCGGCGGAGGAGGAAGCGAAAAATGACGACCAGTTCGTGTTCCGTCAGGGACGCAGCCGCGAAACGTCCTACGCCAAGGATTACGACCAGCTGGCGGCACTGCTGCGCCACGAGCGCGACCATGGCCGCATCATCTGGGTCATGGGGCCCGCCTTCGCCTTTGACGCCGGGGCACGGGCCGCCATGGAGGCCATGATCGAAAACGGCTACTGCCACGGCCTGCTGGCGGGCAACGCCCTGGGCACCCACGATCTGGAGGCCGCCTGTCTCCATACGGCGCTGGGACAGGACATCTACACCCAGCGCAGCCAGCCCAACGGCCACTACCACCATCTGGACGTGCTGAACAGGGTGCGCCGCAGCGGCTCTATCCTCCAGTTCATTCAGGACTACCATATCGACAACGGCATACTGTACGGCTGCGTGAAGCACAATATTCCCTTTGTGCTGACCGGCTCCATCCGGGACGACGGCCCGCTGCCGGAGGTGTACGCCGACGCCTATCAGGGCGCTTACGCCATGCGTTCGCTGGTGCGGGGCGCCACCACGGTGATCTGCCTTGCCACCATGCTGCATACCATCGCCGCCGGTAATATGACGCCCTCCTTCCGGGTGCTGCCGGACGGCACGGTGCGGCCTGTGTACCTGTACGCCGTGGATGCCGACGAGTTCGTGGTCAACAAGCTGCGGGACCGGGGCAGTCTCTGCGCCACCACCATGGTCACCAACGTGCAGGACTTCATCACCAAGGTGGCCCGTGATCTGGGCGTCTATCCGAAATAATGGGCGAGATACAGAAAAGGGAGGAATGGGTATGGATATCCACGGACTGCAAAAGCTGACGCTGCTGGACTTTCCCGGCCGCGTGGCCTGCACGGTGTTTTTGCAGGGGTGCGACCTCCGCTGCCCCTTCTGCCACAACGGCGGTCTGGTGCTGGGCGGCATGGAGCCGGTCACGGACGACGCGGGATTGCTGGACTTCCTGAAAAAGCGGCGGGGTCTGCTGGACGGCGTGGCCATCACCGGCGGCGAGCCGCTGCTGCGGCGGGAGCTTCCGGCGCTGCTGCGCTCGATAAAGGAGCTGGGCTACGCCGTGAAGCTGGACACCAACGGCAGCCATCCGGAGGCGCTGCGGGCCGTGGTGGCGACGGGACTGGTGGACTACGTGGCCATGGATATCAAGAACAGCCCCGCGAAATACGCCGCCACGGTGGGACTGCCGGGCTTTGACCTGACGCCGGTGCGGCAGAGCGCTGCCCTTCTGCTGGAGGGCACGGTGGACTACGAGTTCCGTACCACGGCGGTGGCGGAGCTGCATGACAACGATTCCTTCCGGGAGATCGCCCAATGGATCGCCGGTGCGAAGCAGTACTACATCCAGTGCTTTATCGACCGGGACTCCGTGCTGCGGACAGGGCTTCACGCACCGGACAAGGCACAGCTGGAGCGCTGGGCGGATATCGTGCGGCCGCTGATCCCGTCGGTGGAGCTGCGGGGCGTATGATAGCAAAAAACAGGGAGTCGGCTTTGCCGACTCCCTGTTTTTTACTTGCTCTTTTTGTCGATGGCGGAGATAGCCAGCGAGCACAGAATGCCCGCCGCGGCCAGACCGATGATCAGGAAAAACGTGGCGTTATAGGAGCCGCTGGCATCGTACAGCGCGCCGGAGATGGTGCTGCCGAAGCTGGCGAAGATCAGGTTGCTGTTGATGAGGGGGAAGTTGACGGGATAGTGCGCCGGGCCAAAATAGGCGCGGCAGAAGGCGGAGTTGGTGGGGGTCACGCCGGAGTAGGCCAGACCGCCCAGCACAAAGCCGATGATGACCACCACGATGCTGCGGGTACTCAGCGCCAGGATCAGCACCCCGGCGGTGATAATGAACAGGATGTTCACCAGCTGCATGGACAGGCTGCGGCCATACTTGTCGTACATGCCGCCGAACAGCACACGACCCACGGCGTTGCAGATGGAGATCAGGCCCACGATGGTGGCTACCGCACCGGCGGTCTGGTCGGCGCTGGCCTCCCACACCACGCCGCTGGCCTGAGAGATCAGGGCGAGACCCGCCGCGCTGACGGCGATGGCCCACACATAGTACAGCCAGAAGGTGGGCTTTTTCACCATTTCCAACGGCTTATGATCGCGGCCCGCCGCCTTGACGGCGGTCTTGCCGCTCTTGGCGGCCGGGGCGACGAAATCCGCGCCGGGCGCCACAAAGAAGAAGGCGCAGATAGCCAGCACCACGAAAATGATGATGCCCAGCACCACGAAGCTGACCCGCCAGCCACCGATCCAGTCGGGCGTCCACGCCTGATAGAGCTTGCCGATGATGAAGCTGCCGCCGCCGAAGCCCATCAGCAGCACGCCGGAGATCAGGCCGGGGCGGTCGGGGAACCAGCGCACCATGGTGCTCATGACGGCGTTGTAGCACAGGCCGGAGCTGAGGCCGCACAGCACGCCGAAGCCGATGTACAGCATGGCCACGGACTGGGTGCGGCTGGCCAGAAAGAAGCCCAGCAAAAACAGCACCGCGCCGATGCGCACGGACATTTTGGCGCTGAGCTTGCCGCTGAGAAGGCCGCACAGCAGCGAGCCGATGCAGAACAGAATCATGACGATGGTGAAGGTCAGGCTCAGCTGTGCCTTTGTCCAGCTGGTGAACTCGGCGGCGATGGGGGTGCTCAGCACGCTCCACGCATACACGAGACCGGCGAACAGCAGCACGATCACGCCCACGATGGCGTAGACCCAGCGGTTCAGTTGTTTCATAGGGAAGCCCTCCGTTATGTTATTTCTGTGAATTTTTTCACGCTCTCATCTCCAGTTTACCAAATGATTCAATGAAACACAAGAGCCCCGTGGAGAAACATCCACGGGGCCCTGTTTCGTATTAAGAAATATTATCGGGCATCCTTGCCGATTTTCAAGCCAGCCTCAAAGGCCTGCTTGTTCAGGGGCAACAGCTTGGGCT
>OIXH01001260.1_pt1 | contig 29098 bp, 28 predicted proteins | sample 1587741 | NCBI WGS metagenome assembly OIXH01 (sample SAMEA3888916, study PRJEB22519) | human gut metagenome | biome: human gut; feature: human-associated habitat; material: faeces | place: Denmark | collected 2011 | reverse complement strand
CAATATTAGTTCTGCCCCAAAAACGAACAAGATAGATCAAATACACAATCAACGCAATAATCACGAATAGCAAAATATAAATCCAAATCATAGCTTCAGCGTTTTTACAAACCTCGGAACTTTCGGCACAACTTCAAAAAAAACGTTTCATTATTTTGCGGGGGGGGGATTTTGTACTTTTGCAGTATGTAACCAATAACTTATTGAATTATGAAAAAAATTTTACTTTTAATTGCAGCGGCAATTGCAACAGTTGGAGTTGCAAGAGCTCAATTTGTATTAACACCTAATGGCATTGCGAATAATACAGATAAAGACTACCTTGTATTTGAATATGGCAGTAAATCGCAGTCGGAATTATTTACGACCGTGAATATGGCATTAAATGCTATGTATGTTTCACCTCAAGATGTATTAAGTATTGTAAAAAACAATTCTATTACGATAAATGGGGTGGCAACTCATATTCATCGAGACAAAAATATGTTCTCAACTTTATCGACAATGACAATGAACTACACTATTGTTGTTGAGTTTAAGGATGGGCGCATTCGAATTATGAATCCAACAATCAACAAGTTGATTATTCCTTCGAATGGGACATCGACAACTTCATATGATGGCTTGGAGTGGATCGCGTATTTGTACAACAAAAAGGGAGTAGAAAAACACCCCAAAACAAATGAATCAATAGAAGACCATCTGAATAACATCGTATTAAAGATAACATCCTCTATAACAGAAAAAGAAAATGACAATTGGTAGTTTATAGTAAAGGCCGAGCTTAACCTCGGCTCTTTTATTTCCGATAAAATCCTTATATTTGCATTGCTAAATCTCAATGCGATGCAAATATGTCTGGATTATCGGATATATTGCATCTATTCATATAGTTTAATCTAACTGCGTCGAGTTCGGTAACGGAAACGCCCGACGGCTTGCATTGAGGGCCGAGCAACTCGTAACGCAGTTTTTTATTGCTAAAGCTCAATGAAAAAGCGCATCGAACGTATGAGCCGCATCGAAGCGGCAATTAACCCCATGTACTGCGTCCCCAAGCGCAGCGACCTATCGTTAATCGGGTCGGCTTTCGAGGCCGCAGGTTTCCGTTGTGTCCGGATCCGCACCGAATGCGAGGCCGAGCACCGCACCAAAGGCGGTGATCCCCGTCGGCACGGGATGCTGGTTCTCGACGGTGACCGAGTGATATTGGAGGTATTGCGGTCGAGACCGACTAAAAAAGATAATCAACTCACAATCCCGCCTCAATCATGAACCGAGAAAATGACATATCGAACCGTACCCTATTTTTGATTCGGTCGGTTTGAAATGATAAACAGAAAGCCGAGTTCCCTCGGCTTTTTACATTCTCGCATCATATATCTTTTCTACATTCAGCTCCGTTCCGGTCAATGTAAAATATATATTCTGGAGCTGGTGCAGATACTTTATGGGCACATCCACATTGCAATCGTCGATTTCGTCTTCCACCTGCCAACAGAACCCTTCTTTTTTAGGAGATAAGCATATCACACGGGGGATGATATAGTAGTCAAATCGTTGGTAACAGTCGCTAAATTCTTTCTCAAAGCCGCATTTTTCCAATAACGTTGGAGTCAAACGTATAGGCCTAACATCTCATAATACTACTTTATCTAAAATCTCATGATAAAATCCGGCTTCCTTAATTAGCATCTCACCATGAAATAACGTCATGTCTGCACGCGTAATTTCTGCAATATACCCAATTCGCTCAAGATGGGGGTTATACACTAAATTGCCTATTCGAAATGATCGAATATTCAGAGACGGTTCCATATTACATTTCATATTCTAAAACGCATCGAATTCGATGCGTTTATTACTTTAGTTTCATTTGTGTTTTTAAGTTGAGAACTATTTATTCCTCCTCGTTTGAGGTGTCGCATGTAATCGGTTTCGTCGATTTTACCGCTGAAGTAAGGTGCGCTGTTTCGGGTGGCGGATTGTCGGGCAACGTTCCGAGGTATTGCCGAGCGTTGAGGGGTGATACGACAGAGTGTCCGAGTTGGCTTTCGAGTTGTTGTCGGGCAACTTTAGCTACTGTACCGCCCCGTTTGGCGACGTTGGCGTTGGCCTTGAAACCTATTGGATTTTCGTTTCGGGAAAGTTCGGTAGCAGAGGCCTCGGCCAATGAGTTCAACAGCAGTTCGACATTGGTCATATTATCCCGCAGGTTCTCCTTTTTCAACCCCTTGTAACGTTTGTAGGCTTTCGTGGTACGTCCGGCCCACTCCTTCGTGATAATGTCCGTAAGGGTGGCATATTGCGTTCCATCAACGCCCCCGCGTTTCCACTCGTCAGTGAGAAGTTTACGGACTTCGATACTTTTCAAGCGTTGGTTAATCCATGTATCCGAATATCCAAGGCGTTTATAATCGGCTACGGCCTGCTCAATAGATAACTCAGGGTCTTGCATTTGGTCGAGGCGGTCGCTTGCCACCTGCGCCATCCATTGCTTGAAAGGCTCGGCTTTCTGTGACGGAATCGACTGGATAATCCGCAGGACGGTTTTCACATCTCCGGCCAGCGTCTTGCGCATCACTCCCGTTTCTGACCTCATGGCTATCTGGGGACAATTTGTCCCCACGAACGAGGCGAGCGCTTCATCCCGCTTGCGCATCTTCTTGAAATAATCGGTCGGATTCACGGTGTCCGTCAGAGCGGAGATCACGTCGAGAACGGAAAAATACCACGTCTCCGTCCGCTCGTCCCAAACGGTGCGCACCTTGCGGTCCTCGAACAACTGTATGGCCTGCTTTTGTGTCATAGGAATGTAGTTTTATTTATTCCTTTTCTTTTATCTCCAGCACCGTCCCGCACTTGGGGCAGGTGATCGTATTCGTCGGCTGAGGGGCCGGCCGTTCCTCCTCTTCGAAAAAATCCGAGACGCTGCACCCTATTGCATCGGCAATCCTCTGCAATTGTGCTACGGGGTTCCGGTCGCCTTGTTCACAATAGTAGTGTACAGTCTGACGTGATACGCCCAATCGTTCAGCTAACGATACCAGGCTGACCCCGTGCGATTTACACGTCTTTTTGATGTCTATTTTCATGATGTTATACGATTATATTACAAGACAAAGATAGGCAAAAAACGGAGAAACGCAAACAATCATGCTACATAGTGGGGTGTATTCCCAATTTTTGCAATATATTTTTTTTACACTTTTTCGATGAAATGTTTGTTGAAGTAAAATATTTATATTACATTTGCAACAGCAAAAGAGATAAAAGCAATATAAATATATTACAGTTATGACAACCGCCACGCATACCGAGCTTATGAACATCGCCAAAGACGCCGCTACCTACATCAACCGCCTGGGCGGTGAATGCGACACGACTGATGACGATTTTGAATTACATGCAAGTTTTTATCGTTTTTGCGATGTGTTAGAAAGCATTAGACTTTATACATCTTTACCTGTAAAAAACAAAATTAAACCGATCAAAATCAAAGATTGTGACGATATATTTTTTATGATTGGGCGAAAGATAAATGTAGAGGTCAAAGTCAAAGAACAATGTGGCAAGTATCAATTATATATTTTGTCTAATAATGCATTCAAAAGATTTGAGAAAATGATCTCTTAAATGTTGGCCAGCCGTTCGGGCGGCTATAAACAGACCTCAGGCCCGAAGCGTGGCGGCACCTGCCGCCGGTGGTAAAAATGAAAGATATGAAAGACATAAAAATTGGCGACCCGGTGAGATTCGGACGCAATACTGGTGAATATCGAGGACAGTTCGATAAACTGAATATCGCAATGGTACTCGTTGGCAATAGGCTGTATTATGTTACATTTGAAAAAATTGAAAAGCTATGAAGACAAGAAAATCCTTCAAGGTGAACAGAGAGGCTGCGATCAAAATCGCAATGAACACAAACGGCATATCACGAGAGATCGCCGAGAAATACACAGACAGCGAGTTGAAAGAGTGCTTGCGACTACTCAAACTAAAAACCAACTTTTAACCTATATAACAATGAAACGAACCGACCTTTCCATCATCATGCGCACGGCGTGGCAGATGTGCCGCGCGACGGGTGTAACCTTTGCTGAGTGTCTGCATAAGGCATGGCAGGTGTTCAAATTGAAGATAAAGATGCGCGCGGGCATCGTGCAGTTCTTCTACCTCAAATCGAGTACGGGTGAATTGCGACAGGCATTCGGTACGCTTAAGGACGACTTATGCCCCGAAACAAAAGGTGACGACCGTAAGCCTAACAAACACCTCGTAACCTATTACGATACGGTTGCCGAGGGCTGGCGGTCATTCAGAATGTTCAACTTTGTAAAAGTTATATAATATATGAAACCAACGATGTACGTAGAAAAACGCAGCGATTTGACATTACTCAAAAAGGCATTCGAATTGACGGACGCGACATGTCACCGCACGCGGCTGAAGTGTGGGTGTAAAGCCTACAAAGGTGCAGACAACAATCGCGACAGCCTATTGATCGTCAAATATGACGCAGTAGTGCTTGAGATTATCCGCTGCAAAGGGTGTGTGAAGAAAAGACCTTAAAAATTGCAGCTCTCAATAAAAAATCGTATTTTTAATAAATAATTCAATAGTAAGATTTGCATAATGTGCCGAACGTGTCCACTTTTGCATCGAACAGATATATGCGGGGTAGTGCAGAGGTTACCACGGCGGGTTAGTGTCCCGCAGGCGCAAGTTCGATTCTTGCCCCCGCTACTAATGAAATTTACGGCTATGAAAATTTTAACGCTTATCATCAAACAAAAATGGTTCGACGCCATTTTGTCGGGTGAAAAAACGGTCGAGACCCGCGAAGTACGCCCGACCAACACGAAATACATTTCATACCGAGACAACAACACAGGCAAAGTCTACAAGAAAGACAGTGACGTGCCCGAATCGGCGTGGGACAGCGAGAAGGGCGTTGATACGGTTATCAACCACTACGATGCCATACAGTTCTGGGTAGGTTACGAAAAGAATCGCCCCGGCGCGCTGGTCGAAGTCAAAGGCGTCGAGCTGGTAGATGTTTGCGACGAAGAGACGAAAGAGCCGATTGTGTACGAGCACAACGGTAACGAATATACCATGACCGAGATCGACTACCACCTCGGTAAAGTAATTGAGAAAATGAATTGTTAAACCCTTAAAATCATTGCCGCACTCGAAGACGAAGACAAAAAACAGGGGCGCAAATATCAGCACAAAGACAGAGGCTTGCCGATGAAGCTGCTGCCAGATACGGGACTTATTTTACCGAACGTAATCTAAGAATCGTTGAGGCTTATAATTCAGTAATGAGAGATTATAACAGAAGGCAATCTGCCGCCCGAGGCCTTTCCGTAGGTTAAATCATATTGTCAAACTTCTAAAATTCAAGCTGCACTCGAAATTCAGTAAGAAATCGAATCAATCGGACGACAGGCGCTAGCCGTGTTCGTTATCGTGCAGTAGGCGGTCGTGCGACGAATCGTGCCGGTCGTGCACGCGACATTCGCGCCGCCTTTGGCATGGCAACAGGTTAATCATGACCCCGATAGACCATGCAAACGAAGTGATTGCCTCTGTCCGTCAAAAAACGGACAGGGCGATCCTTTTTTATTCATGTGGCAAAGACAGCGAGGTATTGCTCGACCTAATGGCTCCGCACTTCAAAGAGATCGTTTGCGTGTTCATGTATTTCGTCAAGGGCCTCGACCACATTGACAACTATTTGCGAGCAGTCAAAGCTCGTTATGCCAATGTTACCATACTGCAAGTCCCCCATTGGACGTTGACGCGTGTTTTGCGTTGTGGGCTATACTGCATTCCTAACCCCAATGTAAAGCTGTTATCGTTGAAAGACGTTGATGAATCCGTCCGGATGAAGACGGGAATATCTTACTCTTTCTATGGAATGAAGCAGTCGGACGGAATGAATCGCTGTCTTATGTTGCGCGGATACGAGAACGAAGCTATAAGCAATACGAACAAGGTATATCCTCTATCCAAGTGGAAGAAATCGGACGTCATGGCCTACATCAAGGCAAAGAAACTGCCTGAACCCATATCCTACAACAAGAACAAATCGCAAGGTCTGACGTTTTTGCCGGAGGTATTCGATTACCTCCGCCGGCATTATCCGCAAGACCTCGAAAAGATTTACAAAGTATTCCCCTTATCCCGAAATATATTACTGCGATATGACGAAGAGAAAAGAGCAGCAGCCCAAATACAAGCAAAGTGAAACGGTCGTAATCAAGCGATCACAAATCAACTTTGCTCCATACAATCCACGCAAAGAAGACCCTGAAGTCATCAAGAAGCTCAAAAAGAACTTTAAAACTGTCGGCTATCTGGGCGGTATCGTATGGAATCAGTTGTCATCTTATCTGGTTTCAGGGCACAAGCGCGTACAGACGCTTGACATCATCAACAATTACGACGGGACACCTGAAACGGATTATGAGATCAAGGTAGAAGCTGTAGAGTTAGACGACAAGACAGAGCGCGAACAAAATATCTTCATGAACTCGCCCTCCGCAATGGGAGAATTCGACATGGAGAAAATAAAAGTACTTGTACCGGAAATAGACTATAAAGCCGCTGGCCTTTCTGAAGCAGACATGAACATATACGGTATATCCGTCATGCAGGACGAAATAAGTTCAGAACTGTCTGATACGTTAGGTGATTTCGAAGAGATACAACGACCGTTTGAGGAACGCAAGGCCGCGGTAAAGGAGATGAAAGAACAGATTCGTCAACAGGCAGAGCAAAAAGCGGAAGACATCGAATCCTATGTAATGCTCAACTTTAAGTCTTATAGGGCGAAATCATCATTCATGCTTCGGTTCGGGTTCAGGCCAGACGACAAAATAATCCCCGGCGAAATGTTCTCGGATATGGTTGAACGGGTCGAATAACGACAAAAACGACAGTATAAAAAATGGCAATGCCCTCCAAAAAACCGAAATTAGATACCTTTCGCAAGGTTGCAAATGCTTGCGGCGGTATTTTGTCAGACATAGCTGCTAATTTAGGTGTAGAGCGTAGCACAATTTACACATGGTGCAATGATGATGAGCAATTCGCCCAAGCCCTCGAAGATTCCCGTGAACGGTTCGTTGATTTGGCCGAAAGCAACCTGCGTAAATTGGTTGCCGGCGTTCCGGCCATCGAAAAGGACGAGAATGGCGAAAAGAGATTTGCCGGTTGGATCGAACGTCCCTCCGAAACAGCGATCATTTTCACTCTCAAAACACGCGGAAAAAAACGGGGATATGTAGAACGTCAAGAGGTTACAGGAGCAGATGGTGCCGAACTTATTCCACCTCGCACTCTCTCTCCCGAAGAGGCAAGACAATATGGGTTAAAACTTAACGAAGAGTATTAACGCACTACTCCGATTCGCGACATAGACATAGAGCGTACCTTCTGTCTTTCCGGTATGCTGAATTTCACCCGTTACATGTTCAAGCATAAGACGGGGATGCGGTTTATTGTCGGCGATCATCATCGCAAAATATGCGAAGCTCTTGACAAAGTCGTCCGTGGCGAAATAAAGCGTCTTATTATCAATATTGCGCCACGATATGGCAAGACCGAACTTGTCTCTAAGAACTTCATCGCCTACGGGCTGGCGTTAAACCCCCGCAGTAAGTTCATACACCTATCATACTCCGATGATCTTGTTCTCGACAACTCGGAAGAGATCAATGAAACGGTACAATCAGACTACTACCAGCGGCTTTTCCCTGAAGTAGTCGTCGAAAGCAAGAATGCTAAAAAGTGGTATACATCCGTCGGAGGCGGACTGTATGCAGTAAGTGCAGCAGGACAGGTTACAGGATTTGGTGCAGGTCAAGTAAATGATCCGTATAGGGAGCGGCGCGAAATGGGTGATTTTATTCCTGCGTGGGAAAGCGATTTTGCGGGAGCTATTGTTATCGACGACCCGATCAAACCGGAAGATGCACTATCCGAAACGATCCGCGAGCGGGTGAACAATCGCTTTGAATCGACTATCCGCAACCGCGTGAACTCGCGCAATACGCCTATCATAATCATTATGCAACGGCTCCATGAGCACGATCTATGCGGCTATCTTCAGGAGATCGAGCCGGAGGAATGGACGGTACTTTCGTTGCCCTGCATCTGGCATGACGAAAACGGACAGGAACAGCCTCTCTGGGAATTTAAGCATACGCTGGAGGAACTGCACAAAATCGAGAGATCGAACTCATTTGTCTTTGAAACGCAATATATGCAGAACCCGAAGCCGCTGGAAGGTTTGATGTATGGAGAGTTTAAGACATACGACATAATTCCACATGCAGCATCTATGAAGCGAAAGAACTACACGGATACCGCTGATACCGGCAGTGACTATCTGTGTTCTATTTGCTATACGGAAACTCCCATCGGCAATTTCGTGACGGACATTTTATATACACAGAAACCGATGGAATATACCGAGCCGGCAACAGCCGAGATGCTGTCCCGAAACAAGACGGAGATCTGCTACGTCGAGAGCAACAATGGCGGCAGGTCTTTCGGGCGCAATGTTGAGGCGCAGTGCCGAATAATCGGTAACAACTTTACATCGTTCAACCCATTTACGCAGACCGCCAACAAAAGGGTGCGTATTTTCACGCGATCGAATGAAGTGCAAAACCTTATTTATTTTCCGACCGGATGGGAGCACAAATGGCCGGAGTTCGCCTCGCATGTCAAATCATACCGTAAGCAGCAGGAGTTCAACAGCCATGACGACGCCGAAGATGCCCTGACCGGAGTAATCGAAAAGCGGGGGTATTTCAACAATGAAGAAGATTTAGACAAAGAGGATTTAGGAATTTGGTAAAAAGTACGGATATGGGATTTATAGACAACCTACTCAATGCGATACGCAATAAATATCTGAATGCAACCGGTGCAGAACGTGATCTGCTTACGCTTATCAAGGACAAAGACATTACACAGGCTCAAACACTTATGCAGAATCGCGATACGGAGGTTTTGCAGGCGATTCAGGAATATAACCCCGAACTCCACCGTATTATGCGAAAGGCCGATAAGATGCGGAAAGGCCAGGAGCCTTATCGTACCGAGAAGTTGCCTCGTGCACGACAGAAGTACATCAATGAGGTGGAACTATTCTTTCTGCTCGGGAATCCGATACGATGGAAGAAGGTGAACAACGAAGGTTCGGACGAGGCTTTCGAAGCATATAATCAATTTTTGCAAGATACACGATTCAACGTTTCCATGCGTAAAGCAAAACGCATTGCGGGAGCAGAAACTGAATGTGCCAAGCTCTACCACATCTATCGGGACGAGAATTTCCAACCGCAGGTAAAAGTTGTGGTAATTTGCAAGTCGAAAGGATACACCCTACGTCCATTATTCGACCTATACGAGAACCTCATTGCATTCGGGTATGGGTACTACCTTAAAGAGGGGACATCAACTATCGAGCATTTCGATATTCAAACACCTGATACGATCTACCGATGCAAACGAGGATCTCTTAATTGGGAGGTTATTGCAACTCCCAATCCAACCGGAAAAATCAATGTTATCTACTACCGACAGGATAAAGCGTGGGGAGGCCTCAACCCCCGCATAGACCGCGAGGAGGATATAGACAGCAAAATATCCGACACAAATAACTATTTCGCAGACCCTATCGCCGCAGCAACGGGCGATGTCGTAGATTTTTTGAAAGGTCGAGCCGACAAGCCCGGGAAAATGATTCGGATGACCGGAGCGGATTCAAAATTCGAGTACATCAATCCACCGACCTCTTCCGAGACGCAGCAACGGGAAAAGGAAGACCTCGCGCAGTCCATCTTGTTCGACACTTTCACGCCCGAGTTTACACCCGAGAAAATGGCTGGGCTGGGAACTTTGTCGGGCGAAGCGATCAAACGCGCGATGGTACTGGGATATATCAAGCGCGAAAATAATAAAGAGATATACGACATAGCCGTAGATAGGGAGAAAAATCTTATTCTCGCTATTATGATGAATGTAACCCATATTCATTTGCGTCCTGATTTGGCTGCGCTCAAAATAGAACACGAATTTGCCGAACCGTTCAATGAAGATGTCACCGCACGTTGGGCGGCTATAGGCCGTGCTGTGCAGGATGGCGTTATGTCGCTGGAAAAGGGCGTTGAACTAATGGGAACGGCCGATGATGTTACCGCTGAAATCGAGCGAATAAAGCAAGCGAAGGCAGAGGCATCTATGAACAATATTATAGAGCCAACATTCTAATTCGAAACGATGCCCGGATTGAATTTGAAAGCCGCCCAATGGGAGCAACAGCACAAAACGCATGTCGAAGAATATCTACGACAGATAGAGGCTTTGTATGATGTGGCCTCGGATGAATTGATTCGACTGGGAATGGGATATAAATATCAACCCAATACGGGGCGATTGTTCGCCTTCTCATCAAACAAAAGCCGTAGTAAACAAGCCGATGCCTCGTTATCTTCATTCCGAAATAAGTTGTCCACTATAATTACAGCGGGGATCACTTCGGAATGGTTTTTTGCCAACGACAAGAACGATTCATGGGTAAAACAACTATTCGACAATCCGAAAAAAGGATGGATGCTTCACAATCTCGGTGCACTTGAGGCATTTCAACGTAGAACAACTTACGGGCATAATTTATCCGAAAGAGTTTGGAGTATCGCCAAGCAGTTCGAACGGCACATAGAATTATCCTTATCTATAGGTATCAGCGAAGGCCGAAGCGCTGCCGATATAAGCCGTGATGTACGCGTCTATCTGAATGAGCCGGACAAACTATTTCGACGTGTCCGAAATGCGTTCGGCAATCTTACCCTGTCGAAAGTGGCGCAGGCTTATCACCCTGGGCAAGGCGTTTACCGGTCATCTTATCAGAATGCTATGCGTATGGCTCGCACCGAAATAAACAGCGCTTATCGTGAAGCCGACAGTATCCGCTGGCAACAACTTGATTTTATTGTCGGATATGAGGTAAAAACATCAAAATCGCACGTACAGTGGCTGGCAAAGTTCTGGTATCCGCGCTTCAAAAAAGGGCGTGCGCCGCTGGAAATATGTGACGCAATGGAGGGAAAATATCCGAAATCTTTCAAATTCATCGGGTGGCACCCGAACTGCAAGTGCTATGCAGTGCCAATTATAGCCAACGAGGGCACGGATAGGGATTTTTGGGAGGAACCGCTGAATGAGGTCAAGGATGTGCCCGACAACTTCAAACGATGGGTCGAGGACAACACCGAAAGAATCGAAAAGGCGAAGAATTTGCCGTATTTCATAGGGGAAAACAAAAAACACTTCAATGATTCGCTGTTCATCAATCGCGATGCCGTATAACTCTTGGCAAAAGCGCAGTACGTAGGGAATAAGTTGCAAGGTGTTGCATAAGGAGTTGAGGCAAAGTATGAGGCATCGTGCACGCCTATAAACTACAAAAGCAAGAATAGCATCGTTCGCAAGGTGAAACAGGAAAGGCAAAATCTATTAACACCAGGTTTCATCGTCCATTTGGCGGACATTCTCTCCGTCACTGTAAGCACTGTTCCAAAATGAAACACCCTTTGTCCGGCGAAATAGTGCGTCGGTTAGGCGTGAGGTTGTTGCTATTCACCACATCCAAGAGGAGAAATGCAGTAAAAACGGAATGACCGACGGAAATAAGATGTGCCCCGCCGATCATTCCAACTAAAATAACACGATATGACAAAGGTACTGCACTGCGGCGCATTATGCAAATAATCGTATTAAAAATTCGTCAGTAATGCAGCATTTTTCTCTCGTTCCTCTCGCTCGAAGCTGGCAAGGTAGTTTTCCGTCGTCTTCAGATCTTGGTGGCCGAGGCTTTCCGATATGTAGGCGATATTCGCCCCGGCACGCTTCAACACCGTAGCGAACGAATGACGCGCCGTATAGGTCGATATGTTCCCAATTTCGAGCTGCTCCCCGATCATCCGCATCCGTTTATTGATTAACCCGGTAGCGGCTATTGTTTTAGCGTGGCTCTGCACCGCATCCTCCGACCCGTCGAGAATTGGGAAAATAAAGTTATTCGGTGCTGGAGTATTACCCCAGCGGTCGATAATAGCTTGCATCTGGGGAACTACCGCGACCCGGATTTCCTTACGGGTCTTAGTCGTGCGCTCGGTCTTTTGACGCACGAAACAGATTTCACCGTCCACAATATCACGATACCGCAATTTCACGAAATCGGCGACGTTGATCCCGTTACACAAGTAGAGGAACAGCCAATAATCCCGGTATTTGGCCGTTGCTTCGTTCCCATCCTCATAGCGGGCGATCTGCCCGATCTGCTCCAGCGTTAAAGCCAATTTACGGCCCTCACCGGCCTGTATTTCATATTTCCCTCGGCCGAACGGGTATTGCGCGGGTTTAATCGCATCGCATCGACAAGCATCGTTCAATATGGCTCGTAAATGGCGCATGTGTATTCCGATCGTTGTACGGCTCTTACCTTCTCCGAGTAGAAAGCGCTCATAACGTCTTACCCAATCCACCGTTATAGATTCAAGAGCAATACGATCCCCGGCAAACCGCTCCAATCCCTGTATAACAACATTATAAACCAGCATTGACCCGATACGATCCTGCTCTTTTAATTCCGCTATTTTAGCCGCAAATGCACGGTTAAGAGTATCAACCCCCGAACGTTTCAATCGCTTGTTGAGGCTATCGAATGAAAAAATACCGTCGCGTGCCAATTCCTCAACAACCCCACGAACAATTTGGTAACTGCTTTCTATATCTTTACGAACGGCCACAAGGGCGCGAACCTTCGTTGTAGTCAGACCTTCCCACTCATCCAAGGTAAGGTCTTTGCCCGTCGGATAATAGCGACGATCCCGGCGATAGGTTACACGAATTTTTACGGGGCACTTTCCGTTCTTTTTCGGATGACTCGTATCTATTATGGGCGCAACTGTTATTCCGTCTTTTGAATAGTTCATTTGATAGGATAATTATTATTTCAACACACAATTTCGACACAAAAATACAAAAACAAACAAAAATAGATAAAAATAAACAAAATAAAATCGCCACATTTGGAAGCTTAAAACATTGATTTTCATATAAAAATTCAAACAACACATAATTATTCAAAAATATAATTATGGGACTGAAAATCCTTGTGTCCCTGGTTCGATTCCCGGTGGCACCACACAGAAAACCAGTCACTTACAGCCCTGTAGGTGACTGGTTTGTTTTTAGTCGGGCACACAATTTAGACACAAACCCAATCTAATTTCCCATTGCGGGATACCTCTCCTTCTTGCACTATTTTTCGCACTTTTTGGAATGAATCATTTCAATAAAGCTATTTTCCGACAGTGAGAATTGCTCTCCTCTTTTTTTAACGAATTTTCCCTTAATATAATTTGCATAATGTGCCGAACATACTGACTTTTGTCGCAGAGGCTGTGAAGTCGCAGCCCACCAGTTGCAGAACGATATAACCTTCATGTAATTGTTAGTGGGTCTGTTGGCGTCGGCTGACAGACCTTTTTTGTGCGAATATGATGATTTATTCGAAACCATATAGAACGAAAAAACATGAAAGAGAAAATTCTCGTAGCGCTGAAAACCAAGTATTCTAATTTGGGGTTCGGAGCGAAGGCTCTCGACGGAGTAGCCTCCATTTTGGAAAAATCCGTCACCGATGAATCGCAAATTGAAACCGCAGTCAGCGGGGTCGAACCTTTCCTTAAAGTTTTCCAGTCTGACGCTGATCGTGCACGCACCGAGTACAACGCACTGAAAGGACTGTATGACGAACTCAAGGCAAAGAGTGAGGCATCTCCTGCAAATGGGGGCGGGCAGGGCAAAAAAAACGAACCCGACGATGAGGAACCTGCGTGGTTCAAAGCCTACAAGCAGCAACAGGAGGAGCGTTACAACGCCAGCAAAGCGGAGAGCGATACTCTGAAAGCTGAAAAGGCCAAGAACGACCGGGCCAATCTCATCTCCGCAAAGGCAAAAGAACTCGGTATTCCGGAGTGGCGCATGAAAGAGGGATTCGTCATCGCCGACGATGCAGATGAAAAAACGATCGGCGACTACCTCGCAAACGTGCAGAAAAATCTGGTTACCGCAGGGCTGGAAGGGAAAGGTTCGGGATTCCCGATGTCCACGCCCGAAGCGCAGGGCAAAGAACTCGCAAAGGCGTGGGCTGAAACACTTCCGGACAAAGAGTAACCAAAACGTAAAATCATGGCAATCGTATTTGAAAAAACAAAAGTAAAGGGCGGTTTCCCCATATTCTGGCGCGGTGAGTTCGCCGTATTGCCGGGGGACTTCAAACTGAAGGAAACCTATCCCGAAGGGACAAAGATTCCCAAAGGTACGCCGATCAAGCTCGACTTCGACAACATGGAATGTTCCATATGCAAGAGTGCACGTGTTCTGTCGGGCGGCACAACCACTGCTCCACATGTCAAGAAGGGTTCCATGCTCCAAGTAGGAGATGAGGTTAAGGTCGGCGAGTCAAATTCGACCGTAAAAAGCATTGATACCAAAAATGCAGATTACGATGTGATCACGTTCGCAGCGGCCGTAACGGGTGCGACTAAAGGCGTAGATGTCCTCTCGGACGACAATCTGCCTGATGCAGTTGTCGAAACCGACATGGTCTATTCCGCCAATAACGGATTCCAGACCGTATCGGCCGGATATGCAGGTATCATCCTCAAGGATGTAGCCTATCCCGTCCCTGCTGCATGGCTTCAGGGTTACAGCCTGAAGAACAACCCCGAAATCAAGTATGTACGACAGTAAAAGAGGAGGTAAACAATGAACGAAGTATTTTATTCATCCATTTTCGGCGAACTGACTAAACAGGTGCAGATTCGCATCGATGCCGCCTCTGAACTGCGTAAGCGGCTATTCGACCAAAATATTTACGAGCGATTCCTCGACTGGGACACCCCCACCGTCGGACTGAACTTCGAGGAGTTGATCGGCTCGTACAATTTGAGCGTCGCCGCTGCAACGCTCGACTCCAAAGGTAAGGAGCCTATCATGGGAACCGAGGGACTGGAAACGATCAAGCAGAAGGTATTAACCCACCAGATGTCTTATTCGATGCCTATCGAAGAGTATCGTAAGGTGTTGCAGATTCTCGATTCGCGGATGCTGTCCGATTCGGCCAAGACACAGCAGCTCATCAATCTGATGTGGAACAATGTTACGAAGGTCGTGAACTCCGTGCAATCGAAACTGGACATCATCTTCCTCGGAGCATTGTCGAACAAAGGCGTATTCACGTTTGGCGCGTCCAATAACCCAGAGGGTGGTGTGCGCGGTACGATCGACTACAAAATGCCGAGCGAGAACATTGCCACCGCGAAAACGTTATGGACGGATGGCAATAAAGATACGGTCGATACGCTGGAGGATATTCAAGCCATCCTCGATGCTGCACAGGACAAAGTTACGTTCGACCGCATTCTGCTCTCGCAGAAACGCCTGTCGTATATCCTCCGCAACAAGAAGATGAAGTTGGCGGTATTCGGTAGTGACAAGTCGTCCACACCGCTGTTGCTGGCGAACCTGAACGAGTTTATGCGTTCGAACGGATTCCCGACATTCGAAGTCATCCGCCGCATGACCCGTATTCAGGATAACGGTAAACTTACGGAGTATTCGCCGTGGAACGACAAGAGCCTCGTGTTCGTACCTGCGGGCAAACTGGGCGTCATCAAGAACGCCTATGCCGACAACGAGCTGCGGCAAGAGCCGGGTGTCACCTACTCTAACTACGGACGCATCCGCATTTCACAGTGGGGCAAGGGCGAAACCGACAACTCTAACGGCGTAGAGTTCACGAAAGCACAGTCGCTGTCACTTCCGGTTATCACCGAAATCAACGGCATCTATTCGCTGACCGTAGAATCGTAGTTGTATGAAGAATTTCGAGGCAATATCGGCAAGTCTGTATCCTTACGATGTGGATCCTTTCCTCAAAGAAAAGGCCTGCATTGACGAGGGAATAGACACTCAAGCAGACTATACGGTAACCGATAAAATTAGCGTGGCAAAAGCCACAATCGCCATTCTGCGAAATCTCATTGTTCTTGCGAGTGAGAGCAACGGGGGCTATTCATTGTCGTACACGGACAAACTGGAAAAGCGCATTTTCCATATCGCAAAGGAAAACGGGCTGGACGATATTGCCGAAGAGTTCGATACTCGATCGAAAATTACCGACATTTCCGACCAATGGTAAGATTCCCCTATACGCTCGAAATGTGGTACGAGGAGGACGCCTCGCAAAATCCTGATGGTTCGTGGATCGAAGGTGCGCATGAATGGCGTGTCATCGGACGATGCAATGCCCGTCAGAATGGACGAGCACAGCAAATCAAAGGGCAAAACGGGGATGCCTTCCTCTACTCTTTCGAGGTTACGATGCCTGCAGATACACAGCCAATTCCTATCGGGACGAAAGTACGCATATTCGACAGCCGAGGATTCAACATCTTCGACCGTTCGCTCCGCACTGAGGCCAAACCGAAAGACAAGGACACGGCGTCGTATCCGGTACAGGGATTCTACAAAAGCGGACAACGTTACGAAAACACGAGATTATGGCTGTAAAGTGTACCAACTGGCGTGAGGTGGAACTTGAATTTGCGCGAGCAAAAGAAGAGTACGACCGAAAAGCTGTAGAATGGTTGTCGGCGTTGGGGGAAAGAGTGGTGAAGTACGCCCGCGAACACGGTAGTTATACCGATCACACGGGTAACCTACGCAACTCCATCGGGTATGTTGTGGTACAATACGGAAGAATCATTGCTGAATCTTTCAAGTATAACCGCCGTGTCAGACCGGACGGCAATCCTAAAGGGAACAAAGGTGCCGATGAAGCTCATGCCAAAGGGCTTGAACATGCCCGGTCTGTCGCCCGTGAACTTCCCGCTAACAAAACATATCTCGTATGGGTAGCCGGTATGGAATACGCGAAATATGTCGAGGCTAAAGGTTTCGACGTTCTCGAAGGGTCGGGAAACTGGGTGGAATCTACTGCTGAAAAACTCAAAGCGGAGTTCGCTCGATTCTTAAAATCGAAAAAGCGATGAACCTGACCTCTACGGAAATATTCAAACTCGTCTGGGATCGCATCCGGGATTCGCTGTTAGGGAAGACCGTGCCGATGATGTATGCGGACCACTACCCGAATAATCCTTCGGGAGAATTTATCGTCGTAGGCTCATTGTCAAATGTCGTCGGAGATTCGCAGGTGGCAACCGTAAATGTAAACATTTATGTACCGGACACAACACCGACAATCGGTCGTGAAGAGCAACGCTACCCCGATCGCAACCGTCTGAACGAACTAACTCGTCTCGCTTTCGATTCACTAGGATACTACCCTATCAACGAACGCTGGTTCTTTGATGTGAGCGATGAAACTCTTATTAGTGAGGAGGGGATCTCCTACACATTTTCAAACCTCAAAGTAAAACTTAAAAAATATTAAACATGGGACAAATAATCGGACTGAAAGCCGTTCATGCAGGTAATCCTCTCCCGAAAGGAGTAAAAGACGCTGAGGCTGCCGACTTAATGAAGGCTTTCACCAAAATCAGTCAGCCTTATAATGGTGGTGTTTCCACCAATTTCGCGATACCTTCCAGAAATGATTTTTATCGGGAAGGAGAAGCAGACCCATTTTACTCTGCAATCGACGAAACGACAGGCACAAAAGAAGTTACTTGGAATGTCGTAGATTTTGACGACGACACGATGGAATTTTACTTCGGAACTACAGAACCTGCAAAAGGCGAGATTTACGAAGGAGTAAAAGCATTCGTATTCGATTCCAAAAGTGGAGGCTCCATCGCTTTTGCAAGGTTAAAATATGTAGCGACATTGGGTGGTGGAATCAATAAAACCGACCCGCTCCAAATTCAAGTATCTGCGAAAGTTTTAGCTCCGGAACAAGGTGGTTATTCCTGGTGGCCGATTACAACTCCGGAATATACCAAGAGCGTTTTGTAAATTCTCTATCCCGCTGGAAAGCTGACGACTTGCATCACGTCTCGAGGACGGGGCGGGAGCAAAAACAATAGTTTATAATATGAAAAAAGAAGAAGTCGGCCGCCTTACAGAACAACGTGCACTTGACACACTGACTGAAAAAATTGAATCGTTCGAGATTGAAGGCAATGACAAAGAACAAATAACCCTTTACCTATACCCCCTCCAACTCGGACGACTCGCGATGATAAGTCGCCGACTAATAGACCTTGATCTGATTTTCGACGACGAACAGATGGAGGGTGCTGTTAAACGTATGTGGACCATATGCTCCGAAAAATCAAAAGAGGTGGCCGAAATAATCGCTATCGCCACACTTCGGACGCAACAAGAAATCGAAGATATGCTTAAAGAGCGGACAAAACTTATATACTGGTCCCCTACAATGGATACAACAGCTCTTACAAACATTTTGTCCACCATCGTATTTCAATCCTACTACGCGGATTTTATGAACGCTATTCGCTTGGTAAGAACGCTGCGGGTAATGATTTCCCCAACGACAACAGCGGAGCGGATAGCCACTACGGAGGGCGCAGTATCTGGGGACAAATAGATAATCTTATAAACCGCTATCATTGGACTCTTGAATATATTCTTTGGGGGATTTCATGGGCTAACGTACAGCTTATGATTTCCGACGCTCTAAAAACGGATTGTAAAAGTAAATCAACAACTAATATTCCCAACAATGAACAATCAAAAGTTCCCGATATAATTGACATGAACGATCCTAATGCAATGAACACACTTCTTCTGATGGCAGGAGGCAAACGATAACAAACGAAATAATTTATATGCTTGACAACATCCTAAAATCCGCGTCCGCACTCGGCGCCTGCGAACGACTGGACAAAGTGAAAAATTTTCACTCCCTGACCTCTCTGTTTTTTACGCCACAAGGACTTGAATTTTGCCATAAAAACAATTTCCCTCCGCTGGGAATATTTCAAGCTCACAAAAACGAAGTGAGTGATTGCAACATGTATGTGGATTGCGGATGCATAAGGCTCGACAAGCGAAAATACATTTGCTTAGTCGGCAATACGTCGGCTGAAATAGAAGCCTCGGGAGTAGATTTCGTCCACACTGTCATTCTTATGCATGGAGCCTCGGCCACAATCAACGCTTCGAATTATGCCGTAATAAAAGTCGTGAACATCAGCGGATCAAAGGTAGAAATCAATAAAGATAAAACCGTCATCGTATTATGAGTATAAACCTTACCGTAGTCATAGATAACGATGAAGCAATTCGCAAGTTCCGTGAACTTCAGAAAACGGCCAAAACCGTAACGTCCAGTGTCGTGACGGACGCCGACCGTATGGATATTGCAATGCGTCGCCTGGCTACCACCCTCGGACAAATCGGCGTCGGAGTGTCGCTTGCGGGGCTGGTGAAACAAATCGCGCAAACTCGTGGCGAGTTTCAACAGCTCGAAGTGGCCTTCGCAACTCTGCTCCAAAGTAAAGAAAAGGCTGATGCATTGATGTCACAAATGGTCGAACTGGCCGCCAAAACGCCGTTTGACCTGCAAGGCGTGGCCAGCGGCGCCCGCCAGCTTCTCGCATATGGATTCGCAGCAGCGGATGTTACCAACACACTGACTCGGCTCGGTAATGTTGCGGCCGGTCTGGGACTGAACCTGCAAGACCTCACGTGGTTGTACGGCACGACGGCCGTACAGGGGCGTTTATACACACGTGACGTAATGCAGTTCCAAAGCCGAGGCATCGACCTCGCGGGAGAGTTGGCAACGCAACTCGGCAAGACCCGCGCAGAAATCTCACAGATGGTCACGGAAGGCAAAATAGGCTTTCCAGAGGTGCAGAAGGCTATTGAAAGCATGACGAACGAGGGCGGGAAGTTCCACAACCTGATGCAGGAGCAATCCAAAACCATTACGGGCCTCATCTCCAATCTCGGCGATGCTCTCGACATGATGTTCAACGACCTCGGCAAATCGCAGGAAGGCGTCATCACGGGTGTGCTCAAGGGTACGATTTCACTTGTCGAGAATTACCAAAAGGTATTGGATATTCTAATTCCGTTGGTATCGGCATACGGTGCCTACAAAGCAACATTGATCTTGACCGCAGCGGCACAAAAAATAGTTGTAACCGCAGCAAATATCAAAGCATTTTTTGATTTGGCGAAAGGTATAACCGCCGCAAAGGATGCACAGTTGTTATTTAATACGGCGTTTAATGCTAATCCGCTCGGGTTGGCTTTGAGTGTCCTTACCGCTATTGGGATCGCCGTATGGAAATATTCAGACGGGATATATAGCGCGGCAAAATCCCAAAAGCAGCTGAATGACAGTATAGCCGAAGCGGCAAGTTCTGCGGCAGTAGAACAATCGAAGTTAGGCAGGCTTAAAGGGAAATTACAAGCGGTAAAGGAGGGAACGGAAGAATATAACAAAATTCGTAACGAAATAATAGAAAAATTCGGTAAATATGACGCCGGACTAAAAGCCGAAACACTTACGGTTGAAACTCTCGCTCAAAAATATAACAGTCTTACTGATGCAATATTGCAATCTTATAACGCTCGTCAATACGAAAAATTCTCACGGGAGCAGACTGATTTGTTCGAGCAAACGGCAACCAAAAGCTATGACAAAATTTTCAACAAACTTATAAAAAAATACGGCGATGAATTGGGTACGCAGTATGGCGTTGAATTACAAAAAGCCATAAGCGACGGTTCGATAAAAGTTCTTCAAAATTCGGCGGGGATATTACGTATAAGTGGATTGAAAGATTTTGAAGCAACAATAGGCGGAGCATTGGGGCTAACAACCCAATTTGAAGTATATACGGGACGTGTCGCAAAACTTATAGCGAATATAGTTGAAGCACAAGAGGTACTGCGTGAAACAGATGATTTGGCCCGCAAACGATTCGGTATTACAGCTCCAACACCCCAAAGTTCTACAAATACCGAAACACCAGAACAGCCCAAAGAAGTACGCAACAAATCCTATTGGGAAGAACAGAAGAAGGAGGCGGAGGCAGCTCTCGAAGCGATGGACGTTTCATTGAAAGGGACAGCGAAATGGAATGAGCTGATCGCCAAAATCGCCGAATACGATTCGAAAATTAAACAATACAGCGTTTCGGGCAAAACGGAGACGGATGCCGCCAAAGCCCAGGAAGAGCTATCCGATCTTATTCTAGCCAATGATAAGGCCCTTCAGCAATCGCGCATCGATATTTTGAAAGATGGCAAGCAGAAAGAGCTGGCCGAAATAGACCTGCGCACAAAAGAGGAACTGGATAAACTTGAACAGGACAAATCGAAACTAAAAGCCGCACAGGGTGGAATCATAACTGCAGATCAAACAAAAGATTTTCAGGAAAGGCAATCGAATATTCAGCAAAAAAATGCCGATGACCGAGCTGCCATAGAACTGAAATACGCCCAAGAGCTTGACAAGATATACAAGCAGATCACCGATGACACGCTCTCGGAAGAAGATCGCCGCATCAAAGGCATAAAAGACAAATACGAGGAGTTCCGCAAGTGGGTAGAAGATGCTCTGAAGGCTGGAAATATCACCAAAGAGCAAGCGACCGATTTGGGTATCAAGATCGACCAAGCGGAAATTGCGGCCAGCCTAAATACCATTGTCGAGAAATACGGTACGATGGAGGATAAGATTGCCAAGATACGCGAGAAACACGCCAAAGACAGGGAAACAGCAACAAAGAACGGCCGCTCCGACCTTATTCCTCAAATCGACAAACATGAAACAGAGGAAATCGGACAAATCAAGGTGGACGAACTGATGAAAACCGATGACTGGATTAATCTGTTCCAAAACCTCGACGCCCTATCAAGCAGAGAGATACGGCGTATTATAGACAATATCAACAAACAACTCAAAAATGCCGATTTTGATCCGATAAACCTCAAAGCAATAACAGATCAACTCGATCAGGCCGCAGAAACAGCCGTAAAAAAGAATCCGTTTTCTAATGTCGTAACCGGATTTCGCGACTATAAAAAAGCCATGCAAGAGGCTGTCCGGCTGCAAGAGAAATACAACCAGACACAAAAGGAATCCGACAAGCAGGCCGCAGATCAAGCCGAGCTGAATGCTATCACAAAAAAACAGAAAGCATGGCAAAATGCACAAACCGCTGCAGCTGAAACTTCCCAACTTATTGGGGCTGTTTCCGGCATGTTGGGGAATATGGGTGTAGATGTTCCCGCTGAAGTAGAAGGATTAATGGGTGCATTAGATTCATTTGCATCAATGGATATTACCAAGCCATTCTCTATTGTAACCGGCGCTATTGGAGGCATAGCGAATTTAATAGGCGGCATTTTCGGAGGCGGAGATCGACGAAAAGAACGTAACATTCAGCGCTTACAAGGTCAAATTGATGCTCTCGAAAAATCATATGATGAACTCGGGGAGGCCGTTGAAGAGGCATACTCTACAGATGCTTCTGAACTTATCGAACAACAGAATGAATTACTCGAACAGCAAAAAATATTGATACAAAATCAAATAGCAGAAGAGCGTAGTAAAAAAGACACGGATGAAGAACGAATCAAAGAATGGGAAAATCAAATCGATGAGATAAATAAACAAATAGAAGAAAATAAGGAAAAGGCCTTAGATGCAATTTTTGGCGAAGATCTAAAATCTGCGATTGACAATTTCGCGACAGCTTACGCCGATGCATGGGCAAACGGGGAAGATCGGGCAAGAACCGCACGAGATGTGGTTCGGAATATGATGCGTCAAATGGTAATAGAAAGTATTAAATCTGCCATACAATCTTCCGAAGCCATGAAGAAAATTCGCGAGAGATTGCAAGAGTTCTGGTTAGATGGGGTATTTTCAGCCGAGGAACAAGAGGAGGCCTATAAAATGGCTGATGACTTACAAAAATATTTAGATGATAAATATGGATGGGCAGGTTCTCTGCTATCCGACAATCAGGCATCTACCCAGAATGCTACTTCACGCGGTTTTCAGGCAATGTCCCAAGACACAGGCGACGAACTCAACGGTCGCTTTACTGACATGCAAGGTAAAATGAACATCCTTGTCAATGGTATGGAGCTGCTTCGATCGATCAATATGGATACGCGTAATGTGACTTTTGACATCCGAGATATTATGATTCAATTGAATGGTAATGTTGCAGATATTCGAACATACACCCGCATATTGCCTGCAATGGTCGAAATTCTTGTTGCAATAAATCGAAAACTTGATAACCTATAAAACATGCCAACAACAGAAGTAACTATAAATAACAAACCGTTATCTACAATGGGAGTTGCCATGCTTTCAGGAGCATATGCAGCCCTCCTTACACCTCCATCTCTCAAAGAATTTGTCGAAAATGACGATCCAACACAAAACGGAATAGATATTATTGTTCCGGATTCACCGGTTGTAAATGAACGTGACGTAACATTGACATTTTTGATCAAAGGAACATCACAAGAGGCATTTTTATCTAACTATGCTGCTTTTGTTGCAGAATTACACAAAGGAACCGTAACACTATATGTCCCGGATTTAGGCAATACGTATAATCTTTTATATAGCAACAGCACTCAATTTGAAAATTATCGATTGAATGCCTGTAAATTAGCAGTGAAATTCCGAGAACCCAACCCCGCAGATCGGGCAGCACGCGAATAGGAAAGGCCGGGAATCTATCCCAGCCTTTTACTCGCTTCTGCTATTCATCGTAAAATGATGCGTTAGCCCCTCCCCATCCTTATCAAATCAATTGCAGTTCTTCTCCAATCTTACGAATTTCGCTCTTTATCATTTCCATACGTTAGGACAATAAACGTGTATTCGGCTACGTTTTCATAGTGCAACTAAAAAGTTGGCAAAAAATTTGCACCTCGAAAAAACGTGTATTATATTTGCATCATATAATGAAATATAGACGTACGGGTCTATCCGTAACCACGAATATCGAACATAAAGGATACAATAAGACCGTCATAATATTACATGGCGGTCTTTTTATTTATTGACAATATAAAAAACTTACGTTTATGAAAAAATTTCATTCGGCTCTTTTTGACTTTTGTTGGTTCCCTAATTATGACGCATCTATTGAATATCTTGCGAATAATATAGCAGATCCGGAACCATGGGATTTCTCAGATGCTACGCAAGCCAAATATTCCATTTTGAAAAGTTATATCGAACATACTTTCCGCAAAATTAAATCTGAAAATAAAATATCCTTTTCTTCTGATAACAATTTTGCATGTTTCAATACTGGACTTGTAACTGCAAATTTGGAAAGCATATTTGCTCTTGCTGAACGCAACAATAGGCCAGATGTAGCCGAGAAAGGTTTATCGCCTTATGTTTTCAAGGCATTTGTCAGGGAAAGCGATATTCAGCTAATTAGCAAATTCGGCGATAATATTCCGGACATTGCTGATTTTTTCCAGAAACCCGAGGATTTGATTTTCAATCCTCAATGCAGGGTAGTCCCTCAAATCGACCATATCATTGCGGACAACATGGACAGATTTCCTGCACACATGCAAGGGCTGAGTTCAGACGAAATGCGCAGAAGACTCGTTGGCGCGATTAATGAAGCCCAAAAAAAAGCAAGGTCAAATTACAAAATAGCTGTCCCCCTGTATTACGAAGGGAAAATACAACTTCTGTTGCCCTTATGCCTTACCCCTGGATCACCCAATCCGGATTTAGCTTTAGCCACGCATAAAATAGGGAATAATACCTATACAGCGCGCACATGCTTAACATTGAAGATGGCATATAACAACGCTCGTCTAATCGTTAAGCCGCAAAGTTCATGGCTTAAACCTTAAAATACGGATGGAAGCAACCCCCTCTTGCCCCGGTCAAAAGACCGGGGCGTTTTTCTGTATTTTTTCTTAAAATTACTTGCATAATGTGCCGAAACCCCACACTTTTGTATCGACCCTGTGATGGCACAGGATACATATATCGACGAAATGACAATATACAACCCTTCCGGTAAAGCGATATACGATGCGCCCGTAACAACGAGTGCCATTATCAAATACGCACTTATGGGGGATTATTACATCGAACTCCCCTTTAGTTTGCTTACCCCGCTGGATTTCCCCCTCGGATCATACATCACCTACAAAGGCCGCAAATTCGAAATCATGTCGGAGGTTTATCCGGATTTCGACAACAAAACCGGCGGCTACAAATACACGCTTCAGTTCCAGGCGCAGCAAAACCACATGAAAAATTTCATCTGCTTCTGGCTGGGAGGCGATAATCCTGAAGCTGTATTCCACAACACGACAGACTTGGCATCCTTCGGGGCGCTCATCGTCGCCAACATGAACAAGGCACTGGGAGGAAACAACTGGCAGATGGGAAGTGTAAATGTCGAACATCCGGAAACCAACAAGCTCGTATCGTTCAATGGCGATACCTGTTGGGATGCCTTATCATCCATTGCCGAGACTTTCGATGTCGAATGGTGGACCGAGGAGAACGGCAGTATCGTAACCCTGCATTTCGGAAAACTGAACTTCGGAACGCCGGAAACATTCAAACGCGGAGAAGTCGTCAAAAGCATCCCGGCCAAGAAAGGGGACGATTCCGAATACGGGACCCGTTTCTATGTATTCGGCTCCACGCGCAACCTGACGAAAGAATACGGACAATCCGAACAGGGCGGCGTAACGAACCACGTTTCCGAAGTCCGGTTACGGCTTCCGGATGGGCAGCAATACATAGACGCACGTCCCGGACTTACAAAAAACGAAATCAAGGAAGTCGTAGTGTTTTTCGACGACATCTACCCGAAGAACACGGAAACCGTCACTTCGGTAGAAACTATCGATCGGACAATCATTGAAGGGCAGACCGACAAGGCATACGTCATGGTATGCAACGACACGCCATTTCTACCTTCAGACGTAATCGAAGGAGAAACGCTGGGGGCACATTTTACGAGCGGCGATTTGATCGGCTGGGATTTCGAACTCGCCCTTATCGACGACAATGGCGACAATATCGACCCCGCGACCTGGAAACCCGAAGACGGATTCAACAAGAAATTTGAAATCATCGCCCAAGTCGAAACGTCCGGCGAAAGTCAGCAGATTATACCGAATGAAAACATGCGTCCTCGTGGAAAAGATGATGACCGAGGGCCTGACACTTTCGTACTCACAGGCGTCAAACTCCCCCAGCAACGCATAGACGAAGCAGAACAAGAACTTCTTAATGCCGGCACTTCCTATGCTGCCAAACATAGCAGCGACACGACAGTCTATGACTGTGAAACGAATCCCGTGTATTGTACACACAACGAAAAAAACTACGAAGCAGGACAGGCTGTACGATTAATGGGTCCTCAATTCGGTATAGACGGTCGTCTTTCCCGGATTCAAGGTTATGAAAAAAAACTATACAACGAGTACATCGCAACCTATACGGTAGGCGACAATACACCTTATTCCCGCCTGGGCAGTATTGAATCGGACGTGAAAGCATCGCTCTATTCCCAACGTATAGGCATTGCGGAGAATGGAGCGGCTATATATCTAATCACCCGATACGATAATACTTTTCCGACCGATACAAATGCTTATTCTGCACGAAGGGCAATATGGGAGTTTGCCAACAAGCAGGCACCCGATACGTTCAAGGGTAGAATGACTTTCAACGCAGGGGCACAATTTGGACCATCATATGCCTCCGGTATTACCGGAGTGGGCGGGTTTATAAATGAAAAAGGCGCCGGCGAGCTGGAGAGCCTCTTCATCCGCCGTTTTCTGGAGGTTCCGGAGCTTCGGTACAACCGCGTGGGCATCAGCGTCGGGGACGACTGGAGCGCTCCGGGCGCCGGGGTGATCGAGAGCGTGGACAAGGATCAGAAGCTCGTAACGCTCAAACTCGAAGAGGGCGAGATCGGCGCCGTAGCGGTCGGGGATATATGTATGGGTATCTTCCACGACTTCGACCCGTCGAACAATGCGACGGCAGATTCCGACGACGGCCGGGGCAACTTCTCTTTCTCAGGCTTCGCAACGGTCTATTTCCGTATCACGGAGGTCCTGGGCGACCGCAACGAGCGGTTCCGCTACGGGCTGCGCCCCCTGTCGGCCACCTTTACCAAGCAGATCGATCCGATGGAATCGATGACCTTCGTGGCCTACGGCTCGTTCACGAATCCCGCCCGGTGGAGCTCGCGCTACTCGACGCGCACCTACCAGCGCTATCTTCGCAATGTCAGCGACTGGGAGTTTACGGCCGAGAATATCGCCGCGCAGTTCGGCGACCTTACGAACCTCTCCGTCTTCGGGATCCAGATGTCGGGCTATTCGGCCTATCTGGATAATATCTACCTGCAAGGTATGATCAGCAGCCTGGACAAGAAGGCACTGCTGGACACCCGGAGCAAGCTGTTCCGGCTGGTAGGCGACAACGGCGTCGGCGTGGCCTTCACCCCGGAGGCAGGCTGGAAGCAAGGCAAGCTCTACGACCCCGCGACGGGACAGTTCCAGAAGGAGTTCGACATCGAACAGATCGATCAGACGGCCACCGAAGCCCAGGCCACTGCCAATTCCGCCGATCGCAAAGCTCAGCAGGCTAAGGATTACATCGATAACACGCTGCCCGGCGAATTGTCCGAGATCAACAAACGGCTGGACGGTGTCGTGGAAAACTGGTTCTATCCCTATACCCCCTCGCTTTACAATGAACCGGCCCAAACATGGATAGCGGACGGCGAGCAGGAAAACCATATCGGCGACACGTTCACCAATACGCTGCCCGCGAATTTCGACCCGACGGACGCAGGCTGCTGGGAGCAGGGAAGCATCGGTGCATCCTATATCGACGGCATTAAGACCTGGGATCAGATCAAAATCGCCGACAGCACCCGCATCCGGCTCAAAACTCCGGTCGGAGGAATACCCAAAGGCGCCGTACTGTCGGTGGGCGAAGGCTATACGATGGGTTACAATCCGATAGCGTCATCCGGAGCGGTTATAGCAAGTTACATATGGAGCCAGAGCTATACTGTCGGAAGCGACAATCCCTACATGGCTTTTGTCATCCGCAAAACCGATAATGCCAAAATCACTCCGGCGGAATACCCGCAGATTCACTTCACCATATCGAGCGACGAGACGACGAACCCCGATGCGGGCAAATCGTGGCGGTGGGTAAAAGAAGAGGACGGAACCTATAAATGGACGCCGATCGCCGACAGCGATGCGGTAAAGGCCCTGCAAGAGGCGGCGCGGGCGCAGGACACGGCCGATGCCAAACGTCGTGTATTCGTCGTAACACCGACTACACCCTACGATGTGGGTGACATCTGGACGCAGGGCGAAGGTGGCGACATCATGCGCTGTATCGAATCCCGTGCAACGGGTAATTTCGAGAGCTCGGATTGGGACAAAGCATCTAAATACACCGATGATACGGCAGCCAACGAAGCCAAAGACGAGATTGCTAATCTTCAGTTCGGCGCCCGCAACTATATAGCCCGACAATTCCTCTATGCGTGGAACAGCGCCAAAGAGGGTGTTTCGGACGTGGTGACTTCGGGATCGGACGCAGACGGAGCCTACATGAAGATCGATGCCAACAAAGCGAGCAATGCAGGGGTAGCTATTGCGGCTACGAGCCAGATCGTAAACTGGACGGATTGCTTCGGGGGTAAGATCACCTACAAGGCCGGCATGTCCTATGTCTTCAAGGCACGCATCAAACTGCCGGAAACCAAGACCGGCTGCGTGTTCTGTGCCGTTTATGAAGACGGATACGACATTATATCACGCCCGCCATCTGCTCCATATTCTGATGTGTATGAAGCCGTTTATACGACCAAAGCGGGCAAGTCCTTGCAGAAAATAGTCCTCTATGTCGTCACCTGGAACCCGATCTACCTGTACGATATTCAGCTTACGGAAGGCAACAAGGCCCCCACGGGATACATCACGGCCGAAGAGGATGTGCAGG
>OIXH01001239.1_pt1 | contig 29452 bp, 34 predicted proteins | sample 1587741 | NCBI WGS metagenome assembly OIXH01 (sample SAMEA3888916, study PRJEB22519) | human gut metagenome | biome: human gut; feature: human-associated habitat; material: faeces | place: Denmark | collected 2011 | reverse complement strand
CATTATTCCGGAAAGTCTATTTCGGATAAAAATTCTACGATCTCACATATTGATTTCTTAATTTTACTGTGGTAAAATCTTATCAAAACATAAGGATAAAGCATATTTTCTTCTAATTTATCAAAAAACATGTCATAATATAGCTATATTGCGCCGCCAAACGTGAATTTTGAGATAAATCGTTTTAAGTGCGAATGAGCAACACATTCGCTGAAAAAAAAGGAGGTAACTTTATCATGAGTACAAAAAACGATGAACGTGCAATCAAAGTTGAATTTGGCAGAACTATCAAGAACAAAAGGAAGCAGAAAAGGCTGACACAGGAGGAATTGTCCGAGATAGTTGGGATAACTGAGGTTTATCTTCGAGATCTTGAGCGCGGCAGCTACACGGCAACATGGATCATCTGTCTTAAAATATGCGCGGCTCTAAATATCGATCTTAAGGACATTCAGGAAAAATACATAGTTCCCGAAATAACAGAGCAGCAAAAAAAGCAGGAATTAAAGAAAAACAAGAAGATAGAGGTTAGCGTATTAAATGCAAATTCACCGCGAAATTTTGTAAAAAACGATTGATTTTTTCATATTGTTGTGCTATAATAAAAAAGCCGACAGCAATGTTTAATGCTGTCGGCTTTGCCAAGCAACAATTTGGTCAGACACCGAAATGAGCTTGCAAAAGCGCGGCGTTTCTTGCCGCGATTTAACATTATTGCGCAGCAGCACTATGAAAGGCGGTTTTTTAATTGTACAAAAGAATACTTACGATACAGGATGTCTCATGCGTCGGACAATGCTCGCTTACCGCGGCGTTGCCTATTTTGAGCGCGGCGGGGCTTGAAACGGCTATTCTGCCAAGCGCGGTGCTTTCCAACCACACGGGCGGCTTTTCGGGCTGGACTTTCACCGACCTCACCGAGGATATGCCCAAAATACGCGAGCGCTGGGAGCTTGAAAACATAGAGTTCGCGGCGGTGTATACGGGATATCTCGGCAGCGCAAAGCAGATAGACTACGTAAAAGACATCGTAAAAAGCAGACTTGTTTCGGGCGGACGCTTTATTGCCGACCCCGCAATGGCGGACAACGGCAAGCTGTACACGGGTTTTGACGCGAACTTCGTTGAGGAAATGAAAAAGCTCTGCTTCTCGGCTGATATTATTCTGCCGAATATTACAGAGGCGGCGCTGCTTACGGACAGCAAATACAAGGAAACCTACGACAGGACATACACGGATATGCTTACAGAAAAGCTGCTGAAAAGCGGCGCAAAGACTATCGTATTCACGGGTATAAGCTACAAGCCCGAAACAACGGGCGTTCTTGTCGTTGAAAACGGCGAAAGCAAATACTACGAACACCGCAGAATAGCCGGCGGCTTCCACGGCACGGGAGACGTTTACGCTTCTGCGTTCGTCGGGGCGCTCGAAAACGGATTTCCCGCGTTTGATTCCGCTAAGATCGCCGCTGACTATACACTGGAGTGTATCGAAAAAACCAAGAGTGACGACCAACATTGGTACGGCGTTAAGTTTGAAAGCGCCCTGCCTTTCTACATTAAGGCTTTAAAGCTGTTATGACCGCGTTTTCGAACAAACTGATTCCCACGCTGCGCGCGGGGGATATTTTTCCCTCAGTTTTGAGATGAAAAAACGCCGAAAATAATTTCGCCCAATTTTCACGTAAACATCACCTGTTTTTTTGGAGGCATGATAATTATATAACAATGAAGTGGGATAAACAATCCAATTATAACATTGTTTGACTGTTAAGGAGGTCAGAATTTTGACCGCAAAACTTATGAGAATTTTCTCGTCTTGTGCAATGGCTGCCGTTCTTTCTTTTACAAGCGTTGCGGCACAGGCTTCTGAAATCGGAAACACAAAGCGTGCTGAGGCGTTGACAATCGAGAATTGCGCCGCGAACATCAAGCGCATTTACACGGCAGACTACCCCGAACAAGCGGCAGTAATCAATGACATTGTTGATACGCTTTCAAGCAGTGATGAGTTTGTCGAAATTTTTAACAATGAAGGATCATCGGCTTTTCAAATTGTCGAAGACTCACTTCGAGATGTACTTAATCCGGAACCAACTGCCCATATTCAAACAGATGACTTATATACATCGGTGCATATATTTCCTAACATACAACAAATCGACTCCTATTCCTGCGGTCCGGCATCGGTATTAATGGCTCTTATCGGCGGCGGAGCAGATGGTTACTACTATACCAATAACGAGATGATCACAGATAATTGGCAGACAGCTCTAAAACAAGATTTGAAAACCACCAGTTCTGGGGGAACACACATCAACCAGATAACGCGAGTTCTGAATGAAAACATTCCCTCGGTAAGAGGATATACCTATAAAACGAAAGCGTTTACCGTTTATTCGTATGAGCAGGCACTTGATTTTATTGAAAACAGTCTTGTTAATGACGCCGTTCCCGTGATACGAGTTTCTGATACAAGTCTTCTGTTCTATTATTATGGGAAAAAATACAGTCACTATATGGTCGTCGATTCTGTAGATTTTAACGCGGAATGTGTCAATCTTGTTGATCCGCATTATGACGATAAGTATTACGGCATCCACACAATTTCTTTCGATGAATTTAACTTGCTGGCTAAATATAGCGGAGATTTTTGGGTATCGGTGTACACAAAAGTTTCAAGCGATAACAGCTATGAATATGTTTGATCCGGAGGTGAGAATTATATGAAAAAACAAATTACAAAAATAATTACACTTCTTCTTGCTGCTGTAAGCCTTACTGCTTGCAACGAAAGAAACGCCATTAATCAAAACGCAGCTCAAGGTTCTATAACCGACAGCATCGATTCGAATTCATCTGACGTTTCCGTAAGCTCGACCGGCGGGAGCGATAGTTCGGAAAACAGCACCGGCACATCGGACAGCAAGCCAAGCGAAAAAATTGTGGGTATTTACGGCGAAACTGATATCCCCGATATTCCTTGCGGCGATATTGAATTTGAAGGCAAGGCAAGCATTGCGGAGGATAATGACGCTCTCGAAAAGTGCTTAGACAGCATGGTTTTTGAAACACATTCCTTTGGCGATTACACGGTAAATCTTATTGGCGACAGTGTAAGAACCGATAAAACAAACTTTCCCAATAGCGTTTATGCGCAAAATTTACGTGTGGAAGTAAAGAAAAACGGCGAGCTGTTAAGCGGCAGCGGCGATTATAACGACACAGTTTTGTATAGGTCTCAATTTCTAATTGAATACAGACTTCTCGAAGATAGGATCGGAAATTATCTTTCCGTATATGGGCTGGATACACCGGTAATCGCCATGCGCTATTACTTTGATGGCGAAAACAGTGCGGTAACAAAAGCCGTCGAATTTGCAACGATCCAAGATGGTAAGCTTTGCAGCGACTTTGTAGGCACTTGCGCAAAAGGCGCGGGAATCGTTTTCAACTCCGACTTTGACCCGAACGATCCGAAAACGATGCTTGCTTTGAATTCGGAAGACAAATCAAGCTGCCGCGTGAGCGTATTCGCAGACGATGAATTCAACGTCATAGACAAAGAAACGCTTACCGATGATAAAGCCGGGATAAAGTATACCTTCAACTTCTCCGACCCACCGCAAATGGAATTGTATACCGCAGAAAAGCTTGTATAATACTCTGCGAGAATGTTTTTTGACGACTCGTATTGGTACGGCGTTAAGTTTGAAAGCACTTTGCCGTATCTGATGAAAGCGCTGAAGCTTCTTTGATCACAAACAGCTCCCTGATACAGTGTCGGGGAGTTTTTAGTAGTTCTGCACAAAAAAACGGTTGTTTCTTTTCCCGCCAAAATCGGGGTGTTACGCATTTAGTAATATCGCACAACGACATTTTGTATAACAAAATAACCCCCGATCTTCATCGGGGGCTTTGTGCGCATATGAACAAATTACTTGTTCCAATCGTAGAGCTTGCGAATCTCCGCGCCGACCTTTTCAAGCTGATGCTCAGCCTCGATACGGCGGCAAGCGTTGAAGTGCAGTCTGCCTGTCTTGTTCTCGTTGATCCACTTAGCGGCAAACGTACCGTCCTGGATCTCGGTGAGGACTTTCTTCATTTCCTTCTTAGTCTCTTCGGTGATAAGACGCTTGCCTGTCTCATAATCGCCGAACTCGGCAGTATCGGAAATGGAGTATCTCATCATAGCGAAGCCGCCCTTGTAGATAAGGTCAACTATGAGCTTCATCTCGTGGATGCACTCAAAGTACGCGTTCTGAGGATCGTAGCCCGCCTCAACGAGGGTCTCGAAGCCCGCCTTCATCAAAGCGGTAACGCCGCCGCAAAGAACAGCCTGCTCGCCGAAGAGGTCGGTCTCGGTCTCCATCTTAAATGTAGTTTCAAGAACACCCGCGCGCGCACCGCCGATACCGGCAGCGTAAGCAAGTCCCGTGTCAAGCGCTCTGCCGGTAGCGTCCTGATGTACGGCAACCAAGCAAGGAACGCCCTTGCCCTCAACATACTCGGAACGAACGGTGTGACCCGGTCCCTTGGGAGCGATCATAATAACGTCAACGTCTGCGGGAGGAACGATAAGACCGAAGTGAATGTTGAAGCCGTGCGCGAACATCAGAGTTTTGCCCGCAGTGAGGTTCGGAAGAATGGATTCCTGATAAAGAGCCTGCTGCTTCTCATCGTTAATGAGTATCATAATAATGTCGGCAGCCTTTGCAGCGTCTGCGGCGGTCATAACCTTAAGACCCTGCTCCTCTGCTTTTTTCCAGCTTTTAGAGCCGTTGTAAAGACCTACTACAACGTTTACGCCGCTGTCCTTAAGGTTCAGCGCGTGAGCGTGACCCTGTGAACCGTAGCCGATGATCGCAACGGTCTTGCCGTCCAACGCGGACAGATTGCAGTCTTCGGAATGATACATCTTTGCCATAATAATTATCTCCTTTAAATAAATATATTCGACGCTTTTTCAGCGAGGATAAACCAATCAGATGCTTTTGACAGATACCGCCTGTTCGCCCTTTTGAATGGCTATCGTACCTGTTCTTACTATCTCCTTGATACCGTAAGGACGCAGCAGCTCCTCGAAGTTGTTGAGGTTCTGTGCGCTGTCCGATATTTCTATCGTCACAGAATTTGCCGATATATCCGAGATCTTTCCGCGCGAAAGCTCGCAGATACTGATAATTTCCGGGCGCTGCTTCGGCGTGCAGCTCACTTTTATAAGGATAAGCTCGCGGCTTACCATACTCTCGGGCGAGAGTGTCTTTACCTTGATAACGTCTATCAGCTTATTAAGCTGCTTTTCGATCTGTTCAAGCGTGTATTTGCTGCCGTCCGCAACTATTGTTATACGCGAAACGTTCACATCGTCCGTGATACCCACCGCAAGGCTGTCTATGTTGAAGCCGCGCCGTGCGAACAGCCCAGCCACACGTGCCAGAACGCCCGCGTGGTTCTCTACCAGAACGGAAATCGTATGCTTCATATTCACTAACCTCCGTTACAGTATCGTCTTTTCGTGCTCGGGCACGGCGACTTCAAGCAGGAACGGCTTGTCCGACTTTATAAGCCTCTCAATTCCCTCGACCGCGCTCTGTTCGCTGTCCGCCAGCATACTTTCTATGCCGTAAGCCTCGGCTATCTTGCAGAAATCGGGGCTGCCGTCCAGCGACACCGCGATAAGCCTGTCGCCGTATGTTCTTTCCTGAACCTCGCGTACCATTCCCAAAAAGCGGTTGCGAATAACGATCATTTTGATATTTATTCCGTGCTGTACAGCCGTAGCGATCTCGTTAAACTCCATTTGGAACGATCCGTCGCCGCACACCGCGACGACCTCAAGACTTGGATCGGCGGTTTTCGCGCCGATAGCCGCCGGCACGGAATAGCCCATGGTGCCCATGCCGCCGGACGTTAAGAAACGCCCGTCCTTAAGCGAAATGTTCGCTGCCGTCCATATCTGATTTTGCCCCACGTCCGCAACTACCACCGAACGCTCGGGCAAATATTTGTTGAGCGTTTGTATGAACCACTTGGGGTTTACATATCCGTCCGCTTCGGGCAAAGGCTTGGTATCAACACGCTTTTTGTCAAGCTCCGAACGCCATTCCGCATGAGTTAGCGGCTCTTCAAAGCCGTCCACCTGTTCAAGCAGTTGTTCGAGCACCAACGTTATATCGCCGACTATCGGAACGTTCGCGTCTATGTTTTTGCCGATCTCGGCAGGGTCTATATCGATATGCACCACCGTAAAATCGCTGCGCTTCTCCATTGCCGACATCGCTCTGTCACCAACTCTCGCGCCCAGCAAAAACAGCGTATCGCAGGAATTAACCGCCGCGTTTGCCGCTTTCATGCCGTGCATACCTATCATTCCGTAGTAGAGCGGACTATCGGACGGCATAGCACCAAGACCCATCATAGTTGACACTACGGGAATATCGTTCTTTTCGGCGAACTCGCGCATAAGCGCGACGCCGTTTCCCGTAAACAGTCCGCCGCCCGCGCAGATAAGCGGCTTTTTCGCGCTTTTAAGCGCCGTTATCGCACGCTTTATCTGGTAGCCGTTACCCTTTGTGCTTGGTCGGTAAGAACGAATATCCACCGTTTCGGGATACTCGAAATCTATCTCCGCTTTTTGAACATCAAAAGGCACGTCTATCAGCACAGGACCGCGCCGACCCGTTCCCGCGATGTAGAACGCTTTCTTGAATATATCCGCGGTGTCCTCGGGCTTTTTCAGCAAATAACTGTGTTTGACAAACGGCTCCGCCGAACCTGTGATATCCGCTTCCTGAAAAACGTCTCTTCCTATCTGCTCGGAATCCACCTGTCCCGTGATTATCACCATTGGCACGGAGTCCATATACGCGGTCGCTATCGCGGTGATAAGGTTCAAAGCGCCCGGACCGCTTGTCGCGACGCACACTGCGGGTTTTCCCGTAATACGCGCATAGCCGCTTGCGGAGTGACCCGCATTCACCTCGTGCCGCACAAGAATATGCCGAATATCGCTTTTATATAATTCATCGTAAAACGGACAGATCGCCGCGCCCGGATATCCGAATATATCCTTTATGCCCTCCGCTTTCAGGCACTCGGTCATCGCGCGCGCGACCGTCATTCGTTCGCTTGCCAATCTCAACATTCCCTTCAAATCTCTTGGTCGAAAAATACTCACACTTTTTATTATAGCAAAATCTTCCGCGCTTGTCAACTACATTTAGTGGGTTTTTACAAAAAAACCACAAAAATCGCACTCGCTTGGGAGATTAAGGCAAAAAGCGAGATAGCTGCAACGCTTGAAAAAGAGGGCGCGAAAACAAGCGCCCTCTTTCAAATTATTGATAAGAAACATAATTGAACGGATTTACAGCCACGCCATTCTCGCGAACCTCAAAATGAAGGTGGAAGCCCGTTGACCAACCCGTAGTTCCGACCGCCGCGATCGCCTGTCCCTTCTCCACGTGCTGACCCTCAGACACGTAGATCGCTTGACAGTGCGCATAAACCGTTGAAACCCCGCCGCCGTGATCCACGATAATGTAATTGCCGTAACCGCCGCCGCAGCCGCAGCTCCAATTCTTACCGTAGTTGTGCGGACAATAGTTTATTACGGAAATTACCGTACCGGACTGCGCCGCCAGAATATCCGCGCCCGCAATGCCTGCGTTGCCGACGTCAATACCGCGGTGCATACCGCCGCGCCATGCGTCATAGCCAAAATATGTGGTTATGTAATGTAAATTACGGTTCAGAGGCCATATAAAGCCCTCTCCGCTGTAATCCACATATTCATCACCGCCGGACGCCGCCTGCTGTGCCTGTCTTATCAGTTCTTCGATCTGAGCGTTAAGCTGCTCACGCTCGGCGTTCGCCGCCTCGATCTCAGCCGTCAAGCCGTTGATTTGGCTCTTCAGATCCTCGTTATCCGCCGCCAAAGCGTAAAGGTCGTTGCGTCTGTCGTTCACGTAATTCTGAAGATCGCTCTTTTCTCCCGCGAGATTTGCCGCTTCTTCCTCATATTTCGCCTTTTGAGATTCAAGCTCGGTCTTTTCGGCTTCAAGGCTTACTATCTCATCGTTAAGCTCGGTTATCATATCCTCCTGACGCGCGATGGAATCCTGCAAAGACTTCATAAAGTCATAATTCTGACCGCTGATATTCTTTACCACGTCGGAATACACGAAATAATCGTACCAGTCGTCCGAGCCGTTCAGCACGGGTATCTGAGAACCCGTGTTGTTCATATACATATACCTTGCGAGCTTGCCGAATTTTTCAAGATTTTTCTTGTTCTCCGCCTGAAGATTTCCTATCTCGACCTTTTTATTCTCGATAGTCTTTTCCTTATCGGCTATCGTATTCTCCACATCCGCGATATCAATAAGCTTTTGATCGATATCCTCCTGCTTTGCGGTGATAAGAGCGCTGTATGTATCTATTTCCGCGTTCACGCCGTTTATCTGATCATTTACCAGATCCATAGCGTTCTTGTTTTCGTTGATGTCTGCGTCCAGATTATTGATCTGCTGCTGACGCTTTTCGTTCTGCTCGGCTAATTCTTTCGCCTTTTGCTCAAGGCTTGCTATGCTTGACGAGCCAGCGGCTTTCATTTGCTGCGTACTGTCGCCCGCAGCGCCTACCGCCACGACCGCGCACACAAGACACGCGCACAGCTTTCCCCAAAACGGCACGCCTTTTTTCAGTGATTTTTTATTCCCCATATTTTGCAAAACCGCCTTTCTCCTAATCATGCTTTTCACAATATTGCGAAACTTCCCCTAACGCAATACTACGACTTATATACTTTAATTATAACTCATTCGACAAGACTTGTCAAGCGTTTGGAAAAGATTTTGTTGAAAATTATATGAAAATTGGATTTAATAGCGGATTTGGCAAATTCGTTTCTCCGCTCCGAGCGGAACTTGGTTAAAGTTTAAAACAATTTTGTAAACTCCAAAAGGTCGTCGGTAACGCATATATTTTGGGAGTTAAAATAGTACTCCACCTCTCCGCCGCAGCCCGACCATTTGTAAACCTCATAGCCGGAGTATTTTCCGCAGAACACCCCGTGCGCGTTTGGAACCCCAAAAAGCTGCAAAAAAGACCACAAATGCACTCCGCGCATATCGGGAACACTGTTTTTAACTGCTACAACGTTAATTTCTTCTTTTGACATAATAATCTCTCCTTACATTTTTTATTGGGACATCTTTATTATAATGCCCAAAACAGGTTTTGTCAATATGTATCATTGCGTTTTGGGCATTTTCTTGCCAATAATACATATGTCTATTATACAATGGACAAAGAGGTGACAAATATGGAATTTGGAAAGAAATTAAAAATGATACTTGAATTTGAGGGTATGCAACAAAAGGAATTTGCAAATATAATTAACATTCACCCATCTACCCTAAGTGGATATATAAACGAAGGAAAACAGCCCGATTTCGAGCTGTTAAAAACTATGGCTTCTACTCTCGGAGTATCGATTGATTATCTGCTTGACTATCAGCCCGACCCCAAAAGTGTGGCGGTATCTCCCAAAGAAGCCGCTATGATAGACACGTTCCGCAGGCTTCCCAAAGAAAAACAGGAAGTATTGTTATCTTTGATTGAAATGCTCTCGCAAAATTGAAACAAAAAAATCGCCGCGTTTCATTTTCAAAATCGAATTTCAACTTTTTTTGTTGAAAACATACAAAATATTGACATTAAATTATAAATACTCCACAAAGTTGCAAACTTCTCCTGAAAAAAGTAAAAAAAAATCTTGCAAAATTTGCACTCTTGGTGTATAATTTTAAATGTAGGTAATATTTTGCTTATAATCACAGAATTTTAGGAGGAGATTTTAACAATGGCATTAAAAAATCAGTATCTTGCGGATCTTTTGGAAACGGTAAAGAAAAGAAATCCCGGCGAGCCGGAGTTCATTCAGGCGGTAACGGAGGTTTTTGAAACGCTCCAGCCCGTAGTTGAAAAGCGCCCCGACCTCGTTGAAGCAGGCGTGTTCGAGCGCATAGTAGAGCCGGAAAGACAGATAATCTTCCGCGTTCCGTGGGTTGACGACAAGGGCAAGGTTCAGGTGAACCGCGGCTTCCGTATCCAGTTCAACTCAGCTATCGGTCCGTACAAGGGCGGTATCAGACTGCACCCCTCCGTGTATATGGGTATCATCAAGTTCCTCGGCTTTGAGCAGATGCTGAAGAATTCGCTGACGACGCTGCCGATCGGCGGCGCGAAGGGCGGCAGCGATTTCGATCCCAAGGGTAAGTCGGACGGCGAGGTTATGCGCTTCTGCCAGAGCTTTATGACGGAGCTTTGCAAGCACATCGGTCCCGACTGCGACGTTCCCGCGGGCGATATCGGCACGGGCGGACGCGAGATCGGCTATATGTTCGGTCAGTATAAGAGAATTCGCAACGAGTTCACGGGCGTTCTCACGGGCAAGGGCTTGACCTACGGCGGTTCTCTCGCAAGAACAGAGGCTACCGGCTTCGGTTTGTGCTACTTCACCAACGAAATGCTGAAAGCCAACGGCAAGAGCTTTGAGGGTCAAACAGTTGTTATCTCGGGTTCGGGCAACGTTGCTATTTACGCTACAAAGAAAGCAACCGAGCTTGGCGGCAAGGTAGTTGCTCTGTCCGACTCCAACGGATACATTCACGATCCCGACGGTATCGAGCTTGACGTCGTTAAGCAGATAAAAGAGGTAGAGCGCGGACGTATCAAGGAATACATTGGCAGAACTTCTCACAAGAACGCGACTTACACTGAGGGCTGCAAGGGTATCTGGACTATCAAGTGCGACATCGCTCTTCCCTGCGCTACTCAGAACGAGATCGACAAGGAAAGCGCTGAGGCTCTCGCAAAGAATGGCTGCTATGCCGTTGCGGAGGGCGCGAATATGCCGTCCACTCCCGAGGCTATCGAGGTTTACTTCGCTAACAAAATGCTCTACGGTCCCGCAAAGGCTGCAAATGCGGGCGGCGTAGCAACTTCAGGTCTTGAAATGAGCCAGAACTCCATGCGCTACGGCTGGACGTTCGAGGAAGTCGACAACAAGCTGCACGATATTATGAAGTCTATTTTCAAGCAGTGCGACGACGCTTCCAAGGAATACGGCATGGAGGGCAACTACATGGCAGGCGCAAATATCGCGGGCTTCCTCAAGGTTGCGGAGGCTATGAAAGCGCAAGGCTGCGTGTAATCTATATTCTATTTCTCCCCCGCGAAGCGGGGGAGAAAAACTACTTATAATGTACAAAATGTAAAATTATCGCGGAGAGTTTCGGCTCTCCGCGATTTTGTTTATATTTAAACTATCTTTTTCTGCCTACAGCAGAGAAAACTATTTTAATGGTGGAACAGCCGAATTCCCGTAAACGCCATTGCGATGCCGTATTTGTCGCACGTTTCGATAACGTTGTCGTCGCGGATAGAGCCGCCGGGCTGCGCGATGTACTCAACGCCGCTCTTGTGAGCGCGCTCGATATTGTCGCCGAACGGGAAGAACGCGTCCGAGCCGAGCGCAACACCCTTCATAGTGTCGAGCCACTTTCTCTTTTCCTCACGCGTGAACACCTCAGGCTTTACCTTGAAAATACGCTGCCACTCGCCCTCCGCGAGAACGTCCATATAATCCTCGCCGATGTAGAGATCGATAGCGTTGTCGCGGTCGGCGCGGCGAATATCGTCAACGAATTGCAGGTTCATAACCGTGGGCGACTGGCGCAGATACCAGTTGTCCGCTTTAGTTCCCGCAAGACGCGTACAGTGGATACGGCTCTGCTGACCCGCTCCTATACCGATAGCCTGTCCGCCGCAAGTGTATGCCACGGAGTTTGACTGCGTATATTTCAGCGTTATCATCGCGATAGCGAGGTCGTGTATCGCGCTTGTCGGTATCTCCTTGTTCTTGGTGGGGCGGTTCGCAAAAAGCTCGTCGTTTATTACAAGCTCGTTTCTTCCCTGCTCGAACGTAATGCCGTAAACCTGCTTGCGCTCTATCGGATCGGGAGTGTAATTTTCGTCTATCTTGATGATGTTGTAGGTGCCCTTGCGCTTGGATTTGAGTATCTCCAGAGCCTCCGGCTCGTAGTCGGGCGCGATAACGCCGTCCGACACCTCGCGCTGAATTATCTTCGCAGTAGAAACGTCGCACTTGTCGGAGAGCGCGATAAAGTCGCCGTAGCTCGACATTCTGTCCGCGCCGCGCGCCCTCGCATAGGCGCACGCCAAGGGCGAAAGCTCGCCGAGGTCGTCTACCCAATAGATTTTAGCGAGTGTTTCCGTGAGCGGAAGTCCTATCGCCGCGCCCGCAGGGCTTACGTGCTTGAAGGAAGTCGCCGCGGGGTAGCCCGTAGCGGCTTTCAGCTCCTTAACAAGCTGCCAGCCGTTGAACGCGTCCATAAAGTTGATGTAGCCCGGCTTGCCGTTCAGTACCTCGATCGGCAAGTCCTTGTCGTTTTCCATAAAAATGCGCGACGGCTTTTGGTTGGGGTTGCAGCCGTACTTCAGTTCCAGTTCGTTCATAATTTTTCCTCCGTTTACTTTTTTGCGTTTTTAAGCTGACCTGTTATCGTCCAATAAACGTCGATATCGGACAATTCATAGTTATCAAATTCATCTTCTCCGCCAAGAAACAGCGGCACCTTATATCCTATGCAGTGATCGGCGGTCGGCTTTTCGCCGCCGCTTTGCAGCCACTCCTCATACAAGTCCGCGCAAATGAGTTCATCGGCGCACTCCGCAAGCTCTGTCTTGAAGAAATTCTCGATGTCGGCGATAATAAACACTTCATTTGTCGCGACGTCATACATTTTCGCGTTTAACTCACCGTCCACCGCGAATATTCTGCCCAGCCAGTCATAGCCGAACGGTATTACATTGCAATTATCCGGAAACGCGTCACGAATAAGCTCCTGATACTTTGAGGCTTTCTCGCGCGGAATGTTTCTGTACGCGCCGTTTTCCCAATCGGGAGTTCTATGCTTGGCTATCTCGCTGAATATTTCCTCTGTTCCCATAATTTCCTCCTACTTCTAAATATGCCCTCTGTGCCAGACATAATCATATTCGCTCCACCAATTATGCGCGTCAACAAGCCATTTATCGCCTTGCTTTATCAGCGTGAATTTATCCGCGCGTTCCTGTGAGCTGCGTTTATAACGCGCTTCAATAACCGCCTTTCTCGGAGCGTTCATCTGAAAAGTCACCGTGCAGTCTTTGCCGTCTATGCCCTTGAAATCCTCCTCGGCGAACTCGTAGGTTATCTCCGAGGAAAACGACTGTCCGTAACCCTTTGCAAGCAGCTTTTCGGTACCCTTGTCCTTGACTATCCCGCCGTAACGCTCACGAAGATCGCTCCATAAAGCGTTAAACTCGCCGAAACGTTTTTCCTCAGTAATTTTCTTGTCGCGCGCGACAAACTCCCGTTCAAGAACGTTTATCTCACGAAGCATACCGAAAAGGAATTCACAAAGCTCGGCTTGCTTGTCCTTGAATTTGTCGGCGGCTTCGTTTATTATCTGCATAGTTCACCTCACCGAACACTGTCGGAATACCAACTGTCCTCATCTTCAAATCCATAGTAAACCTCGCAGAGCAGCCACTTATCATCAATGTTCTTAAACACGAATTTGTGCTTTTTATCAATGCCGCTTTTGTAATGGGTTTCCACAACTGCTTTTTTCGCGGACTTCATAATGAAATTTACCTTACACTCACCGTCTATATATCCGTATTTCTGCGGACTCCCGAAAGAGCCGCCGCAATTCTTGTAAAGATTTTCCATGCAGTACGGCTTTAGTATCTCGCCCAAACGTTTCTTGTATTCCGCCCAAAGTTCCTTATCCTCGGACGTGAATTCATTTTCAATTCCAAGCTCTTCCTTTTTTATTTCAAGCCCCTCATTACGCTCGTAAATCTCTTTTTCAAGAGCGTTTACTTTGCGCAGCAGCTCAAACAGCGGCTCGCATATATCCGCTTGCTTGTCCTTGAACTTTTCGTTAGCTTCGTTAATTATTTCCATAGTTCTCCTCAATCAAAGTCAAAATAAATGAAATGTTTTTCGCAATGCAGACACTTAAATAAATAACATTCGTTGTTTTGGATATATTCCTTTGCGTCCTCAAAGGGTATCATGCAAACATCCTCACGGTAGGTTTCCTCTATCTCGGCGGCAAGACCCTCGTGCCCCAAAGCCGCCCAATCGTAATATCCCATAAACGCGCAGTAATCGTCGCAGTGCGCAAGCCAATACTCCTGCTGCCAGCCGCAGTAGCCGGGCGTGCGATGGATAAGCTCGTCCAGTGCTTTCTTGTCCTTTACCTCGTCCGCGCTGTCCGCGTCTTGGAACTCGCCGTCAAACTTTTTAGCCGCCGCTCCGCTCGCGATGCACTCGGGACAGAGAGCGTTTACGTCCTTTGTTGAATAGAACGGATTGGTATAGTAAACGTTCGTTTCCTTGCCGCAGCAGTCGCAAACGATCGTTTTGTCGTTCTTGAACGCGCCTGTTTTCAGCGGATCGGGGTGGTATTTAAAATTGTATTCGCTCATATCGTCCTCTCAATCATCGGATATTGTCGGAATACCACTTTTCGGGGTTGCTCTGAAATCCGTAATAAACCTCATCAATAAGCCATTTCCCGTCGACATCTCTTATCACGAATTTGTGCGATTGAGGCGTTCCGTGCATAAAATCTGTTTGTACAACCGCCCTTTTCGCGGTTTTCATTATGAACCTCGCCGTACATTCGACGTCGATATAGCCGTACTTTGACGGGTTTCCATACGAACCGCCGTACCGCTTTCCGATAAGCTTTTCTGTGCAGACGGGCTTTACGACCTCGCCGAGCCGCTGCTCATACTCGTCCCAAAGCTCATTCTCTCCGGGACCTACCTGATGCTTCGGGATACCAAGCTCTGCTTTCTTGCGTTTAAGTTCTTCGCTGCGCTCGAAAATTTCCTTTTCAAGCGTGTTTATCCGCTTTAACAAATCAAACAGAAAACCGCATATCTCGGCTTGCTTGTCCTTGAATTTCTCGCTTGCCTCGTTGATTATTTCCATAATACCTCACTTGTTTTTATTGACTATGCGGCTCTCAAACTTGCCCGTTTCAAGATCAATATAGCGCGTGAAGAGCGACACCTTGTTGTCAGCGTTGAGGTTCATCCAAACGAAATTGGTGAACTCATCAAGGCTCATATCGGGGATAGCGACATCCTTAGGCTCACCGACAAAGCTCGGCAGTCTGCCGTCCGTTTCATCGCCCGCGTAGGTGTGTATAAAGCTGCCCTGACCGTTTATCGGATCGGAATATGCGAAAGTGAAGCGCCGTGTGGACTTGTCATCGCCATTCGCGGATTTCAGTATCGACATAGCGTAGTTCATTCTGCCGTTCTCCAAATGCACGATACCCGAAATTCTGGGCGTAAAGTTGGGCGCGTCGTCCTCGAATGTGCGGGAGCGCAGGCTCTCCTCGAACGTCATCTGCTTGTCCATTCCCTCGTAGATAGTGTCAGTCTGATCTCCATTGGTTACGATAGTCTTGTTGCCGAGTACGCGTACAGGCGCATAGATTATCAAGTGCGGATCGGTCATTTTGCTTTCGTCAAAGGCTTGCGTGCGGATACCCTCTCCGTCCTCAACGAAAACGCGGTTTCGGCTGTTCTCGCTGCGTCCCATAATAAAATACGCGATAACCGCCTTTTTGCCGTCCGCGCTCTTGCCAATAACGATACCTCTGCCGTGATATGCCAGTGAATTAAGTTCCTTGTCTAATGTGATCATTTTGTTGTCCTCCCGTTTTTGTTTTAAAAGCTGCCTAAATAGCAGACTGTGTTTGTTTTCACCGCCGCTTTGTTTTCGCTCTCGAACTCCGAAAACAGTACGTTGAGTTCATCAATAAGCGGCTCATAATTCGGTTCTCCCGCATGCGGCGCGTAAGAACGAGACAGCGTTTCACCGATGAAGCTGTCGCGGTCGAACACGCGTTCGCCGCTAAACTCAACGACATCCAGTTCACGAAAATAGCCGCCGCGCAGAAACTCGTCGCCTTCCTTGTCTGAACGCCTGCCCGTATGCCCGCCGCTGCTTTTAAAGTCCGCGCAAAATTTGCAGCAAAGCTCAGTCTGCCGTGCGGCTAAGCCCTCTTTTACAAAGTTGTTCCATATTATCGCGACTTTTCCGTTTGGCGTGAGTATTCGCTTGCACTCCTGCTTAAACGCTTCCTCGTTAAACCAATGAAACGCCTGCGCTGCCGTTACTAACCCAAACGAATGTTCGGACAGCCCCGTATTCTCGGCGGGAGCGTTCACTACCGTTATTCCCTCGATATCCGCAAGCTTTCCCCGCATATCGCCATTAGGCTCTACGGCAGTGACGCGCCACGGCTTTTGAAGCAGGCATCGTGTGAATTTTCCCGTACCCGCGCCGATATCCGCGACGTTATCGCATCTTGCGTTCTCATAAAGATAATCTATCAGTTCATTCGGATAGCTTGGACGGTATTTTTCATAAAACTCCGCCTTACCGGTAAATTTTTGTTCGTTCATATCTCACCAACACTTCTTACAGGGAGTGTAACCTTTTTCCAACGCTTCATCGACCGTCATCGCCACAGAGCCGTTCATATTGCTGCACTTAGGATTTTTATGATACTTTTTTCCGTTTCCCGAAGCCGCAACGTAAACATCTCCATCATAATCATACGGAGACACGGATGTTTCGGGCTGTGATTCGGGCGGCTCTTCAGATGATGATTCGCCGGACTCGCTTGTAACATCGCTTATGCCCGCAGGAGTGTCGTCGCTCTCATCCGGCTGAACGTCACCGATGTTTGCGGGCGGATCATCCTCGGCAGGATCACTGTGATTGGAAACAACGGACGCAGATAATGAGCTTTTCGGAGGCTCTTCGGGAATCACGACTACTATCGGCGCAGAGCTGCTTTTCGGCAAACTTGACGAAACATCAGAGGATTCGCTTAAGCTGCTCTCAACACTTTGAATAACAACGATCACAGGATCGCTGGACGGAAAATCGCTTCCGATACTCTCGGGATAGCCTGAGCTGCTGTTAGCAGACACGGTGCTCTGTTTTGACGAAGAACTTGTGACGGCGCTTGACAAACTGTACGAATAAACATCGTTTTTGTCGGGACGGTCGCCTATGTTAAATTCTTCTATGCGAATATCCGACGAACGATCGCCTAACGTTTCATAGCCGCCCTCACGGCAGCCGCCGAACAGCATTGCCGCGCACAGTACAAGTATCACCAAAAAGCGGCGCTTCATATCTCCCGTCCTCTAAGATAATTAAACTTCTTTTTTAACAGCTTGTCGTTCCACGGACTTACGCCGCGGTATTCCCCCACATAAATCGGCTCGTCCCCACGGAGCGCTATCTCCATGATCTCGTCGGGAACAGGCACGAAGCTGAACTTTATACTGAACGCTATCGGACAATCCTCCTCCGGAACGTAGTCGGAGCGCTCAAATATTAAGCCCGTCGGCGTGATTATTTTAAGTAAGTCGCCGACAGAAGAATACTCGTCAAAGATAAAATCGCCCAACTCAAACTCGCCGCTATGCTCGTCCAACATATCCGCGACATACTCTACAAGAGCCTCAAAACAGGTATACAACGCGGTATGCTCCTTTAGATTTTCGGCGGTTATCCCCTCGAGATGATCCGCACAGCGCAGAGCGTATATGTTATCGTTTCCTTTGACGCGAAACCTTATTCCGCAGCCGAAAAGAGGTAAATTCACCTCACCCTCAAGCCAACCGAAATAATCGGAGCTTTCCTTTATTGAATAATTTTTTTCGTGCATATCTGACTCCTTTAATTCAAAGCTGTCAGAATCTTTTTTTCGTGTTGTGTAACCAAACGAATCGAATTTACACATTATTTCTCCTTTAAATCGACATAAGCCTTGCCGTCTTTTACAGTTATCCTGTCCTCACAGAACAGCGACACCGCTTTGGGGAGCAGTTTCCACTCGACGTTTTCCATTATCTTCCTTTGAAGAGTTTCGGGCGTTTCGTCGTTCGCGACCTCGACTGTGCCTTGCAGAATGATCGCGCCGGCGTCCGCTTTTTCATTGACGAAATGGATAGTCGCGCCCGACACCTTCACGCCGTATTCCAACGCGGCTTTATGAACGCGCAGTCCGTAAAAGCCCTCGCCACAGAAACTCGGGATAAGCGCGGGGTGAACGTTGATGATCTTGTAAGGGTACGCTTTTGTGGCGCACTCGTCCAAGATCGTCATAAATCCCGCGAGAACGATGAGATCCGCGTTCTGAGCCTGAAGTTCTTTGAGAACAGCCGCGCTGTAGCTCTTGCTGTCAGAGTATTCCCGGCGCGGAATTACAACGCTTGGAATATCGTTCTGCTTTGCTCGCTCCAGAGCATAAGCCTCGGGATTGGAGCTTATCACACAGGTGATCTTCCCGCACTTTATCTCGCCGCGCTTTTCCGCGTCGATAAGCGCCTGCAAGTTAGTGCCGCCGCCAGAAACCAGAACAACTATATTTTTCATATCGTTACCTCTTCAAACGTCAGGCTCACAGTTTCTCCCTCATATATTCGTGAGTTATTTCGATAAGCGTAAAGTCCTTTTCCGTGCGTTCGGACAGAGCAATTTTTTTGCCCGGCTGATATTCGGCGAACACAACGAACCGTTTCAAACTCAGCTTGCAGTAATTTCCGAACATATTCTGACCCGCTTTTACAGCGGTAAGCCAATCCTCGCCGTTTATTATAAATGTTCCCGAAAAATTGCTGTGCGGAGTGTGCGGAGCGGTCTTATGCTGATTGTCCAGCACCATTCCGAGAGACACCAAGGTCGTGCCGTCGTCGGTGCGGGAATATATTCCCAGATCGTCCCAGACCAGCGACTTGCAGTTATCGAAATAATCTTTTCCGCGCCGCTGCTCCATATATTCGCGGTAATTCTTGTCGGGTTCGGTTTTTTGAATACGCGGCTCGCCAAGCATACTCTTCAGCGCGTCCACGGTCACAGTATCGCCGAACGGCTGCCCGTTAATTCTGATGGTCTCATCCGTAAGCTCAATTTCCATAACACTCTTCACGCTCCTTAATATTTGTTTTTGTATGGCAAAACCGTATAAGGTCACAAAGACCCTATGCGGCAGCACTACTTAAGTTGAATTTCAAGACCCGTAAAGCTTGTTTCGTCACGGGTCGTATCGTCTTGATCAAAATCGGTATACTCGGCGGTGATGAGATAATTTCCGACGTGAAATTCGCGGAAGACCTCCTTATCGCGCCCCGCCAGCGCCGCGGGAAGCCACGGCTGTCCGTTTATCGTAACCGTTCCCTTAAACTTTGCTTTCGTTCCGATGTTTTTGGTTTCGTAATCGGCTTTTATAAACTGAATTCCGAACGTGTTCACTACGCTTCCGTTATAAGTATACGCTTTCAAGCCCAACCCGTCCCAGAAATAATTCACACGGTCGGTAATGGGCTCGCCGGCAATTTTCTCGTTGATCTCGCGGTCGCTTTCCTTTGTCCTGAAGTGCTTCGCACGCGGCTCGCCGAGAACTCTCGCAAGCGCGTCTATATGTATGGGAACCTCCAGCCTTTGTCCGTTTACCACAAAACAGTCGTCGCGTATGTCAATAACATAGCTTTCGGTGACCTTTGACGCTTGCTCGTATTTATGGTTGAATAATTTGTCAAACAGCCCCATTACTCGAACACCACACCATCATCGCTGCTTATCGTTTCGCCGATAATAAAGGCTTCCTCGCCGTTTTCTTTAAGGATATCAACGGTTCTTTGCGCGTCGGATGCGCCCACACAAACCGCCATTCCGATGCCCATATTGAACGTGTTGAACATATCGTGCTCGGGGATATTGCCGTCTTTTTGGAGAAGTCCGAATATTGGAGGAATCGTCCACGAGCCTTTTGTTATCTTAGCGGAAATGCCGTCGGGCAGCATACGCGGAATGTTCTCGTAAAATCCTCCGCCCGTAATATGCGATATTCCCTTGACATTTACTTTGGAGATTAAATCAAGAACAGGCTTCACATAAATTCTTGTGGGAGCAAGCAGCGCGTCTCCCAGCGACATTCCAAGCTCCGGTACAAGCGTGCGGAGATTCTGCTCGTTGATGTTGAACACTCTGCGGACAAGCGAAAATCCGTTTGAATGAACGCCGCTTGAAGCGATACCGATAATAGCGTCGCCTGGCTTAATGGTCGAGTTATCGAGTATTTTCGACTTGTCGACTATGCCCGTGGAATAGCCCGCGATATCATATTCGTCCTCCGCCATCATTCCCGGATGCTCGGCCGTTTCGCCGCCAACAAGCGCGCAGCCCGCCATAACGCAGCCGTCCGCCACACCCTTGACTATCTGCGCCACTTTTTCGGGAACATTCTTCCCGATAGCGATATAATCGAGAAAGTAGAGGGGCTTTGCTCCGCAGCAGATTATGTCATTCACGCACATCGCCACACAGTCAATACCTATCGTATCGTGCTTATCAAGCACCATTGCGATCTTAAGCTTTGTGCCGACGCCGTCCGTACCCGAAACGAGCACAGGCTCCTTCATTCCGCTTAAATCAAGCTGAAACAGACCGCCAAAGCCGCCTATTCCCGAAATACAGCCGGGGATCTTTGTGCGCTCTACGTCGCTTTTCATCAAACGCACCGACTCATAACCCGCCGTTACGTCTACTCCCGCCGCTTTATAACTTTCACTGTAACTCTTCATTATTATCTCCTTAAACACTAACTGTTGGGGTCTATGCCGTACACTTACGCCGCCGACTAAAGTTTGTGGCTTTGTTATCGCATTTTCCAACGCAAATAATATCAATTTCAGCTCGGAACACACATTTTTACGTTGTTTTAAGTCTCTTTATGGCTTTGTTATCGCATATTATCGTTCTCAAAACGGCAATCTCTGCCTTAAACCCGCATTTTTGCGAACCGTAATCGCCGACTTTGGCTTTATCATCGCACTTGATACCACAAACATCCGATTTTATTCATCAAACTTCATTTCAAACTTATCTTTCGGGAACTCCTTAGGCACCTCAATCGGGTACTCGCCCGTGAAACAGCCGCGGCAGAACTCACAGTTGGCGTTCTCCGCGATCTTTATCACCGAATCCGTGCTGAGAAATCCCAGCGAATCAACGCCGATTATTTCCGCTATCTCCTCAACGGTATGCTTGTTCGCTATCAGATTTTCCTTGCTGTCGATATCCGTGCCGAAATAGCACTCGCTTATAAACATCGGTGCGGAAATACGCATATGTATCTCCTTTGCGCCCGCCGCACGCAGCAGCTTTACTACCTTCGCTGACGTAGTTCCGCGCACTATGCTGTCGTCCACAAGAACGACCCGCTTTCCCGCAACGGTCTCCTTTATGACGTTCAGCTTGATCTTCACGGCGTTATCCCTCATTATCTGTGTGGGCTGGATGAACGTTCTGCCTATATAGCGGTTCTTGATAAATCCCACGCCGTAGGGTATGCCGCTCTCCTGTGAAAATCCCAGAGCCGCGTCCAAGCCGCTGTCCGGGCACCCGATCACCACGTCCGCGTCCACCGGGTGTTCTTTAGCAAGGAAATGCCCCGCGCGAAGTCTCGCGCGGTGAACTCCCGCGCCCTGAATAACGCTGTCGGGACGCGCAAAATACACGAACTCGAACACGCACATCGTGTGTTTCTGTCCACAATGCGTCTTTATGCTCTCGATACCGTTTTCGTCGATAACTATTATCTCGCCGGGGTCTATATCGCGCACAAACTTAGCGCCTATGCTGTCCAAAGCGCAGCTCTCGCTCGCAACGACATAGCCCGCGCCGTCGGGCAGCTCGCCCAGGCAAAGCGGTCTGAACCCGTGCGGGTCTCTTGCCGCTATCAGCTTTTTTGGCAACATCAGAACCAGCGAATACGCGCCCTTTATCTTATACATCGCTTTTTCCAGCGCTTCCTGTATGGAGCGGCTTTCCAGTCTCTCGCGAGTTATCGCGTAGGATATGACCTCCGTGTCGCTCGTCGAGTGGAATATCGCGCCGTTCATCTCAAATTCCCGCCGCAGATCAAGCGCGTTTATCAGATTGCCGTTGTGAGCTATCGCCAAAGCGCCCTTGATATGGCGCACAGTCATAGGCTGACAGTTCGCGGTGTTTACATTCCCCGTCGTTGAATAGCGCACATGACCTATCGCTATCCTGCCGTCTTCAAATTCGCTTAAAACGCGTTGTGTGAACACCTCGTTCACAAGACCCAGACCCTTGTGCGTCTTAAATACACCGCGCTCGTTTACAACTATGCCGCAGCTCTCCTGACCGCGGTGCTGCAAAGCGTACAGCGCGAAATACGTCATACTCGCAACGTTTTCGGGCTGATTTGAATAGACCCCGAAAACTCCGCACTCTTCGTGAATACTATTGAACATCTTGCTTATCACCTTTAAAAATTACTTATCGCCAAATATTCTGCGCATCATTTCGTTATACGCGTCCTCAACTCCGCCCATATCACGTCTGAAGCGATCCTTGTCGAGCTTCTCGTGAGTTGTGGAATCCCAGAAACGGCAAGTATCGGGAGAGATCTCGTCCGCAAGCAGTATCTTGCCGTGGAAGCGCCCAAACTCTATCTTGAAGTCGATAAGGTCAACGTTTATTTCCTTGAAGAACTTGAGCATAAACTCGTTTACCTTAAACGCGTACTTCGCGATCGTATCAAGCTCCTCTTTGGTCGCGAGGTCGAGCGCGAGCGCGTAGTAATCGTTAATAAACGGGTCGCCGAGGTCGTCGTTCTTGTAGCTGAACTCCAGCGTCGGGCAAGAGAGCTTTCTGCCCTCCTCAATGCCGAGCTTCTTCGAGAAGCTGCCCGCGGCTACGTTTCTGACTATTACCTCCAGCGGAACGATCTCCACCTTTTTAACCAGCGTTTCACGGTCTGAAAGCTCCTCAACAAGGTGAGTTGGAACGCCCTCCTTTTCGAGCAAACCGAACATATAGTTCGTCATCTTGTTGTTGATAACACCCTTGCCGACGATCGTTCCCTTTTTTTCGCCGTTGAACGCGGTAGCATCGTCCTTGTAGTCAACGATGACCAGATCGGGATCGTTTGTCGCGAATACCTTCTTTGCCTTACCCTCGTAGAGCTGTGCGCCCTTTGTTACATTAGCCATTTCCTTATCCTCCGTTTTTTATAATTATAATTCAGCCGTATTAACGGCTATCAATGTATCCATACAATGCTTATGCGGAACGCCGCTGCTGTTGCAGTCGAAGATGACCTCCTCGCACTGCTCAAACCGCCAGTCGTGATACAGCCCGAAAAGCTCTCCCGAGTGCCAGTTGTGCGCTGTGTTCTCGTGGTCGGGCGGATCGGGGATAAACGGCTTTTCGACGAACACGTTCAGCGCGTTCACACCGCCCTCCGACGTGTGCCGTTTCCAATTGCCGAGAACCTCTCCGCGCAGTTCCCGTGGAAGATAATGCAGCACTCCCGAACAAAAAATCACGTCAAATTCCTTTTCAAGCCGATAATCGAAAATATCCGCGCGGAAGAAGTCGATACACACACCGTGTCGTTTCGCAAGGCTATTTGCCTTGTCGATACCCGACTGTGTAATATCAAACGCGCTCACCTTATAACCGTTCTTTGCGAAGAAAACCGCATCCTTGCCCTCACCGCAACCCGCGTCAAGCACTTTAAGCGGTCTGTCGGGCGGGAGTATCCGCAGCACCTCAAGGCACATAAACGACGGCTTAACGCCCCAATAGTACTCCGTATCCTTATAGCGCTCCTCGTACCACGCGGAGGTCTTTTTCTCCGCCGCGTAACCCAACAGCGCGTCAATGCTTGTCCCGAGGACCGCCGCGAGATCGGGCAGCAGCGAGATATCGGGAGTGGTCGCGCCGTTCTCCCATTTGCTCACCGCCTGATAGCTAACGCCCAGCCGCCCCGCAAGCTCCTCCTGCGTGAAACCGTTCTGCTTTCTGAACGCGCGGACGTTTTCGCCGATAGTATCAAGGTTCATAAAACCACTTCCTTTCGGCTTTATTCTACCACGATATGCTCCGAAAAAGCAATAACCCGTTTTAACAGTCGGAGAGTTTTTTCAACCGCCGGTTGAGCTACAGACTTTTAAGCTCATCCTGAAGCTTCTTGTCCTTTTCGTTTATCTGGTCGAGCATAGCTTGCTTTGAAGCCGTCAGCTTGAACGCAAGAGCTTCATCGGAAAGCGCGAGCATCTGCACCGCGAGTATCGCGGCATTTTTCGCTCCGTCCACCGCGACGGTCGCCACAGGTATTCCCGAGGGCATCTGCACGGTCGCCAGCAGCGCGTCCAGGCCGTCAAAATTCTTTGAGCTGCACGGGATTCCGATAACCGGCAGGGTCGTATACGCCGCCACAACTCCCGCCAGATGCGCCGCCATTCCCGCCGCGCAGATAATAACGCCGAAGCCGTTATCCTTTGCCGCCGCCGAAAACTCCGCCGCCGTCGCGGGCGTTCTGTGCGCCGACATTATGTGGCACTCGTACTCCACGCCGTAGCTTTTCAATTCCTCAAGAGCCTTTTTCACGGTGGGCAGGTCGCTGTCGCTGCCCATAATTACCGCGACTTTCTTTTCCGACATAACCAAACTCCCTTTCAAATAAAAATTAGCCGTACAAACATACAGCTAAAATTATATTTTGATTTTTTGTGCAAATGTGCCGTAAAAACCCGCCAAACACTTTGTCATCACCTGCAAACTGTTCATCTTCGACATCTCCCGTCAGAAATTGTATAAAATACGGCACAGCAACCATCTACTTTTTATTTTACACTATATTTTAATGAAATGCAAGCGGTTTTTGAATTTTTAACAAAATAAATAGATTTTCGCGAAAAATCGGCAAAAAACTAGTCAAATTGCCGTCAAGCTTTGCGATCCGATCGAACAAACGGCGGTTTTATCACACTTTCTGTTAAAAGTGAGTATTTTTCCGGACGGCGGTAAGCGTTGCCGTGAACCTCGCTCTCGCGATACGCGCGGAGCATATCCAAATCGATCTCCGCGATGTAAACTCCCTCATCGCTGCCCGCTTGAAGCAGACATGTATCGCGCGAACCGGAAAGCTCCGGCAGATATGCCACACCGTCAAAGACGCTCGAACCGCCGTTGCAGTCGGGAACAGTATCGGGATAATTACAGGTTGCTATCGCCGTCATATTTTCATACGCGCGTCCGCGCAGCTGCGACAGGCGGTTTATCTCCATAGGGCACGCGTTCGGCACAAGAATAAGCTCCGCGCCCTTAAGCATAAGTATCCGCGCACTTTCGGGGAACTCTCTGTCATAGCATATCATCGCGCCGACCTGCACCTCGCCCGCCGAGGTGTCAAGCGGCGCGACATAGAAGTCCTCGCCCCTTGACAGCTCACGCTCTGCGCCGAAATCGCAGGTGTGGACCTTTGAATATTTCAAACGTTGCTCGCCGTGACGATCGAACAAAACCAGCGTGTTTCTCGGAGCGCTGCCATATTCTTCCAAAAACGTTATCCCTATTGCGATGTTCAGCTCACGGGCAAGTTTCCCGAAAGCGTTCACAAAGGAACTGCCAGCGCTTATTGCGTCACGCTTCCAGACCTCCGGCGGACGCTCGTAAATATCGTAGCCGCAGCTCCACATTTCGGGAAACAGCGCAATATCCGCGCCCATTTTTGCCGCTTCGCGGCAGACTTCAACGCCCTTTTCGAGGTTTCCATCAAGAGAGCCGCTTGGCGCTGTCTGCAAAAGCGCGATCCTTAATATACTCATTTTCGCCTCCAAGCCTCTAAGCCTCTAAGCCTTACATTATGTGCTTATTATAGCACAAGAACCGCGTTGTGTCAATATTTTACACCAAAAATTTTCCATTTGTCCGCTTACCGAATTTTCACTATTGACATTGCACGGAAAATATGTTAAAATAATATTGATACATTATGAGTTAGCGACATACAGATATTCGGTTTTTTATTTTTTTATGATTGGAATGATTTCTTATGAAAAACAAAAGGCTTCTATCGATTTTCTTGTCCGCAACGATATTTTCACTTTGCTTGACGGGCTGCTCGGATAAACGGGAAATCCCGCTTGGAAGTACTGCGGAAAGCGCAGTGTCCTCGAACGCGGATACTTCGTCGAACACCGTCTCGTCGAGCGAAAGCGGCGGGGCAAGCTCAGGGCAATCCTCTTCAAGTGTGCCGACAAGTTCCTCCTCGGAAAGCACGTCTTCGAGCGCCGTCTCGTCAAGCGAAAGCGGCGGGACAAGCTCCGGGCAATCCTCTTCAAGTGTGCCGACAAGCTCCTCCTCGGAAAGCACGTCCGAAGCTCATACGCATACATACACATCCAAAACGGTCGCGCCCACTTGCGTCGAACCGGGCTACACCGTTCACACTTGCGCTTGCGGCGATCAATACACCACGGATACTGTTGAAGCCTTGGGGCACGACTACACACAGACCGTTGTTAAGCCCACCTGCACCGCGAACGGATACACTCAATTCGTATGCAACCGCTGCGGACAAAAGCATAACGACAACATCACCAACGCCACGGGGCACAAATACTCCTCGCAAAAGGTGGATGCCGACTGCGAGCACGGCGGATACACGCTCCACACCTGCTCGATCTGCGGCAAGCAATACCGCGATGCGCAGACCAACGCAACGGGACACAGCTGGAGCAGCTGGACAACCCTAAAAGAAGCCACGGTGTCCTCCGCGGGTGAGCAGCAGCGCACATGCGATCACTGCGGTAAAACGGAATCCAAAGCTATTCCGCAGATAGAGGACGAAAGCGCATACGCCGCCGAGGTTATTAGACTGGTAAACGTTGAGCGTGCGAAATATAACCTTTCCCCGCTCACCGCGAACGCCACCCTAAATGAATACGCGCAGCTGCGCAGCACGGAGATTGTGAGCAATTTCGATCACAAACGCCCCGACGGTTCTAATCCGCTAAAATATGTTATGAGCTTGAACGGAGTGCACACCGCCGGAGAGAACATCGCCGCAGGACAAAGAACTCCCAAAGACGTAGTGAATGGATGGATGAACTCTCCGGGACACCGCGCAAACATTCTGAACACTGATTACACCTCGATAGGAGTGGGTTGCTATCACGACAATAATTCCAAATACGGAGTCTATTGGACGCAGATATTCGCGGGTTGACCTTTCAGTCGGAAAGGAAGGACGAAAATGCTGATTATCGTTATTCTCAGTATTATCGCGGCGGGCATTTTTACCGCACTGAAGGCGGCGTCCTTCGCGCAGATATGGATACTTCCGGTGTGTTTTATCGTCTGTGTACCTGCGTTTTCCCTGCTTTTCTGGTTTCTGCTGTGGCTGACGTGCTTTTTTATTCCCGTAAAAAAGGAGTATGAAAAACCGTCGCGGTTCTATCAGCACCTGCTGAACGCGGCTTATTGGTTTGTTTGCTCGGCGGCGCGGGTGAAGATACATATTACGGGACTTGAAAAAGTTCCCAAAAACGAGAAGTTTCTGTTCGTTTCCAACCACCTATCGCGTTTCGATAATATGGCACAGTGCGTTGCGCTGAAAAAAACGCCGCTTGCGTTTATTACAAAGCCCTCCAACTACAAGATACCGATAGGTCGGCATTTGATGAGCCGCTGCTGCTATGTTTCGATAGACCGCGACAATCCCAAAAGCGCTGCAAAGTCCATAGCCCGCGCGGCAGAGCTTGTAAGATCGGGCGCGGTATCGATAGGAGTGTTTCCCGAAGGACACCGCGGCACCTGCTACGAGCTGCAGGAGTTTAAGGCAGGCTGCTTAAAGGTCGCGTTAAAGGCGGACTGCCCGATAGTGGTATCTACTATCTGCGGAACGGAAAACATACACAAAAACTTCCCCTTTCACAAAACAGACGTTTATTTCGATATTCTGGAGATCATAAGACCCTCCAAAGAAAAAACCACCGAGCTTGCGCCAAAAATAAGGAAAACAATGCAGAATAATTTAGACAAATACAAGGAGCGTTGGTAATTATGACGAATGTTTTTTACAACCCCCTGTCGGATAATCGGCACGGAGAAGAGAACGCAAAAAAAATAGCCGAGGTCTTGAACTCCGAACCGCTGAACTACATAGATCTTACCAAGACCGATCTGCGGGAATTTATACGTACCGCTCCGAAAGACGAAAAGATCGTTATCGCGGGCGGCGACGGCACCATTCATTTCATCATCAACAAGTTCGGCGGCAAACTCCCCGAGCACCCGCTGTACTATTTTCCAACGGGCTGCGGCAATGATTTCAAAACGGATATCGATAAAAAAGACAGCGATGTTTTTATCATCAACGATTATTTAAAATATCTTCCGACCGTTTCCATAAACGGCTGCAAACGAATTTTTTTCTTCAACGGCGTCGGCTTCGGAATAGACGGTTATTGCTGCGAAGAGGGCGACAAGCTGAAAAAACAGACCGATAAGCCCATAAACTACGCGTCAATCGCAATAAAAGGTATGCTGTTCTACTTTAAGCCGCGAAACGCTATCATTACCGTTGACGGTGTGAAGCACGAATACAAGCATGTATGGCTTGCACCGACGATGAACGGCAGATTTTACGGCGGAGGTATGAACATAGCGCCCGGACAGGATCGTATGAACCCCGAGCATACGCTTTCAACAGTGGTATTCCACTGCAAAAGCAAGCTGAAAACACTTATGGTGTTTCCGTCCATATTTAAGGGCAAGCATATCGAGCACGAGAAAATGGTCGAGGTGATGACAGGTCACAATATTACCGTGGAATTTGACCGCCCCACACCGCTTCAGGTAGACGGCGAAACCTATGTTAACGTCACGCGCTACAGCGTTTCGGCGGGGGAAGCGGCTTCTCCCGAAACCTCAAGCGAAGAAATTGCGGCTAACGTTTGATAAACTTTTCGATAAACCAAAGACGCTTCGAGCGGCTGACGCCTCGAAGCGTTTTTTGGTTATTCTTCCATTTGTTTGCCAAAATACATCGCCGCCGCCTGAACCAGCGCGGACTGCTCCGCCGTGGCTGTGTCGTTTTCACTGTCGGAGCTTAGCATTATGACCGCGCCGTTGACGTCGCCCGATGCAAGTATCGGCGAACAAGCCACCGCATATCTGTCAACGCCCTCTATCGGATTGAAGCGCTTCTGCTCGTTGTCTTTGAGCACATATGACTTACGCTGCTCTATAAGGTCCTCCAGCGAACCCGATACCCTGCGCTCGATGACTTCCTTTTTGCTTATGCCCGAGACCGCGATAACATGGTCTCTGTCGCAAATAACGGCGGGTCTTCCGCCCACCTTCGACAAAACGTCCGCGTACTGCGACGCCGTAGAGCTTATCTCTCCTATCGGAGAGTATTTCTTGAAGATCACCTCGCCGTCGGGG
>OIXH01001236.1_pt1 | contig 29491 bp, 26 predicted proteins | sample 1587741 | NCBI WGS metagenome assembly OIXH01 (sample SAMEA3888916, study PRJEB22519) | human gut metagenome | biome: human gut; feature: human-associated habitat; material: faeces | place: Denmark | collected 2011 | reverse complement strand
GGGCAGCTCCTCCGACTGGCGGGACCATTTTTCCCCGGTGTAGCGCCAGACCTTGGCGGAGATGTCCACCTTGCCCCGATCGTTCCACTGGGCCAAACCGAGGGAGAGGCCCTTCGCGTCGCTTTGATAGGCGGTTCGGCCGTCAATGTGCTCATAGTCCTCGACGGTGATGACCGGCTTGTGCTTGAGCGTGGTTGGGATGTGCATGTCTATCGCTCCAATCAGTAATTTACTAATATAGTAAATAAGTAATTTAGTAAAATAAGAATACCACGCATGTTTTTCGCTGTCAAGGGGCAAACTAGCGCCGAGCAAAAGGAGGAAGATTCCATGGATATGACCAACAAGGAATACGGCCAGTATGTCAATGCAAAATCCAAGCCCTCGCCGCTGGGCCGGGATATGCTGTGGGCCTTTGTGGTGGGCGGCTTGATCTGCACCGTCGGACAGGCGCTGCTCAACCTCTATCAGAACGCCGGCATGGGCCGGGACGACGCGGGAAGCGCCGTATCCATGACCCTGATCTTCGCCGCCGCCCTGCTCACCGGGCTGGGGCTGTTCGACAAGCTGGCCAAGCGGGCAGGCGCCGGCACGCTGGTGCCCATCACCGGCTTTGCCAACGCCATGGTCTCGCCCGCCCTGGAGTTCAAAAGCGAGGGTATGGTCACTGGGACCGGAGCCAAGCTGTTCACGGTGGCAGGGCCGGTGCTGGTCTTTGGCATCAGCGCCTCTATCCTCTACGGGCTGATCCTGCTGCTGTTTTTCCGGGGCTGACGGGTCCGGCGGCGCGGTCCGCCGGTACATAGAAGGGGCGGCGCCCCTCAAAAGATTTTTGGGTCGATCGCACAAAAACTATTGACAAATACAAAATGAAGTCGTACAATATATCCAGAAAGGAAGAGGTGAGTCCCATGTACTAGACCTCAAAAAAACCTTTTGACGGACGCAAATCTAATCAGGCGTCTGCCGCGAAACGAGTCCTAAGGTCCAGAAAACGATCCATTCCATCGGCAAATTCCGGAACAAGGCTCACTCGAGTGAGAAGCACACGGCAAACCTCTCGCGAAATATCGCAGTCGACGGAAACCGCATGTGCATGTGTTGTTGACCTGGTAACTTGCAAAAGAAGGATCACTCCCCTGGCACCGGATTCCGGACGCACCATTCTGCAGAAAGTACGAGGTAGACAATTTGGTAGAAATTCAGAACCACGGATAGCCCCTCGGTCACGCTGGATGGCCGAGGGGCTGGGTTTTGTTTGGGCGCGGAAACGCGCTCTTTTTGATACGGAAGCATTGAAAAGCGGATTGCGGGCTGGGCCTGCGTTGTCATGATTTGTAACGGAATGTAGCCGGATATACGCGCTTTCCCGGACGGGCTGTGGTAAAATGAGGCCAGTAAGGAGGTACTTGCATGAAGAAACTGACACCTGTTTTGCTCGTGCTGGCGCTGCTGTGCGCCTGCGCGCCCCAGGGCGTCCGGAGCTCGTCCGGCCCTGCCGCGACGCCCACCCCCACGCCGGGCGAGACCTTTGTGTTTACCCGGGAGAATTTTCCGCGGCTGGACGGCTCCACCGCCACGGTGCCCTTAGGCGAGGCCATCGCCTCGGTGCTGCTGGGGGAGAGCCGGGAGAACGTGGCCGACCTCATCCATTTCTCCAAAACGACGGGGGCCTATAATGCCCTGATGGCCGGTGAGGCCGACCTTCTGGTGGTGGCCGAGGCCGGTGAGGCCACCTATGCCCAGCGGGACGAGCAGGGGCTGGAGTGGTCCCAGGAGCCCATCGCCACCGAGGCGCTGGTCTTTATGGTCAACGCCGACAATCCGGTGGACAGCATCACCGTGGAGCGCCGGAAGGATCGGGTGATCTTCACATTCCACGGCACCGGCTTCCTTCAGAACATGGTGCGTATTCTGGTGGGGACGCTGCTGGAGGTGGGGCGCGGCTACTGGGAGCCCGCCTATGTGCAGGAGATCCTGCTGGCCAAGGACCGGAAGCTGGCCGGGCCTACCGCCCCGCCGGAGGGTCTGTGCCTGATGAAGGTGGACTACTGAGAAAACAGAGCAGGATGCCCCGCTTTTTCGCACCTTTCGCGGCTTTTCTCCCGTCGCGGGATTGGCTATACTATCATCGGATATGCTGCGGGAGGGCGCTGACCGTCCCGCTGAAAGGAGATCGGGTCTATGATCAAATTCGGTACCGGCGGCTGGCGCGCCGTCATCGCCGATGAGTTTACCAAGGAGAACATACGTCTGCTGATGGCGGGGCTGTGCCGCCTGATGGAGAAGGAGGGGCTGTCCGGCGCGGAGATCTGCGTGGGCTACGACCGGCGCTTTTTGTCCAAGGAATCCGCCCACTGGGCGGCGGAGGTGCTGGTGGGCTACGGCTTCCATCCCTTCGTTATCAACCGCTCCAGCCCCACGCCGCTGATGATGTTCACCGTCAAAAAGCGGCAGGAGCCCTACGGCATCGCCGTTACCGCCAGCCACAACCCCGCCATCTACAACGGCATCAAGGTGTTCACCGCCGGAGGCCGCGACGCCGACCAGACCGTGACCGCCCGCATCGAGGCGGAGATCGCGAAGCTGACCCCCGACGACGTCAGGAGCGTGGACTATGATGAGGCGCTGGAGAAGGGCCTTATCACCGAGGCCAATCCCATGAATGAATATCTGGACAGCATCCTCGCCGCCGTGGATGTGGACGCCATCAAAAAAGCGGCGCTGCGCATCGGCTTTGACCCCATGTACGGCGTGAGCTGGTCCAGCCTGAGTATGCTGCTGACCACCTGCCGCTGCGATCTGGAGGTCATCCACGACCGCCACGATACCTTGTTCGGCGGCAAGCTGCCCGCGCCCAACGTGGATACGCTGAAGCCGCTGGCGGCGCTGGTGCTGGACAAGCACTGCGATCTGGGCATCGCCACCGACGGCGACGCCGACCGGCTGGGCGTTATCGACAACGAGGGGCAGTTCGTCTCCCCCAATAAGCTGCTGGTGCTGCTGTACTACTATCTGGTGAAGTACCGGGGGTGGCACGGTCCCTGCGTCCGCAACAACTCCACCAGCCACCTGCTGGATCGAGTGGCGGAGGGTCTGGGTGAGAAGTGCTATGAGGTGCCGGTGGGCTTCAAATGGGTGTCGGCGAAGATGACGGAGACCGATGCGGTCATCGGCGGCGAGTCCTCCGGCGGCATGGCCGTGCGGGGGCATATCTCCGGCAAGGACGGCATCTACGCCGCCGCGCTGCTGGTGGAGATGCTGGCTGTCACCGGCAAATCCGTGTCGGAGCTGTTTGCGGAGATCGCACGGCAGTACGGCGACCCCCAGTGGGCAGAGGCGGATTTCCGCATGACCCACGACCACAAGGCCGCCCTGCAGGAGCGCCTGTTCGTCCGGGGCGAGACGCCCGATTTCGGCAAGGCCGTGGCGCGCATCTGCCGCGACGACGGCTGCAAGGTCTACTTTGCCGGCGGCAGCTGGGTCATCTGCCGCTTCTCCGGCACGGAGCCGCTGCTGCGTATGGCCGCCGAGGCAGACACACAGGACGAGGCGGAGCGGTATATCCGCGTCTGGCGCGACTTTTTGAAATTGTAAAAAAACAGGAAAAACTTTCAAAGTGTTGCAATTGCAACTTATCAAATCCGCCGTCCGTGGTATACTGACCACAGTAAGCGAGAGGGAAGACCCCTCACAGATCAATATAATAATAAAAATTGGAGGATACGATTATGAAAAAGTGGGTATGTCCTGTTTGCGGTTATGTTCATGAGGGCGATGTTCCCCCGGCCGAGTGCCCTGTCTGCCACGTCAGCGGCGACAAGTTCCTGCTCCAGTCCGAGGAGAAGTCCTGGGCCGCCGAGCACGTTGTAGGCGTCGGCAAGGTCTTCGGTGACGATGTCCCCGAGGAGGTCCGTCAGGAGATCATCGACGGTCTGCGCGCCAACTTCGAGGGCGAGTGCTCCGAGGTGGGTATGTATCTGGCCATGGCCCGTGTGGCTCATCGTGAGGGCTATCCCGAGATCGGCCTGTACTGGGAGAAGGCCGGTCTGGAGGAGGCCGAGCACGCCGCCAAGTTCGCCGAGCTGCTGGGCGAGGTCATCACCGACAGCACCAAGAAGAACCTGCAGATGCGCGTGGATGCCGAGAACGGCGCTACCGCCGGCAAGTTCGAGCTGGCCAAGCTGGCGAAGAAGTATAATCTGGACGCCATCCACGATACCGTCCATGAAATGGCCCGCGACGAAGCCCGCCACGGCAAGGCCTTCGAGGGTCTGCTGAACCGCTACTTCGGGAAGTAAAATAAAGGCAAAAAAGCACCCGCTGGGAAGCGGGTGCTTTTTTGACGCGCTATGCTGCGGCAGGCTCTTTTCCGCGGGCGCAGCTTCTGGCTCAGTTGGCGCTGAGGTAGGCGTACGCAGCCAGGGCGTCGCGGATGGCGTCCTTGTCCTGCTGCGAAACCGTCAGGTCATACCGCTTGGCGTCGCCCTCAAAGCGGATAATGGTCTCATCGGATGCGGCGATGGCGGCGAACAGCTCCAGATCGTCATCGTCGGCGGTGAAGTCGATGTACTCCCAGACGTCGCCGTGGTCATTGTCGCGCTCAACGTCGAAGTGTCTGTATACGCGGTAATAGGTCTGGCCGTCGATCAGGAAGGTCAGATGATCCCAGAAGACCCAATCATCGCCCACATAGTCATATCGGATGCGCACCCAGGTGTTGGTGCTGCTGGTGCCCACATAGCACAGCGCATAGGTGCGCGTGTCGATGTATTCGGGGAAGCCCACGGGATAGTAGAAGGACATCTTCTGGACCTTGTCCTCCTCCACGCGCATGGTGGCCAGCGCGGCCTCACCCTCAGCCCGCAGCTTTTCGGCGGCGGCATCTGCCAGCTCCGTGTATGTGGCCTCGGCGGCTTCAAAGATGCTGTAATTGGTGACGGCGCTCCGCGCGTTTTCGGAGGCGCTGCTGTACTTGCTGCGGATGTCCTCGATGACCTTGCCGGAGTCCTCCGTGATCTCACCCATGTTGTCGATCATGTCCATCAGGACAAGGGCGTCATAGGTGTCCCGCGCCTTCTCCAGCTTGCTCCTGCCGGACAGCGCGTTAAGATCCTCCTCGCTCAGTGCCTTCACGGCGTTTTCGGCGTTGGCGATGGCGGTGCCGCTGTCCAGCGTGACCTCGCCGATGGCGTCGATTTTGGCGTCCGCCGCTTTGGCGGCCTCGGACTTGCCGCAGGCCGTCAGCGACAGGATCATGACCAGAGCCAGGATCGCGGCAATTGTTTTCTTCATAGTAATACTCCCTTTCTTTTTCCGATGTGATTCTCTCGTTTTGCAGTGCGCTGTGAACCACCGCGCACGCTGTACGGACGGGGGCACACTGCCCTACACCGTGCTGTGCTTAGTATAGGGTGTCGGTTTTATGCTGTCAATTACCTGACAGCATAGTGTTTTTGGAGAGGACAAACGTACGCAAAACGCACACACATTTCTGCACCAAACACCCCGCCGTGGGGACTGTGATCGGAGCATGACGCGCGCGTCACGCCGGAAGCCGGTGAGGGGAGTTGCCTTTTTTCTGCGCCTATGCTATAATCGTTCTATATTAGCGGAAAAATCCCGAAAGGAGCCTTTTCTATGAACGAAGAGCTGAAAAATATCCTCGGCCGCGTGGATCACACGCTGCTGAGCCAGACCGCCACATGGGCGGAGATCAAGGCCATCTGCGACGACGGCGTGAAGTACGGCTGCGCCAGCGTCTGCATCCCCGCCAGCTATGTGAAGCAGGCGGCGGAATATGTGGACGGCAAGATCGCCATCTGCACCGTCATCGGCTTCCCCAACGGCTACGATACCACCGCCGCCAAGTGCTTTGAGGCCGCCGACGCCGTGAAGAACGGCGCGTCGGAGATCGACATGGTCATCAACATCGGCTGGGTCAAGGACGGCCTGTACGAGCAGGTGCTGGACGAGATCAAGGCCATCAAGGAGCACTGCGGCGGCAAGCTGCTGAAGGTCATCATCGAAACGTGTATGCTCACCGATGCTGAGAAGATCGAGCTGTGCCGCGTGGTGTCCGAGTCCGGCGCGGACTATATCAAGACCTCCACCGGCTTCGGCGGCGGCGGAGCCACCCGCGAGGATGTGGCGCTGTTCAAGGCCCACGTGGCGCCCCATGTGAAGATCAAGGCCGCCGGCGGCATCGCTGACCTCAACGACGCCCGGGACTTCATCGCGCTGGGCGCGGATCGTCTGGGTACCAGCCGTATCGTCAAGGCCGTCAAGGCCATGGAACAATAATTATATAAGGAGGAATCACTATGCCTACCCCCCACAACAACGCCGCTAAAGGCGATTTCGCCAAGACCGTTCTCATGCCCGGCGACCCCCTGCGCGCCAAGTTCATCGCGGAGACGTTCCTGACCGAGCCGAAGCTGGTCAACAATGTCCGCGGCGTGCAGGGCTACACCGGTACCTACAAGGGCGTGCCTGTCTCCGTTATGGCCAGCGGCATGGGAATCCCCTCCATCGGCATTTATTCCTATGAGCTGTACACTCAGTACGACGTGGAGAATATCATCCGCGTCGGCTCCGCCGGCGCCATGCGCGCCGATCTGGAGCTGGGCAGCGTGGTGGCCGGTCAGGGCGCCTGCACCAATTCCAGCTTTGCCGACCAGTACGAGCTGGGCGGCGCTTACGCCCCCATCTGCGACTTCGACCTGCTGATGGCCGCTGTAGAGAGCGCCAAGGAGCTGGGCGTAAAGATGCCTGTGGGCAACCTCTACTCCTCCGATACGTTCTACGACGCCGCCGGACGCAATATGCGCTACGCCAAGATGGGCGTCATGGCCGTGGAGATGGAGGCCGCCGGTCTGTACTGCACCGCCGCCTATACCGGCAAGCGGGCGCTGGCTATCTGCTCTATCTCCGATAACCTTGTCACCGGCGAGGAGCTGTCCGCCGACGACCGCCAGAACACCTTCACCAACATGATGAAGATCGGTCTGGAGATCGCGGTGAAAATGGCGGCGAAGTAAGGAAACCGTGCGTTTCGCACAAACAAAATGCAAATAAACTGTAAAATTTGTTCAGAATGTCCCTGAAAAGTATGGAAATGGCTTGCTATTTGTAAAGCAATCTGCTATAATGCACCCTGCGGTGAGAGGGGTACTTCTCCTCCGCATACTTGGTTTTCCCGCCGCGAGGCGTGAAAATAAAAAAATTTAGGAAGGTAGATTAAGAATCATGAAAAAGTTTCTTGCTCTGATTTTGGCTCTGGTCATGGCTCTGTCTCTGGTCGCCTGCGGCGAGCAGAAGCAGCCCGATCCCCAGGAGCCGGACAACACCGGTGATAACACGGAGACCACCTACAAGGTCGCAATGATCACCGACTACGGTGACATCACCGACCAGTCCTTCAACCAGACCACCTACGAGGCCTGCAAGGCTTTCGCGGAGGCCAACGGTGTGGACTTCCAGTACTTCAAGCCCGCCGGCGATAACACCGCCGACCGTGTGGCCATGATCGAGAGCGCTATCGACCAGGGCTACAACGTCATCGTGATGCCCGGCTATGCCTTCGGCGCCGCCATCGCGGAGACCGCCCCCAACTTCTCCGATGTCAAGTTCATCGCGCTGGACGTGTCCGCCGGTGACCTGGGCGAGGGCTTTGTGGTTCCCGCCAACCTGTACTGTGCTGTGTATCAGGAAGAGCTGTGCGGCTACATGGCCGGCTACGCTGCTGTGAAGCTGGGCTACAAGAACCTGGGCTTCCTGGGCGGCATGGCTGTCCCCGCTGTCCAGCGCTACGGCTACGGCTTTGTGCAGGGCGTTGACGCTGCTGCCGCCGAGCTGAAGCTGACCGATGTCAAGCTGAACTATGCTTACGGCAACCAGTTCTTCGGTGATGCCGACATCACTGCCGCTATGGATACCTGGTATGCCGGCGGCACTGAGGTCGTGTTCGCCTGCGGCGGCGGTATCTACACCTCCGCTGTTGACGCCGCCAAGAAGGTCGAGGGCGCCAAGGTCATCGGTGTTGACGTTGACCAGGCCGGTGTCATTGCCAACTACGCCGCCGGCGAGGGCGCTGATGCCGCCACCATCGAGGGCTACAAGGCTCTGACCGTCACCTCCGCCATGAAGGGTCTGTATCCCGCCACCTATGACACCCTGACCGATGTCATCGTCAATGGCAACTGGGAGAAGTACTCCGCCAAGATCGACACGCTGGGCCTGGTGTCCGCTGACGATCCCGCTGCAAACTACGTCCAGATCCCCATGGAGTCCACCCAGTGGGCTGATGGTGCGTTCACCCAGGACGACTACAAGGCTCTGGTGAAGGCCATGTTCGACGGCACCCTGACCGTCAGCAACGACATCACCAAGGCTGCCTCCGATTTCGCCACCGTCATCACGGTGGAGGATCTGGGCAACATCAAGTAAGCCTGTACTTACCGTAAAAAACAGAGGCTGCATCCGCAGCCTCTGTTTTTTTGCGCGTTTTACGGCAATTGCCGTTACCGGTATCGTCAAAAGTATCGTCAAAACTCCGAAAAAACTTTGCTTTATGCCGGGAAGTATAGTATACTGAATATATTCATGGTTTCCGTCCCCGCACACAGCGCAAGCGGCGGGCCATAAAACGGAAGGGAGGGCGAAAACTTGGATACACCGTATGCCATCGAAATGCTGCACATCACAAAACGGTTTCCCGGTATCATCGCCAATGACGACATCACCTTACGGGTGAAAAAGGGAGAGATCCATGCCCTGCTGGGCGAAAACGGCGCCGGCAAGTCCACGCTGATGAGCGTGCTGTTCGGCCTGTACCAGCCCGAGGAGGGCATCATCAAAAAGGACGGCGTGGAGGTGTCCATCAAAGACCCCAACGACGCCAATGCACTGGGCATCGGCATGGTCCACCAGCACTTCAAGCTGGTGGAGTGCTTCTCCGTGCTGGACAACATCATCCTGGGCGTGGAGCCCACGAAGCACGGCTTCCTCCAGAAGAAGGAGGCCCGCCAGCGGGTGCTGGCCCTCAGCGAGAAATACGGCCTGAAGGTGGACCCGGACGCGCTGATCGAGGACATCACCGTGGGCATGCAGCAGCGTACCGAGATCCTGAAGATGCTGTACCGCGAAAACGAGATCCTCATCTTCGACGAACCTACCGCCGTGCTGACGCCCCAGGAGATCGACGAGCTGATGGAGATCATGCGCAATCTGGCGGCGGAGGGCAAGTCCATTCTGTTCATCTCCCACAAGCTCAACGAGATCATGGCCGTGGCCGACCGCTGCACCGTGCTGCGCAAGGGCAAGTATGTGGGCACCGTGGAGACGAAGGACACCTCCATGGAGCAGCTGTCCGCCATGATGGTGGGCCGCAATGTCAATTTCCATGTGGAGAAGAAGCCCTGCACCCCCGGCGACGTGGTGCTGGACGTGGCGCATATGACCGTGGCCAGCAAGATACATAAGAACAACGCCGTCCGCGACGTGAGCCTGAAGGTGCGCCGGGGTGAGATCGTGTGCCTGGCCGGCATCGACGGCAACGGCCAGACGGAGTTCGTCTACGGCCTCACCGGTTTGGAGCCGCTGGCCTCCGGCAAGATCTCCCTCTGCGGCAAGGACATCACCCACGCCTCCATCCGCAAGCGCAATACCATGGGCATATCCCACATCCCCGAGGACCGCCACAAGCACGGTCTGGTGCTGGACTACTCGCTGGAGGACAATCTGGTACTCCAGCGGTACTTCGAACCGGAGTTCACCGACAAGGCCGGATTCCTCCGCCGGGACAACATCCGCAAATACGCGGAAAAGCTCATCGAGCAGTACGATGTCCGCAGCGGACAGGGCCCCGTCACCGCGGCCCGCAGCATGTCCGGCGGCAACCAGCAGAAGGCCATCGTGGCCCGTGAGATCGACAAGGATCCCGAGCTGCTGGTGGCCGTCCAGCCCACCCGCGGTCTGGACGTAGGCGCTATCGAGTACATCCACAAGCAGCTGGTGGCCCAGCGTGACGCGGGCAAGGCTGTGCTGCTGGTATCTCTGGAGCTGGATGAGGTCATGGACGTGCCCGACCGCATCCTCGTCATGTACGAGGGCGAGATCGTGGGCGAGCTTGACCCGAAAAAGACCACCCAGGAGGAGCTGGGCCTGTACATGGCCGGCGCCAAGAGAGACGAGGTGACGGCATGAAAAAGAATCTCCTGAAAAACAGCGGCGTCCAGTCCCTGCTGGCCTCTCTGGTGTGTGTGGTGCTGGGCATGCTCATCGGCTACATCGTGCTGCTGTTCATCAACCCCAACGGCGCCGGAGAGGCCATCGCCACCGTCATGAAGAACTTCCTGACGTACAGCCGTTCCGACACCCAGCTGAAGTACCTGGGCAACACGCTGGTCAAGACCGCGCCGCTGCTGATGTGCGCGCTGGCCATCCTGTTCGCCTACAAGGTGGGCCTGTTCAACATCGGCGCCGCCGGCCAGTACTGCGCCGGTGTGGCCCTGAGCCTGTACGCCGCGCTGGCGTGGGGCTGGAGCTGGCTGCCCTGTATGCTGCTGGCCATGGTGGGCGGCGCCCTGCTGGGTGCTGTCTCCGGCCTGCTGAAGTCCTACTGCAACGTCAACGAGGTCATTTCCGGCATCATGCTGAACTGGATCGTCCTCTACCTGACCAATATGCTCCTGACCAACGTCAAGGAGGTGGCCAGCCCCTACACCGTGGTGCTGGCGGACACCAACCCCGGCGCCATCCTGCCCTCTTTGGGCCTGGGCGCGCTGTTCAATGACAACAAGTATGTGGGTCTGGCGCTGCCGCTGTCGGTGGTCATCGCCATCCTTGTCTGGGTGGTGCTGGAAAAGACCCGCTTCGGCTACGAGCTGCGGGCTACCGGCAACAACAAGAACGCCGCCAAGTACTGCGGCATGGCGGAAAAGCGCAACATCATCCTGACGCTGGCCATCTCCGGCGCACTGGCGGCGCTGGGCGCCTCCATGTTCTACCTCACCGGCTATGAGCAGTGGCAGTGCACCGCCTCCTCCGTGCCCGGCATGGGCTTCAGCGGCATCGCCGCCGCGTTCCTGGGCGGCCTGCACCCCATCGGCACCATCCTGGCCTCCTTCTTCATCCAGCACATCACCGCCGGCGGCGCGTATGTGGATAAGACCATGTACTGCGCACAGATCTCCGATCTTATCGCCGCCGTCATCATCTACCTGTGCGGCTTCGTGCTGTTTATGAAGTACGCCATGAACAGCGCCATCGCCCGCCGTGAGGAAAAGGCCATCCAGAAGGCGAAGGCGGCGGAACAGGCCGCCTCGCAAACAGACACATCTGCGGAGAAGGGAGGCGATCAGTAATGGTACTGCTGCTGCAATATATGCTGATCTTCGCCTCCGTGCTGATCCTGGTGGCACTGGGCGGCTGCTTCTCCGAGCATTCCGGCGTTATCAACCTGGGTCTGGAGGGCGTCATGATCATGGGCGCGCTGGGCGGCGCGCTGGCCATGCGCTACACGCCCGCCAACTCCTCCGCCTTTGTGATGATCGTGGTGGTGCTGCTGGCCGCCGCGCTGCTGGGCACCGTCTATTCCAGCCTGCTGGCCGTGGCCTGCATCAACTTCAAGGCGGACCAGACCATCGTGGGCACGGCCCTGAACATGCTGGGCACCGCCGGCGCTACCGTCATCGTCAAGGCCATCAACACCGCCGCCAACCCCGATGACGTGTCCTCCATCATCCAGTACGCCGGCGCCAAGAAGGCGTTTGTGGTGAACATCGGCTCCTTCGAGTTCAGCTGGTTCATGCTGGTGACGCTGCTGCTGCTGATCGGTGCCTATGTGGTGCTGTACAAGACCCGCTTCGGTCTGCGCCTCATGGCCTGCGGCGAGCATCCCCAGGCGGCGGACTCCGTGGGCATCAACGTCTATAAGATGCGCTGGGCCGGCGTCCTGATCTCCGGTATGCTGGGCGGCCTGGGCGGCATCGTATTCATCACCGCCGGCGTGTCCGAGTGGCGGTTCGAATACGGCGTGGCCGGCTTCGGCTTCCTGGCGCTGGCCGTTATGATCTTCGGCCAGTGGAAGCCCACCCGCATCGCGCTGGCGGCCCTGCTGTTCGGCCTGTTCCGGGCGCTGTCCAATGTGTATGCCGGCTTCGACTTCCTGAAGGCCATGAACATCCCCGGCCCGGTGTACAACATGATGCCCTATATCATCTCGCTGGTGGTGCTGGCGTTCACATCCAAGAAGTCCCGCGCCCCCAAGGCGGAGGGTATCCCCTACGACAAGGGGCAGCGCTGAGGCGCATCCGCGAAAAAACTGCAAACACGAAAAAGAGACGGCTGCGCCGTCTCTTTTTTTGCGTGTGGGGAGGGGGTGTCCGGCGCTTCACAGCACCCAACGCCATACGGCGGCAGCCAGCACCGCCGATAAAGCACCCTGCAAGGCCTTGGCGGGCAGATACCGCCGCAGGGAGATGCCGGAGCCGCCCAGCACCGCCGCCGTCTGGCCGTGTACGCTGAGTCCGCCCCAGCCCAGCAGCCCCGCCGCCGTGATGAAGCCGCGCCGGTCCGGCGTCAGGCGCAAAATGCCGTTGGTCAGCTCCAGCAGCCCCGCCGCCAGCGGCGGCAGCGAGCCGAGAGCTTCCTCCGCCAGACGCAGCAGCACCAGAAAGAAGATGACGAAGCCGCACACGCCCGCCATGGCGCGCACCCCGCTCTGCACCGCCTCGATGAACGCGGCGGCGAGGGAGGCGGGCGGCTTTTTCACCGGTACGACCGCGCTGCGCCGTGGGGCGACCGAAGCGGTACGGGGGACAGCAGGCGGTTTCGCCGCCCCTCCGGCGCGGCACAGGAGCAGCCCCACCGCCGTGGCGGAGGCGGCATGGAGGAGGTATAGCCATACCCCTGCCCGGGGACTGTGAAACACACCGCCTCCCACGATGCCCAGAATAAACGCCGGTCCGGCGTTGTTGCAGAAGATCAGCAGCCGCGCACCGTCCTCCGGGGAGAGGAGCCCCTGCCGCACAAGGCTTCCCGCGGCCTTTGCGCCTACGGGATACCCGCCCAGCAGTCCCAGCAGAAACGCGGCGGCGCCGGCACCGTCGATGCAGAACAGCCGCCGGAACAGCGGGCCTGCCGCCCGGCCCAGCACCTCCGCCGCACCCAGTGCCGTCAGAAGCTGCGCCGCCACGAAAAAGGGGAACAGCGCCGGTATGACGGAGGCGAGGCAGAGGGATATCCCATCCCGTACCCCCTGCGCCGCCGTATTTCCGCAGGTCAACAGCAGCAGTGCCAATACGCCGGAGCAGGCGGCTGCCGCCGGGAAAAGCCATTTTCTCAAGCACATCACCGCTGTCAGCCTATGCGCCCATCCCTGCCGGATATGCGCGGGGACAGGCAAGTTTCCCACCCCGGACGCATAGGCTTTTTTACCCGCGAACGGGCATCGGAGGTGCGTATATGGCAAAGCTGTCAAAAAAATGGGCGCAGGTCAGCCAGCAGGCCATGGACCGGCTGGATCTGCCGGTAAATCTGGCATCCGGCGTGGCGCGCATGGAGCTGCTGGGCAACCGCTCTCTGTACATCGACCGGCACCGCGGCGTGCTGGCGTACAGCACCGAGGCGGTGGACATCAACGCCGGAACGGTGGTGGTACGGGTACGGGGCGAGGGGCTGGAGCTGGCGGTGATGACCGATGAGGAGCTGCGCATCAACGGGGTCATCCGCGGCGTGGAGCTGGTGGAGTGAGGGACGGCCATGTATCGAAAGGTGCTGAATTACCTGCGGGGGCAGGTGACGGTGGAGGTGGAGAGCGCCGCGCCGGAGCGGGTGCTGAACCTCTGCGCCGCCCACGGCATCCCGTTCTGGGGCTTGACGTGGCTGTCGGAGCTGCGGCTGCGGGCGGCCATCGACCGTGCCGAGCTGCCCCGCCTGCGGCAGGTGCTGACGCAGACGGACGCGGTGCTCACCGTGGTGCGGACGGAGGGCGCACCGGAGGTGTGGCGGCAGTACAGGCGGCGGTATGTGCTGCTGGCGGCGGCGGGGCTGCTGATGCTGATGATGGCGCTGGGCAGCACCCATATCTGGGCCTTTCAGGTGACGGGCAACGACACCGTGCCAACGGAGACGATCCTGCGGACGCTGGAAAAATACGGCGTGGCGCTGGGGGCGAGGAGCCGCATCCGGCAGGAGGAGCTGCGCAACCATGTGCTGCTGGAGCTGCCGGACGTGGTGTGGCTGACGGTGAATATGCGGGGCTGCACCGCCCATGTGCAGGTGGTGGAGCGTCAGCGCCCGCCCCATCTTTACACCGACGGGGAGATCACCAACGTGGTGGCCGCCCGGGACGGCCTTGTCACCAGCGTACAGGCGCTGGACGGGGAGGCGCAGGTCATGGCGGGCAGCACCGTCACGGCGGGGCAGGTGCTGATCTCCGGCGTGGTGGACTCCGACCGGCGGGGCTACCGGCTGCTCCACGGTATGGGGCAGGTGTGGGCGCGGACGTGGTATGAGCTGTCGGTGTCCGTGCCGCTGACGGTGCGGGAAAAGGGACAGGAGACAGAGGCTGTCACCCGTCTGGCGGTGGATGTGGGAAGAAACCGCATAAAAATCTACGGAAAGGGTAGCATGACCGGCCCCGATTGTGATAAAATGACCCTGTACCATCAGGCGCGGCTGCCCTTTGGCCTGACGCTGCCGGTGACGCTGGTGACAGAGCGCACCGTGCGCTATGCCGCCGGGGAAACGGAGCGTTCGCCGGAGGAGGCCCGGGCGGAGGGGGAGGCGCAGCTTATGGCGCAGCTCCGCACGGCGCTGGCGCAGCGGGACGGAAACCTGCTGCACCACCGCTTTGACGCGATGCGGCAGGGGACGCGGCTGGTGGTGACGCTCCACGCGGAGTGTGAGGAACAGATCGGCGTATCATCGCCGCTGGATATACAGGATATGGGGAGGTAAAGACCCAAATATGGAACAACGCATCAGCATTGAACGTATGGAGGAGGCCGTCAACCTGTTCGGCTCCTTCGATGAGAACATCCGCCTGCTGGAGACGGAATTTCAGGTACAGGTGGTGAACCGGGGCGGCGAGATCGTGGTGTCCGGCGAGCCGGAGAATGTGATGCTGGCGGTCAAGGCGGTGCAGGCGCTGCTGACGCTGTCCAACAAGGGCGAGAGCATCTCCGACCAGCATGTGCGCTATGTGACGGGGCTCGTGCGGTCGGGACAGGCCGAGCGCATCAGCGAGCTGACGCAGGACGTTATCTGCATCACCAGCAAGGGACGTCCCGTAAAGCCCAAGACCATCGGCCAGAAGGAGTACGTCAACGCCATCATGAAGCAGACCGTCACCATCGGCGTGGGGCCTGCCGGTACGGGCAAGACGTATCTGGCGGTGGCGGCGGCGGTGGCCGCCTTCCGGGACAAGCAGGTGAACCGCATTATCCTGACCCGCCCCGCCGTGGAGGCAGGCGAGCGGCTGGGATTCCTGCCCGGCGATCTACAGAGCAAGGTAGACCCCTACCTGCGGCCGCTGTACGACGCGCTGTTCGATATGCTGGGCGCGGAGACATATCAGAAGTATCTGGAGCGGGGCAACATCGAGGTGGCGCCGCTGGCCTATATGCGTGGCCGGACGCTGGACGACAGCTTTATCATTCTGGACGAGGCGCAGAACACCAGCCGCGAGCAGATGAAGATGTTCCTGACCCGTATGGGCTTCGGCTCCAAGGTGGTCATCACCGGCGACGTGACCCAGATCGACCTGCCTGCCGACAAGGTCAGCGGCCTGAAGGAGGCCATGAAGGTGCTGCGGGATGTGGAGGGCGTAGCGGTCTGCAAGCTCACCAAGGAGGATGTGGTGCGCCATGTGATGGTGCAGCGCATCATCGAGGCCTACGCGAAATTTGAGGAGAAAAAGAAATGAAACGACACTATATCCCGGTGACGGCGGATGTCCCTGGCGTCAGCGACAGCACCAAGAGCTTCCTGCGGAAGGTCATCCGCACGGCCCTCGACCAGCAGGGCGTGGACGTACCCTGCGAGGTGGATGTATATGTCACCGGCGACGCGGGCATACAGGAATTGAACCGCGAGATGCGGCAGGTGGACAGACCCACGGATGTGCTGAGCTTCCCGGAGTTCGAGCTGATGCCCGGCCAGCTGCCCGGGCAGGAGGACGCCGATCCGGGGACGGGCTATGTGCCGCTGGGCGACATGGCCATCTCGCTGGAGCGGGTGAAGGCGCAGGCCAAGGAGTACGGCCACAGCAACCGGCGGGAGCTGGCGTATCTGGCTGTCCACTCCGTGCTGCACCTGCTGGGCTACGACCACATGGACGAGGGCGCGCAGAAGGCGCAGATGCGGGCGCGTGAGGAGACCATCATGGCCGCACTGGGCCTTGAACGGAAATAAATACACAAAAAGCTCAAATGAAAGAAAGTTGAGGATCACCTGATGGAACACATTACGAAAACGGCGATGATCACGGTATGCGGGCGGCCCAACGTGGGCAAGTCCAGCCTGACCAACGCACTGGTGGGCGAGAAGATCGCCATCGTGTCGGACAAGCCCCAGACCACCCGCAACCGTATTTACGGCGTGGTGAACCGGGGCAATACCCAGTATGTCCTGCTGGATACGCCGGGTCTGCACAAGCCCCGCAGCCGTTTGGGGGACTACATGGTCAAGGTGGTGCGGGAGAGCCTGAGCAGCGTGGAGTGCGCGCTGCTGCTGGTAGAGCCCATCGCCCATGTGGGCGAGCCGGAGCGCATTCTGCTCCAGCGCATCCGGGAGGAGAACCTGCCCTGCGTGCTGTGCATCAACAAGATCGACACCGTGGAGAAGAAGGACGCGCTGCTGGAGGTCATCGCCGCGTACAGCGAGGCGTATGACGGCTTTGACGCCATCATCCCCATCTCCGCCCGGACGGGCGACGGGCTGGAGGATCTGATGCACCAGCTGGAAAAATACGCGCAGGAGGGTCCGCAGCTGTTCCCCGATGGCATGACCACCGATCAGGCGGACAGTCAGGTTTGCGCCGAGATCGTGCGGGAGAAGATGCTGCGGTGTCTGGACAAGGAGATCCCCCACGGCACGGCGGTGGAGGTGACGCGGTTCTCTGAGCGGGTGGACAGCGGCATCATCGATCTGGATGTGACCATCTACTGCGAAAAGGCCAGCCACAAGGGCATCATCATCGGCAAGGGCGGCGAGATGCTCAAGCGCATCAGCTCGCAGGCCCGGCGGGACATCGAGAAGTTCATGGGTACCAAGGTGTACATGGAAACGTGGGTAAAGGTCAAGGAAAACTGGCGGGACAACCCGAATTTTATCAGAAGTCAGGGTTACACGGAGGAGTAAGAGTCCTAAGCGGCACCAGAAGCCAGTTTTCCTGCGAGCGGCAGCGAGCCGCTGCGAGTGCGGCGTGAATTCGGAGAATTCCGTAGGCGGGATTCATTTCCGCCGTAAAGCGGTGAAATGATGGGGTCCCCGCCCGATGGAACATCGGGTGGGGCAAACTGGCGGGACAACCCGAATTTTATCAGAAGTCAGGGGTATACGGAGGAGTGAGGGTATTCCACGCCCCCGGGCGCGGCAGGGAGATTTCGCGCTCCGGCGCGACCCACTTTTGCCAACAGCGGCAAAATTATTTTCTTTTTGCCGCCGGCGGCCCCATTTCTTTCAGCAGCGAAAGAAATGGGGGAAAGAACGCCGCCAAAAACCCATGGTTTTTGGATTTCCTTCCGCCGCTTGACGCCGCGTTCTGGTTCGTCCGAAATGTTGAACTGACGTATTTCTCTGAGCGCTGCCGCTTTTACTCTGAAATGCGCCGCTGCGCAGTTCTACATTTTGGACGTTCAGCGGCAGCGGGGACAGAAGCAGATCAATTCCGCATTTCGGGTGGTCTACACTTTGCCGCATTCGCGCGGGATGCAGAACGGCAAGTCCCCATGTGCGGGGCGCGGGCGGATTTTCAAACCGCAGGTTTGAACGGCGTTTTTGGCCACCTTTGCCGCCGAGAGCAAAAGTGACCCGTGCCCGCAGGCACGGAACAGCCCCTTGCCGCCGGAGGAAAAAACCAACACCAGGCATTCCCAGTGATAATTCCACCGCAGACCTCCATGCTAACGGCAGGGAGGTGACGGCCATGGATTACTGGGAGCTGTTCTGCGACACCGGCGCACCGGAGGCGTATCTGCTGTGGCGCGGCCAACAGGAGGCGGTATGCAAAACGGAAAAACAGTGACCACCGGCCTTGTGCTGCGGGTCACGGAGACAAAGGAAACGGATAAGATCCTGACGGTGCTGACGCCGGATATGGGGAAAATTCCCCTCATCGCGCGGGGGGCGCGGCGGAAAAACAGCCGCATCGCCGCCGCCAGCCAGCTGCTGGCCTACTCGGAGCTGACGCTGTACAAGCGGGGAAACTGGTATATGCTGGATGAGGCGTCCACGCTGGAGCTGTTCGACGGCGTGCGGCAGGACATCGTGCTTTTATCGCTGGCGTCCTACTTAACGGAGCTGGCGGAGGCGGTGTGCGCCGAGGAGACGGTGTCGCCGGAGATATTGTCGCTGCTGCTGAACGCGCTGTACGCCCTGTGCTATCTGGGCAAGGAGCCCCGGCTGGTGAAGGCGGCGTACCAGTTCCGGCTGCTGGCGCTGGCGGGCTTCGAGCCGCTGGCGTCGGCGTGCGCCGTGTGCGGCCGGGAGGCGCCGGAGGCACCTATGCTGGACGTGCTCCGCGGCGTGGTACACTGCGGCGGCTGCAAGCAACCCGGCGGTCTGAGTATGCCGCTGACGGCGGCGGGTCTGGCGGCGCTGCGGCATATCCTGTACTGCGACAGCCGGCGGCTGTACGCCTTCACGCTGGAGCCTGCGGCGCTGCGGGAGCTGGATCACGCGGGGGAAGCCTTCGCCGCCAGCCAGCTGGAGCGGAGCTTTCGGACACTGGACTACTACAAATCCCTTTTGGGGTAACGTGAGGACATACATATGAGCGATTTATTTGAAAAATCCATGCGGACGCTGGAGCTGCCCGCCGTGCTGGAGATGCTGGCACAGCGGGCCGTCAGCGACGAGGCCAAGGAGCGGTGCCGCAGGCTGCGGCCCTCCACCGAGGCGGAGACGGTCAGCCATCTGCTGGACGAGACAGACGCGGCCAAGACCCGTCTGGGGCTCCATGGCAGCCCGTCCTTCACCGGCGTGAAGGACGTGGCACAGCCGCTGAACCGCGCCGACCACGGCGGTATGCTGAACACCCGCGAGCTGCTGGATATCGCCGGGGTGCTGACCGCTACCCGGCGGGTCAGCGACTACGACGCGGACCGGCAGGGCGAGCCCACGGCCATCGACCGGCTGTTCTCCGCCCTGCGGCCCAACAAGTATCTGGAGGACAAGATACGCGGCGCCATTCTGGACGAGGAGACCATCGCCGACACCGCCAGCCCTGAGCTGGCGGATATCCGGCGGCAGATGCGGGTGGCGGCCACCAAGGGCCGCCAGATCTTACAGCGCATCATCTCCTCCCCCTCCTACGCCAAGGTGCTGCAGGAGGCACTCATCACCCAGCGTGACGGGCGGTTCGTGGTGCCGGTAAAGGCGGAGTGCAAGGGCAGCCTGCCGGGACTTGTCCACGATGTGTCCTCCTCCGGCGCCACACTGTTTGTGGAGCCCATGGGCGTGGTGCAGGCCAACAACGAGATGAAGGAGCTGGAGGCCAAGGAGGACAAGGAGATCGACCGCATCCTGCGGATCCTGTCCGGCGAGTGCGCCGCCCAGCGGGAGACAATCCTCTATAACTACGATGTGCTGGTGCAGCTGGATGCCATCTTTGCCCGGGCGCAGCTGAGCTACGCCATGGACGCGGGGCGTCCCATGGTGCGCAAGCGGGGCGGCATCGACCTGAAGCGAGCGCGGCATCCCCTGCTGGATCAGGCCAAGGCCGTGCCGGTGACGGTGGAGCTGGGCGGCCGGTTTGACACGCTGGTCATCACCGGCCCCAACACCGGCGGCAAGACCGTGACCCTGAAGACCATCGGTCTTCTGAGCCTGATGGCCCAGTGCGGCCTGCACATCCCCGCCGGAGACCAGAGCGCCGTGCAGGTGTTCTCCCGTATTCTGGCGGACGTGGGTGACGAGCAGAGCATCGAACAGAGCCTGTCCACCTTCTCCGCGCACATGGCCAACACGGTGGAGATCCTGAAGCAGGCCGATGACCGGAGCCTGATCCTGTTCGACGAGCTGGGCGCGGGCACAGACCCAGTGGAGGGCGCGGCGCTGGCCATCGCCATCATTCAGGACGTACGGAGCAAAGGAGCGCTGACGGCGGCCACCACCCACTATGCGGAGCTGAAGACCTTCGCCATGACCACGGCGGGGGTGGAGAACGCCAGCTGTGAGTTCGACGTACAGACCCTGCGGCCCACCTATCGGCTGCTCATCGGCATTCCCGGCAAGTCCAACGCCTTTGCCATCTCCCGACGGCTGGGACTGGACGAGAGCGTCATCGAGGCGGCCAAGGCGCAGATGGACAGTGAATCCGTCCGGTTTGAGGACGTGCTGACCCAGCTGGAGGAGAAGCGTCAGCGGCTGGAAAAGGCCCAGACTGAGGCGGATCGTCTGTGGCAGCAGCGGGAGGAGGATGCCCGCAAGGCCCGGACGTTCCGGGAACAGATGGAGAAGGCCAAGGACAACGCCCGCACCAAGGGCGAGGCCGAGGCACGGCGTATCGTGCGGCAGGCCCAGCAGCAGGCGGAGCAGGTATTCGCCGAGCTGGACGAGCTGCGGAAGCAGCAGCGCAGCGACTATCAGACAGTGAACGACGGCAAGGCCGATGTCCGCCGCCGCCTGAAGGAGGCGGAGGCGGCGCTGCACCAGCACGACGAGGAGCAGGAGCCCATCCCGGCACCCAGCCGCCCCATTGCCGTGGGCGACACGGTGGAGCTGGCAGGCGTTCGGACAGCGGCGGCGGTGCTGGCGGTCAACGGCGACGGCACCCTGCTTTTGCAGGCAGGGAAGATGAAGATGACCGTCAAGGCCGCGCAGGTGCGTCTTTTGGAGACGGCGGAGGAGATCGAGGAGAAGAAAAAGCAGGCCGCCAAGTCCCGCGCCGCCAACGGCGGCGGCACGGTGCAGATCAACACCGGCGCCCGCGCCTCCGCCGAGCTGGATATCCGGGGCTTGGAGACGCTGGAGGCGGAGAGCGTGGTGGAGAACTATCTGGACGCGGCACAGCGTTCTAAGCTGGGCTCGGTCACCATCATCCACGGCAAGGGTACCGGCGCGCTGCGGGCTGCCGTCCACCAGATGCTGAAGAAAAACAGGGCCGTTAAGAGCTTCCGCCTGGGCCGCTACGGCGAGGGAGAGGCAGGCGTGACGGTGGTGGAGCTGAAATGACCGCTGCATTTTGTCAGATTCGACGAATTGTTCAGGGAAAATCATAGGGCTTAGTACAAATTTCGTATCAATGCCCATTGCATTGCAGCGGGTGTTTCGGTATAATAGAGATACTGTAAGCTTGCCTTTTTGGCCAAATCTGTAAAATTGCTGCATAAGGAGTGCTGTTCCATGTATACACGGGAAATCACGGTCAAGAATGAAGTCGGTCTGCACGCCAGACCCGCCACCTACTTTATCCAGAAGGCCAACGAGTTCAAGAGCGGCATCTGGGTCGAGAAAGAGGAGCGCCGCGTCAACGCCAAGAGTCTGCTGGGCGTGCTGAGCCTGGGGATCGTACAGGGTACCACCATCACGCTGATCGCTGACGGCGTGGATGAGAAAGAGGCCGTGGACGCACTGGCTGATCTGATCGAGAACCAGATCGGCGAATAAGCCGTGCGCGGAAAGGCGCGGGGAAATTATCGAGTAAAAAAGGAACGCACCGGTGTACCGGTGCGTTCCTTTCTGCTTCAACGCGCTTTTTCCGCCTCCTGCGCCACACGGATGAGCCAGTCCGCCGATTCCAGCGGGTAGCGGCCCTGCGCCGTTTCGCCGGTGAGCATCAGGCAGTCCGCGCCGTCCAGCACGGCGTTGTAGATGTCCAGCACCTCCGCGCGGGTGGGGGAGGGGTGGTCGATCATGCTGTGCAGCAGCTGGGTCACCACCAGAAAAGGCTTTCCGCGGCTGCGGCACAGGGCGGCGATGTGCTTCTGGGCGGCGGGCAGCCGCTCCAGCGGCAGACTGCTGCCCAGATCGCCCCGGGCGATGGTCACCACGTCGCACAGTGCCAGCCAGTCCGGTAGGGCGTCCAGCCCCGGCTGGTTCTCCACCTTGGCGAACAGCTCTGCGTCGGCAAGGCCGTTCTCCGCCATAGTCTGCCGCACCACGCGCAGGTCGCCGGCGCTGCGGACAAAGGGCTGCATAACGGCGTTCACGCCCAGCGCTGCCGCCTGCGACAGATCGGCAAGGTCTGCCCCGCACAGAGCGGGGCGGCGAAGGTCAACACCCTCCAATGTCAGGCTCTTGTGGCCGGTGAGAGTGCCGCCCCGGGTGACACGGCACACACCGCCGTCCACCACCGTCAGCGCCATAGCACCGTCGTCCAGCAGCACGGTCATGCCGGGACGCAGAGCGTCCAGCACATCGCCATCCACGGGGATGTCCGCGCCCAGCGTGACGGCGGCACCCTCCGCCAGCGGCAGAGGGGCGGGCATATCGCCGATGCGCACCTCCGGACCGCGCAGGTCGATCATCAGCTGGGCGCGCAGGCCGGTTTTCCGTTCTGCCTCGTGCAGGGCATCGATCCAATCCGTCCGGGCCGCTAGCGGCGTGTGGGACAGATTGAGCCGGAAGCCGGTGACGCCCCGGCGCAGCAGGGCGGACAGCGCGGCGGTATCACAGCAGGACGGGCCGAGGGTGGCGTAATATCTCATGGTGTGGTCTCCTTGTGAAAATGATCGTAGACGGCGCGGGCGGCGGGCTTGGGCAGTACCTCCTCCAACTGGGGCAGGTCTGCCGCGCGGACGGCCTTCACCGTGCCGAATCGCTGCAAAAGCAGCTTTTTTCGCGCCTCACCCACGCCGGGGATGCCGTCCAGCTGGGAGCGATAGGCGCTTTTCGTGTGCTTCTGGTGGTGGTAGGCGATGGCGAAGCGGTGTACCTCCTCCTGCACCCGGCCGATGAGGGCGAACAGGGCGGGGGGCGTCTGGATACCGATCTCCCGGCCGTCGGCGGTGACCAGCGCACGGGTACGATGCCGGTCGTCCTTCACCATGCCCAGCACCGGGACGGTCAGTCCCAGCTTTTCCAGCACCGTCTCCACGGCGCGGGCGTGCTGCACGCCGCCGTCGATGAGCAGCAGGTCAGGCAGCGGAGCAAATTTTTCGTCGCCATCCAGATACCGGCGGCAGCGGCGCTCCAGCACCTCCGCCATGGCGCCGTAGTCGTCGGCGCCGGTGCAGGTCTTGATCTGGAACCGGCGGTAGTCCCGCTTCAGGGGCCGCCCGTCCGCGAACACCACCATGCTGGCCACCTGATCGGCGCCGCCGGTGTGGGAGATGTCGTAGCTCTCCATGCGGCGGGGCAGGGTGGGCAGCTCCGCCAGCTCCTGCAAAAGCCGGAGCGTCCCGGCGGTGCGCTCGGCGTCGGAGGTGACACGCTCCACCTCCTCCCGGGCATTGCGGTTGGCGATGTCCAGCAGCTCCCGGCGCTGGCCGCGCTGGGGTATACGGAGGGTGACGGCGTGGCCGCAGCGCTCCGTCAGCAGGGCGGAGAGAGTGTCCATATCCTCGACGGGCAGGGGGAGCAGGATCTCCCGGGGCAGCACCTCGCGATCCAGATAGTACTGGGTCACCACGGCGCTCAGCAGCGCCGCGTCGTCCTCGGCGGCGGGCAGCACCTCCACCCGGCGGCCCAGCAGGTCGCCGTCCTCGATGTGCAGCACGGCGCAGCCGGCCCGGGCGGGGCCGGTGTACACGCCCCACACGTCGGTGTCGGCACAGATGCCGGCGATGACCTTCTGGTTCTTGGACAGGACAGCCAGCGCCCGCACCTGATCCCGCAGGGCGGCGGCCTGTTCAAAGCCCAGCGCCTCGGCAGCGTCGTTCATCCGGGCGGTCAGCTCCGCCGTCACCTGCCGCAGCCGCCCTTCAAACAGCCGCACTGCCTGTTCGATGCGGCGGCGGTACTCGGCGGCGTCCGGCCCGTCGGGGCGGCAGAAGCCGTCGCACCGCCCGATATGGTGGTTCAGGCAGGGACGCTCCTTGCCGATATCCCGTGGGAACCGGCGGGAGCAGGTGGGCAGGCGCAGGGCGGCGCACACCGCGTCGATGGCGTGCCGCGTCTCACTGCGCCCGCCGAAGGGGCCAAAGTACCGGGCGCCGTCCTGCGCGGGACGGGTCACCAGCGAAAAGCGGGGGTATTCGGACGATTCATCCAGCCGCACGAAGGGGTAACCCTTGTCATCCTTCAGCAGGATGTTGTAGCGAGGCACATGCCGCTTGATCAGGGAGTTCTCCAGAATGAGTGCCTCAAATTCCGAGCGGACGATAATGGTGTCGAACCGATCCACCTGCGACACCATACGGCGGGTCTTATCGTTGTGGGAGGCGGTGTCCTGAAAGTATTGGCTCACCCGGTTTTTCAGTTTTTTGGCCTTGCCCACATAGATGACCTGCCCCGTCTTGTCCATCATCAGATAGACCCCCGGCAGCAGCGGCAGATCGTTGGCCTTGGCCCGCAGCTCGTCCTTTGTCACGACATCCCCTCCCCGCACAAATTTTCCTTAGTATAACACGGCGCGGCCGGGCAGACAAGGGGGCGTTGCCGCCGCGTACAGTGGGGGAAAGGTGTCAGGAAAAGGAAATTAACCAGGTAAAATCCATTGACAAGACAAACCTGTTGCAGTACAATATGCGAAGAGCATAGTGCTGTATTTGACTCATGGACACGATGCTTTCTGTGAATATGCTCTTCCCCCTGTCGGGCTCCCCCCTTTCGCCCGGCATTTAAATGGACGGAACGCCTGCGGCGCTCCGTCCATTTTTTTGTTCAGTTCAAGCCGCCCTCGTTTACCGCGAACAGGCGGTCGATGCGCTGGCGCAGCAGGGCATGGGCGGGGGCGGACAGGGAGGGGTCGCCGTCCAGCAGATCGTTGGCAGCGGACTGGGCCTCCTCCAGCAGCCGCATATCGCAGCTGAGATCGGCGGCCTTCAGCGTGGGCAGACCGTGCTGCCGCTGGCCGAAAAAGTCGCCGGGACCCCGGAGGCGGAGATCCTCCTCGGAGATCTTGAAGCCGTCGTTGGTCTGCGTCAGCACCTTCAGACGGCGGCGGGTATCCTCGTTGTCGCTGTCGGACAGCAGAACGCACCAGCTCTTGGCACTGCCACGGCCTACGCGGCCGCGGAGCTGGTGGAGCTGGCTGAGGCCGAAGCGCTCGGCATTCTCTACCACCATCAGATTGGCGTTGGGTACGTCCACGCCCACCTCCACCACGGTGGTGGATACCAGAATATCGCTGTCTCCGGCGGCGAAGGCGGCCATGACGGATTCCTTCTCCTTGGCCTTCATGCGCCCGTGGAGCACGGCAACGCGCAGGTCGGGGAACACCTCATCCTGCAATTTCTGGGCGTAGGCCGTCACGGCCTTCCGCTCATCGGGAAGATGATCGTCCTCCCCCACCAGAGGGCAGACGATGAACACCTGATGCCCCTCAGACACCTGCTTGCGGATAAAGGCGTTCAGCCGCTGGCGGTATTTCTCCCCCACGGCGAAGGTGTCCACCCTCTGCCGTCCGGGGGGCAGCTCGTCGATGACGGACACGTCCAGATCGCCGTAGATGATGAGCGCCAGCGTCCGGGGGATGGGGGTGGCGGACAGCACCAGCATATGGGGGGACGCGGCCTTTTTGGACAGTGCCGCCCGCTGATCCACGCCGAAGCGGTGCTGCTCGTCGGTGATGACCAGCCCCAGCCGGGCGTACTGCACATCCTCGGTCAGCAGGGCGTGGGTGCCGATGCACAGGTCGATGCTGCCGTCGGACAGACCGGCCAGAATCTCCCGGCGCTCCTTGGCGCGGGTGGAGCCGGTGAGCAGGGCGCAGCGCAGCCCGAAGCGGGCGAACAGCGGCGATAGATTTTCATAGTGCTGGCGGGCCAGGATCTCCGTGGGCGCCATCAGCGCCGATTGCCAGCCGCTCTGGGCGGCGAACCAGACGCAGGCCGCGGCCACCATGGTCTTGCCGCTGCCCACATCACCCTGACACAGCCGGTTCATAGGGCGGCCGGAGGTCATATCGGACACGGCCTGCTCCACGGCGCGGCGCTGGGCATTTGTCAGCGCGAAGGGCAGGGCGTTGTAGAAGGGCGTCAAGGCCACGTTTTCACAGGCGGGGCCGTGTCCCGTCTCCCGGCGGGCGCGCAGCAGCCGCAGGCCGCAGGCCAGTACAAAAAGCTCCTCGAACACCAGACGGCGGCGGGCAATGTCCAGCGCCTCCGGCGAGGTGGGGAAGTGGATGTTCTCATAGGCGTAGCCCGCGTAGCACAGGTGATGCGCCTGCCGCACTGCATCTGGCAGCGCGTCGGGCAGCAGGTCGCGGCAGGCGTCCAGCCCCTGCCGCATGGCCTCCGCCAGCCGGGACTGTGTGATACCGGCGGTCAGGGGATAGATGGGCATGATGCGCCCTGTCAGCAACTGGCGGCCCTCCGGCTCCAGCAGGGGGTTGGTCATGCGGCGGCGCAGCAAATCGCCCTCCACCTTGCCGTAGAAGATATATGTCTCCCCCTTGTGGAGGCTGGTTTTCCGGTACTCCTGATTGAAAAACGCCACATCCAGCACGCCGCTGCTGTCCACGGCCCGCACCTTTACCAGTGTGCGGCCGCCGGCGATACGGCTGGCGGTGGGGTCGCCGGCCAGCATGGCCCGGACGCAGGCGTATTCGCCCACGGGCAGCTCCCGGATGGGGCGCTCCAGCGTCCGATCCTCCCACCGGCGGGGGAAGTAGGACAGCAGATCGCCCAGCGTGGCGATGCCCAGCTTGTGCAGCGCCTTGGCCCGCGTTTCGCCGATGCCCTTGATATACCGGATGTCGGTGTTAAGATCGGCCATGGCGTCAGAAACCGCTGAAGGCGGAGAAGTCGGCAGGCGGCGCAAACAGAGGCGCCTCCTGCGTCTCCTCTGCCGGGGAGGGCAGCAGCGCCTCCTCCGGCGCGGGGACATACTCCACGAATTGGTACTTCAGGCCGTCCTCCTCCATGATCTCGCTCTCGCTGTCCGCCTGCCACTGGGGGTCGGCGTCCAGATCGGGGAAAAAGGCGTCGGCGTGACCGTCGGCAAAGATCTTGGTGATATACACCCGGTCGCACAGGGGCAGAAACCGGCGGTAGACGCTCTCGCCGCCGATGATCCATGCGTCCTCCCCGGCCTGAAACACCGCCTCCACGGGGAAGTGGACGATCTCCGCATTTTCCGCGGCAAAGTCCCGGTCGCCGGTGAGGACGATGTTGCGGCGGTGGGGCAGCCCCCTGCCGCCGGGCAGGGATTGCAGGGTCTTGCGGCCCATGAGGACGGTCTTGCCCTCCGTCAGGGCGCGGAAGCGCTTCATATCGGCGGAGATGTGAAACAGCAGGGCGTTATCCCGGCCGATGCCCCAGTGTTGGTCAACGGCTGCAATGGCATACATGGGCGTTCCTCCTTAGATGGCCACGGGGATCTTGTCCTCGAAGGGCTGAGGGTCGTAGCCCTCCAGCGAGAAGCTGTCCCGTGTGAACCGGTAGAAATCGGAGATAGACTTGTCCACCACGAAGCGGGGGGCGGGACGCTCGTCCTGCTCCAGCAGCTTTTCGATGATGGGGACATGGCGGTCGTAGATGTGGGCGTCGGCGATGACGTGAACCAGCTCGCCGGCCTCCAGACCGGACACCTGCGCCATCATATGCACCAGCACGCTGTACTGCACCACGTTCCAGTTGTTGGCGGCCAGCATATCCTGACTGCGCTGGTTGAGGATGGCGTTGAGGGTATTGCCGGAGACATTGAAGGTCATGGAGTAGGCGCAGGGATACAGCGCCATCTCGTGGAGATCCTGAAAGTTGTAGATATTGGTGAGGATGCGGCGGCTGGCGGGGTTGTGCTTCAGATCGTACAGCACCCGGTCCACCTGATCCATCTCCCCCTCGGGGTACTGGTGCTTCACCGCCAGCTGGTAGCCGTAGGCCTTGCCGATGGAGCCGCTCTCATCCGCCCAGCTGTCCCAGATGTGGCCCCGCAGGTCGTGGATGTTGTTGGACTTCTGCTGCCAGATCCACAGCAGCTCGTCGATGCAGGTCTTGAAATAGGTGCGGCGCACGGTGAGGATGGGAAACTCCTCCCGTAGGTCGTAGCGGTTGACGATGCCGAACTTTTTTACGGTGTGGGCGGGCGTGCCGTCGTCCCAGTGGGGGCGCACCTGCTGGTCGGTGTCCCACACCCCGTTTTGCAGGATGTCACGGCAATTTTCCTTGAAGATCTGGTCTGCACGGCTCATAAGCGTACCCCCTGTTTGTTTTCCCCATTGTAGCAGATTCGTGCGTGATTTGAAATACAAATGTGAGGAATAAGAAAAAAGAAATTGCGTCCTGCCGATACTTCGGGTATACTGTATGCTGGTTGAAAATGTGAAGGAGGTAATCTTCTGATGAAATATGATGTATTGATCATCGGCGCAGGCCCCGGCGGTATCTTCTCCGCCTATGAGCTGATGCAGCGGAAGCCGGAGTGGAAGGTGGCCGTGCTGGAGGCGGGCAACCCGCTGGAGAAGCGGCACTGTCCCATTGACGGCGACAAGATCAAGTCCTGCATCCACTGCAAGACCTGCGCCATTATGAACGGCTTCGGCGGCGCCGGCGCCTTCTCTGACGGCAAGTACAACCTGACCAACGAGTTCGGCGGCACGCTGTACGAGTACATCGGCAAGCAGAAGGCCATGGAGCTGATGCACTATGTGGACGACATCAACGTGGCCTGCGGCGGCGCCGGCACCAAGCTGTACTCCACGGCGGACAGCGGCTTCAAGCGCCTGTGCCTGCAAAACAATCTCCATCTGCTGGACGCCTCCGTGCGGCATCTGGGTACGGATATCAACTATAAGGTGCTGGAGAACCTGTACGCCCGGCTGAAGGAGCATATCGACTTCCACTTCCTGACGCCGGTGAAGGCGCTGACCATCGCGGAGGACGGTACCTACGAGGCGGAGACGGACAAGGGTACGTTCAGCGGCCGCAAGTGCATCATCTCCGTGGGACGCAGCGGCAGCAAGTGGATGGAGTCCGTGTGCGAGGCGCTGAAGATCCCCACCAAGTCCAACCGGGTGGATATCGGCGTCCGGGTGGAGCTGCCCGCCGAGGTGTTCGCCCCCATTACCGACGAGCTGTACGAGAGCAAGATCGTCTATAAGACCGAGAAGTATCAGGACAAGGTGCGGACGTTCTGCATGAATCCCCGTGGCGCGGTGGTCAACGAGAACACCAACGGCATCGTCACCGTCAACGGCCACAGCTATGAGGACCCGGCC